>Ga0308168_1000238_pt1 | contig 82415 bp, 67 predicted proteins | sample PhyCR2_FD_202133 | JGI IMG/M metagenome (GOLD analysis project Ga0308168, IMG submission 202133) | Phyllosphere microbial communities from UC Gill Tract Community Farm, Albany, California, United States - DLSLRC.R2 | ecosystem: Host-associated > Plants > Phyllosphere > Unclassified | place: USA...
ACCGGCGAAGCCATCTCGCGCAAGCAGATCGTGCAGACCTTCGGCGAGGACTACCTGAGCTACGACCAGAACCGCATCGACACCATGGTGCGGCGCCTGCGGCGCAAGGCCGAATCCGACCTCGGCATGAAGCTGCCGCTGAACACCGAGCGCGTGCGCGGCTATTCGTTCGGCGACCTGCTGATCATCGATCCCTGAGCACTGTCGTTCTTTCCTCCCTCGTTGTGACCAATGGAGACTTACCCATGAAACGTCTGCTATGCCTGTTCCACCTGCTCGGCTGCTTCCTGGCCCTGTTCGTCCCCGCCTTCGCCGAGGACCGCCTGCCCGCGCTCGGCGCCGACCTCAAGCAAACCTCGGTATCCGGGATTTCGTCCGGCGGCTTCATGGCCGCGCAAATCGCCACCGTCTACTCCAGCCGTTTCATCGGCGCCGGCATCATCGCGGCCGGGCCGTTCTACTGTGCCGGCAGCACCGGCACCACCGAGTACCTGACGAATGCAACCGCGTTCTGCATGGGGCCGACCTCCAGCGCGGTCGGCGCCAGTGGACAGAAAGCCTTCGAACAGGCCGGGGAGCTCGCCGCCAAAGGCAAGATCGACCCGCTGGCCGGGGTGCAACGCCAGCGCGTGTATATCTTCAGCGGCGCCAACGACAAGACCGTCAAGACCGCGGTGGTCGACCAGACCGAAGCCTTCTACCGCGCCGCCGGGCTCGGGCCGGAACAGATCGTGTACGACCGTCACCGCGAGGCCGGGCACTCCATCGTCACCGCCAATCCGGACGACCTGCCCTGCAGTGCGGAACAGGCGCCCTACATCAACAACTGCGGCTTCTATCAGTCGCACGTCCTGCTGCGCCACATCTACCCGGACCGGACCGCTGCGCCGGCGAAGGACCCGCACGGCCGGCTGCTGCGTTTCGACCAGGCCGAATTCGCGAAAGGCGACTACACCAGCATGGACAAGGTGGCCTGGGTGTACATCCCGGCTGCCTGCGACAAGGGCGGCTGCGCCGTGCACGTGGCCTTCCACGGCTGCCACCAGGGCCGCGAGACCGTCGGCGAGCGCTTCTACAAAGGCACCGGCTACAACGAATTCGCCGACACCAATCGCCTCATCGTGCTGTATCCGCAAGCCCGCATGTCGGACCTGGCGGGCAATCCGAAAGGCTGCTGGGACTTCTGGGGCTATTCCGAACCGAAGACCTTCTATACCCGTGAGGCGCCGCAGATGCGCGCCGTGGTCGCCATGCTCGAGCGCCTCGGCCAGCCGCGCGTCGCTCAACCCTGATCCATCACCCCAAAGGAGTTCACATGTCCGCACATCCTCTCTCGCCATGGCTGGACCTGGTCCGGTCTTCGCTGCCCGCCCTCAAGCAGCTCGGCGCCGAACTGCCTGCGGCCCAGTCGCAATGGGCGCAATGCATCAAGTCGACGCTGGAACTCGGCAAGGAGTGCGCCGCGCTGCACAAGGCCACCACCTTCGCCCTGCTGCAGGTCCAGCTCGGCATGCTCGGCAGCGGCAAGCCGGCCCGCACCGTCCACGATTTCCTCGACCTGCAGCTCGACGCCCTCGGCCAGCAGGCCGCCCAGTGGAAGGCGCTGTCGGACGAGGCGGCCAGCCGCAACGACGCCTGCATAGCCGAGCTGCGCCTGGCGCGCACCCAGGACGATGTGTCCTTCGTGATGGCGGGTTTCCTGCGCGATGCCGAAACCGCACTGCGCAAGGCGGCCGGCGATGCCGCGGCGGCCTCGCATTCCGCCAGCGCGGCGGCGGGCCTGCTGACGCACCGGCTGCTGGATGAGCTGATCGCCGAACCTGCACAGGCAGCGCCGCCGCAGGACTGAACCCGGGGATGGCCAGGCACGCCATCCCATTCACCACATCTCACTCTATAACCGGGGAACACAATGGCAATCCTGACGAGTCTTGAAGACATGGTACGAGCCATCGCCGGCTCCATCATGAACGCGCAGCACATGGTGGAGAAGGCACAACTGGCGAACATCGCCACCTTTTTCGACGACGGCCACCGCCCGACCACCATCGACGTGGCACTGCCAGCCATCCATAGCACGGCGCCGGCCGACGCCAGCCAGCTGTACCGCGTGCCGGTGCTGTCGCTGGTCCCACACAGTTCCCTCGTGATCGGCGAAGCCGAGGTCGACCTCGACGTCGAACTCGGCCCGTTCGAGAGCCAGGAGCGGCCCAACGTGCACGAGGGGATCATCGGCCAGCTGGGCCGGGCGGCCCCGGCCGAACAAAAGGCCGGCCTGCTGGTCAACCCCGGCGCCGGCGGCCTCGCGAACCGGAGCGGCAACGCGGCCCACATCAAGCTCAAGCTGGTGGCCGTCGAAAAATCCGAGGGCCTGGCGCGCCTGTTGAACGACGTCGTCGTCACCCAGGGCGCGGTCGCCGTGTTCGCACCGGCCGCACCCGCCGCACCGGCCACGCCGGCCACGCCGGTCACGCCGGCGGCCGCTGCGCCCATTTCGCCGCCTGCCGCCGGCCCGCAGGACAACCACCCGGCCGCACCGGCGGCCGACCACAAGGGGACCTGAGCGATGGCCGCGAACCAGTTCCAGGTATCGAATATCCGCTTCATCAAGCGCATCGTGGTGGGCAACGACAACCCGCAGAACATGAGAACCGAAGCCGAAGTCGCGGAGTCGATGGCGCTGGTGAACAAATGCCTGTCGGCCTCGCCGCGCGGCTATGTGCTGAACATCGAAAAGAGCTTCGGGCTGTACAACATCGGCGAGCACCAGATCGTGCTGCAGTACGCCGTGTATCACGTCGGCTTCGAGCGCAAGCCCTTGTGGCTGGACGATCGTGGCTAGCGCCGCCACCGTGGATGCCGACGGCCTGTGCGCGTTGCTCGCCGCCGCACGCGCCGACAGCAACCGCTTGCTGGACAGGCTGGCCGTCGAGCGCCGCATCCAGACGCTGCGTGCGCCAGACCCGTCCTTCCTGTATGCGCCGTTCTCCGCCCAGCCGGAAAGCGCCATCGCCGCTGCCGATTTTCATCCGCCTTACGCCCTGACGCTGGCGGCGCTGGAGCTGACCCTGCATGGCTACTGCGTGCTGCGCAAGTTCGGCTGGCAGCGCCGCACGGAAGCCGTGTTCCGCCTGGGCCGTCCGCCGTTCTGGCGCCGCCTGCTGCGTCCTCCGCCATTGCTGGCCCTGCGCCTCAGGGTTCAGGATGGCGCGGCCGCGGCGGCCGTCGGCCTGGCAAATGTGGGCGCCGGCGCCGCTTCCTCTCGTGGCCAGGATATCCGGCTGGCCCCGGACCTGCAGGAAACCCTGTTGCAGCTTCATCGCGCGCACCGGGCGCCGCCCTGGTACCGGCGGCGATAGGCGCGTTGACAGCAACTGCACGCGTCCGTGAAGCCGGCATCGATGCCGGCTTTTTTCATGCGCAAACCGCATGCACGCACCAGCGCGCATGGCGCCAGAAACCGTCACCAGAAGCGCGCCACGCGACCGTAATCTGTTTTCACCGCAAACGCACCCAAGGCGCAGCGGCGACACCCACGCCACGGCGTGGTTCCAATCCAATCGAAGGGAGTAAATGATGGCTGGTGAACTGATAGACATGGCATCTCAATTCAAGGGTCTGCCGATGGGCGACCTGATCGGCGGGCCCTTGACGGCGGCCTGCGATGCGCAAGTGCGGCTGGCGAATGCCACCGCCGATTTCATCAAGTACGTGGGCTTCCTGCCGCCGGGCCCGAACGACCCGAACGGCGTCGGCGCGACGCGCGTGGCCAGCTTCGGCTTCAAGCGCCTGGCGCCCGATCCCACGGACGCCAGCAAGACCATCGACCAGCACGTCGAGCTGGACGTGCCGCTGCTGGCCATCGTCAAGGTGCCGAGCCTGTCGATCACCAAGGTCGACATCACCTTCGACATGGAGGTGAAATCCTCGTTCGCCTCCAAGGAATCGACCGATGCCTCGGCCAAGATGTCGGCCGACATGAAGTTCGGCTGGGGCGCCTTCAGCGTCAACGTGCACCTGGAAGGTTCGGTCGCCACCCACAAGGAAAACACGCGCAGCTCGGACAACTCGGCCAAGTACCACGTGCAGGTGCTGGCCGAGGACAGCGGCATGCCGGAGGGCCTGGCGCGCGTGCTGGACATCCTGCACACCGCGATCACGCCATCGGTCACCCCGGCCGTGGCGGCGCCTGCCACCGCCACGCCGTAAACCCGCCCTGAAGCAACCGCACCGCGCACGCACCGGCCAGCGCCGCCGTGCGCGGTCTTTGTTCCCCCTGTCGAGGAAATGAGCATGAATGACATCACGCAGCAGCAACTGCGATCGATCATGATCGCACCGGACGCCGATACCCGCGCCGCGCACTGGGTGCCCGCCCTCAACGACTGCATGCGCGCCTGCGCCATCACCAGCAGCGTGCGCCAGGCGGCCTTCCTGGCGCAGGTGATGGTGGAATCGTCCGAACTGCGCCGCTTCGACGAGGCGCTCGGCTATTCGCCGCAGCGCCTGCGCCAGGTGTGGCCGCAGCGCTTCCCGAGCGACGAGGCGGCCGCCAGGTACGCCCACAACCCGGCGGCCCTGGCGAATCACGTGTACGCCGGCCGCATGGGCAATGGCGACGAAGCCAGCGGCGACGGCTGGCGCTTCCATGGACGCGGCCTGATCCAGCTGACCGGGCGCGACAACTACCAGGCTTTCGCGCAGGCGATGCGGGTCGACGTCCTGGCCGATCCCGACCTGCTGCTGGCGCCGGCGGGCGCGGCGCTGTCGGCCGGCTGGTTTTGGCAATCGAAAGGCCTGAACGAGCTGGCCGACCATCTCGAAGGCGACCAGGCCGACCAGCACTTCGAACAGATCACTCGCCGCATCAACGGCGGCACGCTCGGCCTGGACGAGCGCCGCGCCTACTGGCAGCGCGCGCGCAAGGCCTTCGACTTCGCCACCTGAGCGGCGCCCCCGTCTTTCGCCTCCGCGAGCCCATGATGCCACTCCGACTGCGCCGCGGCGGCGCCTATCTCGCCGACCTCAACATCCTGCGGCGCCAGGCCGTCACCAACGGCACCCGTCCGACCGTGCTGCCGGTGACGATCAGCCACCCGGCCACGCCCGAACGCTTCCAGGTCTACCTGAACCTGGCCTACGAAGCCGACCCGCAACGCCCGCCGCCGCCCGCCTCCCTGTGCCTGCTGGGCCTGCGCAACGGCCACGGCGCCTGGCACTTCCGCGTGCCCGGCATCGACAGCCTGCCGGATGCGCGCTTCCCGAATGGATCCGGCGGCAGCTACGCCGGACTCGGTTACCTGCAGGAGCTGCCGGCCTTGAGCGATGCCGACCTGGGCGAGGACGTCGCCGCCCTCGCCGCCTATACCGGCCGCCCGCTCGACCAGGCCCTGCGCGCCAGCCTGGCACGCACCATCGTCGTCGTCAGCGAAGCGCTGCGCTTCGACAGCGTGGCGGCCGGCGTGAATGCGGTGCTGGTGCGCGAGGGCAGCTTCCGGCCGCGGCTGGCGAGCTTACGTGCCTGGGATGGGCATGGGCTTGGGCTTGGGCTTGGGGCCGCACCCTGAAGCAGAAAACCCGTCACCGGGATCAGCGGTGGCGGGTTCTTGTCAAGACAGTTGGAACCAAGGGCGGCCGGACCGCCCTTGGTTGATTATGCGGCCTTCTTGAGGGTGCGATCCAGACGATCGGTTTCATTCTGGCCGAGGGTCACCGCATCCAGGATCAGGTTGGCGAAGTCCATCGGCTGGCGCCCGTTCGCATAGGCCTTCAGCTTGTCGAAACTGAGCTTGTGGTCGTCGCCGACCAGGTTCTTCTCGATCAGCGGAATGCCGGCCTTGATGATCGTCGCGCAGTAATTGGCCCAGACGCCATTGGCGGCGGCGCGTGCCTTGTTCTGTGCCGTCGTCATGTCCGGCGCGCCGCCGGCCGGGTTTTCCGGATACAGCGGCGCCCAGCAGTCGGCCCGGCCCAGGTGGGTGCACGAGGCCGGGAAGCCGGTGGCTTCCATGAACACGGCGCAGCAGATGCAGGACGCCAGCTTGGTCGTGCTGGGCGCCTGCGGATTGTCGCCCCTGCCGATGGCGATCTCGTAGGGCGTGCCGGCCGGCTGGCCCGGCGCGGCGATCTGGTGCATCTTGACGTCGTAGATCGCCTGGATCATGCCGTGCGTGTAGCCCACCAGGCTGTTCTCGTCCAGCGCGGCCGGCTTGCGCGCCGTGTCCGCATCCTGGAAGTACATGCCCTGCCGGGCCAGGGTCGCCTGGAACTCATTGGTCCTGATCATTCCCCATATCTTCTGTCCCGGCGCCTTGCCGACGGCGACACCGTCCACCGGCGCGCTCGGGATCCAGCGGCGCGAGGCCGGATCGTCGGGGATCACGTGGCGGTAGGTGCAGAACAGGTTCGACTGTCCACCCGCGCGGCCGTCGACGAATCCGGTATAGGCACCCGAACCCTGGTAGCCGACCGATACCGGTGCGTTGGCGCCGCCCGGCGTGAGCTGGCGCAGTGCCAGCGCCAGCAAGTCCCTGGCGGCTTGCGTGGCGGGCGGCGGCGGATCGTAGCGCAGCGGCGAGTCGAGCGGGTAATCACCGCTGCCGCCAATGATGCGCACCTTGCCATTGGCGCCGTAAGTCGGCGTGATGCGCGCTTCGGCCTTGCGGCCATTGGGCTTGCCGAAATCGGCGCCGGCGTTTTGCAGCGCCAGGTTGATCGCGTCTACCACGCCGCGCAGCCGCCGGACGTCCTGGGTTTCCCCGATCCGCTCCGGCGGCGTGTCCAGCGGTGCCTCGGTCTCGAACGAGCAATTCAGTTTTTTCGACAGCCGCGTATAAGCGTGACCGACGATCGCAGCTGCCATGATGACGTCGCCGTCGGCGTGCGGACTGGTCTTGCTGTCCAGGATTCCTTGCTGGTGTACGAATGCCATGTTGCCTCCCATGTGAGTGAAACAGCGTTGAAATGCCGTTTCATTGTGGGCAGGCGCATCGGGAGCGGGCTGTCGAAAACTGATCCAGCGCTTATAGCAAGCGAGCCGGCAGCGACCGGGGGCGGGCCGGTCTCAGGCGCGCCCGCTGGTGCCGACGGTGGAAATGAGCTTTGCGCCGCAACTGGTCGCGTGCCCTTCAAAGGCCACCGGCACGCCATCGATCAGGACCTTGGGATCACCCTCTACGATCACGCAGTTTTCATGACCCCTGATCGGACACAGGCAACGGTCGCCCTTGCGCGCCACCCGCACGCCGAGCACCGTGCTGTTCGACGACGCGGTGATGACCTTGCCGCCATGGGTGGTGGGATCGTTCAGTCGGATGACGTTGCGCATGTGTTTGCTCCTGATGGCATGGATGTACATGATCTCGGCTCGGCCGCCGCGCCCGTTCAGCGCGAATAACCCTGTGAGCGTTTGGCAGCCCCCTTGCGCAGCCCCCACCAGGGCAGATAGGCCGTATTTCCACCCCGCGCGCGGAACCATGGCTCGTCGTGCCTGATCGGATTGACGACAGCCGGTGGCACGACCATTGTTGCCGTTGGCTGGGCTTCATCGGTGGTACCCGCGACGAGCACGGTCTTGCCCATGTGGTTGGCGTAGGCGATTCCCAGCGCGACATCGGTCAGCGCCGTGCCGGCGCCCATCTGGCCGAGGAGCCGGGGCGTGTCGAATGCCTGCTTCATGAAGTCGAACTCGGGCACCTCCTCCGTCAAGATGCGTGCCAATGTGGCCAGCCGGTCGGATGTGCTTGACGGATTGTTGCTTGCGTCGTGGATGACGTATGCGATGTCGGCAGGCTGTTTATTGACGTTATGCGCAGCCTTTTCGAATGCCGCTTTCCATGCCTGGATTGCGCGCGGTGGCAGCTCCTTGGCCGCCTGGTAGTCGCTTGCCTTGGTCGTTGCTGGGTAACCAAGCCATGCCAGAGGAGCGCGTCCGGTCGGGTAGTCGGGACCGGCCAGGATCAGTTGCACCATGTTTTCATTGATCTGCTCGTCTTTTGGCGGAAAACTTGGTGCATCCCAGTTCATGACCCAGACGGTTTCTTTCGGGTGGGCTTGCAGATAGTCCAAGGCTGCGGACAAGGAGGTAAACCCCGCATTGGCACCGCCCATCGTTACCCGGACATCAGGAGGCGTGTCTCGTGTCCATGCGTTGGGGAAGTTTTTGTTGCCGATATCGAAAGCATCGGTAATCGTGCTTTGAGTGACTTTCCTGGCGTCGACTGGATCAAGCCGCCCGTGTGGCAACGCATATTCCACATGAAGACCAGCGAGCTCGCGCCATGTCGTCTTGTCTTTTAACGAGTGCGCGTTATAAAAGTAATCGGAGTCGGAGAAATATGAATCGCGATACAAGTACATCAGATCCTCTAAATATTTATGATGGAAACCTGCAAATGTTTCTTTACCATCGTTTCCGACGGCGATTGCTCCAATAGCCTGCAACTTTCCATATTTTCCCGGCTTCATCTTTACCATATCATCATTGGAATTCGGGCTAACCAAACCCAAGGTCCAAAGTAATTGCCATTCCGTTGGATAATCCTTGCGTTGCAATGGATTCAGCCATTGGAGCCCGACCACTTGAGCCAAGAACTTTTCCTTATGCTGCGCCAGGGCGACGCTCGCGCCCTGCGTCCCAGCGTGAACAGGAGATACCGCGAGCAAGCTCGTAAAAGTCAACGTCAGCGCTGCAAATTTGGCTTGGAACGTGCTGTTGAACGGAATTGCTTTACGCATGGCTTAAACCTGACAATTTATCATTTATTGGTAAGGCATTCGATCCGCGACACGGTACAAGGTTTGTCTAGCGTGAATAGCCTTGCGATCGATCACCCGCCCCCTTTCGTAGCCCCCACCAGGGCAAATATGCAGTATTCTCACCACGAGCTCGGAACCAGGGCTTGTTCTGTCTGATCGGACGCACGACAGCCGGCGGCACCACGATGGTTGCCGTTGGTTGCGCCTCTTCGGTCGTACCTGCTATGAGCACGGTCTTCCCCAAATGGTTGGCGTAGGCAATGCCAAGTGCAACGTTGGTCAAGGCAGTACCAGCCCCTGTTTGACCTAGTAGTCGCGGCGTATCGAAAGCCTGCTTCATGAAGTCAAATTCAGGCACCTCCTCTGTCAGCGTCCTCGCTAGTGTTGCCAACCGGTCTGATGTCGTGGCTGGATCGTTGCTGGCATCGTGAATTACATAGCCGACATCGGCTGTTTGCTTGTTGGCATTGTGCGCGGCCTTGTCGAATGCTGCTTTCCAAGCCTGCACTGCACGTGGCGGCAGGTCCTTGCTCGCGCTGAAATCGCCTAGCTTAGTCATCGCAGGGTAACTGAGCCAGGTCAGTGGTGGGCGTTCGGTCGGATAGTCCGGGCCAGCCAGAACTAGCTGAACGCGTTGCGCATTGTTTGCCCCTGGTGGCATGGTGATGTGCATGATCTCCCCCTCGGCCGCCGCGCCCGTTCAGCGCGAATAACCCTGTGAGCGTTTGGCAGCCCCCTTGCGCAGCCCCCACCAGGGCAGATACGCGGTATTCCCACCTCGTGCACGGAACCATGGTTCGTCGTGCCTGATCGGATTCACGACAGCCGGCGGCACGACCATTGTTGCCGTTGGCTGGGCTTCATCGGTTGTGCCTGCGACGAGCACGGTTTTTCCCATGTGGTTGGCGTAGGCGATGCCCAGCGCGACATCAGTCAGCGCCGTGCCCGCGCCCATCTGGCCAAGGAGTCGGGGCGTATCGAATGCCTGTTTCATGAAGTCGAACTCAGGCACCTCCTCTGTCAAGGTACGCGCCAATGTAGCCACCCGGTCGGATGTGCTTGACGGATTGTTGCTTGCGTCGTGGATGACGTACGCGATGTCGGCGGGCTGCTTGTTGGTGTTCTGCGCAGCCTTTTCGAGTGCCGCTTTCCATGCCTGGATTGCACGCGGTGGCAGCTCCTTGGCCGCCTGGTAGTCGCTTGCCTTGGTCGTCGCTGGGTAACCGAGCCAGGCCAGGGGAGCACGTCCGGTCGGGTAGTCGGGACCGACCAGGATCAGCAGGACCATGTTCTCGTTGATCTGCTCGTCTTTCGGCGGAAAACTTGGTGCATCCCAGTTCATGACCCAGACGGTTTCTTTGGGGTGGGCTTGCAGATAGTCCAAGGCTGCGGACAGGGACGTAAATCCTGCGTTGGCGCCGCCCATTGTTACCCGGACATCAGGAGGCGTGTCTCGTGTCCATGCGTTGGGGAAGTTCTTGTTGCCGATGTCGAAAGCATCAGTAATCATATCCTGTGTTACCTTTGCCGCTTGATCAGATTTGAGCTTTCCAGAGGGAAGCGCGTATTCCACATGAATTCCCGCAAGCTCTCGCCATGTAGCTTTATTTTCCAACGAATGAGCATTATAAAAATAATCTGAATCCGAAAAGTATACATCATGATATAAGTAGATAAGTTTATTCAGATATTTTTCATGAAAACCGGCAAAAGTTTCACGCCCATCGTTTCCGGCTGCAATTGCCCCAATAGCCTGCAGCTTCCCATACTTACCCGGCTTTATTTTTACCATGTCGTCATCTGGATTCGGGCTAACCAAACCCAAAGTCCAAAGTAATTGCCATTCCGTTGGATAATCTTTCCGCTGGAGCGGATTCAGCCATTGAAGGCCAACTACCTGAGCCATGAATGGTTTTTTTATTTGAGCTGCGGCTGCTTTCACATCAGGTACAGCAGCCCTAGCAGTTCCAACTGCCAAAACGGTTGTGAAGCCAAATGTCAGAACAGCAAATGCAACAGGAATAAAGACCAATTTAGCGAGATCTGCATTCGTGGCAGGCCGATCGCTGTTTGGATCAGCTCGCCACACCATCCATAACGCAATGAATGAAACCGCGATAAACGTCAGCACACTGAATACCAGACGACGAACAGGCGTCGCTATGCTAGAGCGCAAGTATTGCTTTTTGCTTTTGATCATGATCCGAACCGTTTGCGTTTATCAATAATCGCTGAAGGCATACGTCCTTCAATACTATTTTCGGCCCATTTGAGAATTTCCATTTTCTCGAATTTGCCGGCCTGAAAATATTCCAGAAATTTCTTGGAATTGTCTACTTTCTCAAGAGCTTCCAAAAATCGCCAGTCTGCAGTCGCTCGAAGTACCGCAAGGTCCTCCTTTTGAATACGACAAACCCCAACCGGAATATCATAAGCGAGCGCCCGCTCGGAATGATCCGGATTTGTCATGATCGACGAGTGATCCGTGGCTGGCACCTTCGTGTTCTCCGCCAAGGCGTCCTTGATTTTTTCGCCTCTCCATTTCTTATAACCGTCGCTTGCCGTACCCAAGTCATCCTCTTCCGACACGGCGTCCTCGCTTTTGTATTCACCTTGGCGCGCGTCCGAATTCTTGTACAGGCCTTCGCGCTTGGCCCGCATCCTCAGCAGAGCATGATGTTCATAACGCAATGCCGCTTCACTATCCACGTTTCCTCGAGCGGCGTCCGTGATGGCCATACCCTCCGATTTTCCCTTTTTTTCAGACAGGACGCGGTCGCCCTTGTAAGGGTCTGAATCATCGCGCACGCGTAGTCTGTCGCGACTCTCACCCTGCGCTTCAGTGCCTTGATCGAAGGCTACATCTTGGCCAAAGCTCATCGAGCGAGGCTGGAAAGGCACCAACCCCGGCGCTTCCAAAGGTGTTTTCCACTCCGGATCCGGCACGCCATTAATACGAATGGAAAACACGGACGTTACCAGATAGAACAAGGGTGCCGATACGACGGTGCCAATTTTTGCGTACCAATGCTCATTGGCGTCGAGCCCTTTCTTCATCGAGTACTTCGCGGGCGGCGAAGGTGGGTGCCAGAACTCTGCTTTACCACCTCCCGCGGATTTTCGGTAATGGTTGTTCCAGAAGTGGTAAGTCTTATTGAGCACGTTGCCGACATCGAAACCTTGCGCGAAAACGCGTTGGCAAAAGACACCTGTTCCGCCCGTGATCCGGATTTCGTCTGCACTCATGCCGCGCCAGCCAATGCCCTGTATTGTCGTCGCGGAAATCACTTGGTCATGTGGATTGAAGTACAAGGTAACGCGACCATGGTTGGTGTGGCTAGGGCCGTAACCGAATGCTTTACGGTCGGTCTCGGCGTCGAACTTGTGTTCCTCGTTCTTCATGAGTGCATCGATCAGCGCGGGCGGCTGGGCATTGCTTGCCTGCTCTCGCATGATCTTGAAGAAATTGCTGAGCGTCCCTACACGAGCATCCAGTGTTTGCCGGCCTGTCTTCCCTTCTGCATCCTTCATCTCCCGCTCGGTCCAGCCCTCGGTAAGGTTTTTTTCCAGGAGACTATAGGGTGGATTACAGAGGACGTAAGCGTCGGCGACACAACGGCCAGTCTTGCCTTCTGCGTCCGTTACCGATCCAAGCCGCTCGCCGAGGAATGCCGCCGCAAGACTTACCATATTGCCTTGGCTATGACAAACGATGGTTACTGGCACATCAGCCTGCTTCTCGCGGATCGACTGGATCAACTTCGCAAGCCGCAAAGCCGCCAGCACATAATAAGGCCGTGGCGGACAAGCGTAGACCAGGCGGTCGTTCGTCGGATTCATATGCTGCGCATGCAGCCACAGGAAAAGCTGATCGTTCAGACCCGAACCCCATAGATCGGGCAGCGAGGTACAGCCGTTGGCAAACGGACCGCCGCCCCAATACTTCTCCTCATTCAAAAAGATATTCTTCCCATACACCTGCATGTCGGCTGAACTGGCCTTGTAGCCCCAACGAAAATGCAGCACGGGTGAGAAGTGCTCACCGGATTCGATAAATTTCTTTTCCGTTTTTTCGGGGTTAAGGTAACCGTCTGGCGTCAGATCCGGCAGGTATGGAACCGGTGTCAGGTGACCACCTGCGACCGTGTCGTGCACAATCTGCCCTTTGTTACGCTTGAGGCGCGCATTCAAGCCCTTGCACAAGCCCTCTTCCGCAGCCTGGAACCATTCCCCATCCGAATTCACGCCATGCACGAAAATCACGATACCAGGCAGCGGTAACTGCGCAACCACGTCGAGATAGCTCTCGCTCAGCCGCATGCTGCCGCTGCCATCGGCCAGGAACATGACGCTTGGTTCACCCTGCCCCGGCGTCATATCGGATCCGGCATTGTTGTCATTCACGATACCTTCCATTCGCACTCCGCTTACTTCAACAGTTTCTTGAATGTCACACTCAGCTGCTCTAGCCGGTCGCCCTTCACCTTCGGCCCCTCGCCCGCGGCGTTGGTCTGGCCGGTGATGGTCTCGCCGCCGTCGCGCTTCACCTGCACCTGCACGCCCTCGACCGGCTTACCATCGCTCGCCCGCACCAGCCGCGGCGTACGCTGGAACTCCCCGGCATCGAACTTCGGCATGTCGGTCTGCATGCTCGCCGGCCCATTCCAGTGGTGCTCCGCCGTCTTGACGGTCAGGTTGCCGGGACCGCCCAGTTCGATGTGGCCGCCCTTCAGCTTCAGGTAGGCGCCCCCGCTCACCATCAAGGTCAGCTCGTCCTCGGCCATGACGACCATGCGTTTGGCTGCACTCATCTTGATGTCCTTGGCCGACACCAGCTTCATGTCGTCGTGCTGGCTTTGCAGGACGAAGTCGCCGTTGTGCGCGACTTGCGTGATGCCGTCCGCGTGCGAGAACAGCGAGATGCCCTTGCCCGCGTTGACGTTGAAGCGCTTGCCGCTGGCAAGCTGCATGTGTTGCTGGGCCACCGTGTCGAGGTTGACGCCAGCGTAGCTGACGATGGTCTTGGGCGTGCTGAAGGCCAGGCCGGCCGGCGCCGTCACGCTCACCGCCGGCTTGCCGGCGCCATTGATATCGGCGCCGCGCGCACCGGGCGACGATTCGAGGTCGGCCTTCAACGCGTCCTGGGGCGCAGAGTCGACCGGCATGCCCTGGTGTTCGGCGGCGTACTGGCCGAGCGTCTTGAACAAATCGAGGCAGTCCTGCATCAGGCCCAGGTGCTCTTCGCTACCCAGCTGGGTCCCGCAGGCGTCGAGCCGTTTCCAGGCCGAGATCAGCAGCGACTTGGCTGTGCGGATCGCGCCGTCGTCGTTGGTGGTGAGTTCGAAGCCCTGGCCGCGCGGGTCCGCCGCGCCGTCGCGGCGCGGATGCGTGAGGTAGCCGAGGTTCAGCTGGCTGTGGCCGTGCGCGCTTTCCAGCTGGGCGCTGATCTGGCCCGGCGTGTCGTCCATGCGCAGCTGGTTGTAGCGCTGCGAGGCGCCCTCCTTGCTGACGATGCCGGACAGGTAGCGGTCGCCGGGCAGGCGGCTGGTGCGGCTGAACGATGGCGGCGGCGTCCTGCCGCCGTGCGCGCGGCCGATGATCAGGGGTTTGTCGGGATCGCCGCCGACGAAGGTGCACAAGACCTGGTGGCCGACACGCGGCAGCGAGATGGCGCCGTACTGGTCGCCGGCCCACGGGCTGGCCACTTGCACCCAGGCGGAATCGCGGTCGGTGTCCGACGCGCCCGCACCTTGCGCATGGTCGTGGTCCTCGCTGCGGCAACCGGGAAAGCGGACCTTGACGCGGCCAAGGCTGTCGCAATGGATTTCTTCGTTGACCGGGCCGACCACGGTCACGTACTGCATGTCGGTGCGCGGGACGTCCATGCGCGGATCGTAGGCCGGCACGATCGGCACGCCGCGCCGCACGCAGCTGAAGCGGTTGGTGTAGCGGACCCCACGCTCGGCGCTGGCGTCCGACAGGGCGGCGCCGTCGAGGCGCCAGCGGTTCAGCGCGAACAGGCGGCGCGCCTGGTCATCCAGGGTCTTGGGCAGGTTGTTCTCGGCCTCGACGCGCAGCTCGGTGATGACGAATTCGCGTTCGCTGGCCGGGTGGGTGTCCAGTTCCGGGTGGCCGAGCACGCGGTTCCACTGGCCCACGCACATCGTGCGGTCGCTGCCTTCGCCCTGGAAGCACTTGGCTTCATATTCGTGGCGCCGCATGCGCGCCACACCCAGGTCGCGGTAGTCGGCGCCGTCGTCGCCCAGGTGGGGCGCATCGACCAGGTAGTCATCGAGGCTGGCGGCGAAGCGGTTTCCCAGTTCGCCCTGGTCGGCCAGGCTGTTTTCCGTGCTGTGTCCTGGCTGGCCGGTAAGGTAATCCCAGCTCTGGCGCGTGATCCGGCCCGGTGTGAGCGTGCGCACCGCGTGCCAGGCGGTGATCACGTCGCGCGTTTCGGTGGCGTTGTCGCGATGGTAGCGCACTGCGCCGGCCGCGTTTTCCTCAAGGCTGGCCGCATCGTCGAACAGCACCAGCGTGTGGACCGCTGTGCTGTCCCTGCCGCGCTCCATCGGGGCGCCAGGCTGGATGAACCATGCGATGCCGCGGCGTTTCCACAGCCGGCGCAGGAAGGCGGCCGTGGATTCGTTGTACTGCATGGTGAACTCACGCGCCGGATAGCGTTTCAGCCGGCTGATGTCGTAATCGAAGGCGCGTGCCGCCACCGGGTTCGCCAGGCGCCATTCCTTGAGCAGGGTATCGGTGATGTCGATTTCGCTGGCATTGCGGAATACCCGCGTATTGCTGGTCTTGTCGAGCAGCGAAAAGGCGTCGCACACCGTGAGCTGATAGGTCGCCAGCCCCCCGTCCGCCCTGCCTTCCGCTGCGGCTGCGACGATGCCGCAGACCGAACGCAGGCCGCCGGTATCGGTGACGAACTGCAGTTCGACCGGATTGGCGATGAACTGCTTGAGTTCCAGGCCGGCGCGGGTCGATACGCACAGCAGCGAATACTCGATGCCGCCGCACAGGGTCTCGATGCCGCTGACGTGCTTGACCAGCAGGACGTCCTCGGCGATCCCGCCGCGGTTCGACAGCCGCAGGCGGATCGGGCGGTTGGCATCGCTCAGGCTGGACGAAGCAAAACTCGGTGACATGCGCTGCTCTCGCTTTATCGTTCGATCGTGGGAATGGTTGGATGGCGCCGCGACCTTGGGGCCAGCCTCCGACAGCTCAGGGTGAGGCCTCGCATGCTTCCGCGACCCTATCGATGCTAGCAGAAATGTTTCACGGAAATCTCTCGGAATCTCACAATGGTTCAGCGACGGACCGGCCCCGTCAAGCGGCGCGCCGAGGCAGCATGCACCGATGGCGGCGAGGATCTTTGCTCGCCACGCAACAGTCCTGTCGACCACAGACGGATTATCAAGCGCCAGGCACAGGCCTACAGTGGGACACCTCATCCGACACGGAGTCCCACCATGACAAGCCTGCTCGATCCCCTCCGCCTCGGCGACCTGGTTCTTCCCAACCGCATCGCCATGGCACCGGTGACGCGCGCGCGCTCCGGCCGCGACGGCGTGCCCACCGCCGCCAACGCCGCCTATTACGTCCAGCGTGCGACGGCGGGCCTGATCGTCAGTGAAGCCACCAACGTCTCCCCCAATTCAGCTGCCTTCGAGCTGGCACCGGGCCTCTACAACCAGGCCCAGACCGATGGCTGGCGGCGCTTGATGGAAGCGGTGCACGCGGCCGGCGGGACGCTGTTCGCGCAGCTGTGGCACAGCGGGCGCGCCAGCTCCTACGCCCTGCTGGATGGCCGCGAACCGCTGGCGCCGTCCGCCGTGAACGAGGACCTGCACCTGCTGCAGGCCTACGGCGCCCTCGGCAACGGCTACTACACCCGCATCGCGGCCTCGCCGGCGCGTGCCATGAGCAGCTCAGATATCCATCTGGCGATCGAGGAATTCCGCAACGCGGCGCGCAATGCGGCCCGTGCCGGCATCGATGGCGTCGAGATCCATGCCGGCAACGGCTACCTGGTGCAGCAATTCCTGTCGCCCCACGCGAACCGGCGCGACGACCTGTTCGGCGGCAGCCTGGTCAACCGCGCGCGCTTCCTGCAGCTGGTGGTGCAGGCCGTGCTGGAGGAGATCCCGGCCGGCCGCGTGGGGGTGCGCATATCGCCCTTCGCCGCCTACAACAACGCGATCGACCCCGACACCGAGGCCACCTACGCCTATGTCGCACGCCTTCTCAGCGCGGCCGGCGTCGCCTACATCCACGCGGCCGATACCAATGCCTGGGGCGGCGCACCGGACATGGAACGCATCCTGGCGGTCCTGCGCCCGAACTTCGGCGGCACCATCATCGCCAACGGCGGCCTGACGCCGGCTTCAAGCCAAACGCTGGTCGATTCCGGCATGGCCAACATGGCGTCCTTCGGGCGCCAGTTCATCGCCAACCCCGACCTGGTCGAGCGCATCCGCCGCGACGGTCCCTACAACCAGCCCGACCCGCGCACCTTCTACGGCGGCGGTGCTCCCGGCTACCTCGATTACCCCGCGCTGGCCTGAGCACGCGCCGGCATGGCACTCACATATCCGTTTGTATACCTGGACGCCGGCCCCGGCGCCTGAGGACAATCGAGCATCCATTCGCCAGGAGTGACACGATGAGATTACGCAGCTTCGCCTTGGGCACGGCGGCCGTCGGCGCCGCCGCTGCCCTGCTGCTGGGCGGCCTGTACTTCTGGACGCGGCCGGCGCCGATCGCCGCCATCCAGGCCCCGCCGCCACTGCCCTCCGCCGAGGTCCTCGCGGCCGGCGCACGGGTGGTGGCGCTGGGCGACTGCATGGTCTGCCATACAGCCAGGGAAGGCGCCAAGGACGGCCCGGCCTATGCCGGCGGCCTGGGTCTGGCCACGCCCTTCGGCACCATCTACAGCACCAACATCACGCCCGACCGCGACACCGGGATCGGCACCTGGTCGTCGCAAGCCTTCCGCCGCGCGCTGCGCGAGGGGGCGTCGCGCGACGGCCACCTGCTGTATCCGGCCTTCCCCTACATCCATTACACGCGGATGTCGGACCGCGACATCGACCTGGCCTACCAATACCTGATGTCGCGCACCCCGGTGCGGGTGGCGCAGCCGGACAACGACCTGATCTTCCCGCTCAACTTCCGGCCCCTGCTGGCGGGCTGGAACCTGCTCTATCTGCGTCCAGGCGACGCCGCGATTCCGGCGCGGCAGCTCGCGCCGCTCGAACGTGGACGCTACCTGGTCGACACCCTCGGGCACTGTGCCTCCTGCCACAGCGGCCTGAATATCATGGGCGGCGAGCGCCGCCCCGCCTTCCAGGGCGGGAACATCGATGGCTGGGACGCCCCGGCGCTGACCTGGCTGGCCGCCGGCAGCGTGCCCTGGCGCCAGCAGGAGCTGGTCGACTACCTGCGCGGCGGCCTGTCGCTGGCGCACGGCGCGGCCAAGGGCCCGATGCGGCCAGTCACCGAGCGCCTGGCCGAGGTGCCGCGCGAAGACGTCGAAGCCATCGCCGCCTATTTGATGTCGATCCAGCAGCCGCCCGTCAGCACCGCGCCGGCGGCGCCAGTGCGCACGGTGTCCGCGACACCCGCGCATCCCGACAGCGAAGGCGCGCGCCTGTTCGCCGGTGCCTGCGCCGGATGCCATGCCGCGCCGGCGCCGATGATGCGGCTGGCGGGACGTCCTGGCCTGGCCAGCAGCAGCGCGCTGCACGGTGACAGCCCGGCCAACTTCATCCAGACCGTGTTGCACGGGATTCCCTGGGAAGCGTCTTCCCGGGTCTACATGCCGCCCTTCGCCGATACCTTGAGCGACGAACAGGTCGCCCAGCTCGCCGCCTACGTCCGCACCGGCATTGCCGCCCAGCCGGCCTGGCGCGACGTCGCCCCCACCAGCGCCAAGCTGCGCAAGGAGTTCCAGCCATGACCACCAAGCTCACGATCAACGGCCGGCCGCACGCCGTGCAGGCCGATCCGGCCACGCCGCTGCTCTACGTGCTGCGCAACGAACTGCAGCTGAACGGGGCGAAGTTCGGCTGCGGCATGGGCCAGTGCGGCGCCTGCACCGTCATCGTCGACGACAAGCCCGTGTTTTCCTGCCTGGCGCCGGTGGGCGCGCTGGCCGGCCGCAAGGTGCGCACCGTGGAGGCACTGGGCAGCGCCGCCTCGCCGGGCAAGCTGCAGGCCGCCTTCATCAAGCACCAGGCGGCCCAGTGCGGCTACTGCATTGCAGGCATGATCATGCGCGCCCAGGCGCTGCTGGAACAACATCCGCATCCAACCGAGGCACAGATCCGCACCGGGATGGAACCGAATTTGTGCCGCTGCGGCACCCACCACCGCATCATCGCGGCGATCCGCGACGTGGCGACCGGAGGTACGGCATGAAAGATTTCAATGACAAACACTTCAGCGAGGCACGCCGCGTGCTGCTCAAGCGCGGCGCCCTGGTGTTCGGCTTTTCCCTGCTGCCGGCCGCAGCCCGGGCCGAGTTCAACGCGATGGGCCTGCCCAAACTGGCCAATCCCAGGCTGCCTGGAAGCTTGAAGAACACGCCGCTGCTGGACGCCTGGATCCGCGTGGCGCCGGACGGCAAGGTCACCGTCTGCAGCGGCAAGGTGGAGCTGGGTACGGGAGTGCGTACGGCGCTGATGCAGATCGCGCTGGAACAGCTGGAGCTGGCGCCGGGCGACATCCGCTTCGTCGGCGGCGACACCGGCCTGACCCCGAACGAAGGTTTCACCGCCGGCAGTCACACCATTGCCGACAGCGGCACCGCGCTGCTGCATGCATCGGCCCAGGTGGCGGCCCTGCTGCGCCAGGGCGCCGCCGCCCGGTGGCGGGTCGACCCGGCCACGGTGACGCTGCGCGCGGGCCGCGCGCTGGGTGCCGATGGCCGCGGCATGCATTACGGCGAGGCGCTCAAGGGCTTGAAAGCACCCGGCCTGCACCGCGCCGCCGCCGAAGCCTCCAGCCTGCGCGATCCGGCGCACTACCGCCTGATCGGCAAGCCGGTGCCGCGCGTGGACATCCCGGCCAAGGTGACCGGTGGCGCCGCCTATGTGCAGGACATGCGCCTGCCCGGCATGCTGCATGCGCGCGTGGTGCGTCCGCCGCGGCCGGGCGCCACGCTGATCGCGGCCGACCTGGCGGCGGTGCGCGCCATGTCGGGCGTGCACCAGGTGGTGCGCGACGGCAGCTACCTGGCCGTGCTGGCCGATGACGAATGGCGCGCCATCGGCGCCATGAATGCGCTGGCGGCCGGTGCGCGCTGGGAAGGCGGCCAGGAGCTGCCGCGCGCCGATGCCATCCATGCCACCCTGCAGGCGCTGCCGTCGCTGGACATCGTGGTGCTGGAGCGCGGCAAACCGGGACCGGCGCGCGGCCGCGGCGTCAGCGCGCGCTATACCAAGCAATACGTGCTGCACGGCTCGATCGGGCCATCCTGCGCGGTGGCGCTGCTGACCGACGGCGTGTTGACGGTGTACACCCATACCCAGGGCGTGTATCCGCTGCGCGCGGCGATCGCGGAACTGGTCGGCATGCCGCTCGAGAAGGTACGCTGCATCCATACCGAAGGTTCCGGCTGCTATGGACAGAACGGCGCCGACGACGTGGCGGCCGACGCCGCCCTGCTGGCGCGCGCGGCGCCGGGCCGGCCGGTACGCGTGCAGCTGATGCGCGACCAGGAAAACCTGTGGGAGCCCTATGCGCCGGCGATGGTGAGCACGGCGCGCGCCAGCCTCGATGCCCAGGGACGGATCGACCAATGGGATTACGCGCTGTGGAGCGGCTCGCACAACGAGCGGCCGGGCAACGCCGGCAAGCTGGTGCCGGCATGGTTGCTGGCCAAGCCGATCCAGCCCGCGCCCTCGCTGCCGATGCCCCAGCCGGAAGGCGGCGGCGACCGCAACGCCCTGCCCCTGTACGACATGCCGAACGCGCGCGTGATCAACCACTTCCTGCCGGTGACGCCGCTGCGCAGCTCGGCCATGCGCTCGCTCGGCGCCCACCTCAACATCACGGCGATCGAAAGCACGATCGACCAGCTGGCGGCGCTGGCCGGCGCCGATCCGGTGCGTTTCCGCATCGACCACCTGGCGAGCCAGCCGCGCGCCCGGGCGGTGGTGGCGCGCGCTGCGGCGATGTTCGGCTGGAAGGCCGGCGCCAGGCCGGCGCCCGGGCGTGGAGTCGGCTTCGGCTTCGGCCAGTACAAGAACCTGATGGCCTATGTTGCGATTGCGCTGGAGCTGGCCTACGACCCCGACCGCAACGCAGTGCGCATCCTGCGCGTCAGCTGCGCGGCCGACTGCGGCCAGGTGGTCAACCCGGACGGCGCCCGCAACCAGCTCGAAGGCGCGATCATCCAGTCGGCCAGCTGGACCCTGCAGGAACAGCTGCGCTACGGCCCGCAAGGCATCGCCAGCATCGACTGGGCCAGCTACCCGATCATGCGCTTTTCCGGTGTGCCGGAACGGATCGAGGTCGTCCTGCTCGACCAGCCGGGCATGCCTTTCCTGGGTGTGGCCGAGGCGGCGCAAGGGCCGATGGCGGCGGCGCTGGCGAATGCCCTGGCCCACGCGACCGGCGTGCGTCGTCACGATTTGCCGCTATTGCGCAAGGCGTAGTCCCAGTGGATGTCAAAAGATATGCAGCTAACCTATTCACATGTAAATACATTAGGGGTATTCTTACACAAAATTTAGGAGTATTCCCATAGGATTAGGAATACCGGAAGTTGCGAACGGGAACCGGCATGTTGATCCAGCATTCTCGACGATTCGCCCAGCTTGTCTCCACCAGGGACAAGGTACTCGCACGCTGGCTGGATCAGGTCCGGCAACAGATTCCCTACGCATGCAGCGTGCCGCTCCCGGCACTGGTGAATACCCTGCCGCAGTTCTACGAGCACCTGGTGCTGACCATGGTCGGCGAAGGCCCAGCCCAGGGCGAAGACTTCGACCACGCCACCATCGCCGCCGAGCATGGCGGCCAGCGCGCCCGCGTCACCCGCTTCAACGCCGGTTCCATCGTCCACGAATTCCAGCTGTTCCGCGCAGCGATCATCGATACCTGGCATGGCGCCGGCATCAGCCTCGAACTCGACGAGGTCAGCCGCCTGAACAATGCGATCGATGTCGCCCTGCGCGAATCCCTGACCGGCTTCTCGCTGTCGCAGGTGCAGATCCGCGAACAGTTTTTCTCGGCATTGACGCACGACCTGCGCACGCCCCTGGCGGCGGCCTCCGCGGCCGTGACCCTGATCCACAAGGCGGATGAGCTGGCGCGCGTGCGGCGCATGGCGGAAATCGCGATGCGCCAGCATGCGACGCTGGCGACCATGATCGGCGACCTGCTCGACATGATGGTGTTCAGTGCGGGGCCGGCACGGCTGGAGGTGAGCGAGATCTATTTGGACGAGCTGGTCACCGAAGCGATCGCCTCGGTCGCCCTGTCCTCCGGCCGCGACATCCGGTTGAGCGGCGGGCCGGTACGCGGACAATGGCATGCAGTGGCGATCCGCCGTGCGGTCGAGAACCTGCTCAACAATGCGGTGAAGTACAGCGACCGGGCCACGCCCATCAGCGTAGCGCTCAGCATGCAGGGCGGCCTCGCGATCATCGCGGTCACGAATGTGGGGCCGCCCATCCCCGACGAGCAGACCGAAGCCATCTTCCAGCTGTTCCGGCGCGCCGTGCACGACGGCGAATGCGGCATCGCGGGCTGGGGCATCGGCCTGCCTTATGTGCGCACGGTCGCCGAGCAGCACGGCGGCAGCGTCACCGTGGTCAGCAATGCCATGGCCACGACTTTTTCCCTGGCGCTGCCGCTGGACCGGATCTGATACCGGCGGGCCTGCCTAGGCGGCCGGCCTGCGCGCCGCCAGCTCCCGCTCGAGTTTGGGGTCGCGGCCGTAGATGTCGGCGGCAAAGCGCGCCTTGCCCTTGCTGTCCACGACCGCGGTGGCGTAAAAGATCACGACCGGAATCGCATGCGCCAGGTCGACGTGGCGGGTCGGCCCCGGCTGCAGCGCGGCCAGGACGGCGTCGGGGGTCCACGGGCGCTGGCGGCCGAGCACGTATTGCGCCAGCGCCGCCGGATACTCGACCCGGATGCAGCCGTGCGACAAGTCGCGCCGGCTGCGCTGGAAGGCTTCTCGCGCCGGGGTCGAGTGCAGGTAGATGTCCATCGGATTGGGCATCGCGAACTTGACCGCGCCCAGCGAATTCGTCGGTCCCGGGCGCTGGCGCACGCGCGCCCGCCCCGCTTTCAAATCGGCCAGGCTGGCGCCCGCCGGCACCGTTTCCATCTCGTTGTGCGCGAGGTAGCCGGGGTCGCGCGCCAGCTTGGGCAGGAGCTCTTTTTCCAGGATGCTGCGCGGGACGTTCCAGTAGGGGTTGAACTCGAGATAGCGCATCTGGCCGACGAACAGCGGGGTTTCGGTCTTGACGGCGGTGCCGACCACCACCCGCATCTCGAGCGGCGCCTGGGCGCCGCTGTCGGGGAAGGCCCATAGCCGGTAGGCCGGCAGGTTGACGATGATCAGCGGGCCGGGACCGACGTCCGGCAGCCAGCGCAGGCGCTCGAGGGTCAGTTCCAGCTGGCGCACGCGCCGCGCCGGCTTCACGTTGAGCGCATCGACCGTGCCGCGGCCCAGCACGCCGTCCTCGTCGATGCCGTGGCGCGCCTGGAAGCGGCGTACGCCCTCGCTCAGCTGCAGGCTGTAACTGCCGCGCGCCGGGGCCGGCGTGTCGGCCGCTAGGTCGCCCAGCAGCACCAGGCGTGCGTGCAGCGCCTGCGCCGCCGGGTAGGCGCCGCCGGAAGCGACCTTGGCGGCAGGCCTTGGCAGCGCCGGATAGGGCTGGCCGGCCAGCGCCCGATACTGCGCCAGCACCGCCTTCACCTGCGCATACTGCCGGATCTGCGGTTCGGCCGCCTGCACCGCGGCCTGCAGCCTGCCGCCGGCGAGTCCCGCGCGCAGGCGCTCGACCGGATCGTAGCCCTTCAGGCGCGCATCCGGCAGGCGGGTATGGTATTCGGAACGCACGCGGCCGACGCGCAGGTCGGCCAGGTAGTGCAGCATCGCGGTGGTGAGGGCGACATCGAACTGGGCGACATCGGAACGCGCACCGTCGGCTGCACCGGCACGCTGCCGGCGCTCGAGCGCATCGGTGCCATAGTCGCGCGGGTCCAGGCCCTGCAACTTGGCGCGGCGCAGCACCCACAGGGCGGCCGCGGCGGTCGATGCATTCCAGGCGGGTGCGTAGTTGCGCGGTGCGTAGAAGCGCGCCAGCCAGGCACGTTCGTCATACAGGCTGGAAGGGGCCGCGGGCGCACGGGCAGCCTCCAGGGTCAGCGTATGGATGGCGGCGGGGATGGCGACGGGAGTTGCAGTAGAGCTTACGTCGAGGCTTGTGGAGCGAACCGCTTGCGCGAAGGTGGAAGGGGGAAGCAGCGCTGCGGCTGCACAGAGCGCCAGCGCGGCGCCGATTTTCTGGCTGAGCTTCATTGGTACTTTCGGACTGCGGCAGCGGGGAAGAATGCCGACCCGCATCATACGCTCCCGCATCGGCGCTGCCCAGCCACGCACGCCAAGAAAAAAATTTAAAATTTCTGTAGACGACTGGTCTACTCAGTGCTATCTTGAATACCTCGATGCAGAAACAGCACTCTGACACCGAGATCCCGGCATATCGAACCCCTTGTTTCGAGACGACCGGTCTAATATAAATCAACTTAATTGGAGCAACACCATGAAAAAAATCCTGATGGTCCTGACCTCGCACGACAAACTTGGCAACACCGGCCGCAAGACCGGCTTCTGGCTGGAAGAACTGGCCGCGCCCTACTACGCCTTCAAGGATGCCGGCGCCGAGATCGTCCTCGCCTCGCCCCTGGGCGGCCAGCCGCCGCTCGACCCGAAAAGCAATGAACCTTCCTTCCAGACCGAGCTGACGCGCCGCTTCGAACAGGACGCCGCCGCCAATGCCCAGCTGGCCGCGACCGTGCGCCTGGACAGCGTCGACCAGGCCGATTTCGACACCGTGTTCTACCCCGGCGGCCACGGCCCGCTGTGGGACCTGGCCGAAGACCAGCACTCGATCGCGCTGATCGAAGCCTTCCTGGCGGCCAACAAGCCGGTCGCCGTGGTCTGCCACGCACCGGGCGTGCTGCGCCATGTGAAAACGCCGGCCGGCCGTCCGCTGGTGGAAGGCAAGAAGGTCACCGGCTTCACGAACACCGAAGAAGAAGGCGTCGGCCTGACCGAAGTCGTCCCCTTCCTGGTCGAAGACGAGCTCAAGGCCAAGGGCGGCGTGTATTCCAAAGGTCCGGACTGGGGCTCCTACGTGGTGCGCGACGGCCTGCTGATCACCGGCCAGAACCCGGCATCGTCGGCCGAAGCCGCCGCCCTGCTGCTGCAGCAGCTGGCTTAATGCCACGACCCGGCAAGGCGCCGCTTCGAGCGCGGCGCTGCGCCACCACCACCAACAACATTCCAGAGGAAGCATCATGAAAGAAGGCATCGATAACAAGGTGGTCCTGATCACCGGCGGCAGTACCGGGATCGGGGCCGAAGTGGCCCGGCTGCTCGCCAGCCAGGGCGCAAAAGTGGCGATTGCCGCGCGCCGCAAGGACAAGCTGGACCAGGTCGTCGCCACTATCGAGGCGGCCGGCGGCAGCGCCAGGGCCTACAGCCTGGACGTCACCGACAAGAAACAGGTGGAAGCGGTCGTGGCCGCGACCGTCGCCGACTTCGGCCAACTGGATGTGCTGATCAACAATGCCGGACTGATGCCGATCCGCCCGATGGCCGAAGTCAACACCGACGAGTGGGACGCCATGATCGACGTCAACCTGAAAGGCACGCTGTATGGCATCGCCGCCGCACTGCCGCGTTTCCTCGCCCAGGAGAGCGGCCACATCATCAACCTGAGTTCGGTGGCCGGGGTCAAGGTGTTCGCACCCGGCGGCACCGTGTATTCGGGCACCAAGTTCGCCGTCTCGGCGATTACCGAAGGGCTCAGGCAGGAAGTCGGCGACAAGATCCGTGTGACCTCGATCGCACCCGGCGCCGTCGAAAGCGATCTCAAACACAGCACCTCGGGCACTGCCCGCGACACCGTGCTGGACTTCTACAAGCAGGCGATTCCGGCCGCATCGGTGGCGCGCGCCATCGCCTTTGCGATCGCACAGCCGGCGGACGTCGACATCAACGAGATCGTCCTGCGGCCGACCGCGCAGGCGTTTTAAAGCAGAGCAGGTCCTGAAGCAAACCATTCATCCCTCTATGGAGCGTCATCATGAACAGCACCAAACGCATCGTCTCGGCCCTCACCCTCTCCTTCGCCACCATCGCCGCCCAGGCGGCCCCGCAGGCCACCCCGGCCCCCGTCAAGAACGTGGTGCTGGTCCACGGTTTCTTTGCCGACGGTTCCGGCTGGAAGGGCGTGGCCGACATCCTGGCCCGTGACGGCTACAAGGTCAGCGTCGTGCAGCAGCCGGAAACCTCGCTCGAGGACGACATCAAGGCCACCACCCGCATACTCGACGCTCAGGAAGGACGCAGCATCCTGGTCGGTCACAGTTATGGCGGCATGGTGATCACCGCGGCCGGTAACCATGCCAAGGTGGCGGGCCTGGTGTATGTCGCGGCATTCCAGCCGGATGCCGGCGAGAGCCTGAAGGTCCTGGCCGACAAGATGCCGCCGGCCACGAAAGGCATCCAGGCGACGCCGGACGGGCATCTGGTGTTCGACCAGGCGCTGTTCCATGCCGACTTCGCGGCCGACCTGCCCGCAGCCGAGGCGCGCTTCATGGCGCTGTCGCAAGTGACACCGGCGGTCGGGGCGGCGACTGCGCCCGTGACCGACGCCGCCTGGAAGCACAAGCCGAGCTGGGCCATCGTCTCGAAGGCCGACCGCACCGTCAATCCCGACCTGGAACGCTTCATGGCGCGCCGCGCCGGCAGCACGACGGTCGAGATCGCCGGTAGCCACGTGGCCTTCATCGCGCATCCGGACCAGGTGGCGCGGGTGATCGAACAGGCCGCCGCCGCCGTCAAATGAACGGCCGAAAAAAATTTGATGAAGGCCTAGACGACTGGTCTAATCAAAGGTATAGTTCCACTATGGCCAAAGCACACACAAACGATTCGTCCGACGTCCGCGACAACATTCTTGCAGTGGGACAGCGCATCATGTCCGGCAAGGGTTTCTCGGCGGTCGGACTGAACGAGATCCTGACCGAAGCAAAGGTCCCGAAAGGCTCCTTCTACCACTACTTCGGCTCGAAGGATGCCTTCGGCGAGGCTTTATTGTCGAGCTACTTCGAGGACTACCTGGCGGACCTGGACCAGGTGATGGCCCAGCCCGGGCTGACCATGGCCCAGCGCCTGCTCGAGTATTTCGACATGTGGCGCGCCAACCAGTCTTTCCTGGATTGCCAGGGCAAATGTCTGGCGGTCAAGCTGGCCGCCGAAGTGGCCGACCTGTCCGAAGCCATGCGCGCGGTGCTGAACCAGGGCACCTCGGCGATCATCGCCAGGATGGCGGATGCCATCGAAGGCGGCGTCGCCGACGGCTCGCTGGCCATCGACGACACGCCGGAGCGCGTGGCGGAAAGCCTGTACCAGCTGTGGCTGGGCGCCAGCGTCATGGTCAAGATCGTACGCGGCGCCGGTCCCTTCGATTCCGCGATGGCGGTCACCCGTCACATGCTGCACCTGGCCCACTGATGGGCCACTGATATGCCAATCAAGGCACTTCTTCGGGAGTGTTTTTTTTGGACCGGCTTCTAGACGACCGGTCTAATTCAACCAATGATAAGGAGGACACCATGTCCACTAGCAACCCAGCCCTGACCCCGACCACAATGTTCGACGGTCCCTATTACCTGAGCATCGGCGGCCAGCTGGTGCCGTCCGCCGACAGTGTCGAGGTGCTCAACCCGGCCACCGGCGCCCCCCTCGCCCAAGCCCCCGCCGCCAGCCTGGCCCAGCTCGACGAAGCGATCGGCGCCGCCCGCACCGCCTTCGCATCCTGGTCGGCGCTCGGCGTCGACCAGCGCCAGCGCTACCTCGAGGCCTATGCCGATGCGCTCGACAGTCACCGCGACGAGCTGGCGCGCCTGCTCGTGCTGGAACAGGGCAAGCCGCTCAAGAGCATGGCCGAACCCGAGGTGGACCAGGCGATCTCCTGGATCCGCCAGATCGCCGCGCGCCGCATGCCGGTGGAAATCGTCGAGGAAACCGACAGCCATCTGGTGGAGCTGCACCATACGCCGCTCGGCGTGATCGGCGCCATCACGCCCTGGAATTTCCCGGTGCTGCTGGCCCTGTGGAAGGTCGCGCCGGCCCTCATCGCCGGCAACACCATGGTCATCAAGCCCTCACCCTTCACCCCACTCACCTCGCTGCGCTTCGGCCAGATCGCGCAATCGGTGCTGCCGCCGGGCGTGCTGTCGGTGGTCTCGGGGGGAGACCCGCTGGGACCGCACATGACGGCGCATCCGGACATCGCCAAGATCAGCTTCACCGGCTCCACCGCCACCGGCAAGCACGTGCTCCGTTCGGCGGCCGGCACCATCAAGCGCGTGACGCTGGAACTGGGCGGCAACGACGCTGCCATCGTGATGCCGGATGCCGACTGGGCATCCATCATTCCCCAGCTGTTCTGGGGCGCGGTCGGCAACTCGGGCCAGTGGTGCGTCGGCATCAAGCGCCTCTACGTGCACCGTTCCTTCCACCCGCAGTTCGTCGCCGCCTTCGTCGCCTACGCGCGCCGCCAGAAGATGGGCGATGGCCTGGATCCTGAAACGACGATCGGTCCGGTGCAGAACCGCATGCAGTTCGAGAAGGTGAAGACCATCCTCGACGACATCCGGACCAGGGGTTACAAGGTGGCGCTGGGCGGCGAGGTCGACCCGCAGCGCCCCGGCTATTTCATCCCGGTGACCGTGGTCGACAACCCGCCGGAAGACTCGATCATCGTACGGGAAGAGCAGTTCGCGCCGATCGTACCGATCATCGCCTACGACGAGGTCGACGACGTGGTCGCGCGCGTCAACGACAGTCCGTTCGGCCTGGGCGGCTCGGTCTGGGGCCGTGACACGCAAGCCGCGGTAGCCGTCGCCAGGCGCCTGGAAACCGGCATGGTGTGGGTCAACGAGATCCATACCCAGGGCGTGGACATTCCCTTCGGCGGTCACAAGCAGTCGGGCCTGGGCACCGAGCACGGCGACGAAGGCCGCCGGCTGTTCACCAATCCGAAGACGATCCTCATCCATAAGTAAGAACAGTGCCCGGGCCGGCGGCCCGGGTCAACCAGGAGAAATGCCATGTCCTTGCAAGCCCATCCCGCCGTTCGCGCGCGTTTATTGATGGCCCCGGCCGCCGAAATGGTGGTCGCCCCCGGCGCCGCGCCGGAGCGGCCGGCGGCCCGCTCACTGTCGATGGCGGCCGCGATGGTGTGCGTGGCGCTGGTCGCGCTGGACCTGCGTCCGGGGATCGTGTCCACCGGTCCCCTGCTGCCATCGATCATCCGTGAATTCGGCCTCTCGCACACCCAGGCCGCCTTGCTGACGGCAATCCCGACACTGCTGATGGGATTGCTGGCAGCGCCGGTGCCCTGGCTGTCGCGGCGCTACGGCCGCGATGCCCTGATGTTCGCGGCGCTGACGCTGCTGACCGTGTCAAGCCTGGTGCGCGCCTTCGCCGGCTCGGTGACGCTGCTGTTCGCCAGCACCGTCGGCATCGGTGCCGGCATCGCCATCGCCGGGGTCTTGATCGCGGGCTTCGTGAAGGCCGGCTTCCCCAGGCAGGTGGCGCTGTTCATGAGCGTGTATGCGACCGCGCTGGCGCTGGGCAGCACCTTGTCGGCGGCCGCCACTGGCAGCATCGCGGCATGGACCGGCGGCTGGCGCTGGGCCTCGGGCGTGTGGGCTCTGCCGGGCGTGCTGGCCCTGCTGGCCTGGCTGTTCGTCGCCAGGCGCAAGCCGGCGCCCGCCGGCGGCGGGACGGCGGCGCGGCGCTACGCCATGCCCTTGCGCCATCCGGCCGCATGGCTGATCGCCCTGTTCTTCGCCTGCAATAACTTCGTGTTCTACGCCTGCATCTCCTGGCTGGCGCCGATCTACGTGGACGCCGGCTGGAGCGCGTCGCGCGCCGGCCTGCTGCTGGCCGGCTTCACCCTGGCCTTCATGGTGGCCAATCCGCTGTTCGGCCTGCTCAGCCGCGACCCGGACCGCAGGCTGCCGCTTGCCCTCGGCGCCGGCACCGCGCTGGCGGGCATCCTGGCGATGCTGCTGGCGCCGGCAGTCTCACCGTGGCTGGCGGTGGCGCTGCTGGCCTTCGGCACCGGCGGCTGCTTCACCTTGTCGATGACCCTCCCCCTCGACAATACGCAGCATCCCGACGAGACCAGCGCCTGGAATGCCTTCGTGCTGCTGGTCAGCTACAGCGTGGCCGCCGCCGGTCCGCTGGCAATCGGCCGGCTGCGCGATGCCAGCGGCGCCTTCGCTTCCTCGCTGTGGCTGGTTGCGGCGGTGAGCGCCCTCATGCTGGCGCTGACGCCCTTCCTGCGGCCGCGCCAGCATGGCTGTATGCACGAACACGCTCAGGGCGCCGGTTTCAGGTAGCCATGCATGCCCAGCCAGCGCGCGAACGCGTCGAACCAGCCGGTGCTGGTGGTGGTCTTCGGATACATGCCGAAGCCGTGGCCGCCCTGCTCATACAGGTGGAATTCCACCGGCCGGCCGGCGCTGCGCCAGCTGTCGATCAGGCCGAAGCCGCCCTTGCCGAACAGCGGATCGTCCGCCGCCAGCGCGACGAACAGCGGCGGCGCCCCGGCCGGAACGGTGACGGCGGCCAGCGGGCCGTAGATATTGGCGATGAAGGCCGGACGCGCGTCCTGTCCGTGCAGCGCGGTGGCCATGGTCAGCATCGCGCCCGCCGAAAAGCCGGCCATGCCGATGCGCTCGGGCGCCACATGCCACTCCTTTGCGCGCGCACGCACCAGCGCGAAGGCGGCGCGGGCGTCGGCGATCTGCGGCGCCAGCGTGACGGCGGGATCCTGCTGCGCCGGCGCGCGCGCCGCTTTCGCCCCTTCGGAGAACATCTGCGCCATCGAGCGCTCGAAGGCGGCCATGTCGGCGGGCGTCTGGTTGAGGCGGTACTTCAGCACGAAGGCGGCGACGCCCTTGTCGGCCAAGGCTTTCGCAACGTCCCAGCCCTCGTTGTTCATCGACAGGGTGCGAAAACCGCCGCCCGGCGCCACGATCACGGCGGCGCCGGTGGCCTTGGCCGGGTCAGGCAGGAAAGGCGTCAGCGTCGCCACCGTCACGTTGCGCGCGAACACGCTGCCGTACTGGCTGTGCCAGCTTTCCTGCACGGTGGCGCCGGGCAGCGCGCCGGTGCCGAGCACGATGGCGCCGGGCTGGGTGGGGATCGCGATCGGCGTCATCTTGTCGTTCTGGGCCGCCGCCGGCAGGGCGATGGCTGCAGCGCCGATGGCGCCGGCGGCAAGGGCCCTGGCCAGGTGCATGCGAAGGGATGTCATGGTGTGGTCTCCGGTTGTGTTTATTTAGTGATGACGGGTCATTGCGGCAGCACGTCGGCCCGGCGCAAGGCCAGCGTGGCGGCTTGCGCGGCGACGCCGCTGCCGGGCTGGCCCGAGCCGACGCTCACGCCCAGCGTGCCCGGCATCAGCTGGCGCACGCCGTCGCGCGTGACGAAGCTGAGGTCGCGCGGCGACAGGCGGAAGCTGATGCGGCGGCCCTCCCCGGCCTTCAGCGACAGGCGCTGGAAACCGCGCAGCGCCAGCCGCGGCGCGCCCTCGAAGGCCGGCGGGGTCAGGTAGAGCTGGGCGACTTCGTCGCCGTCGCGCGCGCCGGTGTTGGTGACGGTGGTGCTCACGACCACGCCGTTTTCCGGGCTGCCGTCAACGGCTTCGACCTGCAGTGGCGCATAGGCGAAGCTGGTGTAACTGAGGCCGAAGCCGAAGGGGTAGACCGGGGTGCCGCCGAAGTAGCGGTAGGTGCGTCCCTTCATGGCGTAATCGTCGAAGGGCGGCAAGTCGGCCACGCTGCGGTAGAAGGTCAGCGGCAGGCGGCCGCCGGCGTCGGACTTGCCGCCCAGGACCTCGGCCACGGCCTGCCCGCCCGACTGACCCGGATACCAGGCGGTCAGGATGGCGGACGCATTGGCCTTGGCCCAGGACAGATCGATGGCGCTGCCGCCCATCAGCACCACGACCAGCGGCTTGCCGGTGGCGCGCGCCTGCTCCAACAGGCGGCGCTGGTCGGCCGGCAGGTCGAGCGAGGTCTTGTCGCCGCCCGAGAAGCCCTCGATCTTGAGGGCCAGCTCTTCCCCTTCGAGGTCCGAGGTCAGGCCGACCACGGCGACAACGACGTCGGCATCGGCGGCGGCCGCCGCCAGTTCTTTCTGCGGATTCTTCGAGATCCGCTTCCAGAACAGGCCGGGCACGGCGGTGACACCGCTTTCGGTCTGGTAGCGGATCGGATAGCGGCGGCCCTTCTCCAGCCTGACCTCGGCCAGTTGCAGCGGTTCGGCCCAGCGCGAATAGGTGGCAGCAGCGGCGGCCGCCGCGGCGGCCGGCTTGCCCGCCACCGTCATCTGTCCGCGCACGCCGGTGACGCCGATGCGGTAGCTGCCGGTCTCCGGCGCCATCAGGAAGCCGCTCCAGACGACCCTGTGGTGGTCGGCCACGTCCTTCAGTTCGAGCGCGTGCGATTCCAGGCCCGGTTCCATGCGCACGGCAGCCGGCCGGCTGTCGAACGCGGTCTTGCCGGGGACTGCAGCGCCGCTATCCGAACCCGCGCTGCGGTTGAAATACTCGGCGCGCAAGCCCGGCTGGCCGTCCGGCGTGAGGAAAGCCGTGCCTGGCACCGGATCGCCATCCGTAATCGAGGCGCCGAAAGGCACCTGGCGGATGCGCGCGTCCGGCATCGCCTGGCGCAGACCGTCGATGACGGACACCGGCGGTGCGCTTTGCGTCGACGAATAATTCCCGCGCAGGACGCGGGTCGCATCCGCCAGCGGACCGGCGACCGCGATCCTGGCGCCGGCCTTGAGCGGTAGCACGCCGTCGTTCTTCAGCAGCACCAGGCTTTCGATCGCCGCCTTGAGCGCCAGCCGCCGGTGTTCCGGCGTGTCGATCGTCGAAACAGGCACCGGCTTGCGCGCCGCCGCAAGCCCGGCCAGGTCTCCATTACGCAGGCGCGCCGAGAACAGGCGCACGAGGGCCTGGTCGATGTCCCCCATGCCGATCAGGCCGCGTGCGTAAGCTTGCCGGTAACGCTCGCCCAGGCCGGGCGTATCGCTCAGGGTCTGGGTATTGCACTCGTTGTCGGTGCCGGCCTTGAGGGCCACCGCCACGGCGGCGGCGGGATCGGTGGCGTATTTGCTGTGCAGGGAGATATCGGTGACGGCATCGCAATCCGACACCACGTAACCCTTGAACCCCCAGGCGCCGCGCAGGGTGCGATTCAGCAGCAGCTCGCTGCCGCAGGCCGGCTGGCCGTTGATCCGGTTGTAGGCGCACATGATGGAACCGGCCTTGCCATCGACGATGGCGGCGCGGAAGGCCGGCAAATAGCTGTCCTCGAGGTCGTGGTCGGACACGAACACATTGGCCACGTGGCGGGTCGGTTCCGGTCCGCTGTGCACGGCAAAGTGCTTGGGCGTGGCGATCACGCGCGGCAGGTCGGGGTCCGGCCCCTGCACGCCGCGCACGAAGGCGACGCCGAGGGTGGCGGTCAGGTAGGGATCCTCGCCATAGGTCTCCTGGCCGCGCCCCCAGCGCGGGTCGCGGAAGATATTGATGTTGGGCGACCAGGTGTCCAGTCCGGTGCCGATGCGGCCCAGGCGGCCGGTCTCGCGGCCCAGCGTATGCAGCGCCTGCACTTCGACCCCGATCGCCGCCGCAACCTCCTGCAGCAGCGGCGCATCGAAGGTGGCGGCCAGGCCGATCGGCTCCGGGAAGTTGGTGGTCGGTACCGGCCCCAGTGCCCCATGCAGCGATTCGGTCCACCAGTTGTAGGCCGGGATGCCCAGGCGCGGCAACGCCGGCGCCACGTTCAGCAGTTGGCCGATCTTCTCGTCCAGCGTCAGCTGCGCCACCAGTGCGCGGGCGCGCGTGTCGGCGTCGGCGCGTACTTCAGAGCGTACTTCGGCGCCATGGACGATGCCAGGGAGCGCCGCCGCCAGGACGATGGCATGGGAAAACGCCACGCGGCCAAGGCGCGTCAGGAATGCGGGCATGGCTCAGATCCTCGTCGAATACAGGGCGTGGTGGGTCAGGATGAACAGCGTGCGCCGGTCCGGGCCGCCGAACACCAGCTGCAGCGGACGCGCCGGCACGTCGATGCGGCCGAGCTGCGTGCCCTGGGCGTCGTAGATGAACACCTGGCCGTTGGTCACGTAGACCTTGCCGTCCGGACCCAGCGCCGCGCTTTCGCCGCCGCGGTCGGCGACCCGCACCAGGTCGGTGAGCGCGCCGCCCTCGCCCACCAGCGCGCTGTAGGTGAGGTTGCGCGAGGCGTTGGTGAACACGGCGCGCTGGCCGACCGGCGCGGTGACGAAGCCGTGGGCGTCGAGGGTGTCCGACCAGCGGTAACCCAGGTGGTCGTTGGACCCGTGGCGCGTGACGCGGAAGGCCGGCAGCACCAGGCTGCCGTCCGCCGACACGTATTCGCGCGCCTTGGGCCGCGCCACCTCGCGCGCGAACATCTCGTCCAGCGTGGTGAACTCATAGGTGTCGAGGTTCAGCTGGTCCTTGAATTCGCCGTTGTTCCAGACATTCACCGGCAAGGCGACATTCGCACCGGGACGCGGCGCGGCCGGCGTGGACGGGATGAGCGTGGCCGGCGCGCCCGGCAGCGACGGATCGATGGTGTACACGCTGGCATCCTTGCCGCTCGACGACAGTACCATCAGCTTGCCGCTGCGGTCCACCGCCAGGTTGACCGGATCGAACGGCGCGTCGCTCACCGTCTTCAGGCCCTCGCCGGCGGCGTAGCTGAAGATGCGCTTGAAATGGCGGTCGATGAAGTACAGGCGCCCGCCCGCATCGACCGCGCCGCCGGCGATCGAATAGAAGCCCTCGTGCAGCTTGTCCACCTTCGCAGGGGTAGCCGGGACTGCGGCGGGGACTGCGGCCGGGGCCGGGGCCCCGCTGTGGTCGTACACCGCGAACATCCGCTCACGCACTTCCAGCCCGTTGGTGACGTCGGTGATGGCGTTTCCGTAGGGGTACTTGGAGGCGCGCAGATAGGTCGTGCAGCCGTTTTCGTCGCAGGTCGGGAAGCCGCTCTCGGCATTCACCGCGACATTCCGAAAGCGGATGCCGCTCGAGTTGGTGATCCGCACCGCGGTGGGGGCCGGCTTGATCGAGCGCGTCACGCGGTAGGCGTGGAAATTCGCCAGCAGGATGTTGCGCGAGTTGCGGATATCGAGCGCAACCGAGTCGGCGCCGTCGTGCACCTCTTCCTCGGTCTGGGGCGCATGGAATTCCCAGTTCTCGACGCCGTCCAGCACGATCTCGTTGCGCACGTGGTGCTCGGCCGAGAGCTCGTAGACGCGGCCCGGGGTCCTGGTGTTATTCACGTAGAAGCCGGCCTGGCCGTGGCCGGCCGGGGCCCACACGCCGGTGAAGGTGCCGCCACCGCCATCCGTCACCCACAGGTTGGGGTGCTGGCGGTCCCACCAGGCGCTGGTGTCGAAGCGTGGCCCCTTCTTGTAGGGGTCGGTGTCGGCGCCCGCGCTCCACTGGAAGCGGATGTCGTCCACCAGCGACTTTTCGCCTGCGCGCCACAGCAGGCCGACGGCGCGGTCGTTGACTTCGCCGGTGTTGATGCCGATGCCGGTCACGACCGCGTCGCCGCCGCGCGCGCTTTCGATGACGGCCCTGGGCGCGCCGGTGCCCTGGTACAGCGGCGAACCGTTCGGCAGGCGCAGCTGGGTCAGGCCGGGGTGCAGGCCGACCAGCACGGTGTCGGCCTTCAGGCGGATGGTGTCGTTGACGACATAGATCCCGAGCGGCAGGTAGACCGTGCGGCGGCTGTCGATCGCCTTCTGGATGGCGGCGGTGTCGTCGCTGACGCCGTCGCCCTTGGCGCCGAAGCCGCGCACGTTGGCCCACTCTGCGCTGGCCGGCAGCGCGCGCAGGACACGCAGCACGGGCAGGTCCTTGCGCTGCGCAGGCAGCGCGGCGGTGGTGTAGCGGGTGTCGAATGCGCCGGGCTGTCCCGCCTGGGCGACCTTCAGGCCATGGTTGAATTCACTCACCCGGTAGTCGCTGCCGCTGCCCGCGAGCGTCTTGCCACTGTCGCGGAAACGCGCGAACACCGGCACCTTGCGCGCGCTGACGCGTTCGAAGCCGACCTGGGTGTAGACGTTGTTCTCGTTGCTGATGACGAGCGCGGCCTTCGACACGTTCTCGAAGCGCACATCCTGGCCCCACAGCCAGTCGCCGTAACCGCGGTCGATCTCGATGCCGACCGGGGTGTTGCGGATCTCGGTGTTGCCCAGCGTGAGAGCGGCCTCGTGCTCGCGGATCGCGGCATCGCGCTGGCCGTCGAAGTGGGAATCGAGCAGCGTGAACTGCCAGGCCGGCGAGGTCTTCTCCGCCAGGATGCCGTAGCGGCCGCCGTAGAAGCGCAGGTTGTAGGCGATGTTGCCGACCTGGTAGACCCCGGCCAGGCCCGAGCCCATGCGGAAATCGATGTGCGACAGGTTGGAGTGCTGGGCCGTGTGCATGCGCACGCCGCTGGCGGCCGGGTTGCCCTCGCCCACCTCGAAGTCGACGTTCGACAGCGCCGAATAGAAGGTCGAGGAATTGGCGTCGCGCACCGGCTTGTTGACGGGGTCGAAGGGCACGGCACCGGGCACAGGCATCGCGACGCCGCCGATGTTGTAGGTATCGGTGCCGGTGAAGATCAGCATGTTGGCCACGCCTTTCTGGAAGCCCGGCGTGTTCGGCCCCAGCACCAGCACGGGACGGGTCTTGCCGACGCCGTAGATGCGCACGGCGATCGGCACCAGCAGGCTCCTGGTGATGCGGTAGCGGCCGGACGGCAGGAACACGATGCCGCCGAGGCCCTTGTTGGCGGCGCTGTCGATGGCACGCTGGATGGCGTCGCTGTCATCGGCGACGCCGTCGCCGCGGCCGCGCACCACCACCGCACGCGCATCGTCCGGCATGGTCTGGTAGGCGGACACGGATGGCGGCGGCACGGCCGCTGCGGCACTCATCCCCTGGATCGCCAGCGCCAGCGCGAACGCCGCCCCGCGATAGTGATTCGACGTGTGATTCAAGCTGGTCTCCAATATTTTTTTAGTCGACGAACAGCGACAGCAGCAGGACAAAGAGGATCCCGAAAATGCCGACCAGGGTTTCCATCATCGTCCACGAGCGGAAGGTGTCCTTGAGCGACAGGCCGAAATATTCCTTGAACATCCAGAACGCCGAGTCGTTCACATGGCTGAACATCAGGCTGCCGGCGCCGACGGCGAGCACCATCAGGTTCGGGTTGACGCCCGAAGATGCCACCAGCGGGCCGACCACCCCGGCTGCGGTCACGCCGGCGACGGTGGCGGAGCCGAGGCAGACCCGGATCAGCGTCGCCACCGCCCAGCCCAGCAACAGCGGCGGCACCGGCAGGCTGGCCAGCTGCACGCCGAGTTCGGCGCTGACGCCGGCCTCGGTCAGCACCTGCTTGAGCGCACCGGCACCGGCGATGATCAGCAGGATCGGCGCGATCTCGCGCAAGGCTTCCTGCGCCGATCCCATCACCTGCGCCAGCGTCTGCCCGCGGTTCAGGCCCAAAGTGAAGATGGCGACGATGTACGAAGCCAGCATCACCACCAGCGGGTTGGCAAAGAAGGCCAGCGGCCGGGTCAATTCGGGGCGCAGCAGCGTGGCCAGCGTGAACGCACCCAGCAAGCCCACCGGCAGCAGCGCGGTAAAGAAGCTGGCGAAAGCACCGGGCAGCTCATGCTCGGGCTTGGGGGCACCGCGAAAGACCGCGGCCGGCTGTGCGCGGATGCCCTTGAGCGTCATCGCGAACAGCGGGCCGGCGATCAAGAGCGTCGGCACAGCCACCACCAGGCCATACAGCAGCGTCTTGCCCATGTCCGCATGCACCGCCGCCACCAGCGCGGTCGGCGACGGGTGCGGCGGCAGGAAGCCGTGCGCGATCGACAGGCCGGCCAGCAAGGGCATGCCGAGCGCCACCGCCGGCCGTCCCGACTGCGCCACCAGCGAGAAGATCAGCGGGATCATCAGCACGAAGCCGACGTTGTAGTACAGCGGCAAACCGACCACGAAGCCGGTGACGGTCATCGCGATCGGCATCCGGGCCGGGCCCAGCGTGCCGATCAGGCTGGCGGCGATGCGGCGCGCCGCCCCGCTGTCGGCGATCAGCTTGCCGAACACGGCGCCGAGGCAGATCACGACGACCAGCGACCCGAGCAGGTCGCCGATGCCCTTCTCGATCATGCCGGGGATTTTTGCCGGCGGCACGCCGAGCATCAATGCGGCGGCCATGGCGGCCATCACGAACGCCAGCAGCGGCTGCACCTTGCCCCAGGCGATCATGATGGTCAGCAGGCCGACCGCAAGCAATACCGAACCCAGACTCCACATGCGCGGCCGCCCTCAGAACGTCATGCGCACGCCAGCACGATAGGTGCGGCCGAGCGCGTCGTAGACGGCAGGATTGAGCGCCAGGCTGAGATTGGTCTGCGGGACCAGCACCGGCGCCCGGTCCGCCAGGTTGTCCACCTTGAAGTAGGCCGTGACCTGCTTCGAGATGTTGTAGTTGGCGCCGAAGTCGATGTAGAGCGCGCCCGGCATGTGGTTGTCGTAGATGGTCGGATGCGCCGCGGTCGGCAGTGGGCAGCCGCTGCGGCACTCGATGTATTCGTTGTTGAATACGCCGGCGCCGATCCAGCGCTCGCTCAGCGTGAGGCCGAGCCGGTCCTGCAGCAGGCCGTCCCAGGATTGCGACACCAGCGCCTTCCACTTCGGCGTGGCGCCGGTCATGTTGCCCGCGCCTTCGCTAGGGGTGGTGCCGGGCACGCCCGGATCGGACACCGAATGGATGGTGCGCGTGGCCAGGCCGCGCAGGGTCACCGTGCCCGGCAAGCCCCAGTCGGCCATGTTGCGCCGGTACGCGGTCTCGAAGTCGATGCCGCGGGTGTGCAGCGAGGCGAAGTTGAAGCTCTGGGCCAGCACATAGTTGGTGCCGGCCGCGCCGTTGATCGCGACCGAGCCGCAGACCTGCTGGTTGCCGGCGTAGCACAGGTCGACTTCCTGCTGCGGGTTCAGCGAGTTGATCACGTTGCTGACCTTGATGTCGAAGTAGTCGACCGAGAAGTTGAAGTTGCGCGCCCAGCCAGGCTGGCTCAGCACCACGCCGAAGGAGTTGTTGCGCGCGGTTTCCGGCTTCAGGGCGGGGTTGCCGACGTTGCGCTGCTGGATCTGGATCGACTGGCCCTGGTTGTTGTTGACGGCCTGGTTGGTGACCGTCATGGCCGCATACAGCTCGGACAGGTTGGGTGCGCGCACGTCTTTGGAGCTGACCGCACGCAGGCGCAGGCCGTCGACCGGGGTTTTCCAGGTGGCGCCGATCTTCCAGGCGCTGGCCTTGCCGGCGGTGCTGTATTTCTCCTGGCGGTCGGCCAGGTTCAGGTTGGCCTCGCCCCAGGTATCCGACTTCAGGAAGGGCACATTGAACTCGACATAGGCTTCGCGCACGTTGAAGCTGCCGTCGCCATTGTGATAGTTACCCGCGAACCAGTTGTCGCCGGTGGCGCTCAGGGTCGGATCGAAGGGATAGGCCGGGCTGTAGGGCGACTCCAGCGCCGCGCCCGCGCCGTAGGGGTCGCCGTGCACCGCGTATTTCTCGCGCCGGTATTCGGCGCCGAAGGCCATCGAGACCGGACCGGCCCAGCCCTGCCACACGTCGCCGTTGAAGTTGACGCTGGCGACGTCCTGGCTCGAATCCGTGTGCTGCATCGGGCCGTTGGTGGGGGCGATGTAGTTCCAGCCTGCCAGGTTGATCGGCACGTCGCCCAGCACGTTGATCGGCTGGCAGCCGGCCGCGCGCGCCGCGGCGCTGCGGCACACGACCTGGCCGGTGGCCGGATCGCGCACCGCATCGATGGCGAAGTTGTAGCGCGGGTTGAGCGTCATGTCCTGCACGTGGATGACGGTGGTGTTCTCGCCGTGCTCGGCGTAGGCGTCATAGCGCCAGTCGCGGCCGAACAGCGCGAAGCGGCCGTCGGCGCCGACCACGAAGCGGCGCTGGGTGCGGGTTGGATGCACGTCGATATCGGACGGGAACTCGGCGTTGGCGGTACCGACCGACATCGCGCCGCTCGGGTAGCCGGACAGGCAGCCGGCCACCAGGGAGGCCGGCAGGAAGGCGTTGTCGCAGCGGATCGACAGATTGCCCTGCTTGGCCGCGCCCGGATTGGGCTGGAACACCGACTGCACCTGGGCCCAGTTGCCGGTGACGTAGATCTCGTTGTCGGCGTCGAGGTCCCAGGAGATGCGGCTGTAGGCCACTTGCCGCTTGAAGTTCATGGCCAGGTTGGTGCCGTTGCCGACACTGCCGGAACGATCGCCGCCGACGCAGAAATTGCCCATGCAATCGGTGCCGTATTCGAAGGGGTACGGCGTGCCGCCCGCCCCGAAGGCGGTGCCGCGCAGCGGGCCATTGGTGACCAGGCCGTATTTCGCGTACTGGATGTGCTGGGCGTTGTGGATGTACTTGTAGCGCGGCGCACCGGCGGCCTGCATCGCCGGCGTCGATTCCTGCAGCGCGGGATTGTCGTACCAGGAGCGCCCGCCCGCATTCACCTGGCCGAAGCGCGGCGCGTCGATGCCGCCGTGTCTGGTGAACTCGCCGCTGACGGTCACGTGCAGGCGGTCGTCCATGAAGCCCTTGCCCCAGGCGGCTTGCAGGGTGCCGTTCTTGTCGTCCTTGTACTTGGTCATGCCGCCTTCGACGTTGGCCTTGAAGCCGGTGAACTTCTTGTCGGTGATGAAGTTGACCACGCCGCCGATCGCGTCGGAACCGTAGGACGCCGAGGCGCCGCCGGTGACCACGTCGACGCGCTTGACCAGCAATTGCGGGAACTGGCTGACGTCGGTGACGCCGGTGACGTTGGCGCCGACCACGCGCTGGCCGTCGAGCAGCGTCAGGGTGCGGATCGTGCCCAGGCCGCGCAGCGACAGCGAAGACAGGCCCTGGATGCCGCTCGAGGTGCTGAAGGTATTGGTGGTGCGGCCGGTGCTGCCCTGCAGGGCCGGCAATTCGACCAGGGTATCGAACAGGTTGGGCTTGGCGGCTTTTTCGATGTCGGCGGTGGACAGCGTGGTGGTCGGGGTCGGCTGGGTGAAGCCGCGCGCTGCGATGCGCGAGCCGGAGACGACGACGGTGTTCACGCCGTTCGTGGCGGGTGCTGCCGGGGTAGCCGGGATGGCCGGTGCGGCCGCTGGGCTAGCCGGTGCTTCGGGAACGCTGGTATTGTCCGCGGATGCGGGGCTCTGGGACTGGGTTTGCCCGGCTTGCTGGGGTTGCTGGGGTTGCTGGGCCTGAGCCGGCAAGGCCAGCATGCCGCAGGCGCTGGCCACCGCGAGGCTGACCAGGGTTTTCTGGAATGGCGTATGCATCGTGTCTCCGTTCTTGTAGTGGTCTACATGGCCCGGTGTGGATCACCAGTGCCAGTTTGTCGATGACTTCCATTGATCGCGAATCGATATGCTGGATGTTGTCGGGACCTCCTGTCTGAACAGTTGGAAACACTTTGTTAGCGCTAACTTTCTAAAACTATTCTATGTTAGAAAGTAAATATCTGCCCAATAACTTTTTTGAGCGTTGCGATAACGATACGGATATCAGTGAGGGGGGAATCCGCGGGAATGCGGGGACGCTCAGGTTTTTGCGGGAACTGCACTGCCCTGGGCCGGCTCGTCCTGCCAGCCACCGCCGAGCGCCTTGTACAAGGACACCGTCGCTTGCAGCCGCCGCAGTTTCAACAGGCCCATCTCGTTCTGCACGTCCGACAAGGCGCGCTGCGTGTCGAGCACGGTCATGAATTCCTCGGCACCCAGCTTGTAGCGGATCTCCGCCAGGTCGCAGGCCTGGCGCGCCTGGTCCAGTTCGGCCGTTTTCAGGCGCTGCTGCTCGTCCAGGCTATGCACCTGGCCCAGCGCCACATCCACGTCCGACAAGGCGGCGATCACGGTCGCGCGGTAGGCCTGCACCAGTTCCTGCTTGCGGGCGATGGCGATCTCGCGTTCCTGCTTCAGGCGGCCGCCATCGAAAATCGGCGTGAACAGCGAGGCGCTCACGTTGGCGACCAGGTTGGGTGCATTCAGCAGCGACAGCAAGGCGCTGCTTTGCGTGCCCATCGACCCGGTGAGGTTAATGCTGGGGAACAGGTTGGCGCGGGCGACGGCGACGTTGGCATTCGCCGCGGCCAGGTCTGCCTCGGCGCGGCGGATGTCGGGCCGGCGCGCCAGCAGCGCGGACGGCAAGCCCGGCGACACCTCGGGCAAGGTGATCGTGTCCAGCCCCTGCGGGCCGAGCGAAAAGGTCTGCGGCGTCTTGCCGAGCAGGATGGCCAGCGCCGCCTGCGCCTCGCGTGCCTGCTGCATCAGGTCCGGAATCTCCGCTTTGCGCTGCGCGACGACGGAACGCTGGCGTGCCAGGTCGAGCGTCGAGGCGGCGCCCGCGCTCTTCTGCACCTCCACCAGGGCCAGTACGCGCTCGGCGTTCGCCACATGCGCGCGTGCGACCGCAAGCCGGTCATGCAGCGACAACACTTGCAGATAGGTCGAGACGATGCCGCTGGTGACCGTCAGGGCGACGATCTGGCGGTCGAACCGGTTGGCCTCGAGCGAGGCCTCGGCGGACGCCACGCTGGCCTTGTTCTTGCCCCAGAAATCGACTTCGTAGGACACCTGCAAGGCACTGCTGGCGGAGGTGCTCGCGCTGCCGCCCCCGATCGGCACGGCGCGGTTGGCGCCGCTGGAAAAGCTCGCCGTGGGCAGCAGCGCGACGCCGGCGATGCGCGCCCCGGCCTCGGCCTGGCGCACGCGCGCCAGCGCGCCCGCGAGTTCCAGATTGCCGGCCTGGCCTTCATCGACCAGCTGCGTCAGCTCGGGGCTGCCGAAGCGCCGCCACCAGTGTTTGTCGGGCCATTCCCCTTGGCCATCCGCGCCGGCGGTCCAGCCGGCAGGCAGGTCGACTTCCGGTGGCGGCGCCACGATCGGGGCGCGGCTGGCGCAGGCGCTCAGCATGGCGCATGCCAGGATCAGTGGTGCGCTGGCGGTGCGCTTCCAGGCGCGCCCCCTCATTGGCCCGCCTCCAGCATCTGCGACCGGGCTCCCCCAGCGGATGCGGAGCGCGCGCCGAGCCCCTCCGGCACGGGTCCGACCAGCACCCTGTCGTCTGCGCTCAACCCGGAAACGACCTGCACCTGGCGCGCAGTGCGCAATCCCGGCTTCACCTTGCGGACGCTGACGCCTGCGTCGGCGTCGAGCACGTTCACGCTGCACAAGCCATCCTCGTCCGCCGCCCCCAGCAATGTCGCCGGCAGCAGCAGTGCATCGCGCGCCTGCGCCACCACGAACTGCACCTGCGCGCTCATGCCGCTCATCAGTGCCTGGTCGCCGTTCTTCACCTCGAACAGCACGGTATACAAAGCCTGCTTGCCCTGCTCACCGGTGCCATCGACCGGGATCGGCATGACCTGACGCAGCTTGCCCGACCACTGTTTGCCGGGATAGGCGGGCGTGGTGAAACGCGCCGTCATACCGGGCCGCAAACGCGTCACGTCGTTTTCCGCCACGCGGGCCGCCACCGTCATCTCCGACAGGTCGGCGATGCGCAGCAGCGGCGCGGCCGGTTGCGCGGCATTCACCATCTGGCCCGGCCGCACGGCCAGGGACACCACGGTGCCACTCATCGGCGCCTTCAGCAAGGTTTTGCCGCGCGCGTCCTCATCGATCTTCAGGGTCGCTTCCAGCTCGCCGATCTGGGCCGTGATCGCATCGACGCGCGCGCCGGCCGACGCGGCGTTCATGCGCGCCGATTCGAAGGCTTCCTCGCGCGTCGCGTTCTGCGCTTTCAGCTGGGTCTGGCGCTTGAACTGCAGCTGGGCGAATTCCAGTTGCGCGCGCTGGTCGGCCAGCTCCGCCTGCAGCCGGGCCATCTGGGCGCGGTTGCTCTCGGCCTTGACGGGCTGTTGGGCCGGTGTGATGTCGAGCAGGGCCTGGCCGGCTTCGACCGTGTCACCGATGGCGACCAGCACCTCTTTGACCTGGCCGCCGATTTGGGCGTAGCTGTCGGCCCATTTGTGCAGCTGCAGCTTGCCGGCGGCATCGACGGTTTGTTCGATGTCGCCGCGCCGCGGACTGACGGTATCGGATTTGACCGGCGCGGCTGCGGCGGCCGGCACTGGCGGCGGTGTGGCTTCGGCCGATGCCGGACCGGCGCGCAGCACGGCGGCCAGCGCAATCAGCATGGCGGCGAGGTCGCGGCAAGCCAGGCGGCGCGCCGGGGAGGAATGTCGTTGTCGTTGATCAGCAGCCATGGGACCACATCGGAAATAGGCCGAGTATACACAGATGCCGGCCATCGTGATCGTCACGCCATGCCGCCAGCGGCGCGACGCGGAATTTGCCAGCTCACGCGCATTTAACTAACTAGTTAGTTATAATACGTTTCGCGGCTTGTCCCGGCACGGCCGGCGCAAGCAAAGCGGCATTGGCCGACCGGTCCGCACGGATCGGCGCGCCCCCACGCAGCGTGGAAGACAGGCCTGCCATGGCGCGGCCGATAACATGTTCGATCCTGCTTGCCACCGCTTCAATGCAGGATCAGATCTCGGAGAGATGTTCAAATGACTAAAAGTGAAACCCGCCCTTCAGTTGCGCTGAGGGCCGGGTGTGGTTTGCTGGGCCTGGCATTGCTGGCCACCGGCCTGTTCTTCGTCGTCGGCGGCGCCAGGCTGGCGGTGTTGCACGGGAGCCTGTATTTCCTGCTCGCGGGGATCGTCATCGTGGCGGCCGCCGTCCAGTTCTTCCGGCTGAAGCCGTCCGCGGTGATCGTGTACGGCGCGGCATTTGCCGGCACCGTGCTCTGGGCTCTGGCCGATGCCGGCTTCGATTTCTGGCCGCTGGTGTCGCGGCTCATGCTGCCCGCCGGCCTGATGGTGCTGGCGCTGCTGGCCTGGCCCGCGCTGCGCAAGGCCGGCAAGCGGCCGGCGGCGGCGGCGGTGTCGGACAAAGGCGCCTACGCCCTGGCCGCCGTGCTGGCGCTCGGCATGGGCGCCACCCTCGTCCAGATGTTCCAGCCGCACCCCAGCGTCGCCTTCCAGGGCACACCGGCGCCCTTGGTGCCGGTCGCCCGCGGCCAGGCGCCCCAGAACTGGAGCCACTATGGCAACACGGCGGGCGGCAACCGCTTCGCCGCGCTCGACCAGATCACGCGCGACAACGTGGGCAATCTCGAGGTCGCCTGGACCTTCCACACCGGCGACACCCCGATCAGCCCCACCGGCAACGGCGCGGAAGACCAGGAAACGCCGCTGCAGGTGGGCGACCGCGTCTATCTGTGCACGCCGCATAACAACGTGATCGCCGTCGACGCCGACAGCGGCAAGAAGATCTGGGAGCGCGCCATCAATGCGCAGTCACAGGTCTGGAACCGCTGCCGCGGCCTGGCCTACTTCGATGCGACCCAGCCGCTGGCGCAGCCCACCGTGGCCGGCGCGACGCCGGTGGTGGCGGCCTCGCTCCCGGCCGCGGCGAACTGCCAGCGCCGCATCCTGATGAATACCATCGACGCGCGCCTGGTCGCCATCGACGCCGACAGCGGCGCCCTGTGCGAAGGCTTCGGCAAGGACGGTTTCGTCGACCTCAAGGCCGGCATGGGCACGGCGGACGATCCGAAGTACCAGCTGACCTCGGCGCCGACCCTGGCCGGAACCACCATCGTGGTCGGCGGCCGGGTGGCGGACAACGTCCAGACCGACATGCCGGGCGGCGTGCTGCGCGGCTTCGACGTCATCACCGGCGAGATGCGCTGGGCCTTCGATCCCGGCCATGACGATCCCAACGCCCGCCTGCAGCCGGGTCAGACCTATGCCCGCAGCACGCCGAATTCCTGGGCGCCGATGTCCTACGACGCCGCGATGAACACGGTCTTCATCCCGATGGGCAGTTCCTCGGTCGACCTGTGGGGCGGCAAGCGCACGCCGCTGGACCATCGCTACGCCACCTCGATCCTGGCGCTCGACGCCAGCACCGGCAAGCAGAAATGGGTCTACCAGACGGTGCACAACGACCTGTGGGACTTCGACGTGCCGATGCAGCCCAGCCTGGTCGACTTTCCCGGCAAGGACGGCGCGTCCACGCCCGCCGTCGTGTTCGGCTCGAAATCCGGCCAGATCTTCGTCCTCGACCGCATGACGGGCAAGCCGCTCACGGCCGTCGAGGAACGCCCGGTCAAGACCGCGGGCATCTTCAAGGAACAATATTCGAACACCCAGCCGTTCTCGGTCGGCATGCCGCAAATCGGCGCGGACACCTTGACGGAATCGGACATGTGGGGCGCCACCCCGTTCGACCAGCTCATGTGCCGCATCGGTTTCAGGTCGATGCGCTATGAAGGCCTGTTCACGGCACCGGGCACCGACGTCTCGCTGAGCTTTCCCGGTTCGCTGGGCGGCATGAACTGGGGCAGCTTGTCGCTCGACCCGAACCACCACGTCATCTTCGTCAACGACATGCGCCTCGGCCTGTGGGTGCAGATGATTCCGCAGAAAACCGACGACGGGCCCGCCGGCAACGGCGGCGAAGCGGTCAACACCGGCATGGGCGCGGTGCCGCTGAAGGGCACGCCGTATGCGGTCAACAAGAACCGTTTCATGTCGCCGCTCGGCATTCCCTGCCAGAAGCCACCGTTCGGCACGCTGTCTGCGGTGGACCTGAAGACCCGCAAGCTGCTGTGGCAGGTGCCGGTTGGCACCGTGCAGGACACGGGCCCCTTCGGCATCAAGATGGGCATGAGGATGCCGATCGGCATGCCGACGCTGGGCGGCACCCTGGCGACCCAGGGCGGGCTGGTGTTCATCGCCGGCACCCAGGACTACTACCTGCGCGCCTTCGACAGCGCGACCGGCAAGGAAGCCTGGAAAGCGCGCCTGCCGGTGGGCAGCCAGGGTGGACCGATGAGCTATGTGTCGCCCCGGACCGGCAAGCAGTACGTGCTGATCTCGGCCGGCGGTGCAAGGCAGTCGCCCGACCGTGGCGACTACGTGATCGCCTATGCCCTGAAGCGCTGACCGATGCACGGACAGCGGTTTGAACCAGCCTGAGACGACAAATGCGACATGACAATGAATCCGGGGCCCGCACGCAGCGGCCCCCGACCAACCGACCCGGCACCCGGCGCCCGCGCGGGTGGCGCCGCGCCGGCTACGCTGCCCTGCTGGCCATGGCAACGCTGGCCACGGCCGCTGCTCGCGCCGACCAGCGCGCCGACGACCGCAGTGCGCCGGCTGCGCCACCTGCCGGCGCCGCCACCCTAAGCGGCGACTGGGGCGGCGCGCGCACCCGCTATGCCGAGGCCGGCGTGAGCCTTCGGGGTGACTATGTCTCCGAGACCTTTGCCAACGTCAGCGGCGGGCGCGAGCGCGGCAGCACCTACGCCCAGCAACTGCGGCTGGGCGCGGATCTCGACATGGAGCGCATCGCCGGCTGGTCCGGCGCCAAGCTGCATTTCACCATCAACGACCGGCGCGGCGCCGGCGTATCCGCCGACTACATCGGCAACCGGCTGCCGGTCCAGGAGGTCTACGGCGGCCCCTACACGCGCTTGAGCGAGGCCAGCTACGAGCAAGACCTGCTGGCGGGCCGGCTGAACTTGCGTCTCGGCTTTTTTGCCATGGGCAATGACCTTGGCGGCATGATATTGGGCTGCCAGCTGGTGAATGCGGCTTTCTGTGCCCACCCTCTCTCTCTGTCGGGCAATAGCGGCTGGTACAACTACCCGAATGCGCGCTGGGGTGCGGCCATCCGCTACAAGCTGGGGCCCGAGCTGCTGCTGCGCACCGGGCTGTACCAGGACAATGCCCGCCTCGGCGACAGGCAGAACGCCTTCAGGCCGTTTGCGGCGGGCACGGCGGGTGTGATGCTGCCGCTCGAGCTGGAATATGCGCCGGGCAGCGCGGCAAACGACGCCGCGCTGCCGGGGCATTACAAGCTCGGCGTGTTTTACGATACGGCGCGCGTGAAGCGGCAAGGCGAAGCCGGCACGGTGGGCGAACGCTACGGCATCTACCTGCTGGCGGACCAGACCATACTGCGCCAGGACGGCGGCCGCAGCCTCGCCGTGTTCGGCCAGTTCACCGCCAACCCGCGCGCCTCGGCGCAGATCACGCGCTGGTATGCGGCCGGCCTGGTCAAGACCGGCACCTTCGCCGGCCGCGATGCCGATACGCTGGCGCTGGGCGTGGTGCATGCGCAGGTCAATCCGCGCTTGCGGGAAAGCGCTGCCGCTGCCCCTGATGCGACCAGCGGGCTGGCGTCAAGCCCGGCCGGCGAAACCGTGGTCGAACTCAGCTACGGCTTGCAGCCGCTGCGCTGGCTGGGCGTGCGGGCCGATGTCCAGTACGTGCTCGATCCCGGCGCCTTCGGCTACCGCTCGACCCGGAATGCGCTGGCGCTCGGGACCCAGTTGAGAGTCACATTCTGAACCTGGTGTCCGCGTGACCAGCGTCAGCCTGCGCGCACGTAGCGCAGGATGGTGTCGACCACGGCCTCGCGGCGCGCCGCGTGCACCTCGGGCGCGCCGAGGTCGCGCTCGAAGATGAAGCTGAAGGTATGGCGATTCGACACGTTGTAGAAGGACAGCGCGCTGATCGACATGTGCAGGTCGACGGCATCGATGTCGGCGCGAAACACCCCCTCGGCGGTGCCGCGCCGGCACAAGCGCTCCAGCAAAGTGATCGCTGAGCGATTGATCTCGCGCAGCGCCGGTATCTTGCGGATGTACTCGCCCTGGTTGATGTTTTCGCTCATCACCATCCGGATGAATTCGGGATGCGCGGCATGGAAATCGAAGCTGGCCGCCACCAGCTTGCGCAAGGCAGGCATCGCCGGCAGGCTCTCGTCGATGTGGAGCTCGTCCTCGCTCTGGCGGACACGGCGGTAACTCTCTTCGAGCGCGGCGACGTACAAGTCCTCCTTGCTGCCGAAGTGGTAATAAATCATTCCCTTGTTGAGCCCGCTTTCGGCGGCGATCGCGTCGATGCGCGCGCCGCTCAAGCCGAGCCTGGAGAATTCCCTGAGCGCGACATGCAGGATCCTGGCACGGGTCCCCTCTTCCTCGGCCTTGGCCGGTGCGGTCTTCGATCTGCTTGCTTTCGTCATCGGACTATTCTAAACGATGGGCCGTCCCGGCATTGCATGGCTCGGGCGAGCGCCGCGCGAGCGCATGATTCATCTCGGGTACACTGGGATGACCGTCCCAGCCATCGCCCGCCATGCCGATTCCTTCCAGCAACGCCCGCCCCCGCACCATCGAACTTTCCTGGAGAAACAAACCGCTGCAACTCGAGCTCGACTGGGTCGGCGTCGCCGAGTCGGCCTTCCCTACCGTCGTCTTCCTGCATGAAGGCCTCGGTTCGGTATCGCTCTGGAAGGATTTTCCGGAAAAATTTTGCCAGGCCCACGGATTGACCGGCCTGGTATTTTCCCGTTACGGCTACGGCCGCTCGACGCCGCGCCCGCATGGCGAACGCTGGCCGGTCGACTTCATGGAACAGCAGGCGCGCGAGGTCGTGCCGGCGCTGCTGGCGCGGCTCGGGCTGGTGAAGCCCTGGCTGTTCGGCCACAGCGACGGTGCGTCGATCGCCTTGCTGGTGGCGGCCCGCCACGGCGACATGCTGAGCGGCGTCATCGCCGCCGCCCCGCACATCATGGTCGAGGACGTATCCGTCGCCGCGATCGCCGCCGCGCGCGAGGCCTATCTCGCCGGGCCGCTGCGCGAACGCCTGGCGCGTCATCATGCCGACGTCGATTCGGCCTTCTGGGGCTGGAACGATGTCTGGCTCGACCCCGCCTTCCGCCACTGGGACATCCGCGACGAGGTGGCGCGCATCCGCGTGCCGCTGCTCGCCATCCAGGGCGAGGACGACGAATACGGCACGCTCGAACAAGTGCAAGGTATCGCCCGGCTGCTGCCGCAGGCGGAGTTGCTGATCCTGCCGGGCTGCGGCCATTCGCCGCACCGGGATGCGCCGGACCGGGTCAGCACGGCGGCCGGACGCTTCATCATCGCGCATCGCCCAAGTGACTAAACATCAGCTCCGCTGATAGATAACATAAACAGACATTATTAGAAGAGATGGTTGTTCCACGTTACGCTAGTCTTAAATAGCGTGGCGAACCGGGCATCACCCTGCCGCGCACCATACAGCAGGAGACAAGATGCAGCTTGCCCAGGAGCGGTTCGATTATGTGATTGTCGGCGGCGGTTCCGCCGGATGTGTGCTGGCCAACCGGCTGTCGGCCGACCCGCGCCTGCGCGTGGCGCTAATCGAAGCGGGCCCCGACACACCGCCCGGCGCGGTGCCGGCCGAGATCCGCGACAGCTACCCGATGCCGGTGTTCTGCGGCGAGCGCTTCATCTGGCCGCAGCTGAAGGCGCGCGCCACGGCCTCGGCCCCGCTCAAGGTCTACGAACAAGGCCGCGTCATGGGCGGCGGCTCCAGCATCAACGTGCAGGCGGCCAACCGCGGCCTGCCGCGCGATTACGACGACTGGGCCGCCGGCGGCGCCGCCGGCTGGGCGTGGTCCGACGTGCTGCCCTGGTTCCGCCGGCTCGAGCGCGACCTCGATTTCGGCGCGTCGCCGCTGCACGGCGATGCCGGCCCGGTCGCCATCCGCCGCATCGGCCCGCCCGATTGGCCGCGCTTCTGCCACGCCTTCGCAGCCGGCCTGCGCGCCACCGGACTGCCCTACCTGGCCGACCAGAACGGCCAGTTCGGCGACGGCATGTTTGCGGCGGCGTTCTCGAACGTCGACGATACCCGTGTGACGACGGCATCGGCCTACCTCGACAGCGCCACCCGCGCACGGCCGAACCTGCGTGTGTTCGCCGGCATGCGCGTCGAACGCGTGCTGATGAAGGACCGCCGCGCACACGGCATCGCGGCCATCGACAGCCAGGGCAACCATGTGCGCCTGGATGCCGCCGAAGTCATCGTCTCGGCCGGCGCGCTGCAGTCGCCGGCCCTGCTGATGCATGCCGGGATCGGCGATGGCGCCATGCTGCAGCGGCTCGGCATCCCGGTGGCGGCCGACCTGCCCGGCGTGGGACGCAATCTGCAAGACCACCCGTCGCTGACCTTTTGCCACTTCCTGGCCCCCGAATTCCGCATGCCCCTGGCGCGGCGCCGCGCCAGCATGACGGCGGCGCGCTTTTCGTCCGGCCTGGCGGCCTGCGACGCCTCTGACATGTATCTGTCGAGCGCCACGCGCGCCGCCTGGCATGCGCTCGGCAACCGTCTCGGCCTGTTCTTCCTATGGTGTAACCGGCCGTACTCGCGCGGCCGCGTGCAGCTGGCATCCAAGGATCCGGCCTTGCCGCCGGACGTCTCGCTCAACCTGCTGGACGACGAACGCGACCTGCAGCGCATGGCGATCGGCGTGCGCCGCATGGCCGAGATGGTGCGGCACAGCGAACTGCACCGGCACGAGGCCGACTTCTTCCCGGCCGCCTTCTCGCCGCGCGTGAAGGCGCTGAGCCGCTACACGCCGGCGAATGCCTGGGTCACCCGCGCGCTCGGCCTGGCGCTGGACACGCCGGCGCCGCTGCGGCGCTGGCTGCTCGACCGCTTCCTCACGGGCGGCCAGAACGTCGCCGCGCTGCTGGCCGACGAGGCCGCGCTGCACGCCTTCATCCGCAAGAACGTATTCGGCGTCTGGCACGCCAGCGGCACCTGCCGCATGGGGCCGGCGCACGACCCAGCCGCCGTCACCGACAGCGAAGGACGCGTGCACAAGGTCGATGGGCTGCGCGTGGTGGACGCCTCGCTGATGCCGCGCCTGCCGTCCGCCAACACGAATATCCCGACCATCATGATGGCCGAAAAAATTGCCGGCGCCATCCTCGCGCGCCGGGACCCGGCCGGTAACCCGCGCCCCGTGGCGCTGGCACAAGACCGCTGAACCACAGCGGCAACCGGTCATCCAGCCACCCGGGGCGTCGCCAGGCCCCGGGCATTACAAGGAGACGATAATGGCTTTCGTAGCGAATCAAGAAGCAATCACCGAGCGCGAGCAGCAGCGCCATGTGCTCAAGGCCGTGGTCGCGTCCTGCCTCGGCTGGGCGCTCGACCTGTACGACCTGTTCATCCTGCTGTTCGTGGCACCCGTGATCGGCCGGCTGTTCTTCCCGTCCGAGCACGCGATGCTGTCGCTGGCCGCCGTGTATGCGTCCTTCGGCGTCACCCTGCTGATGCGGCCTCTCGGCTCGGCGCTGTTCGGCTCCTTCGCCGATACCCACGGCCGCAAGCGCGCCATGATCATCGCAATGGTCGGCGTCGGTGTTTCCACCGCCGCCTTCGGCCTGCTGCCGACCGTGCATACCATCGGCGTGCTGGCGCCGGTCCTGTTCATCATCCTGAAACTGGTGCAGGGCGTGTTCGTCGGCGGCGTGGTCGCGGCCACGCACACCATCGGCACCGAATCGGTGGCGCCGCGCTACCGCGGCGCCGTCTCCGGCCTGATCGGCGGCGGCGGCGCCGGCCTGGGCGCGCTGATCGCGTCGCTGACCTTCTACGGCATGTCGGCCCTGTTCCCGGGCCCGGCCTTCGACGACTGGGGCTGGCGCTGCATGTTCTTCACCGGGATCATCAGCGCGGTGCTGGGCATCACCATCTTCAGCAACCTCGAAGAATCGCCGATGTTCAAGAAGCTGCAGGAAGCCAAGGCGCGCGCAAAAGCAGCCAATGCCGGCGCGCCCGCGGCCGGCGCCAAGGCGGTGTCGCCGGTGCGCACGCTGTTTTCGCGCGAGTACCGCAACATCCTGCTGGTGAACCTGCTGCTGACCATCGGCGGCGGCAGCGGCTATTACCTGACCTCGGGTTTCCTGCCGACCTACCTGAAGGTCGTCAACCAGACCCCCAGCGAAACCGCCGGCTTCATCCTGATGCTGTCGAGTATCGGCGTGGTGGTGGCCTCGGTCGCTGCCGGCCATGTCAGCACCTTCATCGGCCGCAAGAAGACCTTCCTGATCACCGGCGTGCTGCGCCTGTTCGCCCTGCCGGCCCTGGCCCTGCTCATGCCCGGCGTGACCGACACCGTGCAACTGGCCTTGTGCGTGATCCTGTTCGGCGCCCTCGGGAGCATCGGCTACGCGCCGCTGCTGATCTTCCTGAACGAGCGCTTCCCGACCACCATCCGCGCCACCGGCACCGGTCTGTCCTGGAACATGGGCTTCGCCATCGGCGGCATCATGCCGACCTTCGTGTCGCTGGCCTCGCCGGCGCCGGCCGACCTGCCGCTGACGCTGGCGCTGTTCCTGGGCGGGATCAGCGTGGTGTTCCTGATCGGCGCGCTGGTCGTTCCCGAAACGGTCGGCAAGCTCGATGCGCAGCAAGACCCTAAGGCCTATTGAATCAGTAGAACTGATGGATAGCATAAACATACATTATTTGTCGTGATGATCCTGTCTCCCTATACTGGTTTTACGGAGACAGGCACAAGCGATAGGCCAATACCATGGATATGAAGACCCACCCAACCGGCGCAGTTGCCGGAGCCCAGGCGGCGCAGGCGTCGGCAGACACGCCCTTTGTCGGACGCCCGATGCGGCGCATCGAGGATGTCGCGCTGCTCACCGGCCGCGGCGAGTTCGGCGACGACGCCGGCGTCAAGCCCGGCACCCTGCATGCGGCCATCGTGCGCTCGCCGCATGCGCATGCCGCCATTACCCGCATCGACGGCAGCCGCGCCGAAGCCGCCCCGGGCGTGCGCGCCGTGCTCACCGGCGCCGACCTGGCCGACTGGTCGAAACCCTTCGTCGTCGGCGTCAAGGCGCAAATGGCCATGTGGGCACTGGCGCGCGAACGCGTGCGCTATGTCGGCGAACCGGTGGCCGTGGTCGTGGCCGACAGCCGTTACCTGGCCGAGGATGCGGCCGACCTGCTGCTGGTCGACTATGAACAGCTGGCGCCGGTTACCACCATCGACGACGCCATCGAGTCCGGTGCGCCGGTGCTGCACGAGGGCGTCGGCAGCAACGTCGTCAGCGACCGCAGCTTCCGCTATGGCGATCCCGAGGCCGCCTTCGCCGCGGCGCCGCATGTGGTGGCGCTGACCCAGCGCTATCCGCGCAACTCGTGCACGCCGATGGAGTGCGCGGTCGTGGTCGCCGACTGGCTGTCCGCCGAAGAAGGCTACGAGGTCAGCTCGAATTTCATGGGCCCGTTCTCGCTGCATACCGTGATGGCGCTGGCCCTGCGCATGCCCGGCCACAAGCTGCGCCACCGCTACTTCCGCGACTCCGGCGGCAGCTTCGGCGTCAAGCATGCCGTGTTCCAGTACGTGGTGCTGATGTGCCTGGCCTCGCGCAAGGCCGGCGCCCCGGTCAAATGGGTGGAAGACCGCCTCGAGCACCTGGCCGGCCTGACCTCGGCCACCAACCGCCTGTCGACCATCCGCGCCGCCGTCGAGGCCGACGGCCGCATCACCGCCCTCGATTACGACCAGCTCGACGACGTCGGCGGCTACCTGCGCGCGCCCGAGCCGGCCACCTTCTACCGCATGCACGGCGTGCTCACCGGCGCCTATGCGATCCAGAACCTGGCGGTGCGCAACCGCGTGGTCCTGACCAACAAGACGCCGGCCGGCCTGGTGCGCGGCTTCGGCGGCCCCCAGGTCTACATCGCGCTCGAGCGCCTGATGCAGCGCATCGCGGTCGAGCTGCGGCTCGACCCGCTCGAGGTGTACCGCCGCAACTTCATCCCGGCCGATGCCTTCCCCTACCAGGCCGCGGCCGGCGCGCTGATCGATTCCGGCAACTACCAGCGCGCGCTGGAACTGGTGCAGAGCGAAGGCGGCCTGGCCGACCTGTATGCGAAAAGGGAGCGCGCGCGCGCCGAGGGCCGGCTGTACGGCATCGGCTTCGCCGCCATCATCGAACCGTCGATCTCGAACATGGGCTATATCACGACGGTGCTGCCGAAGGAAGCGCGCGCCAAGGCCGGGCCGAAGAATGGCGCGATCGCTTCCGCCACGGTCGGCATCGACCCGCTCGGCGGCATCAACGTCGTGATCGCATCGACGCCGGCCGGCCAGGGCCACCGCACCGTGTGTACGCAGGTGGTGGCGGACGTGTTCGGGCTGCAGCCGGACCAGGTCGCGGTGAACGTCGAATTCGACACCCAGAAGGATGCCTGGTCTGTCGCCGCCGGCAATTATTCGAGCCGCTTCGCCGGCGCCGTGGCCGGCACCGTACACCTGGCGGCGGTCAAGCTGCGCGACAAGCTGGCCACCATCGCCGCCGCGCAACTTGGCTGCGCCGCCGCCGACATCGTGTTCAGGGACGGCAAGGTGTTCGCGTCCGCCGCGCCAGAGAACGCCCTGCCCTTCCTGCGCATGGCAGCCAGTCCCCATTGGGCACCGGCCTTGCTGCCCGCCGGGGTGGAACCGGGCCTGCGCGAGACCGCGTTCTGGAGCGCAGAATCGCTGACGGCGCCGGACGAGCAGGACCGCGTCAATACCTCGGCCGCCTACGGCTTTGCCTTCGACGTCTGCGGCGTCGAGATCGACCGCAACACCGGCCGCATCACGATCGACAAGTACGTCACCACCCACGATGCCGGCAAGATCCTGAATCCGGCGCTGGCCGACGGCCAGATCCGCGGCGCCTTCGCCCAGGGCCTGGGCGCGGCGCTGATGGAAGAATTCCGCTACGGCGAGGACGGCAGCTTCCAGTCCGGCACCTTTGCGGACTACCTGGTGCCGACCACCTGCGAGGTGCCGGAACCGCAGATCATCCACATCGAGACGCCCTCCCCCTTCACGCCGCTCGGCGCCAAGGGCCTCGGCGAAGGCAACAACATGAGCACGCCGCCCTGCATCGCGAATGCCGTGGCCGACGCGCTCGGCGTGGCCGACCTGACGCTGCCGCTGACGCCGTCGAAGGTGATGGACCTGATCGGCGCCGACGAACCGCCGCCTTCGAAGGCGGTGGCGCAAGCGCTGGCGCCGACGCCCCCGGTGGTGCCGGTCGCGGACGGCGATGCGATCCCGTCGACGGCCGCCGTCGGCGCCGTCCAGGCAGGCAAGGCCGGCAAAGGCGGCAAGGCGCTCGGCGCGCGCGGCGAGGTCGTGCTCGCCGCGACGCCCGAGGCCGTGTTCCGGGTCTTGCTCGATCCTGCCGCGCTGGCCAAGGTCATCCCCGGCTGCAACGCGCTCGAGCCGAACGGCGAACACCGCTACCGGGCCGACGTGACGGTCGGCGTCGGCATGATCAAGGCGCGCTATTCGGCCGAAGTCGCACTGTCCGAACTCGATCCGCCGCGCAGCCTGCGCCTGGCCGGTTCCGGCCTGTCCTCGGTCGGCAGCGCGCGCGGCAGCGGCCTGGTCACGCTGGAGCCGAAGGATGGCGGCACGCTGCTGCATTACGACTACACGGCCGAGGTGTCGGGCAAGGTGGCGGCCGTCGGCAGCCGCATGCTGGAGGGCGCGGCCAAGATCGTGCTGAACCAGCTGTTCGAGCAGCTCGGCCGCGAAGCCAGCGGCCAGCGTGGTGCGAGCGGCGGCGCCGCGCCGGCGGCCACCAGCGCCACCGCGCAACGCAGCCTGTGGCAGCGCCTGAAAGCCCTGTTTGGAGTAAAAGCATGAAACCGCAAGCCTTCGATTACGCCCGTCCCGACAATGCCGCCGAAGCGGTCGCCCTGCTGGCCGATGCCGGCGAGGACGCCCGCATCCTGGCCGGCGGCCAGTCACTGATGGCGGTGCTGAACCTGCGCCTGGCACAGCCGAGCGTCCTGATCGACATCTCGCGCGTGCCCGACCTGGATTACGTGCGTCCGGACGCCGGCATGCTGGCCATCGGCGCCGCCGCCACCCAGGGCAGCGTGGAATGGCGCGCCGGGCTGGCGGCGGAAGTCCCGCTGCTGGCCCAGGCCTTCCCGCACATCTCGCACTTCCAGATCCGCAACCGCGGCACCGTGTGCGGCTCGATCGCCCACGCCGACCCGAGCGCGGAACTGCCCCTGTGCCTGCTGGCGCTGGGCGGCCAGGTCGTGCTGCGCAGCCGCGCCGGGCGCCGCACCGTGGCCGCCGACGACTTCTTCCAGGGCATGCTGATGACCGCGCGCCGGCCCGACGAACTGGTCGAGGAAGTGCGCTATCCGCTGGCCGAACCCGGTCTGCGCTATGCCTTCGAGGAATTCGCCGGCCGCCACGGCGACTTCGCACTGTGCGCGGTGGCCGCCGTGGTGCGCCCGGACGGGATCCGGCTGGCGGTCGGCGGCGTGTCGGACCGGCCGCGCGTCAAGTCCTGGGCTTGTTTGTCGCGCACCGACCTGGACGCGGCCATCAACGATTTCGCCTGGGAGCTGGGCGCCAGGGACGACCACCACGCCTCCGCCAAATTCCGCAGACAACTGGTGCGCCACATGGGCCGCACCGCAATCGACAAGGCCATGTCATGAAGACCTACCAGAAAAACGACGTCGTGCGCATCGAACTGGTGCTGAACGGCCAGCGCCGCAGCGGCACCTGCGAATCGCGCACCCTGCTGTCCGATTTCCTGCGCCACGAACTGGGCGCCACCGGCACCCACGTCGGCTGCGAACACGGCGTGTGCGGCGCCTGCACCGTGAGGGTCGACGGCGTGGCCTCGCGCACCTGCCTGAGCCTGGCGGTACAGGCCGAGGGCCGCAGCATCGAGACCGTGGAAGGATTGAATCGGGAGCAGGCGCGCGGGCAGGAAGGCCTGTCCGACCTGCAGGAAGCCTTTCGCCGCAACCACGCGCTGCAGTGCGGCTTCTGCACCGCCGGCATCCTGATGTCCAGCGCCGACTACCTGGCGCGCAAGCCCGATCCGAGCGAGCAGGAAGTGCGCGAGATGCTGTCCGGCCACCTGTGCCGCTGCACCGGCTACACCAATATCGTCAAGGCGGTCATGGAGACCGCCGTTGCGCGCCTCGGCCGTCCCGTCGGCGCCACGCCGGCGGCGGACCAGCCGGGCCATGCCGGGGTCGAGGTCGGGATCGGGGTCGAGGTCGAGGCGGCGGCCCAGTCGAAACTGGTCAGTGCCTGACAGCGCCATCAATCTATAACGACAACAGAGGAGAACACCGTGCTGGATCTTGGACGCACCTTCCTGCAAAGCGTCGAACGCAGCCCGCATGCGCTGGCCGTGGTCGACGGCGCGCAGCGCCTGACCTATGCCGAATGGTACGAGCGCATTCAACGGGTTGCCGCCGGCCTGTCCGTGCTCGGCGTCAAACGCGGCGACCACCTGATGGTCGTGCTGCAAAACCGCATCGAGATGGCAACCATCCACTGGGCCTGCCAGTTCCTGGGCGCCATCGTCACGCCGCTGAACTGGCGCGCCAAGCCGGACGAGGTCGAGTACTGCGCGACCGACTCCGGCGCCAGGGCCATCGTCTACGAACCGGTCAGCGCGGAAGCGGTCGCCGCCAGCCCGACGGCGGCGCGCCTCACCCGCATCGCCGTGGGCGGCGCCGACGGCACGGTCCGATACGAGCAGCTGCTGGAACACGCGCCGGCCACCCCGCTCTTGGCGGCGGATTGCGAAGACATCGCACTGATGCTGTACACCTCGGGCACCACCGGCAAGCCGAAAGGCGTGCCGCGCAAGCACCGCGCCGAGCGCGCCGCCGCACTCGGCCACGTGGCGCAGAACCTGTACCGCCGCGGCGAACGCACGCTGGGCGTGATGCCGTTGTACCACACGATGGGCGTGCGCTCGCTGCTGGCGATGGCGCTGGTCGACGGCGTGTTCGTGTGCGTGCCGAAGTTCGATTGCGCCGCCGCTTTCCGCTCGATCGAGGAAGAACGCATCACCGCGCTCTACCTGGTGCCGACGCTGTACCACGACATGCTGACCTGGCGTGCGCAGCACGGCGCCGACATCGCGTCGGTGACCAAGCTCGGCTTCGCCGGCGCCCCCATGCAGGATGGCCTGCTGAAACGCCTGAGCGAAATCTTCCAGCCGGAGCTGTTCGTCAACCACTACGGCTCGTCCGAAGTCTTCACCTTCGCGTTCGACCAGGACGCCACGCGCAAGGCCGGCAGCGCCGGGCGCGCCGGCATCAATACCCGGATCCGCGTGGTGGCGCTCGGCGCCGACACGCCGGACCAGACCGTGGCGCCGGGCGAGGAAGGCCAGATCGTCTGCGAACTGCAGGGCGACGAGGCATTCGAGGCTTACTGGAACCGCCCGGACGCCAACGCCAGGTCGATCCGCGCCGGCTGGTACTTCACCGGCGACACCGGCTACCTCGATCCGGACGGCGACCTGTTCGTCACCGGGCGCGTGGACGACATGATCATCAGCGGCGGCGAGAACATCTCGCCGGTGGACATCGAATCGGTACTGTCGCTGCACCCCGCCGTCGACGAGGTGGCGGTGGCCGGCCTGCAGGACGAGCGCTGGGGCCAGCGCGTGGTCGCCTTCGTCAAGCCGCGCGGCGACACGACGCCGGAAGCCCTCAACGAGCACGTGCGCCAGTCGGACCTGCAGAACTTCAAGCGCCCGCGCGACTACGTGTTCGTGCGCGAGATTCCCAAATCGCCGGTCGGAAAGATCCTGCGGCGCAAGCTGATCGCCGGCGAATACGAGACCTTGCAGGCCCACCTGGAAGAAAAAACACAATGAACAACGCAATGGGGAACAATATGCAGGCACCGAAGGCCACCGACCTGCGCACCTGGCTCGCGCACCTGCAGGCAACCGGCCGCCTGGCCGTGATCCGCGAAGGGGTGCCGCTGAAGCACCGCCTGGCCGCCATCGCCAAGCGCCTGGACGGCAAACAGGCCGCCTACTTCCCGAAGCCGGCCGGGCACACGATGCCGGTGGTGTCGGGCTTCGTGTCGCGGCGCGGCTGGATCGCCGAGGCGATGGGGGTCGAGCAGGCCGGCCTGCTGGCCGCCTTCCGCCACGCCGCCGAGAACCCGCTGCCATGGCGCGAAGTGGCGACTGGCGAAGCGCCCTGCCAGCAGGTGGTGACGCCCTGGGACGCATCGATGGACCTGAACGCGATGCTGCCGATCCCGACCCACAGCGAACATGACAACGGCCCCTACATCACGGCCGGCCTGGTCATCGCGCGCAATCCGGCCACCGGCGTGCAAAACGTGTCGATCAACCGCATCCAGGTGCACGGACGCGACCGCATGGCGATCCTGATGCTGCCGCGCCACCTGCTGGCCTTCTACAAGGCGGCCGAGGCCGAGGGACAGGCGCTCGACGTCGCGGTCGTCATCGGCGCCGATCCGCTCACGCTGCTGGCGTCGCAGGCGATCACGCCGATCGACCACGACGAACTGGACATCGCCGGCGCCCTGCACGGCGCCCCGCTGCCGGTGGTGAAATGCACCACCAGCGAGGTGCGCGTGCCGGCGAATGCGGAAATCGTCATCGAGGGCCGCCTGCTGCCCCAGGTGCGCGAGGCCGAAGGCCCGTTCGGCGAATTCCCGAAATACTACAGCGCGCAAGAGAAGCGCGAAGTGATCGTGGTCGACGCCGTGACCACCCGCGCCAACCCGATCTTCCACACCATCGTGCCGGCCGAGATGGAACACCTGCTGCTGGGCTCCATCCCGCGCGAAGCGACCATGCTGGCCCACCTGCAGCGCAGCTTCCCGGGCGTGCTGGATGTCCACCTGTCGGTTGGCGGTGTCGGCCGCTATCACCTGTTCGTCAAGTTCCGCAAGGCGCGCGAGGGCGAACCGAAGAACGTCATCCTCGGCGCGTTCGGCGCCCACTACGACATCAAGCAGGTGATCGTGGTCGATGACGACGTCGACGTGCACGATCCGCAGCAGGTCGAGTGGGCGGTGGCCACGCGCTTCCAGGCCGACCGCGACCTGGTCGTGATCAGCGGCGCCCAGGGCTCGGTGCTGGATCCTTCCACCACCGTCGCCACCGGTCATCACGAGAACGACGAACCGGCGCCGCCGCACCTGCAGGGCGTGGGCGCCAAGATGGGACTGGACGCGACCCGGCCGGTGTCCTACCGCGGCCACGTGTTCACCAGGGTGCGCATCCCGGGCGAGCTCGAGATCGACCTCGCGGAGGAAATCGTGCCTGGCGCCGCGGTGGACTGGCACGTGGACTGGCAATGAGCAAACCCCGCCTCATCGTCGCCATCACCGGCGCCAGCGGCGCGGTGTACGGCGTGCGCATGCTGCAGGCGCTGCGCGCGTCCGGCGCCTGCGAGACCCATCTGGTGATGTCGTCCTCCGGCGTGATGACGGCGCAGCAGGAACTCGACCTGCGCCGCGCCGACATCGAGGCCCTGGCCGACGTGGTCCACAACGTCAAGGACATCGGCGCCACCATCGCCAGCGGTTCGTTCCGCTCGGCCGGGATGGTGGTGGCGCCCTGCTCGATGAAGACGCTGGCGAGCATCGCCCACGGCCTGGCCGACAACCTGGTGGCGCGCGCCGCCGACGTGATGTTGAAGGAGCGCCGCCGGCTGGTGCTGGTGGCGCGCGAGACGCCCCTGAACCTGGCCCACCTGCGCAACATGACGAGCGTGACCGAAATGGGCGGCATCATCTTCCCGCCGGTGCCGGCGTTTTACACGCGCCCCGGTTCGCTGGACGACATCGTCGACCACACGGTGGGCCGCCTGCTCGACCTGTTCGAGCTGCCGCACCAGGGCCTGGTCAGGCGCTGGGAAGGCATGCCGCGCAATGGCGCCGCTGGCACCGAATCAGCCGAAACAACCGAAACAACCGACACCCCAGAATAACCAAGGAGAACAGCATGACCCAACTGAAACACCCCGCCCACGACCTGCTCGAAAACCTCGACGGCTTCCGCGTGGAAGTCGATGCCGAGCGCCAGCGCGCCGACATCGTCCTGTCGAACGGCCAGTTCAACATCATCTCGATGCAGCAGCGCGAGCAGCTGCGCCTGGTGTTCGAAGCGCTCGACGAGGACGAGCGCGTGCGCGTGATCGTGCTGCGTGCCGAGGGCCAGCACTTCTCCAGCGGCGGCGACATCAAGGGCTTCCTGGAGGCGTCGCCGGAACACGTCTCCAAGCTGGCCTGGAACATCGCGGCGCCAACCCGCTGCAGCAAGCCGGTGATCGCCGCCAACCGCGGCTTCTGCTTCGGCGTCGGCTTCGAGATCTCGCTGGCCTGCGACTTCCGCATCGTCACCGACACCACCTTCTACGCCTTGCCGGAACAGAAGCTCGGCCAGATCCCGGGTTCGGGCGGCTCGGCGCGCCTGCAGAAGATGGTCGGCATCACCCGCACCAAGGACATCGTGATGCGCTCGCGCCGCATCCCGGGCCAGCAAGCCTACGATTGGGGCGTCGCCACCGAGTGCGTCGCGGATGCCGAGCTGGAAGCGGCCACCGACCGCCTGGTCGACGAGCTGCGCGGGTTCTCGCCGCTGGCCCAGCGCACCGCCAAGAAGCTGCTGAACGACACCGAGGATTCGCCGCTCTCGATCGCGATCGAACTGGAAGGCCACTGCTACAGCCGCCTGCGTTCTTCCGACGACTTCCGCGAAGGCGTGGAAGCCTTCCACGGCAAGCGCGCGCCGCAGTTCAAGGGCAGCTGAGCATGACCCAGCTGAGCGCCCTCAATTACATCGACGGCCAGTGGCAGGGTGCGGCCGGCGGCGCCCTCGCCACCAGCCGCAATCCGGCCGACGGCAGCGTCATCGGCAGCCATGCGGCCGGTGGCCTGGATGACGCCCGTGCCGCCATCGCCTGCGCGCGCCACGCCTTCGACACTTCGCTGTGGGCGCACGACGCGCGCCTGCGCCAGAACGTGCTGCTGCAATGGGCCGAACGGCTGGAAAAACGCCACGAACTGGCGGCGCTGCTGACCCAGGAAAACGGCAAGGTGATGGCGCAGTCGCGCGGCGAAATGGCCGCCGCCATCTCGGAAATCCGCTATTACGCCGGCCTGGCGCGCCACACGCCCGGCCACTTCACGGAAGTCGAGCCGGGCGCCTACTCGGCTACCCTGCGCGAGGCCGCCGGCGTGGCGGGGTTGATCATTCCCTGGAACGCGCCGGTGGTGCTGCTGATCCGCTCGCTGGCGCCGGCGCTGGCCGCCGGCTGCACGGTCGTCGTCAAGCCGGCGCACCAGACCGCCCAGATCACGGCCCAGGTGCTGCGCGAACTGGCGGCGGTGGAAAGCCTGCCGCGCGGCGTGCTGAACCTGGTGCTTGAAACCGGCAGCGAGGCGGCGCAGGAACTGGTGGCTTCCAACGACGTCGACGTGCTGAGCTTCACCGGGTCGAACGGCACCGGCCAGCGCATCATGGCCGCCGCCGCCCCGACCATGAAGAAGCTGTCGCTGGAACTGGGCGGCAAATCCTGCTGCCTGGTGTTCCCCGACGCCGACATCGGCGCCACCGCCCAGCGCATCGCCGCCGCCGCCACCGTCATCTCGGGCCAGCAATGCACGGCCGCGCGCCGCGTGCTGGTCCACGCATCGCGTTACGACGAGATGAAGCGCGCGCTGAAACAGGCGCTCGGCAGCATCGTGGTGGCACCGGGCGACACGCCGGGCGCCGGCATGGGGCCGCTGATCGACGCCCAGGCGCTGGCGCAGGTGGCCGGCGCGGCCGAGCGCGCCCTCGACATCTGCGACGAGGTCGTGCTGGCCGGCGGGCACCCGGGCGGGCGGCTGGCAAACGGTCACTTCCTGAGCCCGACGCTGGTGGCGCACCAGGACAGCGGCGCCTTCTTCGTGCAGGACGAGATCTTCGGCCCCTTTGTCGTGCTGGAGCGCTTCGAGGACGAAAAGGACGCGGTGGCGCGCGCCAACCACACGGTGTTCGGGCTGTCGGCCAGTGTCTGGACCCTCGACGGCGACCGCGGCATGCGGGTCGCGCGCGCGCTGCGCAATGGTACGGTGTGGATCAACGATCACAACCGGCTGTTCGCGGAAGCCGAGACCGGCGGCTACCGGCGCAGCGGAGTTGGACGGCTGCACGGCTACGAGGGACTGAACGACTTCCTCGAAACCAAGCACATCTACCGCAGCGCCGGCCTGGTCTGAAGCGCAGACCCGCTAGGGTGCGGGCGCATCGAGCGGCGCCGGCCCCACCGGCTCCGCCGGCGCACGTAGCCGCAGGTTCGCGGCCAGCATCGACAGGAACAGCCGCGCGGCCGGGCTCAGCGGCCGCCGCGGATGCCACACGCTGACCATGCGGCGCACCAGCCGCGGCGAGGTGACGGCATGCTCGCGCAGCGTGCCCTTGCTGAGCTGGCGGTGCACCGCGATGCGCGGCACGATCGTCGCCACGCGCGCCTGCTCGACCAGCTTGACGGTCGCCACCAGCGAATCGATCTCGAACTTCGGCGCCAGCTCGATGTTTTCGCTTTCCGCAAAGCTGTCGATGGTACTGCGCAGCCCGTGCCCGCGCGTCGGCAGCACCAGCGCCAGGCCGAGCGAGGACAACTGGCGCAGGGTCAGGCTCTGCGGCACGTTCTGGTCCGAGGCCGCACCGGTGATCAATACCATCTCTTCGTCGACGATATGTTCGACGTCGAGCGCCAGCGGACGGCGCGGCTTGTTGATGATGGCCGCGTCCAGCCGGCCTCCGGTGACCCAGTCGATCAGGGTGCTGGTGTACCCATCGGCCACCGACACGTCGACGTCCGGGTAGCGGTTCGAGAAATCGCTCAAGGTATCCACCAGCACACCTTCCGTCACCGAGGCGATCAGGCCGATGTTCACCTCGCCGCGAATGGCGCCGTCGCTGCTGAGCATCTGGGCGTGCGCGTTCGAGAAGTCGCGCATGATCGGCAGGAACAGGCGGTACATGTGGCGTCCGGCCGCGGTCGGCACCATGCCCTGCTTGCTGCGCTCGAACAGCTGCTGGCCGATCTGCTCTTCCAGCTTGCTGATCTGCATGCTCAGGGCCGGCTGCACGATGTTGAGCCGGTGCGCCGCGCGGGTGACGGTGCCCTCTTCGTACAGCGCGATGAAGTAGTTAATTTGGCGGAATTCCATAGCGGTCCATCTTAACCGATGGCGCGGCCGCATATGGGTAGATGGGGGCGCTGCCTTGTGAGCGATGCCAGGGGCATCGCTCACCAATGCTTATGGCGTGCGGATTACGGCTTCACGAACTTCAGCGTCATGCGGTCGCTCTCGCCGATCGCCTGGTATTTGTCGCGGTCCTGGTCGCGGTTGGCCAGGGTCGGCGGCAGGGCCCAGACGCCGCCCTTGTGGTCGGCCTTGTCCTTCGGATTGGCGTTGATGTCGGATTTCGCGGCCAGCTTGAAGCCCGCGCTTTCGGCCATCTTGATCACATAGGATTCGTGCACATAGCCGCTCGAGGCCTTCGCATCCTGGGGCATGGCTTCCGGCAGGCGGTGTTCTTCGATGCCCAGCACGCCGCCCGGCTTCAGGCTGGTGTAAATGGCCTTGAACACGCCCTTGAGCTCTTCGTCGCCGCCATCGCTGATCCAGTTGTGCAGGTTGCGGAAGGTGAGCACCATGTCGACGCTGCCGGGGGCCGCGAAGTTGTAGGTCGATGGCGGCGCAAACACGCCCTGCACCACCTTGCCGAAGACTGCCGGGTTGGCGTCGAGTTTCTGCTTGAAGGCCACGGTGGAACGCTTGGCCGGGTCGAAGGCCGCGCCTGCGGCGATCAGCTTGCCATTGTCGCGCAGGTAGGGTGCCAGGATTTCGGTGTACCAGCCGCCACCCGGCGACAGCTCCACCACGGTCATGGTCGGCTTGATGCCGAAGAAGGCCAGGGTCTCATAGGGATGGCGCCAGTTGTCGCGCGCCGCATTGGTGCTGCTGCGGTGGCTGCCTGAAACAGCCGCGCGCAGCTGGGCATCATCGGCCTTGTCGGCGGCCTGCGCGAGGCCGGCCAGGCCGCTCGCCAGCAGCGCGGCGCTCAGGATGAATCGTTTCATGGTGTCGTCTCCAGGGTCGGTGGCAGCGGGAGGTGTGCCGCCGGCAATCATCGGCCAGGGCCTGCTTGTCGTCAAGTCAATATGCGCACACCTGTACGCGCACCTGCCGCGGTGCTTACTTCCATCGCTCGGCTTCGCGCAGGATGATGTCCTCGAGCGCGCGGGTCGCCGCGCTTTGGTACGCGCCTTTGCGCCGCAGCAGCATGACAGTGCGCGGCGGCGGTGGCGGCGCCAGCGGCAGGTTGCGCAGTCCGGCCACCTGCCCTGCGATTGCCTCCGGCAATATCGTCAACAAATTGCCATGCCGGACGATTTCAACCAGTGCACTGATCGTATTGACTTCCACTGCCACTTTCGGGGCCACCTGGGACGCCTGCAGATAATTGTCGATGTGGACACGCGTAACAAAATTCTTGCTGAGCAAGGCCAGTTCCCCATCCGCGAGTGAGCGGACATCGAGCGAAGTTCGCCCGGCCCAGGGGTGATGGTCTGAAGCCACGACACGCAGGTTTTCCGTGAACAGCGGCACGCTGTCGATGTCCGCGCAACGCGCAAGCTCGAATGCAATACCGAGGTCCATTTCATCCGCTTGAATCGCAGCGGCAATCGTGTCCATCGACATTTCGAAGGCCTTTACCGTGATCGCCGGAAACCGGGCGCGGAAAGCGGCCACCACTGGTCCGATCAGATAAGCCGTGAAGGTTGGCGTCATCGCGAGCCGCACGCCCCCGCGTGACAAGTCACGCACATCGTGTATCGCGCGCCGGCCCGATTCGAGTTCGAACAGCGCGCGCCGCGCATGGGTGATATAGGCTTGTCCGGCATCCGTCACCCTTACCGTGCGCCCGCTGCGGTCGAGCAGGACCGCATCCATGCGCTCTTCCATTTGCAGGATTTGCTGCGAGAGTGCGGGCTGGGACACATGCAGCGCTGCTGCGGCTCGGGTGAAATTGCCATGCTCCGCTACCGCGATGAGATATTTTAGTGCACGCAGTTCCATGATTTAGTGCACGCAGCCCCATAAGTGACCATTGGTTTTTCTTATCATCACCATTCCAAGTCCGTATTGGACCTGTTTTAAAAACCCCATGATGATGAATCCACCAGCTATCAAGCAATTTACTGGCCAGGAACAATCCACCGCCCCGCTCATAAAGGAAATCATCATCATGCTGCAATCGGACCTTACCCAAGATGCTCGCACGGCACTGACTGCACGTGTCATCACCAGCAAGGCGCTGAAAGACCTTACCTGGGCCGCCATCGCCGAAGGAACCGGCCTGCATGTCGCCTACGTCACCGCCGCACTGCTTGGTCAGCACGCGCTGCCGGCCGCTGCCGCGGCCATGGTTGCAGAGCGCCTGGACCTCGGCGCGGCCGACGCCAGGCAGCTGCAGTCCGTACCGATGCGCGGCAGTATCCCCGGCGGCGTGCCCACCGACCCGACGATCTACCGCTTCTACGAGATGGTCCAGGTCTATGGAACGACGCTGAAAGCGCTGGTCCACGAGCAGTTCGGCGACGGCATCATCAGTGCGATCAACTTTCGCCTCGATATCCGGAAAGAAGCGGATCCGGACGGCGGCGAACGTGCCGTCATCACGCTCGACGGCAAATTCCTCCCTTACCAGCCGTTCTAAGCCGCCCCGGCAGGCACTCTTTTTGCTGTATTCAATACATAACATGGACAGGCCTGCGGGCCGCGAAAGGTAAAGCTGCATGGCATATCTGGTTCCTTCGGAATTCGTCACCAAGATGGTGGACGCGGGCGAGTCGAAAATCTACATGGCCACGCGCGATGCGCTGATCCGCGCCTACATGGCGGGCGCCATACTTGCGCTGGCCGCCGTGTTTGCGGTGAGCGTCTCGGTGGCAACCGGCGTGCCGCTGATCGGCGCACTGCTGTTCCCGGTCGGCTTCTGCATGCTCTACCTGATGGGCTTCGACCTGCTGACGGGCGTGTTCGTGCTGACACCGCTGGCACTGATCGACAAGCGCCCCGGCGTCACCGCCGGCCGTGTCCTGAGGCATTGGGGTGTCGTCTTCGTCGGCAACTTCCTCGGTGCGCTGACGGTGGCCTGCCTGATGGCCTATATGTTCACCTTCGGCTTCAACACGGATGGCGGCAAGATCGCCCAGACCGTCGCGCAGATCGGCGAGAAACGCACCGTTGGCTACGCAGCCTATGGCGCGGCCGGCATGCTGACACTGTTCATCCGCGGCATGCTGTGCAATTGGATGGTGTCCATGGGCGTGGTCGGCGCGATGATTTCCACCACCGTCGGCGGCAAGGTCGTGGCGATGTGGATGCCGATCATGCTGTTCTTCTTCATGGCCTTCGAGCACTCGGTGGTGAACATGTTCCTGTTTCCGTTCGGCCTGATGATGGGCGGGCACTTCACGATCATGGATTACCTGATCTGGAACGAAGTGCCGACCGTACTGGGCAACCTGGTGGGCGGTCTCGCCTTCACCGGCCTGACGCTGTACTCCACGCACATCAGGACGGCGGCCAAGCGCTCCTTCCCTTGATCGTTTGCGGATGTCTTCCCATCCGTATCTCTCGATCGGCCAACACAGCGAACGCGGCCACAAGCCGGTCAACCAGGACTTCCACGGCAGCTGCATCCCGCACGGCTGGCAGCTGGCCGTGAAGGGCGTTGCCCTGGCCGTGGCCGATGGCATCGGCAGCAGCGATGTCAGCCAGATTGCCAGCGAAACAGCCGTCGCATCTTTCCTCGAGGACTACTACTGCACCTCGGATGCGTGGTCGGTGAAGACCTCGGTGGAACGCGTGCTCACGGCCACCAATGCCTGGCTGCATGCGCAGACCCGGCAAAGCGCGGGCCGCTACGACAAGGACCGCGGCTACGTGTGCACGCTGTCGGCGCTCGTCATCAAGTCGAACACGGCTTACCTGTTCCACGTGGGCGACACACGCATTTACCGGGTCCACAGCGACGGCCTGGAACAGCTGACCACCGACCACCGCGTCTCCATCTCGCCCGGGCAAGACTACCTGGCGCGCGCACTCGGCGTGGATGCACACCTTGAGATCGACTACCGCAGCGAGCCGCTCGCGCCAGGCGACCTGTTCATGCTGGCCAGCGACGGCGTCTACGAGCATGTGGGCGCGGCCGATGTGCAGCGTGCGTTATCGGACAGCGCAGACCTGGACGCGGCGGCGCGCCTGCTGGTGGGGCGCGCCCTGGAAAACGGCAGCCGCGACAACCTGACGGTGCAACTGGTGCGCATCGACAGCTTGCCGGACCACGCCGCCGACGAGCTGATACGGAAAATGACAGCCCTGCCCTTTCCGCCACAATTCGAGCCGCGCGCGCAGTTCGACGGTTTCCGCATCCTGCGCACGCTGCACCGCAGCAGCCGCAGTCACGTCTACCTGGCGCTTGATGTCGACAGCGGACAAAACGTGGCCATCAAGACACCGTCGATCGACCTGCAGGACGATCCGGCCTACGTCGAACGCTTCCTGATGGAAGAGTGGATCGCACGCCGCATCGACAGCCCGCACGTCATCAAACCGGTACTGCCGGGACGCCCGCGCAGCAGCATGTACCTGGTCACCGAATACATTGAGGGCACCACGCTCGCGCAGCAGATCCGGGACCGCGGCAGCCCGGGCCTGGACGCGGTGCGCCGCATCGTCGGCCAGGTCGCGACAGGCCTGCGCGCCTTCCACCGGCTGGAGATGCTGCATCAGGACATCCGCCCCGAGAACATCATGATCGACACGGCAGGCACCGTGAAGCTGATCGACTTCGGCTCGGCGAGCGTGGCCGGCGTGCGCGAGATGGCGCCCGACGTACGCACTGCGACACTGGCCGGCGCGGCGCTGTATGCGGCGCCCGAATATTTCCTCGGCGAGCACGGTACGGTGCAGTCGGACGTGTTCTCGCTGGGCGTGCTGAGCTACCAGCTGTTGACCGGCCACCTGCCCTATGACGTGACCATCCCGCAAGCGAAGAGCCGGGCGGCGCAGCGCAAACTGTCGTACACGCCCGCGCACGACCACGATGCCGGTATTCCCGCCTGGGTCGACGAAGCGCTGCGCAAGGCCGTGCGCATCGACGCGCACGCGCGCTATCGGGATGTGGCGGAATTCATCTTCGACCTGCACCACCCGAACCGCGACTTCCAGCGGCGTACCCGCCCGCCACTGATCGAGCGCAACCCCGTCGCCTTCTGGAAAGGCGTCTCGTTCGTGCTGCTGCTCCTGCTGCTCCTGCTGCTCCTCGACCTGGCACTGCGGCCTTAAACACTTGGGCACCTGGGCACCTCGTCCTCGGTCGCCCTGGGGCCTGATCGCCGGACGCGCCCTGCAGGGCATCACGCGCGCTTGCCCGTGACAACGCGCTTGCCTGGAGAGGAACCGGCATGCGCTTCCGGCAGCGGCCTCAAGACTCGGGATACGGATCGGCCCGGTCCGGGTCTCTGCCACCATCCAGCACCACGGCCGCGCGCTCCATGCGCATGCTGTCCGACAGCGACCGGCGGTCTTCGTCGTCGGCCGGTGGCGGATCGAGCATGTCCGCGAGCATCGCGCGCAGCTCCGGCGTATCCCAGGACAGGCCGCTGCGTTGCCTGACATGGATGTAATGCCGGATTTCGCTATCCTGCTCGGGGGTCAAAGGCAGGCCGCGAAACGTGTTTGCAGGTTCGGACGCCATCTTGATCCCTCCTTGAATCCAGCGACAGGCATCCCGACCCTACGCCCATTATCTTCACACGGGCGCACGCCAGACTGCGACGAAAACACTGGTTTGGCGCCATTGCGGCGCGTATGATGAATCGCAGCGGCGGATGGCGCGACTGCAAGACGTCATACCCGACGCGTCGCCCACCCGACGTGTTGTCAGGAGGAGCGATGCAGATCAACGAGCGCCAACGGCGCAGCGACGAGCCGACGGCGAACGCCGTGGCGCGTGGCATGAACATCCTGGCGGTGCGCGATGCCGAACTCGCCAGGCGCTACATGCGGCACAAGAAGGTGCCCGACCATGTCATTGTCCGCGTCCTGGGCAATCCGGCGCTGTGCCGCCGGGAGAGCGCCGGACAATCGGTATCGGAAGCGATCACGCCGTCCCCATCGGACGATCAGTAACACCGTGGGCGCGGCCACCCCCAACCGCAAGCGGAGCCGTCGATGACACGAAACACTGAAGCCGACACGGAAGTCGGGCAATTACGAGCCCTGCTGGCCATGTCGCGCGAATTGATGCAGACCGACGAGGCGGTCGCCGCCCTGGCGCTGGCCGGCCAGGCCATGGTCGACCTGGCCCATGTGGACAGCGCCTTGCTGCTGGTCCGCGGCGAGGTGAACGCGTCGATCGGCTTCGACAGCAGGGGCAAGCCGTACAATGCGCCTCGCAGCCACGATTGGTATCGAATGGCATCGGCGCGGCTGGACGGTGAACCTGGTGGTGCCGCGGTGACGGACCCGCGCACGATGCTGGTGGGCGTGCCGACCCAGCGCGCCATGGCCGTGCTGGCCGCCGGCTGGACAAGCGATGCGCTCCCTGCGGTGTGGGCCGGGCGGCAGCGCCTGCTCAACACGATTCTCGAATTGACCGTCGCGACGCTCGGCAGGATCTCGGCCCGCAATTCGCTCGAGAATCTCGTCTCGACCCAGTACGCGCAGATGGCGGGCACGGCCCAGGCCCACGCCGACGAGATAACGCGCCGCGACGCTTCGGAAGGCGCAATGCGCGCCCTTGCCCTGACCGATGTGCTGACCGGCTTGAACAACCGGCGCGGATTCTTTGTCCAGGCCGAACACCTGTTCAGGCTGGCCCGGCGCAGGCATGCCGGCTGCGCGGTGATCTATGCCGACATCGACGGCCTGAAGCTGGTGAACGACCAGCTTGGCCATGCCGCCGGCGACGCGCTGATCCGGGACGCGGCCGCCGTGCTGCGCGAATCCCTGCGCGACAGCGACGTGCTGGCGCGCTTCGGCGGCGACGAATTCGTCGCGTTCGTCCTCGACGATGCGCATCCGCGCGTGATACTCGGCAGGCTGCACGACAACCTGCATGCGTTCAACCTGATGCAGGACCGCACCTATCGTCTCGCAGTCAGCGCCGGTGCGGTGCAATGCGATCCGGACAGCGACACCGCCCTGGTCGACTATGTGCAGTCGGCCGACCGGGAAATGTACCTGCACAAGCAGAGCTGCCTGCACTAGTGCATGCAGCCCACGCGACCTGCCATGCCGCACGGCTATTTCTTATTATAAAGTTGACAATGGTAGCCTAACTTCTATACTCAGCTCCGGCATCACGGATTATGCAGAGCGGGTCGCACCATGCATACAGGCAAGACACGCGACGACAGCCGGAGACAGCATGCCCTATCGAGTCCTCATCCTTTCCTCCAGTACGGACGACGTCCGCGCGCTGGAGTATGCCCTGGCCAATGCACGTGACGGCCCCTTCGCTGTCGAGAGTGCCGCCACCCTGATGGAAGGCATGCGCCGAATCGGCAGCGGCGGGGTGGACGCGATCCTGGTGGATCTGGACCTGCCGGACAGCCAGGGCCTGGCGGGCTTCGATCAATTGGCCGCGACCGCCCGCCACACGCCGATCCTGACGCTGTGCGGGCTCGACGATGAGGCCAACGCAGTGGAAGCGGTACAGCGCGGCGCGCAGGGCTGGTTGTCCAAGGGTTTCTTCGACAATGCCCTGGTGCCGCAGGCCCTGCGTAACATCATCGAGCGCATGAAGGTGGAGCGCCGCCTGTACGTCTTGCAGGCACGTGCGGAAATCACGCTCAACTCGATCGGCGATGGCGTTATCTCGGTCGACATGGCGGGTCGGGTGGATTACCTGAATATCGCGGCCGAACTGATTACCGGCTGGCCGCGCGAAGAGGCACGCGGGCGTCCTGTCGCCGAAGTGCTCAGGCTCGTCGATGGGATCAGCGAGCGCCCCATCCCCAATCCTGTCGACCACATCCTGCGCGGCGACCAGGCCGTCAACCTGGGTGGCGACGCCATCCTTGTTTCGCGTCATGGCCGGCGCATTCCGATCGAAGACTCGGCTGCGCCCATCCACGATTGGGATCGCCAACTGGTCGGTGCCGTGATGGTGTTCCGCGACATTTCCGACACCGTTGCGCTGACGTCGAAAATGCGGCATCTGGCGCAGCACGATTTCCTCACCAACCTGCCCAATCGTTCTCTGCTGAACGATCGCATCACGCAGGCGATTGCCCAGTCCAGGCGCAATGACACCCGCCCGGTGCTGCTGTTCCTTGACCTGGATAAGTTCAAGCACATCAACGACTCCCTGGGGCACGGGGTCGGCGACCAGTTGCTGCAAGCCGTCTCGGAACGCCTGGTGCACTGTGTGCGGACATCCGACACGGTCAGCCGTCATGGCGGCGATGAATTCGTGGTCCTGCTGGCCAACGAACGGCGTCCCCAGGATGCGGCGCTGGCAGCTGAAAAGATCCTGATTGCGCTGTCGAGCACTTTTCGGATCGATACCCAGGAGCTGCATACCTCGACCAGCATCGGCATCAGTGTGTTCCCACTCGACGGCACCGATGCCGCCGCCCTGATCAAGAATGCCGACACCGCCATGTACCACGCCAAGGAACTCGGACGCAATAATTACCAGTTCTTCCGCCAGGACATGAACACGCGCGCCGTCAAACGGCAACTGGTCGAAAGCAACCTGCGGCGGGCGCTCGAACGCCGCGAATTCAAGCTGTATTACCAGCCCAAGATCGACCTGCAAACCGAACGCATTACCGGCGTCGAAGCCCTGCTGCGCTGGGAGCATCCGGAATGGGGACTGGTCATGCCCGAGCGTTTCATCGCGATTGCCGAAGAGTGCGGCCTGATCGTTCCGATCGGACGCTGGGTATTGGGCGAAGCCTGCGCGCAACTGGTGCGCTGGCGTGACATCGGCATGGCGGACGTGTCGGTTGCAGTGAACATTTCTGCACTGGAGTTTCGCCACCGGGATTTTTTCACGCACGCACTCGCGATCTTCGACGCCACCGGCGTGGACCGTAGACGTGTGCAGCTCGAGTTGACCGAGAGCGTGTTGATGCACGATGTCGGCGCCAGCGCACACCTGTTAGGCAAGTTCAAGGCAATGGGTGTGCAGATCGCCGTGGACGACTTCGGCACGGGGTACTCCAGCCTCAGTTACCTGAATCAATTCCCGATCGACGTGCTCAAGATCGACCAGTCATTCGTCAAGGCGATCGATGCCGGGGCCGGACGCAACGGGGCGATCGTCAGCGCCGTGATCGACATGGGCAAGAATTTGCACCAGCGCGTGATCGCCGAGGGTGTCGAGGACGAGACACAGCTCGCTTTTCTCAGGCAGCACCAGTGCAACGAGGGCCAGGGCTTCCTGTTCAGCCACCCGCTCGATGCGGCGCAGATGGGGGCCATGCTCAACAATGGCATGTCCGCCTGAGCTGTCGGTGCCAGGTCGGCTGTCAGCCGGGCCGGAACGCAAGTCCTGGTTCGTGGCGCGCATAATCGAGCGCGGCGGATAACAGGTCGTAACGATACGGACCATATAAGTAATAGCCGCCCTCGAAGACGATACCGTGCGCCGCCATCCGCAGCCGCTCTTCCGCTGTCGGCGCGGCCCATTGTTTCCAGTTGCGTGGCGTCGGATCTTCGCGAAAGCCGGGCATGGCCCGTTCCAGCATTGCATACCGAAGCGCATCGGCAAGCCGGTCGTAACTGTATTGCGCATAGTGATAGGCCCGCCCGTCGAAGGATATGCCGAAATCCGCCGCCTCGGGCGGTAGAACGGGCAATGCATCCATGATGATGTCCTCGCATTGGTTCGAATGGCACGACGATATCGTGGCTGCGGGTGCCGCTGCCGTCATGCGGCCGGCCGCCCGCCCTGCAAAGCCCTGCTTGCCCGGCGCTCAGACTGCAGGCGGCGTTCCGGCGGCATGCCTGTGCCCGGGTCTTCGTCATGTCGCTGTGCCGCATGGGCCAGATCCACCTGCTTATCTGCGGCAAGGATGGACGGATGCCGCTCATAGGCCGGCTGCGTGTGCGCCGCCGGCTGGATGAGGCCAGCGGCGGCACCCAGCGCATCGTCGGCGCTCGTGCTTGTCAGCATGCGCTGTCCGGCGCTGAATGTTCCTTCGAGCATGGTTTGACCGAATTTGACGTTGGCGTCGCAGACGCTCTGTAAGGAACCCAGGAGCGAAGCGGAAAAGGCATTCAAGAGGGCGAACTGGGAATCGACACAGGATTGAAAAACCGGATCGGACTGAGGAAATTGATACATGGCGTACCTCTTCAGTGTTACACCGCAGAGTATGCGATCGCGTGGAAAGTGCCTGACGGCGTGCTTGGCGGATCAGAGAGGAGACGGCAGCCTGGCTGCCCGGGCATCGATGACAAAAGGGGCGTTCGAACCACCGTCATTGTGCGCTTATCGTCGCGTGCACGGGACAAGAAGGGAAAAATATTCGCGCTTGATAAGCATCGGCAATCTTTCGAACCCGGCGCCATGTGCAACCCGCTCAGCCGGACACTGCCTCCCGCACGACGGGCAAGATGAAACGCAGGCACGTCCCCTGCCCGCGCCCGGCGCTGTCGGCGGATACCATGCCGCCGTGCGCCTGGCTCACGCTGCGCGCGATCGCAAGGCCAAGGCCCGCGCCCGAGGGCACGCGGCGGGGATGCCCGGCACACTTGCGAAACGGCTCGAACATGCGCAGCAGTTCATCCGCCTCGACGCCGATGCCATGGTCGGTCACCCGTATCTCGAGATGGATGCCATCGACCGCGACCGCCAGCCAGATGGTGGCGCCGTCGTCGGAGAATTCGCTGGCGTTGAGCAAGGCATTGCCGAGCGCCTGTGCCAGCCGCGCCGAATCGCACCACAGGGCGGCCTCCCAGGCGGGTCCTTCGATGCCGACTTCCACCAGCAGCGTCTGGCCACGCTGGCGCAGCACGCCGTCAACCACGTCGCGCGCATGCGCCAGCACCTCGTCCACGCTGGCGGCGCGCATCGAGACCGGGAAATCGCATGCCTGCTCGATGCGGACACCGTCGAGCAAGTCGTCGATGAAGCGCGCCAGCTGCCTGGTCTGGCGCTCGATCACGCGCGCCATCCGGGCAACCCCCAGCTCCCCGGGTTGGCGCCGCAGGAGCGCGGCGGCCGCCATGACCGGAGCCAGCGGATTGCGCAGCTCGTGGGCCAGCACATGCAGGAAATCCGAACGGCCGTCGCGGACAAATCCGACCTCGCTCTCGAGACGGCGCCGCGCGCTGATGTCGGTCAGGGAGCACAGCACCCCTGCGGCGACGCCATCCGCCTGGCCAACCGGGCGCGCATGCATCACCACGCAGCGCCGCTGTCCATCGGCCGACTCGGCCACCAGTTCGGTCGGCGGCGGGGCGATGCCGCTGCGCGCCGCCAGCGCGGCAGGGGATGCCGACTTCTCGAGCGCGCTGCCATCCGTTCGGTACAGCGCCTTGAACCCGTCCCAGTGCCCATTTTCGACCGCAGGGGGACGTGCACCCCATAGCCGCCTGGCCGCGCCATTGCAATGCAGGACGGCCCCATGCGGCGTGCAGCAGTATGCCGGACAGGCAATATCCTCGATCAGTTTGCCGTAGGCGCCGAGCGCCAGGCAGCCGTTCAGGTCCGTTGCGCGCCGCATTTCGTGCATCCGTGACATATCGCCCCCGTGTTGATCATATTTCATCATGATGGGCGCCATTTGCTGAGTCGAACGTAGGACACACACCGGCGCACCTGTCGTCCCTGCCGCCGCAGCGCGCCAGACAGCCTGGCAGTCGAGTAGGATGCGCTCTGCGCATGCTGCACGGCACACCACGGCACGGCATTATCGGAGACGGCGGCCCATGGAATACGGCGAACGCTTCAACAGCATTACCCACGCGGTCGGCGCCTGCCTGGCGGCGGCTGGCGGTACGGTCCTGATCACGGTGGCGGCGCGCGACGGCGACCCGTGGAAAATCACCAGCGCCAGCATCTATGCGGCGATGCTGCTGACCCTGTATCTGACGTCGAGCCTGTACCACGGCGTGCGCGGCCTGGCCAAGGACGTGCTACGCAAGCTGGACCATTGCGCCATCTATCTGCTGATCGCCGGTACTTATACGCCATTCACCCTGGTGACGCTGCGCGGCGCCTGGGGTTGGCCGATGTTCGGCGCCATATGGTCGCTGGCGCTGCTCGGCATTGTCCAGGAAATCCGCTATGCCAAAGGTGCGCGTATCCTGTCCCTTGTCATTTACGTGACAATGGGCTGGCTCGCGGTGGTCGCCATCCAGCCCTTGATCGCGGCCCTGGGTTGGGACGGATTCGCCTGGCTGGCGGCGGGCGGCCTGCTCTATACAGCCGGTATCGCTTTCTATGCCACCGACGACAAGGTGAAGCACGGCCACGGCATCTGGCATCTGTTTGTCCTCGCCGGCAGCACCTGCCACTACATCGCGGTCTTGTTCTACGTCGCCTGAGCGGCGCGGCCGCAAAAAAGGCCCCGCAGGGCCTGGAAGCCTCGTGACGATCAGCGTGGCGAAGACGGATGCCTGTAGCCGGCCTGGGTGCTACCGCCTTGCGCATTGCCGGCAAAATCCGGTGAACCGGCCTGGCCATCGGGTTTTCCGCCGGCCCCGTTGGCGCTGCCGTGCAGATTATCCTGCTCCTGGAACCGGCCGCCTCGCTCGGCCGCCTGCATGAATGCGTCGCGCGAATTCTTGATGCTTTCCTCATGCCGGCGCACATTCTTTTCGGTTTCTTCCGTCGCGGCGCGGGTCACGTCGTCGGCCAGCGCGCGCGCGGTGCGGGACGTTTCCTGCACATGCTGCTCGGTCACGCGGCTCAGGTCGACCTGGGTGGCAGCGGCAAGCTGCGACAGTTGCTGCTGGTAGACGCGCAGCTTGTCGGTACCGGGCTGGGCACCCGCCGCCGCCGCCGACAGCGCGTCGGCCGGACGCCCGGCGGCCAGCATGCGCTGGGTGGTGCCGGCGACGTCTTGAAAGATGGACTGGCCCAGCTGCAAGTTCAGCTGGAAGACCTGCTGGACAGCGCGCGACATGGTTTGCGACAACTCGTTCATGAAGGCGGCCTGGGCATCGAAATGCGAGCGCACGGCGGGATTGACGGATTGGGGGAATGGATACATGGCGTACCTTTAATAATATGCAAAGATTTGGAAGCGGGCGCGCCGGACGCAATGCGTCGATATGTCTGGCGGGGATGGCAGGCAGCGACTGCTGCCTGGGAGAGGAACGATCGCTGAAGATCGCGTATGACCCATGTACTATGCGCTCTTTTTCACGTCTGCGCGGACAATCAGCACATGTATTTGCACGTGGTGCACTACAGCAATTTGTGGAGGCGTCAACTGCCCAGCCGGGGTCTGCCTGAGGGTATTGCCCAATGCTGCTCCGAACGAAACGTTGCGTTTTGTAACGAATCGCAACTGAATCGAGGCATACTGGAGCCTTCAAGGTTTTTCAAGCCAACTGATGTCTGAGCAAGTATGCGAGTTCGATCATTTACCCCAGGATAGCGAGACGGTCGCCCTGCTCCGCAGTACGGACTGGTAATCGACGCTGACTGGACCGATGGGCGCATGGCCAGCCTCGCGGGCGGCGGCCTCGCCCTCGACAGCTTCGGGCCGGACATCATTGGCGAGCTGGAGGCCGGACGGACGTTCCGCTTGGATGACGTCGGCACCGATCGGCGGTCGGCGCCTTGTGCGGACGCTTACGCAGCGATCGGCACACGCAGCCTTATCGTCGTGCCATTGCTGAAGCACGGCGGCTTACAGGCGATCCTGTACCTGCATTGTGCCGGATCGCGTTTCTGGACAGGCGCCGATGCAGCGATTGCGGAGGATGCCGCCCACCGTATCGGCGATGCCATCGAACGTGCCGAGGCCGGGCGCGAGTTGCAGTCCGAACGCGTCAGGCTGCGAGCGGTCGTCGACACGATTCCTGCCGGCCTCATCATGATGGACGAGGATGGCAGGCTGCTCATCGAGAATGACGAGTGGAAAAGAACCTGGGGCGGCAATGCCCATCTGGACGGCGGTATCGACTACCAACGCTACCAGGGTTCGTGGGCGGATACCGGTGAGCCGGTCGCGCCGGAGCAATGGGCCATGCCTGGTGTCTCTGAAAGAAGGCCTTGCCATACGCGACGCCGTCATCGACATCGACCGCTTCAACGGTACCCGGGGCACCATCGTCGTTTCCAGTGCCGCGATCCGCGACGACAGCGGGCGTGTCGTCGGCGCCGTCGCGGCAAACATGGACATCACGGAACTCAGGGCGGCCCAGATGCAATTGCTGGAGGCCGACCGGGATCCGGACGCCATCCGGCTTGTAAGCCCTTGCTTACGCCACGGCGTTGCCGGCCGCACCCATCGATACGGGCATCGTAAACGTGAAACACACCTTGCCGCCGAGGCAAGTGACGTCGAGCGTGCCCCCATGTGCGCGCGCGATCTCGGAAACGATATACAGCCCGAGCCCCAGTCCCTCCTGGGCCTGGCTGGACGGCGAGCGCCAGAATGGCTTGAAGAGCTGCGGCACGACATGCGCCGGCAAGGGTTCCCCATCATTGGTCACGGACATGAAAAACCTGTCGTCCGTGCACGTGACGAGGACATTCACCTGCGAACCGGGGCCGCCGTGGACGATCGCGTTCTTGAGCAGGTTCGACAGCAGTTGGCTGAGCCGCCCCGCATCGCAGCGCAGATTGATGCCCGGTTGTACGAGCGCCACGATGTCCGCATCCGGATGAACTTCGCGCAATTCCGCAACGACTTGCGTGAAATGCAGTTCGAGCGCCTGTTCGTCACGGACGTTCAGTGCGATGCCGCCGCCGAGACGGCCGCGCGTGAAGTCGACCACATTGTCGACCAGGACCGACATCCTGCCGACGCTGCGGCGCATGCGCCGGAGGATGCTCTGGGTGGAAGGGTCGGTCGACTTCGATCCGAGCAGTTCGACGCCGTGTTGCAGCGCGCTCAGCGGTGTCCGCAAATCATGGCCCAGCACGGCAATGAATTGCTCGCGCAGTTCGGCGGTCTCGCGCTCGGACAAGAGCGCGGTTTGCACCAAGGCATGCTCTTGCTCGGCTTCCAGCTGGGCAGACACGAGTTGGGCAAACAGCTCGAGCGTGGACAGCATCGTCGGGGTCGACAGGTGCATCGGTTTTGGATCGAGCCCGCACAGCGTGCCGAAGTAGCTGCCGTCGCGCCGGAAGATTGGGACCGAGAAATAACTCTGGAAACCATAGATCCGGGGCGTGTGATGATCGCGATAGTGTTCGCTTTCCTGGACGTGATCGATGACGATGGTTTTCGCGGTGCTGCGCACCTCGTCACACAGGGTCGTGGTCACGTCGAGTCCATCGCCGACCTGCAAGCCGAAATCGAGCTTGTCGCGAACAGCGCACGTCGTCCACGACGTTGCCGTCACGTGGGCGATCGCGACGAATCCCAGGCCGGTGAGCGATGCGACAGTCTCAAGGATTTTTGGCACGGCACCAATGGCCTGGATCTCGCGCACATAGGTCACGAACGGGGTAGTCATCACTGGTTCAAGCTTGGCAAATACAATCAACCCATTATCATAACATTGTCTAAACCAGAGCCGGCAGCAGGTCATTGGCCAGCGCAGTTTTTAACTGCTTTCAGCAGTCCGAGGGCATGAGGTCACGCCAGCGTCGTTGTCTTCCGAGCCTGCTGTGCGTAGCGTTTCGGCGAACACCCGACCATGCGTGTGAATGACGTTGTAAACGCACTGGACGACTGAAAGCCGATGGCATAAGCGATTTCGCCGATGCTTCGCGCTCCTTGCGTCAATTCGTCCTTCGCCAGCGCCATGCGCCAACGCAGCAGGTAGGCGATGGGTGGCATGCCCATGATTGCACGGAACCTGGCAGCCAGGGTCGAGCGGGAAACGGCACATATTCCCGCCAATGCATCGATCGTCCATGGATGGGCAACGTCTTGATGGATTGCCAGCAGCGCCGGCCGCGTGACTGCGTCGGCCAGTCCGGCGAGCAAACCTGTCAACGCGTCTCTTCGCCAAAAATGGTCAATCCGCAAAATCTCGACAAGCAGGAGTTCGACCAATCGCTCGATGACAAATTGGCTGACGGGTCCTGGTTGACGTGCTTCTTCTTCCGTCATCGACAACAGCGAGCGGACGCGGCCCGACGACACGCTGGAAGATTCGATGAGCACCAAGCGAGGCATCAATCCGGCCAACAGATCGATGTTTGCCTCGTGCATCATGAATTTACCAGCATGCAAAATAATGGGGTGGCACTTCCCCGATCCGAGCGTCAGCCGGATCTTTTTCGTCGCGCTCACGGCGGTCTCGCTATCGACAGGCACGACTGAAGCATCGGATGCCAGCGTGAACGACGTGCTCGTATAGATCAGCGCGAAGTCACCGCGCCGCAAGCGGACAGGCGCACAGTCAGGCCGCAGCAATTCACATTCGCCTTGCTCGATCCAGCAAAACAGCAGGTCGCCGCGAGGGCGGAACGACAAGCCCCACTCGCCGGAGGCATCGATACCAGCGCCAAACAAAACGGCGCGCGGCCTGAGGAGGCGAATCACTTCCGACAGAGGTTCCACGATTTGGACGCTGGATAAACTAATTGATATGCCAGATTATATACCGTCCGGGTTTGTCGGCCTACACTACGCAGCTTGCGCGCTCCGGAACGCAGCAAGGTTTTGTCAGCTGTTCACTTGAATGGAAATCATGAAAACCGAAATTTTGGAACAACATTGGAAAGCCTATATTGATGCTTTCAATACCACTGCAGAACAAGATCGGTGGCACCTGCTGGAGCAAAGTGTTGCCGCAGACCTTGTGTTTACCAACCCGGGGGGAGAAGGAAATGGCCGTGCCGCCCTGAATGCCCATATTGCAAAATTCCAGGAGGACAAACCCGGCATGTATTTCACGACCGATAAGCTATATCCACAATCTGATAAGCTTTTGGCGATTTGGTCGATGCACATGATGGACGGCACCCCCGTCGCAACCGGGTACAACTTCGTTCGCACCGACCAGTCAGGGCGATTCAATTACATGGCCGGCTTTTTCTAGAGCGGTCGACGCCTGATGCGCAAACGCACTGGCTTCGGCACGGCCATTGTTCCATGATGGCCCCCTCTCAAGCGACGGTCTTGGCCCACACGGCCTGGGCGTTGGTGAATTCGCGCAGCCCGAAATGCGAGAGCTCGCGTCCATACCCGCTGTTTTTCACGCCACCCACCGGGATGCGAGGATTCGTGGCCGGGTAGCCGTTGATGAACACACCGCCGGTTTCCAGGCGCCGTGCGATGCGCTGGGCACGCGCGACATCGTTCGTCCACAGGCTGCCGCCCA
>Ga0308168_1000239_pt1 | contig 82358 bp, 76 predicted proteins | sample PhyCR2_FD_202133 | JGI IMG/M metagenome (GOLD analysis project Ga0308168, IMG submission 202133) | Phyllosphere microbial communities from UC Gill Tract Community Farm, Albany, California, United States - DLSLRC.R2 | ecosystem: Host-associated > Plants > Phyllosphere > Unclassified | place: USA...
CAGACTTCGCGCAGCCAGGCGCCCTGCTTTACCCGGAAACCGAGGCCTTCGATGTGCTTCACCGCCTTCTCGATGGCGTCGTCGCTGGTATAGCCGCCGGGGGCGACCAGGCCGATGACGTCGCCCTGGCGCAGGCGCGGGGGTTTGATCAGGGGTGGCATGGAAGGCATTGGATCAGTGGCTGCAGCGGCAGGCAGCGCCAGGGATGCAGCCAGCGCGCCGCCGAAACGGCGCCTGCTCATACGGATTTTGCTCGACATGCGGATAAGGGCCATCGTTAACGTCGTCCCTGCGAAGGCAGGGACCCAAGTTCTGCTTGCGTTAACGATACGCTTGCAACTTGGGTCCCTGCCTTCGCAGGGACGACGTAGTGGATCGTCCGGACTATCAGAAGAACGTGTAACGCACGTTGAAATTCAACGCCCGCCCACGCGGATCGGCCACGCGCGGGTCCCAGCCGGCGCCCACGACTTCGTCCACGTTGTGCGCCGTGAACGGCGGGTCGCGGTCGAACAGGTTCTGGATGCCGACCGTGATCGCGGTGTTCCTGAAGCCGGTGTAGGTGGTCGACAGGCCGAAGGTGGTGTAGCTGGCCACGTGCGGATTGAAGCCGGCCGGCGGTGCGCTCTTGCCCGCATCCGGCAGCTGGTCCTTGTAGCCGTCGCGGTACAGGTTGCTCAGCAGGAAGCTCCACGGCCCCTTGCTCACGCTGACAGTCGCGTTGTGCTTCCAGCGCAGGTACAGGTCGCGCGTATAAAAATTGCCGACGTATTCGACGTAGGGCTGGCCCTCGAACTCGGCGAACTGGTAGCTCTGGGTCCAGGTACCGTCCAGGCCCGCATTCCAGCGCCAGCCGCCCGGCAGGCTGCCGCGGCCGCGCAGGCCGAGGTCGGCGCCGCGCGTCTTGAGGCCGGCCGCATTGATCCAGCCGGCGTCGATGTACTCGATGATGCCTTCGCCGTTGCGGTGGATGTATTCCGGCAGCGCCGCGGCATTCGCCAGCACCACTTGCGGGGTGCGGTTCAGGATGCGGTCCTTGACGTTGATCGCCCAGTAGTCGACCGACACCGAGAAGTTCGGGCTCGGCTCGAGGATGATGCCCAGCGTGCCCTGCTTGGAAGTTTCCGGACGCAGGTTCGGATTACCGCCGCTGAAATAATCGAGGCGCTCGATCGCGCAGTAGCGCGGGTCGTTCGGGTGGGATGCGCAGCCGACCGGGTCGGACACGCCGTTCGGCAGCTCCTGGCTCAGGCGGCCGCTGTACAGCTGGCCGAAGCTCGGCGCCAGGAAGCCTTTATTCGCCGAACCGCGCAGCATCACCCAGCTGGCCGGACGGTAGCTGAAGGCGACCTTTGGATTGGTGGTCGCGCCGATCAGGCTGTAATCGTCGCGGCGCAGCGCCAGCTGCAGCTCCAGGTCCTTGATGACCGGCACCACCAGCTCGGCGTAGACCGCCTTGATGTTGCGCGCCACGCGGTTCTGGTTGGCATTGCCCGGCGCCAGCAGGATCTGGGTGGCGTCGACGTCCTGGTGGAAGGCGTAGCTTTCGCGGCGCAGGTCGGTACCGATCGCGCCCGAGACGGCGCCGGCCGGCAGCTGGAAGATCTCGCCCGAGATCGAGCCGTTCAGCTGGGTCAGCGTGGTCTTGCCCTGCTGCAGGCGGCCGTAGAACCTGGTCGCGTCCAGCGCCGCCATCGCGGCGTCGGTCTGGCCCTGTTCGGGCGAGGCCCACGGATTCACGATGCCGCTGCCCAGCACTGAATACAGCGCCCTGGTATTCGCATAGCCGTCCAGCAGGTCGGTGGTGGTGCGGCTGAAGCTGTGCGACAGGTCGACCCGGTAATCCCATTTGCTTGCCAGCGTGCCTTCGGCGCCCAGCAGCAGGCGCGCGGTGTCGGTGCTGTACTGCTGGGTGCGGTCGCCGAGCGGCCAGGCGCGCCATTTGTACAGGATCGGCTTGGTCGGATCGTAGCTGGGAATGTAGGCCTGCAGGTTTTGGTAGTACGGACCGCCCGCCGGATAGGCATTGCCGGCCGCCAGCGTGGTCGAGATCTGGGCCGGGGTCAGGATCGCCAGGGCGTTGGTGTGCGCGCCGACGGCCTCGGCGTACAGGCGGTGCTCCGGCGCCAGCTGGAAGGTGCCGCGCGCCACGAAATTGGTGCGCTCGGTCGGCAGCTGCATCACGTAGTCGCCGCCGTAGTCGTAGGTACAGGAATAGGTCGAACGCAGCGGCGACGTGGTCTTGGCCCACAGGCTGCTGGTGTACTGGTGCATGCCGGGGACGGTGTCGCACTTGCCTTGCAGGCTCAGCAGGCCGGCCTGCAGGTAGGTATTGGGGTCGCCCGGCATCTTGAACCCTGTGCCGAGCGCGCTGCCGGCACCGGTCAGCTGGTTGGCGACCGGGGTGCCGGTGGTGTCCGGCGACAGGCCGCGCTGCGGCTGGTAGCCATTCGAGAAGCTGCGCTGGCTGGAGTCGAGGCGGTCGTTCTTGTCGTGGCCGAGGGCGAACATGACGTTGTAGCGGTCGGTGTCCAGCTTGCCCGTGCCGGCCGTCAGGCCCAGGCGCCGGGTGGCGCCGCCGCCGGCTTCGGTGAAGTTGCCGCTGGCGCTCGCCTGCACGCCTTCGAAATCGGTCTTCAGGATGAAGTTGATGACGCCGCCGACCGCATCGGTACCATAGATCGCCGAGGCGCCATCCTTGAGCACCTCGACGCGGGCGATGGCCGCCAGCGGGATCGTGTTCAGGTCGACCGCCTTGCTGGACAGGCCATAGCCGGCGATGCGGCGGCCGTTGATCAGCACCAGGGTGCCGCTCGGGCCGAGGCCGCGCAGCGACGCGAAGGAACCACCGCCGCTGACGCGGTCGGAGTCGGCGCCGAACACGTTGTTCCCCGAGGTCATGTTGTCGGCGCCGGTGCCGTTGGCCGAGATCAGCGTCATCAACTGTTCGGCGTTGTTGATCCCCTGCTTGTCGAGCTGGTCCAGCGTGATGGTCTGGACCGGCAGCGCGCCTTCCAGGTTGATGCGCCGGATGCTGCTGCCCGTGATTTCGACGCGCTGCATCGGCTGCTGCGATGCCGCCTGCTGGGCGAAAGCCGGGCTGACGGCGCCGATCAGGGCAATCATGTGGGTTAACGTCTTGAGCTTCACGCCTCTCTCCTTGGGTACTTGCCGCGCGCGTTTCATAGGCCGGTAATGTGTTTGCATTACGATATTGGTCATCCCAAAGGTAAGCGCAGGCGTGCTGCGCCAGCCAATGAAAATTCCGGCGCTGAGTATAACTAGAGGGAATGTTTAACTAAGGAAAAACTGGCAAAAGAATCACTTCGCCCCGAGCGTGCGTGCTCTTTCTGCAACATCGACATCCAGATAACGCCACTGCGTCAGTTCAACCGGGTGGCGTTTGTAGTTTTTCAACCACGGTTGGCGGATATCGGCCGACAGCACCTGGGTCAGCGGCACCCACGGGTTGTAGGCGTGGATCAGCTGGTTCATCTCGAAGTACAGCTTTTGGCGGGCCGGACCGTCGGTCAGCAGGCGCGCCTGTTCGTAGCGTTCGTTATAGGCCGGCAGATCGAAGCGCGCGTAATTGGCGCGGCCGGCGTTCGGGCCATACAGCAGCTGGTAGAAATTCTCGCCGTCCGGGAAGTCGGCCACCCAGTTACTCTCGAACATCTGCACCTTGCCGAGGCGCGACGCCTTGATGATCTCGGTCTTCTTGTCCGACTTGAACACCACCCGCAAGCCGATCGCGTTCAGGCACTTGCGCCACAGTTCATCGCGCAGGCGGCCACTGACCGTGGCTTCGCTGCTCATCTGCAGGGTCAGGTTGGCGCCGTTCGGCTGCGTCCTGAACCCGTCCGGGTCGCGCCTGGCGTAGCCATATTTGTCGAGCAGGGCATTGGCCAGCGCCGGGTCGTAGCGGACCGGGCTGCGGTAGCCCGGATCGTAGCCGAGCACGTTCGGCGGCAGCGGCGACTCGGCCTTGATCGCAAATCCTTTTTTTAACAGCGCAATGTCTTCTGCGCTGTTGTAGCTCAGTGCGATCGCGCGCCGCAGCGCCAGCTTGTCCTTGCCGTAGCCGCCGATGAGCGGGTCCTGCATGTTCATCCACATGTAATAGGTCTGCAGCACCGGGAAGCGGTACAGTTCCATGCCGCGCGCGGCCAGCGCCGGCTTCAGCTGGCCGTTCTGGATCACCATCTCCGTCATCGATTCCGGCACCTGCTCCAGGTAATCGTATTCGCCATTGAGGAAGCCCAGCATGCGGCCCTGGAATTCTTCCGCGATTTTGACTTCGACCCGGTCCACGCGCGGCAGGGTCTTGCCTTCGAGTGCGGCATCGATCGCCTTGTCGGCGGGTGTATTGGCCGGCGTGCCGTGGAATACCGCCGTGGATGCCGGATTTTTCAGCAGGACGATGCGGTCGCTGTGTTTCCATTCGCCCAGCATGAAGGGGCCGGTGCCGACCGGGTGGTTGCCGGCCTGGCCCGGATAGGCGTCGATCACTTCGCGCGCGACCACGCCGGTGGCCGGGGTCGCCATATAAAACAGGAAATTGTTATCCGGCTCGACCAGGCGGATCCGCAGCGTGTAGCGGTCGAGCGCCTGCAGGCCGGGAATCCGGGTGTCGACACTGAAGTTGCTCTTCAGGGCGGCATCGCCCAGCAGCTTGCCGTCGAACAGGAAGGACCAAGGCGATTGCAGCGCCGGATCGTACAGGCGCGTGAGGCTGTAGACGTAATCCTGGGCCGTCACCTCGCGCTGCTTGCCTTTGAACGCCGGGTCGGGCGTGAAATAGATGCCGGGGCGGATGTGGAAGGTGTAGCTGCGGCCGCCCTCCTCCACGGTCGGCAGCGCGCTCGCCGTATTGCCCTGCAATGTGAGCGGACGCGCCAGGTAGTCGTAGCGCAGCAGCGGGTCGAACAGGTTTTCCAGCAGCGACAGGCTGGCCAGGTCGGAACCGACCGCCGGGTCGAGGCCGGCTTCGCTGGTGGACAGGAACATGTGCAGGACCTTGCCCTCGCCGGCGGGCGCCGCAGCGCGGGCCGGCATGTTGGTCGCGGCGTGAAGCAGGGTGAACAGCAGGGCAGCAGTAACGGCAGCGGGGCGCAAGATCGGCATGGCAGAGGTCCAGAAGGCGTTGCGAATTATAGGCCGCGGAAGCGTCGCCAAGCGCATCCAGCGGCAATACAGGCCACGCCAATATAACTTTTAAACATAGCCTTGCAGCATTCTTTCATCGTGGCAGTGGGCTGTGCGCCTATACTCTTCCCTGCACGCGACCCGAACGACATTTCCCATGGCACTGAATTACATCTGGATCGGCTTCTTCCTGGTTGGTTTTATTGCGGCGCTCGCCCAATGGATCTTTCTTGGCGATACTGAAATCTTCAAACGCATCATCGACGGCACCTTCGACTCGTCCAAGATGGCGGTGATGGACATCGCCCTGCCGCTGGCCGGCGTGATGACCTTGTGGCTCGGCCTCATGAACGTCGGCGAAAAAGCCGGCGCCATCGGCTGGCTGGCGAAAATCATCTCTCCCTTCTTTTCGCGCATCTTCCCGGACGTGCCGAAAGACCACCCGGCCACCGGCCACATGGTGATGAATTTCTCGGCCAACCTGCTCGGCCTGGACAATGCGGCCACGCCGTTCGGCTTGAAAGCGATGGAAAGCCTGCAGAGCTTAAACCCCCAGAAAGATACTGCCAGCAATGCGCAGATCATGTTCCTGGTGCTGCACACCTCGGGCCTGACCCTGATTCCGCTGGCCATCATGGCCCAGCGCGCCATCCTCGGCGCCAAGGACCCGTCCGACATCTTCATTCCCTGCATGGTCGCGACCTATGTCGCCACCGTCGCCGGCATCATCGCGGTGTCGATCCGCCAGCGCATCAACCTGATCAACCGCGTGGTGCTGGGCTGGCTCGGCGGCATCACGGCCGCGATCGGCCTGATGATTTTCTACTTCACCAACTACCTGACCAAGCCGGAAATCGAAACCGTGTCCAAGGTGGCGAGCAACCTGATCCTGTTCACGATCATCGTCGTGTTCATCGTCGGCGCGCTGCGCAAGGGCGTGAACGTCTATGAAGCTTTCATCGAGGGCGCCAAGGGCGGCATCCAGACCTCGCTGACCATCATTCCGTATCTCGTCGGCATGCTGGTGGCGATTTCCGTGATCCGCAATTCGGGCGTGCTCGGGTTTGTCGTGCAGGGCCTGGAATGGGTGATCCGCATGGTGGGCCTGGACACCGCCTTCACACCGGCACTGCCGACCGCCCTGATGAAACCGCTGTCGGGCAGCGGTTCCAAGGCGATGATGATCGACGCCATGAAAACCTACGGCGTGGATTCCTTCGTCGGCCGCCTGGCCTGCATCTTCCAGGGCTCGGCCGACACCACCTTTTATATCGTCGCCCTGTATTTCGGCTCGGTGGGCGTGCGCAAGACGCGCTATGCCATTTCGTGCGGGTTGATCGCGGACCTGGCCGGTATCGTCGCCGCCATTTCCGTCGCCTATGTGTTCTTTGGATAAATCAGGATGAGCATGTTCCGAAGCAGACTCCTTGCCCTTGCCTTCCCTGCCCTGCTGGCCGCCTGGCTGCCGGCCAGCGCCCAGTTGCCGGCACCGGTACTCGGCGCCCTGCGCAGCACCACGATTCCCGAGGAAGCGCTGAGCGTGGTCGTCCTGCGCGACAACCAGACGGTGCTGTCGCACCTGGCCGACCGCCCGGTGCATCCGGCCTCGACCATGAAATTGATCACGACCCTGGTCAGCCTGGATGTGCTGGGGCCGGTGTTCCGCGGCCGTACCGAGCTGCGCAGCAACGGCCAGGTGCAAGGCGACACGCTCAAGGGCGACCTGGTGCTGCGCGGCGGCGCCGACATCGACTTCACGACCGAAGCCTTGACCACCATGCTGCGCAGCCTGCGCTACCAGGGCATCCGCCGGATCGACGGCAACCTGGTGCTCGACCGCCAGCTGTTCAACCCGGCGCGTGCCGACCTCGGCGCGCCGCCCTTCGACGAATCGCCCGAGTCATACTACAACGTCATCCCCGACGCCCTGCTGCTCAACAAGAACATGCTGCAGCTGGACCTGCGCTCCACGAGCGGCCGCCTGAAGATTTCCACGCTGCCGGAGATGGATGGCGTGACGGTCGAGTCCGACATGCGCCTGGTGAACGGCGATTGCGGCAACTGGGATGCCGGCTGGCAGCACCCGGACGTCCAGACCCAACCAGACGGGCGCCTGCGCGTGATGCTGCACGGGACCTTCCCGAAAAATTGCGTGGCCAGCGAATCGATCAACGTGGTCGACCGCCAGGATTACGTCGGCCGCATGGTGCGCACCGCCTGGTCTGCCCTTGGCGGCAGCATCGACGGCAGCACGATCGAAGGCGCGGCGCCGCCCGATGCCAAGCTGCTGGCCGAACACGTGTCGCGCGCCTTGCCGGAACTGGTCCGCGACACCAACAAACCCTCGGACAATTTGCTGGCGCGCACCCTGTTCCTGAGCCTGGGCGCCCTGGCGCCGGACCCGGTGCTGGGCAGCCGCCCGCTGCCGGGCAGCCTCGAGCCGACCCTGGCGCGCGCCCAGGCCACGGTGCGCACCTGGCTGCGCGCCCACGGCATCGACGACACCGGCCTGGTGATCGAAAACGGCTCGGGCCTGTCGCGCATCGAACGCGTCACCCCGGTGCAGCTGGCCGGCGTGCTGCTGGCCGGCCAGCGCAGCAACTGGGCGCCGGAATTCCAGGCCAGCATGCCAATCGTCGCCATCGACGGCACCATGCGCCGCCGCCTGCACGACAGCCCGGCGGCGGGCCGCGCGCGCATGAAGACCGGCACCCTCAAGAATGTGGTGGCGCTGGCCGGCTACGTGCCGGATGCGAGCGGACGCCAGTGCGTCGTGGTGGCCATGATCAACAGCGACCTGGTCAGCAATGGGCGTGGCCGCACCGTGCTGGACACGCTGGTCGACTGGGTGGCGCGCATGGATGGGCCGCAACCGGCGCAACCGCTGCAACCGATACAGGCGCTGCCGCCTGCACCGGCGCTGCCGGCGGCGCAACCGGTTCCAGCGGCGCAACCGGTTCCGGCTGCGCAACCGTAGGGTGGACGGCTCGACCGTTGCAGATAAATCTGCCTGAGCGTATGCGCCGTCCACGCGGTGATACGCAACGCTTTCCGACTGCGCATGCAATCGGAGGAATGCCCGGATGACGCATCCGTCTCCAGACATCCGCTCCGCTCACAGCCTCGACAGCATGGACGCCGCGTATCACCGCGTGGGCGGCAGAGTCGCGCCACCCTACCGTGCAGGTGGCGTACCGGGTGCCGCGGTCGTGGCCGCCGGTGTTGCCGGGGCCGCCGTACTGGCCTGCGCACTGCCATTCTTGCCCGGTTCCAGCCACGGCGTACCGGCCAGGTTCGGCTTGGCCTCGACCAGCGTCACATTGGCGCCGGTGCCTTCACGGATCGCGCGCACCAGATCCATCATGGTCGATTCGGTGAATTTTTCCGGCGTGCCCAGCACCATGCCGCCGACCCGGCGCGGCCAGGCCAGCCAGCCGCCTTCGGGTTTGGTGAAGACCGCGTACATGTCGAGGTGGTAGCCGCTCTTGTAGGGGAACAGGCAGGCGACCAGGTTCATGTTGTCGCTGCCGTGCACCTTGGGCGCCGCCTTGGCGGTCCAGGAAGCGCCATCGCAGCTCGGGCCCTTGTCGACGGCGGTGCCCGGCGCCGCGGCGGTCGGATCGGCGATCTTGAAGTGGCCCGGGAGCTCGGTGACCTGGGCCCCGGCCGGCGTGGCGACCTGGGCATCCTTGACATTGCGGTTGATGCCGTTGCTGGCAGCCTTGGCCACCGTCTCGGCGGGGGCTTCGGTCTTGATGTCGAATACGCGGTAGTACTCGACCGTCGTGTCGCGTGCAGCCAGGTTGTTGCCGCCGTTGCCGGTGCTGCAGCCGGTGGACAGCGCCGCCATGGCCGCCAGCATGCCGGCACCCGCCAATATCGAGCCTTTCATACGCACCTCCCATGTTTTGGGGACGGTCACCCGCCCTGCATCAATGGTGCGATTTTCCGGTCAAGGATGCGGCGGAGACTGCGTTTGCTCAAGCGTTTGGCTTGAGCGTCAGCGTGGCGCGACAGCGGCGTGGACTCCGTTCAGAGCACGCGGCGGAAGGTCTGGCGCACATGGTCGCGGTCGCCGCAATCGAAGTGCCACCATTCGGTGTTGATGCCGACGAAGCCGGCCTGGAGCATGGCGGCGCGCAGCAGGCGGCGCCCCGCTACCTGGCTGTCGGTGAGTGCCCCGGCGCGCAGGAAGCCTTGTTCCAGCGCCGGGTGCGACAGTTCCGTCATGTCGTCGAACCCGGTGCCCATGTCGAGTTCATGGCCGGCCGGATCGCGCAGCGTGACGTCGAGCGCCATGCCGTACGAATGGATCGAGCCGCGCGCCGGGTCGGCCAGGTAGATGCGCAGATCGGTGCCGTCGAGCGCATCCCACAGCTGCTGCTGCACGCGCTGCGGACGCAGGGCGTCCAGCACCAGCAGCGTATGGCCGGGCGCGTGCTGCGCCAGCCAGGCCACCGCCCGCTCGAGCGCGGCGGCGGCGTCGCGGTGCAGCCAGGCGCAGTCGAACGGCGAATACAGATCGCGGCCGGTGAAATTGTCCGGGGTCGCGTAGCGCAGGTCGACGGCGATGCCGGCGATCGTGGACAAGTGGCGGAACGCCGGATCGGCGCCGATGTCTTCGCTGGCTATGGTCAAATCCATCGTCATCTCTTTTCGATCAATGCCCGTGCGGTGGCGCCGATGCAGTTGGCCAGTTCGCGCGCACCGTGCGACAGCGGCGCGTGGCTGGCGGTGAGCAGGTACAGCTGCACCGGAATCGCCGGCGCCCACGGCCGGCACTGCACCTTGTCGCGCGCGCCGGACGCGGCCGTGAACGGATCGAGCACGGCGCAGCCGGCGCCCGCTTCCACCAGCGCCCGCGCGATCTGGTAAGTCTGCACCACGGTGTGGAAGACCGGACGCACGTCCTGCGCTTCGCAGGCGGCGACCACCATCTCGCCGATCGGGTCGCCGTCGGCCAGGCCGATTAGTTCGCCGTGCATGGTGTCGATGAGTGCCGACGGCGTGACCGGTTCGGCGCATTCGGCTTCGCTCCAGGTGCCGGCCGGCACAATCACGGTCAGCGCGCCCTGTGCGATCGCTTCGGCCTCGATGCCGGGGTGACGCGGGTCCTGCAGCGACAGCGCGAGGTCGGCTTCGCCCAGGCGCAAGGCGTTCACGATCTCGCTGGTATGAAACGTGGCCAGTTCGCAGCGGGTCTGCGAAAAATCGCGGCGCCAGTCGGTCAGCGCGGCCGGCAGCACGCTGATCGCGACGGTGGGCGTGGCCACCAGGCGCACCGTCTCGCAGGCGCGGTTTTTCAGGCTGGCGGCGAGGCGGCGGATGCCTTGCAGGTCGCGGTGCAGCTTTTCGGTTTCGGCGAACAGGCGGTGCGCTTCCGGCTTCGGGTACAGTTTGCCGCGCACGCGCTCGAACAGCGGCATGCCCAGCTGCAGCTCGGCGTGCTGCAGCACCTTGGTCACCGCAGGCTGGGAGATGTGCAGCACTTGGGCGGCGCCGCTGATGGTGCCCACCTGCATGATGGCGTGGAAAACTTCGATATGACGCAGACGCATGCTGTTCCTTGGCTTGGACGACCGCCGCGCGTCAGGCGCGCGGAATCGTCAAGCTTAGCGGAAAACCCGCCCGCCGGAAAAGCCTCACTGCTGGACCGGCACCGGCGGTGTTGCGGGAACGGCAGTCGGGCTGCCCGGCGCGGCGGCCGGCGGCGTGGTCGGCAGTGGCGGCGTGGCCGGTGCGGGCTGCGGCTGGGGCTGCGTGGCCGGCGCCTGCGGCTGTCCCGGCTGATACTGCGGCTGCGGCTGCCCCGGCTGCCCCGGCTGTGCCGGCTGGTACTGCGGCTGCGGCTGCACCGGCTGGTACTGGTAATGCGGCGCCGGCGCCGGGAAAGGCTGCGGCAGCGCGCCGCGCGGATTGGTCAGCGCTTCCAGCAGCACCGCCGTTTCCAGGTCCGGCACGCCGTCGATGTTGGCCGGACGGTATTTCATCTGGAAGGCGGACAGCACGGTGCGGGTCTGCTCGTCCAGGTTGCCGGACTGGACCAGGCCATAGCCCCAGGTGGCCAGCTTCTTCTGGTACCAGGCGACGTCGGGCAGCTGCACCTGGAAGATCGGCGTCAGGGCGGCGACGCGGTTGGCGTCCGGCCAGGCCACCAGGCCGGCGGCGGCCAGCTGGCGCCACGGGAACATCGGACCCGGGTCCTGCTTGCGCAGCGGCGCGATGTCGCTGTGGCCGAGCACGTTTTCCGGCGCGATGTGGTGGCGCGTGACGATGTCGCGCACCAGCGGGATCAGGGCGTCGATCTGGGACTGCGCGAACGGCGTGTACACGCGGCCATTCGGGGTGTCTTTCCAGCCCGGGTTGACGATCTCGATGCCGATCGAGCTGTTGTTCAGCTGCGTGAAATTCTTCCAGCTCGAGTTGCCCGCATGCCAGGCGGCGTTCTTTTCGTCGACCAGGTTGTAGATGTGCGGGACCGGGTCGTCGGTGACCAGGTAATGCGCGCTGACTTCCTGCTGGGTCAGCGTGGTGAGCGACGAGGCGCGGTCGCCCACGGTGTAGTGCAGCACCAGGAAACGCGCGCGGCTGGCCTGGCCTTTGGCGGTGTAGGTATGGTCGTATTGCGGACCGGACGGTGGCGTGGCGCAGCCGGCCAGCAGGGCAAGCAGCAAAGTGGCAACGAGAGTCTTCATGGTGGGTTCGTATTGTTGTTGATTGGAGTCAGTGCCAGGCGCGCGGCCGCATGGTGGGCGCCGGCTGTGGCCTGGGTCAGTACGGTGTCCGGCGCCAGGCCGGCGCGCATGGCGTCGAGGATGAGCGGATGCAGCCCGGCCGCGCGCCCGGACAGCGCCACCGGACGCGGACCAAAACGGCTGGTCAGGGCCCGGGCCAGGCGCGCCAGTTCGCGGCCGGCCTCGCGCAGGATCCCGGCCGCGACCGGATCTTGTTCCGCGCTGGCGGCCACCGCCAGCGCCAGCTTGCCGACGGCGCCGCGCTCCTGGCCGTAGATGAACTGGCGCGAACATGCCCAGTCGTCGCCGCCGACGTAGTCGAATACCGCCTGCGCCATCGGCGACGTGCGCCAGGCGCCGGGGTGCTCGTCCTCGTTGCGCCAGATGTGACGCATGGCTTCGCGTGCGATCCAGAAGCCGCCGCCACCATCGTCCAGCACCACGCCGCGCCCGCCAGCCCGGTGGAACTGGCCGTCAGTGTCGATGAAGGCGCCGATCGAGCCGGTGCCGGCGTACACCAGGTAGCCTGCGCCGGGGGCGAAACTGGCGCGGTAGGCGATGTCGATGTCGCTGCAGAAGTGGATTGCCGCCGGCGCCAGGTGCAGCAGCTCAGCCAGCCAGCGTTGCAGCAGTTCGCCGTCGCCGCCAAAGCCGGTCAGGCCGGCCCAGACGCGCGCCGGCGCACCGTGCGGCAGCACCGCCAGCGCCAGCCGGGCAAAGGTCGCGTGCACGGCATCGCGCCCGGCCTGGCTGCCCATCTGCAGCGCGGACAGGCCATCCACGCTGCCTTCGGCCACGATGGCGCCGCCGGGTGCGGCGAGCGCCCAGCGGGTGGCGGTGCCGCCGGCGTCGATGCCGAGACCGAACTCGGCAGCCAACCCGGACTCCGGTGCGTGTTGTGATTGAATCATGATCAAAGCGCAGTGTACGCCGTCGCGCCGATCCGCCGCGCATGAATGCGGGTGTTTACGCCCTGCGCCAGGCCTGCACGCGCGTGCTTTCGTTGCCGAGGCGGTCGACCGCGCTGACCACCACCGCATCGGCCGGGCCCAGCTTGACGTCGTCCGGCACCGTCCAGTCCACGCGCGAGGCCGGCGCCACCGCGAATTGCCAGCGGCCGCCATGGCGCGACCAGATCGCATAGGTGGCGTTGGCGCGGCCGGCAACCAGCTTCAGCAGCACGCCATTGCCCTTGCGCACGGCCGCGACCGACGGCGTGCCCGGCGTGGTCCTGCCGAGCCAGGGCGTGGCCGGCACCAGCGCCGGCGACGAATAGCAGCCGGCGCGCAGCTGGTCGCCGATGCCCTTGCGGTTCTGCATCAGCGCGACCATGCTGAAGTGGACGTGGCCGGAAGCGGCCGGGCGCGTGCGCGTCACGCCGATCTGCTCGATGATTTCCTGCGGCAGGTATTCCTTGCTGGGCGCGCCGATGCGGCTGGTGAACAGCCCCGGCCACAGGTGACGGCCGCGGGTGTTCTGGGTGACCCAGTAATCGAGCAGCGTGCCGTAGGCCTGGCCCGGCTGGCGGATCCCCCAGTACAGCTGCGGCGTGAAGTAATCGAGCCAGCCGTTCTGCAGCCAGGTCTCGGCGTCGGCGTACAGCTTGTCGTACTGCGAAAAACCGTTGATGCCATGCGGGCGCCGGTCCGGGCGGCCGATGCCGAACGGGCTGATGCCGAAGCGCACCCAGCTCTTTTCGCGGTGGATCTCTTCGTTCAGCGCCTCGATCAGTTTATTGACGTTCTGGCGGCGCCAGCCGGCGCGGTCCAGCCTGCCGCCGCCGCTGACATAGCGCTGGAAGGACGGGCCGTCCGGGAAGTCCAGCTCGCCCTTGCCGGCCTTGCCTTCCAGCGCCAGGCTCTCGGCGCCGGTGGCACTGGACGCCTCGACCGGGTACGGATAAAAATAATCGTCGATGTGGACGCCGTCGATGTCGTAGCGGCGCACCACGTCCAGCACCACGTCCAGCGTCTGCTTGACCGCGCTGTCCTCGCCCGGATCCATCCACAGGTATTTACCGTAGCTTTTCACCGCGGCCGGGTTGGTGCGGGTGATGTGGTTCGGCGCCGCCGGCGAGCGCGCGCCGTTGTTGCGGGCGCGGTAGGGATTGAACCAGGCGTGCAGCTCGAGGCCGCGCGCGTGCGCCTGCGTGATCCAGAATTTCAAGGGGTCGTACCACGGCTGCGGCGCCTGGCCCTGCAGCCCGGTCAGATATTCCGACCACGGCTCCAGCTTGGACGGGTAGATGGCGTCGGCCGACGGCCTGACCTGCAGCACGATCGCATTCAGGTTGAGCGCCTTGGCGCGGTCCAGGATGGCGATGGCTTCCGCCTGCTGCTTGTCCGCGTTCAGGTTAGGCTTGCTGGGCCAGTCGATGTTGGCGACCGTCGACACCCAGGCGGCGCGGAATTCGCGCGGCGCGGGCGGCGGCGTATCGCCACCTGCAGCGCCGCCGCTGCCCCCGGTCACCACCGGCGCAATGCCCGGCTGCGTACTGGTACAGGCCGAGAACAGGCCACTCATCGCCATCGCACCGGCCACGCCGGCCAGCGCGAATGCGCGTCGTTGTTTTTGTTTCTGATCGAGTTCCAAAACCACCTCGTATTGACTTACTTTGTAGCGCTTATTTTTTGCCGAATGCCGGATCGATTTTCACCAGCGCCGCCATGATAAACGCCGGAATCGTCGCCAGACAGGTCCACACGAAGAAATGCTGGTAGCCGATCATTTCCTGCAGCTTCCCGCTCCACATTCCCGGCACCATCATCCCCAGCGCCATCAGGCCGGTGCAGATCGCGTAATGCGCGGTTTTATAGGGGCCGTCGGCCACCATGATCATGTACATCATCATCGCCGTAAAACCGAAGCCGTAGCCGAACTGCTCGATTGCCAGGAAGCCGCAGATCACGCCGAAGTTCTGCGGCTGCACCTGCGACAGGTAGACGAACACCAGGTCCGGCAGGTGCACGGCGAACACCATCAGCCACAGGCAGCGCTTCAGGCCCAGGCGCGAAATCAGCCAGCCGCCGCACAGGCCCCCGATGGTCAGCGCGACGATGCCGATGGTGCCATAGGCCAGGCCGTACTGCACGGTGGTCAAGCCGAGGCCGCCCTTGTCCAGCGGGTCCTTCAGGAACGGCGCGATCAGTTTCAGCAGCTGGGCCTCGCCCAGGCGGAAGGTCAATATAAACCCGAGGATCAGCCAGATGTCGCGCTTGGCAAAGAAGGTGGCGAAGGTTTTACCAAACCCTTCCAGCAGACTGCTGCCCGTCACATTGCCGCCAGTGGACGCCTGGTGGTCCAGGTCGGGACGCGGCAGGATCTTCTGGTGCCAGGCAAACAAGGCGAGGAACAGGCCGGCCAGCACGAAGAACACGATGGCCCAGGCCTGTCGCACGTCGCCCAGCGACACCGCCAGCACCCCGGCCAGCACCACCAGCGGCCCCTGGCCGGCCAGCGTCGCCAGGCGGTAGAAGGTGGAGCGCACGCCGACCATCGATGCCTGCTGCTGCTGGCGCAGGCCGAGCATGTAAAAGCCGTCGGCCGAGATGTCGTGGGTGGCCGAGGCGAAGGCCATGACCCACATCACCGCCAGGCTGACCATGAAATAGGCAGGCAAGTGCAGCGTCGCCCCGACCGCGCCGAGCGCGGCGGCCAGCACCAGCTGCAGCGACACGGTCCAGCCGCGCTTGGTGCCTTTCAGGTCGACCAGCGGCGACCACAGCGGCTTGATCACCCAGGGGAGATACAGCAGGCTGGTATACAAGGCGATGTCGGTGTTGGACACGCCCATGTCCTTGTACATCACGACCGACAGGTTATTCGCGACGATGTAGGGAATCGCCTGGCCGAAGTAGAGCGAGGGCACCCACAGCCATGGGTTCTTTGCTTGCGAAGTTTGCATAATTCTTTCGTGGTCGGGCCGGGACCACGCGCCCCGGGGACGGCCCAGGCGGTCAGGTGGCCAGTGAGGCGCGCACGCTGCCGCCGGTCGTCTCCAGCAAGGCACGCGCCTGCTCGACCGGGATATTCTTGGACAAGGCCACGATCGCGACCTTGACCTGGAAGCCGCACTGTTCCAGCACCGCGCGCGCCTGGTCCTCGCCGGCGCCGGTGGCGAAGGCCGTCAGGCGGATCGCGCGCCGCACCAGCTTGGCGTTGGTCGCCTTCAAGTCTACCATCAGGTTGCCATAAACCTTGTTCAAACGCACCATCAAAGCGCTCGAAAAGGTGTTCAGGGCGATCTTTTGCGAGGTGCCGGCTTTCAGGCGGGTGCTGCCGGAGATGGCTTCCGGGCCGGTGTCGAGGGTGACGCCAATTTCCGCTTCGCGGGCGACCGGGGCGTCCGGATTGTTGGCGAAGCCGATCGTCAGCGCCCCGGCCGCGCGGGCCGCGCGCAGGGCGCCGAGCACGTAGGGCGTGCTGCCGGAGGCCGCGATCAGGAGCACCACGTCGTTCTTGTCCACACTGATGCGGCCGATATCGGCGGCGCCCTGCCCGGCATCGTCTTCCGCCCCCTCTACGGCAACGAACATCGCTTCCCTGCCGCCGGCCAGCAGCGCCTCGGCGCGTTCGCGCGGCCAGGAAAAGGTAGGGTACAGTTCCACGCTGTCCAGCACGCCCAGCCGGCCCGAGGTGCCGGCGCCGACGTAGACCAGGCGTCCGCCCGCATCCATGCGCGGCAGCGCGGCGGTGACGGCGGCGGCGAGGCGCGGCGCGGCGGCGCGCACCGCCTCGACGGCCCGGAACTGGTCGTCGACCAGCACGTTCACCAGTTCGACGGTCGGGTATTGATCGAGGGACGCGTGTTGGGCGGCAGGTGTTTCGGTATTCAGCATCGCAGTGCAATCAATCCGTGATGGTGCGTGACGACGTTATCGATGTGACCAGTGTAATGGCAAGGCGCACCAGGCTGTCATGAAAGGATCGGTCGCGCTCATGCCAAAAAGTTATGCGGAGCGGCTGTCATGACAGGGTACGCCGAGCCCGTGTCCCTGCCTGCATGATACCTACTGCCGCGACAGCAAGCCGTTCGCACGTCAAACATGAACGCCGGTTATGCCCGCCGTCGCTACATTCATTGGCCGGAGCGGCGGCCGGCCCCTTAAGCTTGCGGGTCATCTCAACCATCCATCGTGTGGCCTGATGCAACAAATCATCGTGATCGGCGCCGGCGTCGTCGGCCTGACCTCGGCCTGGTGGCTGCTCGAGGCAGGCTACCGGGTCACGCTGCTCGAACGCGCGGCGCAGGTGGGCAGCGGCACCAGCTACGCCAATGGCGGCCAGCTGAGCTATCGCTACGTGTCGCCGCTGGCCGATGCCGGAGTGCCGCTGAAGGCCCTGCGCTGGCTGTTCCAGGAACATGGTCCGCTGCGCCTGCGCCTGCAGGCCGATCCGCACCAGTGGCGCTGGCTGGCCGCCTTCCTCGCCAATTGCCGGACCGACGCCAACCGCAGGACCACCTCGCGCCTGCTGCAGCTGGGCGAACTGTCGCGGCGCGGCATGGCGCAACTGGCGCCGGTCGTGCCGCCGGCCGAGTTCGGGTGGCGCGACGCCGGCAAGCTGGTGGTGTACCGCAGCCGCAAGGTGTTCGATGCCGCCACCGCCAGGGCGGACGGCGCCGCCACGGGCCAGGTCTGGAGCGCCGCCGAGTGCGTCGCGCACGAACCGGCGCTGGCGGCGGTCGGGGATCGCCTGGCCGGCGGTATTTATAACAGTGGCGAAGCGGTGGCCGACTGCCACGCCTTTTGCGTGGCGCTGGCCGAGCGCGTGCGTGCCCATCCGCGCTTTGGGGGATTTATCCAGGGCCAGGCGGCGCGCCTCGTCACCGAACGCGGCCGCGTGACGGGCCTGGACACCAGCGCCGGCCGGCTGGCGGCCGACGCCTACGTGCTGGCGGCCGGCATGCAGAGCCGCACGCTGGCGCTGACGACCGGCATCCCGCTGCCGCTGTACCCGCTCAAGGGCTACAGCCTGAGCGCGCCGATCCGCGGCGACGACGTCGCGCCCCGGATCAGCGTCACCGATTTCGAGCGCAAGGTACTGTACGCGCGCATCGGCGAACAGCTGCGGGTGGCGGCGATGGTCGACATGGTCGGCGAAGACCTGCGCCTGGACGCGCGCCGCCTGGCCTCGCTAACGCGCCAGGTGCGCGAGACCATGCCGCGCGCGGCCGACTACGCCAGCATCACGCCCTGGGCCGGGCTGCGGCCGGCGACGCCGAACTCGGCGCCGATCGTCGGGCCGACGCCGTATCCGAACCTGTGGCTGAACGTCGGGCATGGCCCGCTGGGGTTCACCTTCGCCTGCGGCACGGCCAGTTTGCTGACCGATATGATGCGCGGGCACCCGCCGCCTTTCGCGCTGGACGGATTGACGCTCGGTTGATTCGGGATCAGAGCAGATTGGGCGGCAGACGATGCACGCGCTGACGCTTGCTTGCGCATCGATGACGAGGAAACGCTGCGGTATGGCGCGTTTGGCAACGGGCATTTTGCGCTGGCCCCGAATTTTTGCAAAATAATTGGCGACTGTTTTATTTATGTTCGGCAATCTTTAGCCGAAGTTGCACCAACTCCACCCAAGATGGCGCCATCTTCCCGATTCTGAAACGCCCTTATGCCTGACTCAGGCACACGAAATGGCGGATAATTGCCGCCATGTCCACCCGCGCTCCCACTCCATCCTGCCCTTGCGGCAGCGGCTCGCCGATCCTGCGCTGCTGCGGCCCCTATATTGCCGGCGCCGAACTGCCGCCGACGGCCGAAGCCCTGATGCGCTCCCGCTACACTGCCTACTCGATGCAGCAGGAAGACTACCTGCGCGCTACCTGGCATCCGAGCACCCGGCCGCTTGAGCCGATCATCGACAAAAATGAAAAGATTCAATGGCTCGGACTTGAGATAAAATCTGCTTTACGTTTACGTCAACGTAAAGTAGACCTGCCGGACAATCCAGACCAGGACACCGTCGAATTCGTCGCCCGCTTCAAGGTAGCGGGGAGCGGCCGCGCGCAGCGCCTGCACGAAATCAGCAGCTTCGTGCGCGAGCCGGACCCTGAGCTCAAGGGCAAGATGCGTTGGTTCTACCTGGACGGCAGTTTCCCCGAATAAAAACGCAGGAGACGCAATGCCCCAGATCGACAGTCAACTCAACCCGCGCGGCGAGGATTTCAAAGCCAACGCCGCCGCCATGCATGCCGTGGTCGACGACTTGCGCGCCAGGGTCGCCGCCATCGCCCAGGGCGGCGGCGAAGCGGCCAGTGCCAAACACGTCGCCCGCGGCAAGCTGCTGCCGCGCGACCGGGTGCAGATGCTGCTCGATCCGGGTACCCCCTTCCTCGAGTTTTCCCAGCTGGCGGCGTATGCCATGTATGACGGCGCCGCACCCAGCGCCGGCATCATCACCGGCATCGGCAGGGTCAGCGGTCAGGAATGCGTCATCGTCTGCAACGACGCCACCGTCAAGGGCGGTACCTATTACCCGATGACGGTCAAAAAACACCTGCGCGCCCAAGAGATCGCCGAGCAGAACAATCTGCCGTGCATCTACCTGGTCGACTCGGGCGGCGCCAACCTGCCCAACCAGGACGAGGTCTTCCCCGACCGCGACCACTTCGGCCGCATCTTTTATAACCAGGCCAACCTGTCTGCCAAGGGCATCCCGCAGATCGCGGTGGTGATGGGTTCCTGCACCGCCGGCGGCGCCTACGTGCCGGCGATGAGCGACGAATCGATCATCGTCAAGGAGCAGGGCACGATCTTCCTGGGCGGCCCGCCGCTGGTCAAGGCGGCTACCGGCGAAGTGGTGACCGCCGAAGACCTGGGCGGCGGCGACGTGCACACGCGCCTGTCCGGCGTGGCCGACCACCTGGCGCAGAACGACACCCACGCGCTGTCGCTGGCGCGCACGATCGTCTCCAACCTGAACCGCGTAAAACCGCTGCAGGGTGCGCTGCGCGAGGCGCAAGAACCGAAGTATGCGGCCGAAGAACTGTACGGCGTGATCCCGGCCGACACCCGCAAGCCCTTCGACGTGCGCGAGGTCATCGCCCGCATCGTCGACGGCAGCGAATTCGACGAGTTCAAGGCGCGCTACGGCACCACGCTGGTATGCGGCTTCGCCCATATCTTCGGCATGAAGGTCGGCATCATCGCCAACAACGGCATCCTGTTCTCGGAATCGGCGCTGAAGGGCAGCCACTTCATCGAGCTGTGCTGCCAGCGCAAGATTCCGCTGGTGTTCCTGCAAAATATCACCGGCTTCATGGTCGGCCGCAAGTACGAAAACGAAGGCATCGCCCGCAACGGCGCCAAGATGGTGACGGCGGTGGCGACGGCGGCGGTGCCGAAGTTCACCGTGATCATCGGCGGCTCTTTCGGCGCCGGCAACTACGGCATGTGCGGCCGCGCCTTCTCGCCACGCTTCCTGTGGATGTGGCCGAACGCGCGCATCTCGGTGATGGGCGGCGACCAGGCGGCCTCGGTGCTGGCGACGGTCAAGCGCGACGGCATCGAAGCCAAAGGCGGCCAGTGGTCCGCGGACGAGGAAACCGCGTTCAAGCAGCCGATCAAGGACCAGTACGAGCACCAGGGCCACCCCTACTACGCCAGCGCGCGCCTGTGGGACGATGGCGTGATCGATCCGGCCGACACGCGCATGGTGCTGGGCCTGGGCCTGTCCGCCGCGCTGAATGCGCCGATCGACGACACCAGGTTCGGCGTGTTCCGCATGTAATGGAGGAGAGAAGACATGGACACCTATGACACCCTCGAGATTACCGTCGCCAACAAGGTCGCGACCATCACGCTGAACCGCCCGCAGCTGCGCAACGCCTTCAACGAGAACGCGATCGCCGACCTGACCATGGCCTTCGACGAAGCCAGCCAGGACAAGGACGTGCGCGCCATCGTGCTGGCCGCGAACGGCCCCGCCTTTTGCGCCGGCGCCGACTTGAACTGGATGAAGAAGATGGCCGGCTATTCCGCGGCCGAGAACGAAGCCGACGCACTGCGCCTGGCCGACATGCTGCGCACCATCTACTACAGCCCGAAGCCGGTGGTGGCCAGGGTGCAGGGGGACTGCTATGCCGGCGGCATGGGCCTGGTGGCGGCCTGCGACATCGTGGTGGTGGCCGACGGCGTCAGCTTCTGCCTGTCGGAAGTCAAGCTGGGCCTGATCCCGGCCACGATTTCTCCCTACGTGATCAAGGCAATGGGCGACCAGGCGGCGCGCCGCTACTTCCTCAGCGCCGAACGCTTCGGCGCGCGCGAAGCGCACCGCCTCGGCCTGGCGCACGAGGTGGTGCCGGCCGACCAGCTGGACGCCAAGGTCGGCGAGATCGTCAAGGCCCTCACCGGCAACAGCCCGAATGCCGTGCGCGAAGCGAAAGCGCTGGTGCGCGACATCGCCGGCCTGCCGATCGACGACGTGCTGCTGGCCGACACCGCCGGCCGCATCGCCGCCATCCGCGCTTCCGATGAAGGACGCGAAGGCGTCGCGGCTTTCCTGGAGAAGCGCAAACCGTCATGGCTGACTTAGTACAATCAGTTTATATCGTTTAGTTAGTTAGGAATCATCTTGAATCAGACCACGTCCTCCGACTGGATCGCCCGCAGCCTGCGCAGCGTCTGGCATCCATGCACGCAAATGCAGCACCACGAAGAGGTGCCGCTGATCGCCGTCCATCACGGCAAGGGACCGTGGCTGTATGACCACGAGGGCAAGCGCTACCTGGACGGCATCAGCTCGTGGTGGGTCAATTTGTTCGGCCACGCCAACCCGCGCATCAACGCGGCCTTGAAAGACCAGCTGGACACGCTGGAACACGCGATGCTGGCCGGCTTTACCCACGAGCCGGTGGTGGAGTTGTCCGAGCGGCTGGCCGCCCTCACCGGCCACGCGCTCGGGCACGCCTTCTATGCATCCGACGGTGCCTCGGCGGTCGAGATCGCGCTCAAGATGAGTTTCCACTACTGGCGCAACGCCGGCTACCCCAACAAGCAGGAATTCGTCTGCCTGCAGGGGTCCTACCACGGCGAGACCATCGGTGCGCTGGGCGTGACCGACGTCGCCCTGTTCAAGGATGCCTACGGTCCGCTGCTGCGCGCGGCGCGTACCGTGGCCTCGCCGGATGCGCGCAACGCGGTCGATGGCGAATCGGCCCAGGACGTGGCGCTGCGCGCGGCCAAGGACGTCGAAGCGCTGTTCGCCGAAAAAGCCGACACCATCGCCGCCATCATCGTCGAACCGCTGGTGCAGTGCGCCACCGGCATGGCGATGCACGATCCGCTCTACCTGCAGCGGCTGCGCGAGCTGTGCGACCGCTACCACGTGCACCTGATCGCCGACGAGATCGCGGTCGGCTGCGGCCGCACCGGCACGTTCTTCGCCTGCGAACAGGCAGCCATCTGGCCCGACTTCCTGTGCCTGTCGAAGGGGATCAGCGGCGGCTACCTGCCGCTGTCGCTGGTACTCAGCACGGATAACATCTACGAAGCCTTTTATAGCGAAGACATCACGCGCGGCTTCCTGCATTCGCACTCCTACACCGGCAACGCGCTGGCCTGCCGCGCGGCGCTGGCCACGCTGCAGATCTTCCAGGAAGACGATGTGCTGGCCAAAAACCGCGAAACCGCCACCCGCCTGATGCTGGAACTGGCGCCGCTGCTCGACCACGAGCGCGTCACCAACTTCCGCCAGCGCGGCATGATCCTGGCCTTCGACGCGGTCGAGCCGGACAGCGCGCGCGCATCGACCTTCTCGCGCCGCTTCTTCACCAGCGCGGTCGAGAACGAACTGCTGCTGCGCCCGATCGGCCGCACCGTCTACCTGATGCCGCCGTATGTGCTGAACGAGGAAGAGATCGTCGGCCTGGCGGCGCGCACCCGCAAGGTGTTCGAATCCGTGATCGCGAGCTGACGGCATGGACTTGATCGCACACGTGCAGACCAGGCTGGATGCGCTGGCCGCGCAAAGCCTGATTCGACAACGGCGCATCGCCGACACCCCCTGCGCGCCGCGCCAGACCGTCGACGGCCGCCCGATGCTGGCTTTCTGCAGCAACGATTACCTGGGCCTGGCCGCGCATCCGCAGGTGGTGGCGGCGCTGCGCGAAGGGGCGGAACTGTACGGCGCCGGCAGCGGCGCTTCGCACCTGGTGTCCGGCCACAGCCGCGCGCACGCGCTGCTGGAAGAGCGCCTGGCCGCCTTCGAGGCGCCGCACCTGGTGGAAGCCGGCGCGCTGTACTTCTGCACCGGCTACATGGCCAACCTGGCCACCCTCACCGCGCTCGGGCTGGATGCCGATGCGATGATCTTTTCGGAGGCGCTGAACCACGCCTCGCTGATCGACGGCGCGCGCCTGGCCCGCGCCGGCGTGACGGTCTATCCGCACGGCGACGTCGCCGTACTCGAAGCAAAGCTGATCGAAAGCCGGGCTTCGACGAAAATCGTCGTCACCGACAGCGTATTCAGCATGGACGGCGACCTGGCCCCGCTGCCGGCACTGCTGGCCCTGTGCGAACGCCACGGCGCCTGGCTGGTGGTCGACGATGCCCACGGCTTCGGCGTGCTGGGCCGGAACGGCCGTGGCGCGCTCGAGCATTTCGACCTGCGCTCGCCCAACCTGATCTACATCGGCACCCTGGGCAAGGCGGCCGGCGTGGGCGGCGCCTTCGTGGCGGCGCATCGGTCGGTGATCGAACTGCTGGTGCAGCGCGCCCGCCCTTATATCTACACGACGGCGGCGCCGCCGGCGCTGGCGCATGCGCTGCTGGCCAGCCTGGACATCATCGCAGGTGCCGAAGGCCGCGAACGGCGTACGCATTTGAACGGCCTGATTGCGCAACTGGACAGCGAATTGCGCCTGACGCGCTGGCAGCGCCCGCCTTCGCCCACCGCGATCCAGCCGATCGTCATCGGCGCCAACGACGACGCGCTGCGCGCAGCCGCGCGCCTGCACGAGCAGGGGCTGTGGGTGCCGGCGATCCGTCCGCCGACCGTGGCGCCGGGTACGGCGCGCCTGCGCGTGACGCTGTCCGCGGCGCACACCCGTCAAGATGTCGCGCAGCTTGCCGCTGCGCTCAACAACCTGGAGCTGGAACTGGAAAGGACAACCGCATGATGCTCAACGACCCCGAACAAGCGGGCGCGCCCGCGCAGGAAACCGGCCTCGCCGAACCGGCCGTCACCACCTCCGCTGCGGTGCCCACCACCGTGCCGGCCGCGCTGGCGGCGGAAGGCGTGCCGACCCGCTTCGCCTGCTTCGTCACCGGCACCGACACCGAGATCGGCAAGACGCTGGTATCGAGCGCCATCCTCCATAAACTGGTGCAGACGGGCGTACGCGCCTGCGGCATGAAACCGATCGCCGCCGGTGCCGACGAACGCGACGGCGAGCTGCACAACGAGGATGCCGCCATGCTGCGCGCCGCCGGCAACGTCAACCTGCCGCAGCGCATCACCACGCCGTTCATGCTGCGCGAGCCATGCGCACCGCACATCGCGGCCGCACTCGAAGGCGTGACCATCGAGCCGGTGACGGTCCTGACCGCCTATGCCGAAATCCTGGGCGCGTCCGACGCCACCGTGGTCGAAGGCGTAGGCGGCTTCTGCGTGCCCTTTTCCGACGATTTCGACAGCGCCGGCATGGCGGTGCAGCTGAACCTGCCGGTCATCATGGTGGTCGGCATGCGCCTGGGCTGCATCAGCCACGCCCTGCTCACCGCCGAAGCGATCATCGCGCGCGGCCTGGTGCTGGCCGGCTGGGTCGCCAACCTGGTCGACCCCGACATGCGCTTCGTCGACGAGAACATCAGCGCGCTGGAACAACGCATGCCGGCACCCCTGCTGGGACGCGTGCCGCGCCTGGACAACCCTTCGGCTGCCGAAGCAGCCGCATTCATCGAACTCGCGGGCCTGCCGGGATGGCCGGCCACGCGTGCCTGAACAAGTCACACCAAAACAAGGAACTTTTATGTCGCAAGTCATCAACCTTCATCCGCCGGTCGCACCGGTCACCCTGCCCAAGGACGCCACCTGGCCGCTGCCCGACGTGCTGGCCCTGTTCGACCTGCCGATGCCGGAGCTGATGTTCCGCGCCCAACAGGCGCACCGCGCCAACTTCCCCGACGGCGACGTCGAGCTGGCCACGCTGCTGTCGATCAAGACCGGCGGCTGCGAAGAAGACTGCGGCTACTGCCCGCAGGCGGCGCGCTACGACACCGGCGTCGAAGCGAAAAAAATCCTCGACCTCGACGTCGTGCTGGCTGCCGCCAGCGAAGCCAAGGCCAAGGGCGCGACCCGCTTCTGCATGGGCGCCGCCTGGCGCAGCCCGAAAGAGCGCGACATGGAGAAGGTCGAAGCGATGGTGCGCGGCGTAAAGGCGCTGGGCATGGAAACCTGCGCCACGCTGGGCATGCTGGAAGAGGGGCAAGCCGAGCAGCTGAAGAACGCCGGCCTCGATTACTACAACCACAACATCGACACTGCTCCCGACTTCTACGGCGACATCATCTCGACCCGCGATTACCACGACCGCCTGGATACGCTCGGCCGCGTGCGCGACGCCGGCTTGAAAGTCTGCTGTGGCGGCATCGTCGGCATGGGCGAAACCCGCGCCCAGCGCGCCGGCCTGATCGCCCAGCTGGCCAACATGAACCCGTATCCGGAATCGGTGCCGGTCAACCACCTGGTGCAGGTCGAGGGCACGCCGCTGCACGGCCTGCCGGCGCTGGACCCGATCGAATTCGTGCGCACCATCGCCGTGGCCCGCATTACCATGCCGAAGGCGCGCGTACGCCTGTCGGCCGGGCGCCGCCAGCTGGGCGAAGCGGTGCAGGCGATGTGCTTCATGGCCGGCGCGAATTCGATCTTCTATGGCGACAAGCTGCTGACCACCGACAACCCAGAGGCGGACGACGACCGCGCGCTGCTGGAGAAGCTGGGCCTCAAGACGCGTTCGGCGACGCTGGAATCGGCGCCGAAGGAGCGTTGCGGCTGCTGATCGGAAGCCGCAACCAGCGCTTGCGTACACCGCTTGCGCCAGCACGTCGCCCCCGCGAAGGCGGGGGCCCAAGTTCGTGGCTCAGTTGCAAACTTGGCCCCTGCCTGCGCAGGGGCGACGTAACTAAATATAAATAAATAAACGAGACACCACATGTTCACCAAGATCCTGATCGCCAACCGTGGCGAAATCGCCTGCCGGGTCGCGGCCACCGCGCGCCGGCTGGGCATCCGTACCGTTGCCGTCTATTCGGAAGCCGACGCCGGCGCCAAGCACGTCGCCGTCTGCGACGAAGCCGTCCTGATCGGCCCCGCGGCCGCCAAGGACAGTTACCTGCGCGGCGACAGGATCATCGAGGTGGCCAGGGCGCATGGCGCGCAGGCGATCCATCCGGGCTATGGCTTCCTTTCGGAGAACGCCGAATTCGCGGAAGCCTGCGCCGCCGCCGGCCTGGTGTTCATCGGTCCGCCGGGCAGCTCGATGCGGGCGATGGGTTCCAAATCGGCCGCCAAGCAGCTGATGGAGGGTGCCAGGGTGCCGCTGGTGCCGGGCTACCACGGCGACGACCAGGACCCGGCCCTGCTGCAGCGCGAGGCCGACCGCATCGGTTATCCGGTACTGCTGAAGGCCAGCGCCGGCGGCGGCGGCAAGGGCATGCGTGTGGTGGAACGGTCCGACGATTTTCAATCAGCGCTGGCCTCGTGCAAGCGCGAAGCGATCAGTTCGTTCGGCGACGACAAGGTGCTGGTCGAAAAATACCTGCAGCGCCCGCGCCATATCGAGATCCAGGTGTTCGCCGACACCCACGGCAACTGCGTCTACCTGCACGAGCGCGACTGCTCGGTGCAGCGCCGCCACCAGAAGGTGCTGGAAGAAGCGCCGGCCCCCGGCATGCCGCCGGAGCGCCGCGCCGCGATGGGCGAGGCCGCGGTGGCGGCCGCGCGCGCGGTCGGCTACGTCGGCGCCGGCACCGTCGAATTCATCGCCAACCAGGACGGCTCGTTCTACTTCATGGAGATGAACACGCGCCTGCAGGTCGAACATCCGGTGACCGAAATGATCACCGGCACCGACCTGGTCGAATGGCAGCTGCGCGTGGCTGCCGGCCAGCCGCTGCCGAAACAGCAGCACGAACTGGCGATCCACGGCCATGCGATCGAGGCGCGCGTGTATGCCGAAAATCCCGAGAAGGGATTTTTACCCTCGATCGGCACCCTGCGCTACATGGCCACGCCGGCGCACGTCGCCTTCGAACTGGGCGGCACGGCAGGGCTGCCTGCCGCCGTGCGCATCGATTCCGGCGTGCGCGAAGGCGATGCGATTTCTCCGTTCTACGACCCGATGATCGCCAAGCTGATCGTCTGGGGCGCCGACCGCACGCAGGCGCTGGCGCGCATGGCGCAGGCACTGAGCGAGTTCCACATCGTCGGTCTGGCCACCAACATCGCCTTCCTGAAACGCCTGGTCGAGGGCCAGGCGTTTGCAAGCGCCGACCTCGACACCGGTTTGATCGAACGCAACAGTGCGACGCTGTTCCCGGCCGCCGGCCCGGTCCCGACCGGCGTGCTGGCACTGGCCGCCGCCGCCCTGCTTGCGGATGAGCAAGGGCAGACCGTGAGCGGCCAGCCGGCCGATCCGTGGACGCATACGCACGGCTGGCGCATGAACGGCACCTATCGCCGTCAACTGTCGTTCACGGACGAGTATGCAGCAGCCACGCTCGGCAGCAAAGCCTATGCACTGGGCGTGACGTATCATCCGAAAGGCTGGACGCTCGACCTCGACGGCAACAAGCATGCGCTGGCGCCGGTCGCGCGCAGCGGCAGCCGCCATGCGCTGCGCCTGGATGGTAACGCGGTGCAGGGCACGGTGCGGCGCGAGGCTGAATTGGTACACGTCTTCAGCGGCGGCCTGCACCATGTGCTGACGTGGGAAGATCCGCTGGCCCATGCCGGCGAGCACGAAGCGGCGGGCGGACGCCTGACCGCGCCGATGCCAGGCAAGGTGGTGGCGGTGATCGCCAGCGGCGGCCAGCAGGTCAAGAAGGGCGAGCCGCTGGTGATCATGGAAGCCATGAAGATGGAACACACGATCGCGGCGCCGAGCGACGGCCTGGTCGAGGAAATCCTGTACCAGGTCGGCGACCAGGTGGCCGACGGTGCGCCGCTGCTGGCCTTCAAGGCAGCGGCCTGATAAAAAACGCAATAAATAATATAAATAATTAGGGGACAAAAACCATGCGCATCTTGCTGTATCGGGGCGACGGGGTCATCGAGGCATGGGCCCGTGACTTCGCCGCCGAGCTGCCGCATGCCGAGACCGTGGTCTGGCAGGAAGGGGAACGCGCCGCACCGGGCGCCCGGTTCGATTACGCCGTGCTGTGGGCGCCCACCCCTGCCCTGCTCGACCAGCTCTGGAATGTGAAAACGATTTTCCTGATGGGCGCCGGGGTCGACGCCCTGCTGAAATTCGGCGACGCGCTGCCGCCGGTGCCGATCGTCCGCCTGGGCGATGCCGGCATGGCCGAGCAGATGGCGGATTACGTCGCGCATGCGGTGCTGCGCTACTTTCGCCGTTTCGACGATTACGAACGGCAGGCGCGCGAAGGCCTGTGGCGGCCGCTCGCGCTGCAGGACAAGAAGACCTTCACGGTCGGCGTGCTGGGACTCGGTAAGCTCGGCGCGCCGGTGGTGCGCACGCTACGCCAGCTCGGCTTTCCGGTGCGCGGCTGGAGCCGCACGCCGAAGGATTTGCCCGGGGTCGTCTGCTACGCCGGCATGGACCAGCTGGACGACTTCCTGGCCGGCACCCGGGTGCTGGTCTGCATGCTGCCGCTGACCCCGGAGACGGGTAACCTGCTCGACCGCGCGCGCCTATCGCGGCTGCCCGAAGGCGCCTACCTGATCAACGTCGCGCGCGGCGCGCTGGTGGCCGAACCGGACTTGCTGGCGCTGATCCGCGCCGGCCACATCGCCGGCGCCACGCTGGACGTGTTCCGCAACGAGCCGCTGCCGGCGCCGCATCCGTTCTGGAGCGAGCCGCGCATCACGATCACGCCGCACATTTCCGCGCTCACGCTGCGCGAGGAAGCCGTGCGCCAGATCGCGGCCAAGATCAAGCTGCTCGAACAGGGCGAAACGGTCGCCGACGTGGTCGACCTTCAAAAAGGATACTGACACCATGAACCTGCCAGGCAAGGTCAAGATCGTCGAAGTCGGCCCGCGCGACGGGCTGCAGAACGAAAAGGAAGCGGTATCGGCGGCCGTCAAGATCGCACTGGTCGACCGCCTGTCACGCGCGGGCTTTCCCAACATCGAGGCGGCTTCCTTCGTCTCGCCGAAATGGGTGCCGCAGATGGCGACCAGCAGCGAGGTCATGGCCGGCATCATGCGCCGTCCGGGCACGCTGTATTCGGCGCTGACGCCGAACATGCAGGGCTTCGAGGCGGCCCTCGCGGCGCGCGCCGATGAAGTCGTGATCTTCGGCTCGGCCTCGGAAGCCTTTTCGCAAAAGAACATCAACTGCTCGATCGCGGAATCGATCGCCCGGTTCGCACCGGTGGCGCGGGCGGCAAAGGACAACGGGCTGCGCCTGCGCGGCAGCATCAGCTGCGCGTTCGGCTGCCCCTACCAGGGCGAGGTGCCGCTCGAGGCGGTAGCGGACGTGGTCGGCCGCATGCGCGACCTGGGCTGCGACGAGATCGACATCGCCGACACCATCGGCGTCTCGACGCCGCGCAAGACGCAGGCCGTGATGGAGACCGCGGCGCATGCCTTCGACCTGGCACGCATCGCCGGCCACTTCCACGATACCTACGGCCAGGCGCTGGCGAACATCTATGCCAGCCTGGAAGTCGGCGTGGCGATCTTCCACTCGTCGGTGTCGGGCCTGGGCGGCTGCCCGTATGCCAAGGGCGCGACCGGCAACGTGGCGACCGAGGACGTGATCTATATGCTGAACGGACTCGGGATCGAGACCGGGATCGACCTCGACCAGGTGGTGGATGCGGGGGCCTTCATTTCGCAGCAGCTCGGGCGCAAGGGCGCGAGCCGGGTTGGCAACGCGCTGTTGGCCAAGCGCGCCGGTTAAACTTTGGTAACGTCACGGGGGTCTCGAAAACCGTAGAGCCCCCCCACCACAGAAATGAAAAAAGCCGACGATTTCTCGTCGGCTTTTTTCATGCTTACTGCTGAATACTGGTCGGAGTACAAGGATTCGAACCTTGGACCCCCTGGTCCCAAACCAGGTGCGCTACCGGGCTGCGCTACACTCCGAAGACAGCAATCATAACCGTCGGAGAAGATTCGGTCAAGGAAAGTGCCGATAAATATGCAAAAGCGATGCAAATGCGGTGCGAATGCGGTTTCCCGGCACAAGCGTGGCGTCGGTACGAGTCATGTCGCCGCCGTGACGGAACGCCCGCCGCCGCTATAAACGGGGACTACTCGCCCTTGATCTGCAGCGCCCGTTCGTACAGCGCGTTCTTTTTCTTGCCCGTGATCTGGGCCGCCAGGCTGGCCGCCTGCTTCACCGAGCACTCGGCCAGCAGGATGTTGAGGATGCGCTCGGCCTCGGCATCGCCGGCATCGGTGTCCTGCGTCGCGCCCTCGACCAGCACCACGAATTCGCCGCGTTCGCGGTTGGCGTCGGCCTTGACCCAGGCCAGCGCCTCGCTGACCGTGCAGCGGTGGATCTCTTCGAACAGCTTCGACAGTTCGCGCGCAAACACCACCTGCCGTCCCGGTTCGAACACCGCCGCCAATGCCTCGACACAGTCGACGATGCGATGCGGTGCCTCATAGATCACGAGCGTCGCCGCCATCGGCTTGAGCGTACTCAGTTCCGATTCGCGCTGCTTGGCCTTGGCCGGCAGGAAGCCGACAAAATGGAAGCGGTCGTTCACCAGGCCGCTGGCGGACAGCGCCGCGATCGCCGCCGATGCACCCGGCACCGGCACCACGTTCAGGCCGGCCGCGCGCACGGCGTCGACGACGCGTGCGCCCGGGTCGGACACGGCCGGCGTGCCGGCGTCGGACACCAGCGCCACGCGTTCGCCCGCATGCAGGCGCGCGATCAGCTTCTCGGCCGCTTCGCGTTCGTTGTGCTGGTGCGCCGCGACCATGTGTTTGCTCAGGCCGAAGCGCGTGAGCAGGGCGCCGGTCTTGCGCGTGTCTTCGCAGGCCACCACGTCGGCCAGCAGCAGCACGTGCAGCGCGCGCAGCGTGATGTCGGTGACGTTACCGATGGGTGTGGCCACCACGTACAGCGTTGCGGTAGGATAGGACTGCTGGGCGGCTTCGCCCAGTACGGGCAAGTGGGCAATCTGGGTGGACTGGGTTTCTGTCATTTGGAGATCGGATGCTGATAAAAAGTCTCAAGGCCTGGCGCAGGGACGGTGAGTCCGCCCCGGTGCGCGCATGGTTCGCTTGCTTGTTCGCTGGCCTGCTGCTGTCGGGCTGCAGCACGGTATGCCTCGAGCCGGAGGAATTGTGCGCGTCCGGCAACGCAAACACAAGCCTGCATCCGCGTGCCTCTTCCGTGCTGGCGCCACAGGCGCCCGCAGCGGCGCCTGTCCCCGCCCCGGCGCCCGAACCCGTGGACCCGGTCCGCACCGCACCGATCTACCTGCCCGGCCAGGATGCCGGCGCGCCTGGTCTCTCCAACCCTGCCGCCAATCCCGCCGCCAGTCCGGCCGCCGGCACGGCCCGCATCGCCCTGCTGCTGCCGCTGAGTTCCCCGAGCCTGGGCGGTGCCGCCGAAGCGGTGCGTGCCGGCTTCCTGGCCGCGGCCGAGCGCGACGGCGCCGGCATCCAGGTCGACGTCGTGCCCACCAGCGACAATCCCGACGAGGCGCTGGCCACCTACGCGCGCGCCGGCGCCGCCCACGACATCGTCGTCGGCCCGCTGTCGCGACCGGCGGTCGGCGCATTGATCGCCAGCGGCAAGATCAACAAGCCGACCGTCGCCCTGAACCACCCCGAAGTGCGCGGCACGCTGCCGCCACGCATGCTGGTCGCCGGCCTGTCGATCGAGGACGAGGCGCGCCAGGCCGCCGAATGGGCGGCGCGCGAACATCCGCACGGACGCGTATTGATCCTGACCGGCAGCCCGGCCTGGGCCCAGCGCGCCGCCGGTGCCTTCGAGGCGCGTTGGAGCGAGCTCGGCCATACCGGCCAGCGCTTCGCCCTGCCCTCGAGCGACGGCCGGGTCGACCCGGCCCTGCTGCAAGACCTCAAGGCGCGCCTGGAAGTCGATCCGCCCGAGCTGCTGTTCGCCGCCGTCGACGTGGCCGAACTGCGCCAGGTCCGCACCTTCGCCGGCGCCACGCTGCCCGTGTACGGCGGCGCCTCGATCAATCCCGGCCGCACGCCCGGCCTTGGTGCCACCGAGCTGGACGGCATCCACGTGGTCGACCTGCCCTGGCTGGTGTTGCCGGACCACCCGGCGGTGATGGTCTACCCGCGCCAGGCCGATCCGGAAACCCCGCTCTACATGCAGCGCCTGTACGCGCTCGGCATCGACGCCTTCCTGGTCGCGCGCCAGATCGCCGCGCAGCCGGGTGGGCCGGTGGGTGGCCCGGTACGCATCGATGGCGTCACCGGCCAACTGACCTTCGGCGCCGACAGCGCCCTGATCCGGCGCGAAGCGGCTGCCGTCTATCGCGACGGCAACTTCACGCCGGTCGAGCCGGGGCCCTGAGATGTGGCCGGCCCGCCTGTCGCAGAAGCAGGAACAGGGTCGGCAGTGGGAAAATACGGCGCAGCTGTATCTTCAGCGTCACGGTTTGGTGCTGATCGAAGCGAATTTCCGGTGTAAGCTCGGCGAGATCGATTTGATCATGCGCGAAGGCAGCACCCTGGTCTTCGTCGAGGTGCGCCAGCGCGCCGCCGGCGCCCAGGTCGGCGCCGCCGCCAGCATCGGCCCCGCCAAGATCCGCCGCATCGTGCGCGCCGCCCAGGTCTACCTGCAGCGCTGCCCGCGCATGCCACCCTGCCGCATCGATGTCGTCGCGATCGACGGCGGCCGCATCGAATGGCTCAAAAATGCCATCGAGGGCTGACCGGACTGCCTTTACTGAAAGGCTTGCCACCTTTTCAAGTGTAAGCATTTTTTGCAGCACTTGATCGTCTGCCGTTGCCACTGCACTATAATCTTCGACCATGAATACTCAACGCATCCTCGCTCACTTCCAGGAAAGCGCCGACCTCAAACTGAAGTCGGGCGCGCTGCTGGCACAACCCATTTCCGAAGCCATTGAACTGATGTTCAATGCGCTTTCCAATGGCAACAAGATCCTTGCCTGTGGCAACGGCGGCTCGGCCGGCGATGCCCAGCACTTCGCCGCCGAACTGGTTGGCCGCTTCGAGCGCGAGCGTTTCCCGCTGCCGGCGATCGCGCTCAGCACCGACACCTCGATCATCACGGCGGTCGGCAACGACTACAGTTTCAACCAGATCTTCAGCAAGCAGGTACAGGCGCTCGGCCAGTCCGGCGACATCCTGCTGGCGATCTCGACCTCGGGTAATTCCGGCAACGTGCTGGCGGCGGCAGAAGCCGCGCTCGAGCGCGAAATGCGCGTCGTCGCCCTCACCGGCAAGGATGGCGGCAAGCTCGGCCAGCTGCTGACCGAAGCCGACGTCCACATCAACGTGCAGCATGCGCGTACCGCCCGCATCCAGGAAGTGCACCTGGTGGCGATTCACAGTATCTGCGACGGCATCGACGTCGCCCTGTTCGGAGAAGAAGATGCAAGTTAAACCCGCCGCCCTCCAAGTGCTGCGTCCCCTGTCCAAGGCCGTGCTGTGCGTCGCCCTGCTGTCTTCGCTGCAAGGCTGCATCGCGGTCGTGGCGGGCGCTGCCGTAGGCGGCGCGTTTGCCACCGTCGACCGCCGTTCGCTCGGCGCGCAGACCGAAGACAAGGCGATCGCCGTCAAGGCCGACACCCGCCTGCCGGGCATCGTCGGCGACGCCGGCCACGTCAACGTCAACAGCTACAACCGCAAGGTGCTGCTGACCGGCGAGGTGCGCGACGAAGCGATGAAGCGCGCGGTCGAGAACGAGGTGCGCAGCATCGCCAACGTCGATACCGTGAGCAACGAACTGGAAATCGCCGGCCCGTCGAGCTACACCTCGCGCTCCAGCGATGCGCTGATCACCAGCAAGGTCAAGCTCAGCCTGGCCGACAAGAACACCATCAAAGCCACCTCGTTCAAGGTCGTGACCGAGCGCGGCAATGTCTACCTGATGGGCCTGGTGACCCAGCGCGAAGGCAATATCGCGGCCCAGGTGGCACAGGGTGTGGCTGGCGTCATGCGCGTGACCAAGATCTTCGAATACATCAGCGAAGAAGACCTGCGCTCGCTCCAGCCGCAGCAGGCGCAGGCCCAGTAACAGTTTTAAAGCGCCTCTCAAAGCCTTCAGGGCAAGAGATGCGGCTTGCCGACGCATCGTCGAAGACAGTACGCCAGTACGGCGAGACGGTGCAACGCAGCCATGGAGGCTTTGTCAGGCGCTCGGCAAAGATGAGGGGGCGGGACTATAATAGTTCGTCCCCCTTATGGATGAGATGAGACCATGACTGCTTCCACGCGTTCCTGGATCAAGCCGGCCGCCATCGGCGCGGCCGTGCTGGCGCTTGCCGGCGGCGCCTACGTCGCCGTCTTCAGCCAGCAGCAGGCGCCCGACGTCACCTTCATCGGTATCGACGGCCAGAAGATCAGCTCGCAAGACTTGCGCGGCAAGGTCGTGATGATCAATTTCTGGGCCACGTCCTGCACCACCTGCGTGAAGGAAATGCCGCAGATGGTCGAGACCTACAACAAGTACAAGGGGCAAGGCCTGGAATTCGTCGCCGTGGCGATGAGCTACGACCGCCCCGACTACGTGCTGAACTATGCGGCCACGCGCCAGCTGCCGTTCAAGGTCGCGCTCGACGCGGGTGGCGACCTGGCCAAGCAGTTCGGCGACGTCTCGATGACGCCGACCACCTTCGTCATCGGCAAGGATGGCAAGATCCTCAAGCGCTACCTGGGCGAACCCGATTTCGCGTCGCTGCACGCGCTGCTGGAAAAGTCGCTGCGCACGCAAGCCTGAGCGCGCGCAAAGATGCCCCGGCCGATTGCTCCAAGCTTGACGCGCCCGCTGACGCTGTTCCACACTGGCGCGGCCAAGGAGACTTTCCATGCGCAAGCTGATCAGGTATGCCCCTGCACTCGCCTGCCTGCTAGTGGCGGGCTGCACCAGCGTCGATCGCGGTCTGCATCACACTGTCGTCCTGCACTACCAGCACGTGGCCAACGTCCACCGCATCGATTTTTCCAGCCCCTTGACGCTGGCGCAGCGCAGCACGCCGGTGGACGCGGTGCTGCCGCTGGAATCGCAGGGATTCTGGGCCGTATTCCTGCTGTGCAGCGTGGATGCAAGCGGCGCGTATGTTCCCAGCTTCTATTTCGACGTCGACCGTTTCCGTGTGCGCTACGGCAAACAACATTTCGGACCGCTGCGACCCTGGACCCTGCGTCTCGACAACACGACCGACCTCAATACCCGCATCGACACCCCAGCTATCGCGCAGGCCATCGCCATGGAAATCCAGGAAGGTCCGTCGAGCCAGGTCTTCCGGCACGGCTTTTATGGCGGACTGGATTACCGCTTCGCTATTTATATACCGCGCGGCTTGCTCGACTATTCCGGCGATGAATTGACTCTGCGCTACGACGGTGGCCAGACCATGGTGCTGGGCAATGGTTATCCGCCATCGGATATTCCGCTTGCCGGCCTCGGCGGCACGGGAATCGCGTCGAGCTGCCTGCCATAGCGGAGCGCTCTGCATGCCATGCCGGCGTTACACTGTCGATCCGATCGATCAGGCCCGGAGGCGGCGATGGACCAGCAAAACGACAGCATCACGGCGGCGCAGGCTTACCAGGCCATGCTGGCTTTCCTGCAGCGCGAAGTGGAACTGACCGAATCCAGCGACCTGGCCGACCTGGTCAGCGAATACCGGCTCGGTGCCGATGGCCGCCCGGCCGACCCGGCCCTGTGGCAAGCATGGCTGGAAGCGGTCGGCAAGGTCGTGCAGGGTAAATAAGCCAGCCTGATTGCGGAGGCGGTGAGGCATCACTGCGCTAACAAGGTACGTCGTCCCCGGCATTGCCGGAGCCGACTCCCCAGCATTGCCGGAGCCGACTCCCCGGCATTGCCGGAGCCGACTCCCCGCCTGCGCGGGGACGACGGCTTGAAGCCGCGGGACTCACCAGCGCCCCTTCTCCTTCTTCGACTGCCGCTTGCGCGCCGCCGCATTCTGCTGCTGCAGCAGCGCATCGACCCGCTCCGACGCTTCACGCGCCAGCTGCTGCGCCAGCTCGAGGCTCGGAAAATACTCCGGCATCCGGTACGCAAGCCAGGCGTAGGCCGAATACATGCGGCAGGTGTCTTCGACTTCCTGCAGGTTCTGCCAGAACATTTCCTGCTCCTGTACCTGCAGCTTGCACACCTTTTTACGGGCCAGCGATTGCGCCCAGTGGGTCCAGGCGGTTTCCAGCGCAGGCACCCTGGTCGAGATCGGCACCAGAGACAGCGTGAATTTCTCGGCCACGCTCAGGTCCAGCGTGTCGAGCCATTCGGCGCGCTCGTTCTGCTCTTCCGTAATGCGCGGATAAAAAAAGCCGTCCGGCACGTCGATGTTATGGACAAAGCGCTTTAATAGTTTCACCAGCGCCGTTTCGCCGGTCACTGACGAGATCCGGTGCAATTGCTCGATCGACGGCGCTACCGCAAAACCGCTGGCTTTAACTGGCGGGAGCTTTTCCTTCATCAGCGAGCGCATGATCTCGTGGGTATCGTCGTCGTAGCCGGCAACGAAGCCCTCTTCATGCACGCCGTAGCGCCCGGCACGGCCGGCGATCTGCTTGGCCAGCGCCGCCGAAATCTCTTCCTCTTCGTAGCCGTTGTACTTGACCGCGGTCGTCATCACGATACGCTGGATCGGCATGTTCAAACCCATGGCGATGGCATCGGTGCCGACCACGATGTCGGCCTGCCCTTCGCGGAAGCGCTCGGCCTGGGCACGCCGCACTTCCGGCGACAGGTTGCCGTACACGGTCGCCACCGACAGCCCCATCTCGGTGATCATGTCGCGCCACATCAGCACGTTGCGGCGCGAGAAGGCGATCACCGCATCGCCGCGTCGCAGGTTGCGGATTTTACGGACGGCCAAAGGCTCCATCGACAGCGGCGCCTTGCGTTTCAGCACGTGCACTTCGAGCGGACACTCCAGGCGCTCGGCCAGCGCCTCGATCGCCCTTCTCGCTTCCGGCGCCCCGACCAGGTAGACAACCGAGGCCGGTGCGCCGCACACGGCGGCGGTCCAGGCGGCGCCGCGGTCGCGGTCGGCCAGCATCTGGATTTCGTCGATCACCGCCACCTGTACCGGCGTTTTCGTATCCAGCATCTCGACGGTGCTGGCGACGTGGGTCGCGTTCTCGGCCAGGCGCCGTTCTTCGCCGGTGATCAGGCTGACGGCCAGCGGCTCCCCATCCTCGCGCACCACGTTCTGCAGGCGCTCGTAGTTTTCCAGCGCCAGCAGGCGCAGCGGCGCCAGGTAGACGCCGCTATCGGCTTGCGCCAGCGCTTCCATCGCCTTGTGGGTTTTACCCGAGTTGGTCGGCCCCAGCAGGGCAATAAAACGGCGCGCCATCTTGCGCGCGGTCTCGAACGAGGCCGGGTATTCGGCCAGGTTGATGCTTTCCTTGGTGCGCGCGGCGTGGCGTTCTTCCTGCTCGCGCTCGACCGCGTGCTCGAGGCGCTGCTGGATGCGGCCGAACACGTATTCGGCAGGCTCGGATGTCTCCAGCTCTTCCAGCACCTGCAGGAACAGCATCGGATCGAGGCCGGCCTCCTCGCACCGGTCGGCGATGTCGCGCACGAATTCCTCGACTTCCTGGTTGAGGTCATCCATGGCGTCGCGCGTGGCGCGTTCTTCGATGAGTTCGCGCCGCGCACTCACATCCATCTTGCGCCATTTGCTCGGCTTGGCCAGCACGCCGCGCGCCGGTACCAGGCGGTATTCGACGTGCAGGCCGTCGACCCGCACCGCACCCGAAAAACGCAGGAACACGCGGCCTTCGAGCTTGACCAGCTCGGCACCGCGCGCGCCCAGTTTCAGGTCGTGCTCGAGGAAGGCATCGTCGTCGCCGAGTTGGCTGTCGGAATCGGAATCGTGATTATTGCGGTATTGGTTCATGAGGCTGCCGGTAATAACTTGTTGGCAGCATATTAGCGGATACGCGCCCTGCCCGGCACGCATATCCGCCCGTACACAAAACTCAGCGCAGCGCCGTCTCCAGCTCGCGCACGCGCGCCTTCAAGGCGCGCTCGTCGTTCCAGCGCGCGGTGTCGTCGCGCACCACCGCGGCGATCCCGGACACCTTGCCGTCAGGCCCATGCAGCAGCGCCACCGTGAACGCGATCGACAGCGGCTTGCCTTCCTTGTGCAAGGCCGGCACCCGCAGCAGGTCGGCGCCGTAGCGCGTCTCCCCGGTCGCCATCGTCTTGTGATAGCCGTCCCAGTGCCGCTCCTGCTGGCGCTGGGGGACGATCAGGTCGAGCGACTGGCCGAGCGCATCCTCTTGCGTGAAACCGAAGATGCGGGTGGCCGCGTCGTTCCAGAACACGATGGTGCCGGCGGCGTCGCAGACGATCACGCCGTCGCCGAAGGCACGCACCAATTGTCCGAAATCCAACTGCTCGGCATCGCGCTGGGCCACGATCACACCACGCGCTGCTCGTGCAGGGCCGCGATCTGCTGCTGGCTGTAGCCCATGCTTTCCAGGATCTCGTCGGTGTGCTCGCCCAGCAGCGGCGACCCCGTGATATCCACCTTCAGGTCCGAGAACTTGATCGGGCTGCCCACGGTGAGGTACTTGCCGCGTTCCTTGTGGTCGACTTCGACGATGGTGCCGCTGGCGCGCAGCGACGGGTCGTTGGCCAGTTCCTTCATCGTCAGCACCGGCGAGCATGGGATGTCGAACTTGCGCAGGATGTCGACCGCCTCGAACTTGGTTTTATCTTTCAGCCAGTCCTCGATGACGGCGAAGATGTCGAAGATCTTGCCCTGGCGCGCTTGCGCGGTCATGTAGGCCGGATCGTCGATCCACGCTTCCTTGCCGATGGCGCGGCAGATCGGCGCCCAGGCGTGGCCCTGGATCGTGAAATAGATGTACGCGTTGGGGTCCGTCTCCCAGCCCTTGCACTTGAGTACCCAGCCCGGCTGGCCGCCGCCGCCCGCATTGCCGCCGCGCGGCACCACGTCCGAGAAAGTGCCGTGTGGGTATTGCGGATACTCTTCCAGGTAGCCGACGCGGTCCAGGCGCTGCTGGTCGCGCATTTTCACGCGGCACAGGTTCAGCACGCTGTCCTGCATCGACACCGCCACCTTCTGGCCTTTACCCGTCTTGTCGCGCGACCGCAGCGCGGTCAGGATGCCGATCGCCAGGTGCATCCCGGTGTTGCTGTCGCCCAGCGCGGCGGCGGACACGGTCGGCGGACCGTCATCGAAGCCGGTGGTCGAGGCGGCGCCGCCGGCGCACTGCGCCACGTTCTCATACACTTTCAGGTCTTCGTAATGGTGACCGTCGCTGAAGCCTTTGACGGAGGCCACGATCATGCCGGGATTCAGTTCCCGGATGTGTTCCCAGGTAAAGCCCATGCGGTCGAGGGCGCCGGGGCCGAAGTTCTCGACCAGCACGTCGGATTCCTTGATCAGCTTCGTCAGGATTTCCTTGCCCTCGGCCGTCTTGGTGTCCAGCGTCAGCGAACGCTTATTGCTGTTCAACATGGTGAAATACAGGGCGTCGACGCCCGGGATGTCGCGCAGCTGGGAGCGGGTGACGTCGCCGGCGCCGGGGCGCTCGACCTTGATCACGTCGGCGCCGAACCAGGCCAGCATTTGGGTGCACGCCGGCCCCGCCTGCACGTGGGTGAAGTCGATGATCTTGATGCCTTCCAGTGGTTTGCTCATGATGCCAGTCTCCTTGTCGATGTCTTCAACGCTGTCTTCAAATCGGTCGGCGCTTCAGGGCGTCTTCTTGGCTGCGCTCTGCGGATTCAGGTTGGTCAGGCGGCCGCTCTCGGTGCCCGCGGTCTCGTCGATCACGGCATTGATCAGCGCCGGCTTGCCGGCCGCGATCGCCTCGCTCAGGGCGCGCGTGAGTTCTTCCGGCGTGGTGGCGTGGTAGCCGATGCCGCCAAAAGCCTCGATCATCTTGTCGTAGCGGGCGTTCTTGACGAACACGGTGGGCGCCACGTCCTGGCCGCCGGTGGGGTTGACGTCGGTGCCGCGGTAGACGCCGTTGTTGTTGAAGACAATGGTCGTCACCGGCAGCCCGTAGCGGCAGATGGTTTCCAGTTCCATGCCGGAGAAGCCGAAGGCGCTGTCGCCTTCGACCGCCACCACCGGCTTGCCGCTGACCACGGCGGCGCCGATGGCGTAGCCCATGCCGATGCCCATGATGCCCCAGGTGCCCGAGTCGAAACGCTTGCGGGGCTGGTACTGGTCGATGATGCTGCGGGCGTAGTCGAGCGTGTTGGCGCCCTCGTTGACGAGGTTGATGTCCGGGTGGGCGCGCAGCACGTCGCGGATCGCCCGCAGGGCGCTGTGGAAATTCATGGGTTCCGGATTCTTGTCCAGCAGCGCCGCCATCTTGGCCTGGTTCTGCTCCTTGCGCTGGGTCACCGACTGTACCCACGCGTCGTCGGCACGCGTGAAGCCGGCGCCGTCGAGACCCTGCAGCAGCGCCGCCACGCAGGAGCCGACGTCGCCGATCAGCGGCGCCGCGATCGCCACGTTGCTGTCGATCTCGGTGGGCGCGATGTCGATCTGGATAAACTGTTTCGGCTTGCCCCAGGTTTTACCCTTGCCGTGCGCCAGCAGCCAGTTCAGGCGGGCGCCGATCAGCACCACGACGTCGGCTTCGGCCAGCACATAGGAACGCGCGGCGGACGCCGATTGCGCATGGGTGTCCGGCAGCAGGCCCTTGGCCATCGACATCGGCAGATATGGAATGCCGGTGCGCTCGACCAGGGCGCGGATGTCGTCGTCGGCCTGGGCGTACGCCGCCCCCTTGCCGAGCAGGATCAGCGGCTTCTTCGCCTCCTTCAGCAGCGCCAGCGCACGCTGCACCGCATCCGGGGCCGGGATCTGGCGCGGCACCGGATCGACGACCTTCACCAGCGAGCGCTGGGCATGCGCGGTCTCGATGGTCTGCGCCAGCAGCTGCGCCGGCAGGTCGAGGTAGACGCCGCCCGGGCGGCCCGACACGGCGGCGCGGATCGCACGCGCCACGCCGATGCCGATGTCTTCCGCCTTGTTGATGCGGTAAGCCGCCTTGGCATACGGTTTCGCCGCGTTGAGCTGGTCCATCTCTTCGTAGTCGCCCTGCTGCAGGTCGACGATCTCGCGTTCGCTGGACCCCGAGATCAAGATCATCGGAAAGCAGTTGGTGGTGGCGTTCGCCAGCGCCGTCAGGCCGTTCAGGAAGCCTGGCGCCGATACGGTCAGGCAGATGCCCGGCTTTTGCGTGATGAAGCCGGCGATGGCGGCGGCATTGCCCGCGTTCTGTTCATGGCGGAAGCCGATGAAGCGCATCCCCTCGGCTTGCGCCAGGCGGGCCAGGTCGGTGATCGGAATCCCGACCAGGCCGAAGATCGTGTCGATGTCGTTGTGCTTGAGCGCGTCGATCACCAGGTGGAAGCCGTCGGTGACTTCCACCGATACGTTATGGGTCATGATTGTCTCCAGTGTTTTGATCGTTGCTCCGGGTGACCTGGCCAGGCGTTTTGAGCTGAAATCATCATAGCGATGCCCTCTGATTTGAATCATTGACCACGGTCAAGTTTCGCCGCATGATGTCGGGACGCCTGACAATCTCCGATTCGCCATGACGCTCATTGCCAATCACCCGGAACGCAATATCATTCGTGTGCAGCTGAAGCAGAATGTCATTCTCAAGACATTGCGCGACAGCGAAATGGCCGCGCTCGAGCCCTACCTCACGGTCGTCAACCACCAGAAAGGCGACCTGCTGCTGAACCAGGGCGTCTACGAGATGGAGCAGTACTTCATCCTCGACGGCATCCTCAAGCGCCAGGTCACCAACCACGAAGCCAAGGAAATGATCCTGCGCTTCTCAAACGAACGCGACATCGAAACCAGCTATGCCGCCTGGTGCCTCAAGACCCCGACGCCCTACAGCATCGTCTGCGTCACCAAGGCGCGTGTGGCCAAGATGCCGCTCAACCAGTGGGTCGAATTCCTGCAAAGCCACAGCGTCGGCAAGCAAGCCTTCGAACACGAGGTGATGAACCTGATGAGCGCCATCATGGCCCACACCATCACCCTGCACCTGCTCGATGCGCCCGGCCGGGTGCACCGCTTCATCCGCAAGCATCCCGAGCTGTTCGAGCGGCTGCCGAAGAAGGAACTGGCGGCTTACCTGAACCTGTCGCCGGAAACGCTGAGCCGCCTGAAGCATCAAGGCAAGATCTGAGTTTGTGCCGCTGCTGCAACGCGGTAGCCAACAAATGTTTACTGTCGGTTTCTGCCCATTTTCATAGCAAGATATTTACAGCCCGAATGTCGACTATCACGCCCTTCAATTGGACGGGCCAGCTACTGCTTGTAGAATCAAAGGCATAGGTCATCTCTACTGTTTTTGAACTCTTCAAGGAGCAGCACCATGAATGGCATCGGTAACACCGCATCGCAGCAAACTGGTTCTTCGTTCTCTTTCGGCGCCCTGATCGCCTTTATTTTCCAGCTGAACCTGCGCGACAAGCTGAGCGCGAACAACCAGGACGACGGCGCCCACACCTGGGGCATGTAATCCCCTCACTGGCAGTCGAGAACAACCGGCCGGGCCGAACGCCCCGCCGGTTTTTTTACGCCGCTTTACGCCAGTGCGGCCGCCTGCACCCGCACCCCGCCGCGCGCCTGCGCCATCGTCCGCTCCAGCAGCTTCATCAGCGCATAGGCCGAATCGATGTGCGGCGTCGGCGTGCCGGTCATGCGCGCCAGTTCGATCACCGAGCCGACCAGCGCATCGATCTCCGGCTCGCGGCCCGCTTCCACGTCCTGCAGCATCGAGGTCTTGTGTTTGCCGATTTTTTCGGCGCCGGCGATGCGCCGCTCCAGGCTGACACGGAACGAGATCCCCAGCCGCGCCGCCACCCCTTCCGCCTCGCGCATCATGTTGGCCGCCAGCGCGCGCGTGAGCGGGTACTGGCAGATGTCGACCAGGGTCGAATGCGCCAGCGCGCTGATCGGGTTGAACGAGAGATTCCCCCACAGCTTCAGCCAGATCTCGGCGCGGATGTCGTCCAGCACCGGCGACTTGAAGCCGGCCCGCTCGAAGCAGGCACCGACCCGCACGACGCGCTCGCTGGTACTGCCGTCCAGCTCGCCCAGCGGGAAGCGGTTGCCCTCGATGTGGCGGATCGCGCCCGGCGCCGTCAGTTCGGCGGCCGGGTACACCACGCAGCCCAGGATCCGCTCCGGCGGGATCGCCCGCGCCAGCGTCCCGTCCGCATCGACGCTGTGCACGCTGCGGCCCTCGTACTCGCCGCCGTGGCGGTGGAAGTACCAGAACGGTATACCGTTCTGCATGGTCACCACGGTCGTGTCCGGCCCGAACAGCTGGCCGATGCGGCCCGCCACGCCGGCCACCTGGTGCGCCTTCACCGCCAGCACGACGATGTCCTGCGGTCCGGCAGCGGCATAGTCGTCGAAGGCGTTGACCTGCGTCGCCGTCTTCGCCTCGCCATCCATTTCCACCAGCCGGATGCCGCGCGCGCGGATGGCTTCCAGGTTGGCGCCGCGCACCATGAAACTCACTTCCTCACCCGCGAGCGCCAGCCTCGCACCGACGAGCCCACCGATGGCGCCCGCCCCTATCACTGCGATCTTCATGACACACTCCTTTGGTTTACTCGAAACGATTGGTGAGCGTGCCGATGCCGTCGATCTCGACCTCGATCGTGCTGCCCGGCCGCATCGAGCCGACGCCGACCGAGGTGCCGCACAGGATCAGGTCGCCCGGTTCGAGCGTCATGTCCTGCGAGATCCGGCTGACCAGCTCGGCCGCGCTGAAGACCATGTCGTTGACCGGGTAGTCCTGGCGCACCTCACCGTTGAGCAAGGTGCGCACCACCAGCATCGCCGGGTTCAGCCCGGTGGCGATCACCGGACCGAACGGACAGAAGGTATCGAAGCCCTTGGCACGCACCCACTGCGGAAAGGTGGGATCGCGCCCGATGATCTCGTTCACCGTCACGTCGTTGGCGCAGGTGTAGCCGAAGATGTGGTCTGGCGCGCTGTCCGGCGCCACGCCGCTGCAGGTGCTGCCGATCACGATCGCCAGCTCGCCCTCGAAGGCCACCTTGGCGCCGCTGTCCGCCACGCGCGGCTTGCGGATCGTGGCGCCGGGTGCGAGATACGTGTTCGGCGGCTTCATCAGGTATAGCGGCTCGCTTGGAGGCGCCAGGCCGAGCTTCCGGCCCAGCGCGTGATAATTGTTCCACAGGGCCAGCACCTTGCCGGGTACCACGGGCGTGAGCAGCGTCGCTTCCGCCAGGTTGATCGCGATGTCGGTGCGGCGCGGGCTGTCGAACATGTCGCCCTTGAAGACCCGGATCTTGTCGCCCTCGATGGTGCCGAAACGGACCGTGTCGAGGTGGAGGAAGCGTATCCAGTGCTGGATCATGGGAAGCCTCGTTCAGTTGGCCGCTCAGTTGACCATGCGTGCGCCGGCCGCGCCGGGGGCGGTGCCGGGGCTACCAGGAAGCTGCTCGCCCTCGACCACGCTGACCGCACCGATCGACTGTTCGATGAAGCGCCGGCGCATCGGGCGCAGCACCCACCAGGCCAGGATCGCGGCGGCGGCATTCATCGCGCAGCCGATGAAGAACACCGACTCCCAGCTGCCGCTGGCGGCCATGATCATGCTCGAGATCGGCACGAAGATCGAGGCCGTGCCCTTGGCGGTGTACATCAGGCCGGCGTTGCCGGCGGCGTTGCGGGTGCCGAAGGTGTCGGCCGTGGTGGCCGGGAACAGGCTGTAGATCTCGCCCCAGGCAAAGAACACCAGGCCAGTCAGGATCACGAACATGATCGGGTCGCGCCCCAGGTAGTACAGCGCGATGATGCCGACCGATTCCAGCGCAAAGGCGATGAACATGGTCTGCTCGCGGCCGATCTTGTCCGACACCCAGCCGAAGAAGGGGCGCGTCAGGCCGTTCAGCACGCGGTCGATCGCCAGGGCGAAAGTCAGTGCCGGCAGCACCATGCCCATCACGTTGAATTTCACGCCGTCGATGGCGAAGTCTTTCGCGATCGGGCCCATCTGCGCGGTGGCCATCAGGCCGCCGGCGGCGACCAGCACGAACATCACGTACATCACCCAGAACACCGGCGTGCGCACGATCTGCGAGGGCGTGAAGTTGGCCGTGGTCTGCAGCACATGAGGGTTCTTCTTCTTGGCGCTGGTGGCGGCCTGGTGCGGCGGACGCACCATCATCATGGCCAGCAGGATCACCACCAGGCCCTGGCCGATGCCGAAGTAGAGAAAGGTATCGGCATAGCCGCTGCTCTCGATCATTTTCGAGATCGGAATGATGGTCGCTGCCGAACCGGCGCCGAAGCCGGCCGCGGTCAGGCCCGCCGCCAGGCCGCGCCGGTCGGGAAACCATTTCAGGGCCGAGCCGACGCAGGTGCCGTACACGGCGCCGGCACCGATGCCGCTGATGGCGGCGGCGACGTACAGCACAAAAAGAGTCGACGCGAATGAGTTCATCACCCAGCCGATGCCGCACAACAGGCCGCCGAACAGCACCACCGGGCGCGGACCCCATTTGTCGACCGCCCAGCCCTCGATCGGCACCAGCCAGGTTTCGGTCAGGATGAAGATCGTAAACGCCACCTGGATCGCCGCTTTCGACCAGCCGTGCGCTTCCGACAGCGGATTGACGAACAGGGTCCAGCCGTACTGCAGGTTGGCGATCATGGCCATGCAGATGATGCCCATCACCAGTTGCATCCAGCGGAAGGACGCTGGCCTTTCGGATACCAATGTTTCGGTTTTCATGCGATGTCTCCCTTGCTTTGATTTTTTGGCGCGTGACGAAACGGATCGATGCTCAGGTAGTCTGGAACCCTTGGTCAAAGTTCAACAGCTGGGCCGATTGTGGAAGAACGGTTTTTTCATATCCTTGACCGCGGTTAAGATTCGAAAATCTCATATCCCGATCTGGCGCTGCTGCAGCTCGCGCCAGTCGATCGCGGCGGCGGGCCGGACGCCGGCCGCGAACTGCGGCGCGCAGCGCTCTTTCGCGGCCAGGATCGCATCGACCAGGAAGTCCGCGTCGTAGGCCGTCAGCAGATGCGGCTGGTGCTGCGCCAGGTACTCGCGCACGCAGGCACGCTCGCCTGCGGGACCGGCCTGGTGGCAGCCGGCTTCCCAGAACCAGCCCAGTCCGAGTTCGTAGAAGGCGGCGTTGTAGGCATTGCGGCGGACTTCGGCTTCATGGCCGGGATCGGCGTGTGCCGTCGCGATGTTGGTGAGGTTGGTGATGCTGGTGATGGTGAGGTCGTTCATCGCAGGCTCCAGTGAAGTGGGCAACTCGCTGTCGACGATGGTAGGCGTAACGAAGGATTCGTAAAATTCATATTTTTTAGGGATAATCATTAGCGCGCGCTGATACATCGAAGGCGCCAGGAGACGCCCATGAAGCACGCCACGCTGCGCCAGCTGAAAGCCTTCGAGGCGGTCGCCCGCCACCTCAGTTTTTCGCGCGCCGCCACCGAACTGCACCTCACGCAGCCGGCCGTGTCGACCCAGATCCGCATGCTGGAAGACCACGCCGGCCTGCCGCTGTTCGAGCAGCTCGGAAAGAAGACCTACCTGACCCAGGCCGGCACCGAGCTGCTCGACTTCGCGCGCGCGATCATCCGCCAGTTCGAGGATGCCGAGGCCGCCATGGCGCATCACAAGGGCATCGCCGGCGGCCGCCTGAACGTGGCGGTGATCAGCGCCGGCGATTATTTTTTCCCGCAGCTGATGGTGGCGTTCGCGCGCCGCCATCCGGGCGTGCAGCTGAACCTGACCGTGCACAACCGCGAAGAGCTGCTGGGACAGCTGGCCGCCAACCGCACCGACCTGGCGGTGATGGTGCGCCCGCCGGCCCAGGAAGACGTGCAGCACGACGCCTTTGCGCCGCACCCCTACGTGATCGTGGCGGCGCCCGACCATCCGCTGGCGGGACAGGCCCACATCGACATGGCGGCGCTGCTGCGCCACCCGTTCGTCGTGCGCGAGCGCGGCTCGGACACCTGGCATTCGATGGAGGATGCGTTCGGCGCCCGCCTGGCCGAACTGCAGGTCGCGATGGAGATCCGCAGCACCGAGACCATCAAGCAGGCGGTCATCGCCGGCATGGGACTGGGCTTCCTGTCGGCGCACACCATCGGGCGCGAACTGCTGGATCGCAGCCTGAAGGTGCTGCAGGTGGACGGCTTTCCGCTGATGCTGCACTGGTACGTCGTGCACCGCCGCGAAAAGCGATTGCCGCCGGTGGCGCGCGCCTTCCACCAGTTTTTACTGGACGAAGGCGCGCAGCGGATCGCGGCGCTGATTCCGACACCGTGGCAGCAAGCGTAGTTGCTTAATGCTGCATCAGCGCCCGCACGTGCGCGGCACAGCCGCCACCGAGTCCCTCGCCGCTGTAGCCGCCCTCCAGCACCGACACGATGCGGCCCTCGCACACGGCGTCGGCGATGGCCATCACCTTCTGCGTGATCCAGCCGAAGTCATCGTCTTCCAGCGCCATCTGCGCCAGCGGATCGAGACGGTGCGCATCGAAACCGGCCGACACCAGGATCAGCTCGGGCGCGAAGCGGCGCAGCGCCGGCAGCAGCACGGCTTCCACGCGCGCGCGGAACAGCGCCGAGGCACAGCCCGGCGGCAAGGGCAGGTTGACGATGTTGCCGCTGTCGCCGCGCTCTTCGGCGGCGCCGGTGCCGGGATACAGCGGCGACTGGTGGCTGGAGCCGAAGAACAACTCGGGCCGGTGATAGAAGGCGGCCTGGGTGCCGTTGCCGTGATGGACGTCGAAGTCGATCACCGCGACCCTCTGCAAGCCGTGCACGTCGAGCGCATGCAGGGCCGCGATGGCCACCTGGTTGAAGATGCAGAAGCCCATCGCCTGCCCCGGTTCCGCATGGTGGCCGCAGGGCCGGGTGGCGCAAAACACATTGCGCGCTGCGCCCGCCAGCACCGCATCGACGCCGGCACAGGCGGCGCCGACGCAGCGCATGACCGCATGCCATGAGCCGGGCGACATCACGGTATCGCCGCCATCCAGCTGCACCAGACCGCTGGAGGGTGCGACCGTCTCGATCAGCTCGACGTAGTCCGGCGTGTGCACCCGCAGCACCTGCTCGCGCGTGCCCAGCGGCGCTTCCCGCCACGCCAGCGGCGCGAACTCGGGCTGCTGCAGCGCCTGCACCACCGCATGCAGGCGGCGCGGCGATTCCGGGTGGCCCGCGCCCGGCCGGTGCGCCAGGCAGTCGGGATGGAACATCACCATCGTTGCCATGGGCTGTCCTTCAACCGGCCGCGATCGCGTGATTCGCCATGCGCTCGATCGCCTGGCATAGCGCCGAATGATCGAGCTGGGCCAGGCCGTGCGCGGCGCAGGAATTCATCAGTTCCTGGGTGGCCGCCGTGTTCGGCAGCGACACGCCCAGGCTTTTCGCGCCCTGCAATGCCAGGTTCAGATCCTTCTGGTGCAGTGCAATGCGAAAGCCCGGCGCAAAAGTGCGCTTGACCATGCGTTCGCCGTGCACTTCCAGGATGCGCGACGCTGCGAAGCCGCCCATCAGCGCCTCTCTCACCTTGCCCGGATCGGCACCGGCCTTCGAGGCGAACAGCAGTGCCTCGGCCACCGCCTGGATCGTCAGCGCGACGATGATCTGGTTGGCCACCTTGGCGGTCTGGCCATCGCCGTTGGCGCCGACCAGCGTGATGTTCTTGCCCATCATCTGGAACAGCGGCAGCACGCGGTCGAAGGCCTCTTGCGAACCGCCGGCCATGATGGTCAGCGAGGCCGCCCTGGCGCCGACTTCGCCGCCCGAGACCGGCGCATCGAGGTAGTCGCAATCGCGCTTGTTGATCTTCTTCGCGAAGTCCTTGGTGGCGAGCGGCGAGATCGAACTCATGTCGACCACGATCTTGCCGGGTGTAAGTGCGGCGGCGACGCCGTTCTCGCCGAACAGCACCTGCTCCACCTGCGGCGTGTCCGGCACCATCACGATGATGATGTCGGCGCGCTTGGCCACCTCGCCGGCATTGGTGCAGACGGTGGCCCCGCCTTCCACCAGCGCCAGCGGTGGATTTTTGACGTCGTGCAGGTACAGCTTGCAGCCGCCCGCCTGCAGGTGTCCGGCCATCGGGCCGCCCATGATGCCCAGGCCGATGAATCCCACTTTGGTCATGATCGTCTCCTTCAATGGTGTCGGAATCAGATGCCGTGCCGGGCCAGCCATGCCAGGCCCTCGGCGGTAGTACTGCGCGGCTTGTACTCGCAGCCGACCCAGCCGTCATAGCCGATCGCGTCCAGCCGCTCCAACAGGTAGCGGTAATTGATCTCGCCGGTGCCGGGTTCGCCGCGGCCCGGGTTGTCGGCCAGCTGGATGTGGCGGATCAGCGGCAGGTTGGCTTCGATGGTGGCGGCCAGCTCGCCTTCCATGCGCTGCATGTGATAGATGTCGTATTGCAGGAACACATTGCTTGATCCGGTGTCACGGATGATGTCGCGCGCCTGGCGCGTGCCGTGCAGGAAGAAACCGGGAATGTCGATCGTGTTGATCGGCTCGATCAGCAGCGCGATGCCGGCTTCCTTCAGGCGCGCGGCGGCAAAGCGCAGGTTCGCCACCAGCACGGCACGGGCCTGCTCGGGGTCGGCACTGCGCGGCACGATGCCGGCCAGGCAGTTCAGCTGCTTGACGCCGAGCGTGCGCGCATACTCGACGGCGAGCGTGACCCCGGCCTCGAATTCGGCGCGCCGTCCGGGGTGGCAGGCAATGCCGCGCTCGCCGCCGGCCCAGTCGCCGGCCGGCAGGTTGTGCAGCACCAGTTGCAGGCGGTGCTTATCCAGCTGCTCGGCGATCGCCTGCGCCGGGTACGCGTACGGGAACAGGAATTCCACGCCGCGAAAGCCGGCCTGCGCCGCCTTTTCGAAGCGGTCCAGGAAATCGACCTCATTGAACAGCATGGTCAGGTTGGCGGCCAGTTTCATGTCTTACTCCACGGTGAGGACATCGTTGAACTCGTTGAGGGCATCGATCTCGGTCCCCATCGCGATATTCGTCACGCGCTCGAGGATGACCTCGACCACCACCGGCACGCGGTACTGGCGCATCAGTTCGCGCGCGCGCTCGAAGGCGGGAATGATGTCGTCGGCGCGAAACACGCGGATCGCCTTGCAGCCCAGGCCCTCGACCACCGCCACGTGGTCGACGCCGTAGCCTTCCAGTTCGGGCGCGTTGACGTTCTCGAACGAGAGCTGCACGCAGTAATCCATCTCGAAGCCGCGCTGGGCCTGGCGGATCAGGCCGAGGTAGGCGTTATTCACCAGCACGTGGATGTAGGGCAGCTTGAACTGCGCGGCCACGGCCAGCTCTTCGATCAGGAACTGGAAATCGTAGTCGCCCGAGATGGCGACGATGTCGGCGTCGGGATCGGCCACCCGCACGCCGAGCGCGGCGGGGATGGTCCAGCCGAGCGGGCCGGCCTGGCCGCAATTGATCCAGTGGCGCGGATGCTGCACGTGCAGGAACTGGGCGGCAGCGATCTGCGACAGGCCGATCGAGGCCACGTAGCGCACGTCGCGTCCAAAATAGGCGTTCATCTCGTGGTACACGCGCAGCGGGTGCACCGGCACGCTGTCGTAATCGCTGCGGCGCAGCAGCGTGCGCTTGCGTTCCTGGCATGCGGCCAGCCAGGCACCGCGATCGGCCAAGCGGCCATCGGCCTTCCACTCGCGCGCCACTTCGACCAGCAGGGACAAGGCCGCTTTCGCATCCGAGACGATGCCGAGGTCGGGACCGAACACGCGGCCGATCTGGGTCGGTTCGATATCGATATGGACGAACGTACGGTCCTTCGTAAATACGTCGACGCTGCCGGTATGGCGGTTGGCCCAGCGGTTGCCGATGCCGAGCACGAAGTCGGACGCCAGCAGCGTGGCGTTGCCGTAGCGGTGGCTGGTCTGCAGGCCCGCCATGCCGGCCATCTGCGGGTGGTCGTCGGGAATCGAACCCCATCCCATCAGCGTCGGGATCACGGGCACCCCCAGGATCTCGGCAAACTCGACCAGCAGTGCGGAGGCATCGGCATTGATGATGCCGCCGCCGGCCGTGATCAGGGGCCGCTGCGCCCCGTTCAGCATGTGCAGCGCTTTTTCGACCTGGGCGCGGGTGGCTGCCGGCTTGTAGGCCGGCAGCGGGGAATAGGTGTCGGGGTCGAATTCGATCTGGGCCAGCTGCACGTCGAGCGGCAGGTCGATCAGCACCGGTCCCGGGCGCGACGAGCGCATCAGGTGGAAGGCTTGCTGGAATACCTGCGGCACCAGCGCCGGCTCGCGCACCGTCACCGACCATTTGGTGACAGGTTTCGAAATCGATTCGATATCGACCGCCTGGAAATCTTCCTTGTACAGGCGCGCGCGCGGCGCCTGGCCGGTGATGCACAGGATCGGGATCGAATCGGCATGCGCCGCGTACAGGCCGGTGATCATGTCGGTCCCGGCCGGACCCGAGGTGCCGATGCACACGCCGATATTCCCGGCCTGCGCGCGGGTAAAACCTTCGGCCATGTGCGAGGCGCCCTCGACGTGGCGCGCCAGGATATGGCGGATGCTGTCGCGCTTGCGCAACGCGGCGTACAGCGGGTTGATTGCCGCGCCGGGCACACCGAAGGCCACGTGCACGCCTTCCTTTTCCATTACCCGCACGGCTGCTTCTGCTGCGGTCATCCTGGCCATGTCGTCTCCGTATCGGTTGAGTAGATAGTGGCATGCTAGGACGTCGTAGCGTGCTTGATAAGCGCACAAAAAATCGTGTGATTCGATACCTATAATATGGAATACTGTTTATATGGATAAGTTCAGGGAGATGAGTGCATTCGTCGAGGCCGTCGACCAGGGCAGCCTGGCGCGTGCCGCCCTGGCCCAGCACGTCACCCCGGTGATGCTGGGCCGGCGCATCGACGCGCTCGAGCGCCGCCTCGGCGTCAAGCTGCTGCACCGCACCACGCGCCACCTGGCGCTGACCGAATCCGGCACCCTGTTCCTGGAGCACTGCCGCAAGCTGCTGGCCGGCGTCGAGACGGCCGAGACCATCGTCTCCGAAGGGCGCGACGAGGCCAGCGGCCACCTGATCGTGTCGGCGCCGGCGGCGTTCGGCAGGCTGCACGTGGCGCCGCATGCGCCGGCTTTCCTGGCGGCGCACCCGAAGGTGCGGATCTCGTTCAACCTGACCGACCAGGTCGTCGACCTGGTGCGCGAAGGCTACGAACTCGGCATCCGCATCGGCGGCGCGATCGACCCGAGTTTCGTGGCGGTGCGCCTGGCATCCAACCGGCGCGTGGTGTGCGGCACGCCGGCCTACTTCGCGCGCTGCGGCACCCCGCGCACGCTGGACGACCTGGCCAGGCACAACTGCCTCGCCTTCAACCTGCAGGGCGGCCAGCAGCGCGGCTGGTATTTCCAGAAGGAGGGCAAGCCGGTCGCGGTGAAAGTGGACGGCAAGCTCGATTGCAACGACGGCGAACTGCTGCACCGCTGGGCCAGCGAGGGCCTGGGCCTGGCCTGGCGCTCGACCTGGGAAATCCAGTCGCAGCTGGCCTCGGGTGAGCTGGTGACGGTGCTGGACGACTACGCCTTGCCGGACTACGACATCATGGCGGTGTACATGCAGCAGCGGCACTTGCCGGCGCGGGTGCGGGCGTTCATCGATACCTTAAAGGCGGCGTATGCGGGCCCCGGGTACTGGACGCGTTCGAGTCCAGGTGGCTGAGCTATTTCGCTAGCACCAAAACCGTCGCCCCTGCGCAGGCAGGGGTCCAATTTTCCATGCGTAGTGGCGCGACGAACTTGGGCCCCTGCCTTCGCAGGGGCGACGAATCATATGGCGTGGGCAGAGCGCAACGCCGCAATCTGCTCCGTGCTGTACCCCAGCTGCCCCAGCACCTCCTCGGTATGCTCGCCCAGCAGCGGCGAACGGCGCACCTCGGTCGGACTGTCCGACAGCTTGATCGGATTGCCCACCGTCAGATACGGCCCGCGCTCCGGGTGATCGACCTCGACGATGGTGCCGGTGGCGCGCAGCGACGGTTCCTCGGCGATCTCCTTCATCGACAGGATCGGACCGCAGGGAATATCGTACTGGTTGAGGATATCCATCACCTCGAACTTGGTGTGCGCGCGGGTCCATTCCTCGATGGTGGCGAACACCTGCATCAGGCGCGGCAGGCGCGCACGCGGCGTGGCGTAGTCGGGATCAAGGATCCACTCCTCGCGTCCGATCACCTTGCAGATCGCCGGCCACACCACCGCCTGCGTGATGAAATAGATGTAGGCGTTGGGATCGTCTTCCCAGCCCTTGCACTTCAGGATCCAGCCCGGCTGGCCGCCGCCCGAGGCATTGCCGGCGCGCGGCACGGCGTCGCCGAAGGTCCCTTCCGGATACTGCGGATATTCTTCCATCACGCCAGTGCGCTCGAGACGCTGCTGGTCGCGCAACTTCACACGGCACAGGTTCAGCACCGCGTCCTGCATCGCCGTCAGCACGCGCTGGCCGCGGCCGGTGGCCTGTCTCTGGTACAGCGCGGTGACGATGCCCAGCGCCAGGTGCAGGCCGCTGCCGCTGTCGCCGATCTGGGCCCCGGTGACGACCGGCGGACCGTCCTCGAAACCGGTGGTGGACGCCGCCCCGCCGGTACACTGCGCCACGTTTTCATACACCTTGCAGTGCTCGTACGGCCCCGGCCCGAAGCCTTTTACGGAGGCCACGATCATGCGCGGATTGAGCTCCTGGATGCGCTCCCATCCAAAACCCATGCGGTCGAGGGCGCCGGGGGCGAAATTCTCGACCAGCACGTCGCAATCGCGGATCAGGGTTTCCAGCACTTCCTTGCCGGCCGGGTGCTTGGCATTCAGCGTGATCGAGCGCTTGTTATGGTTCAGCATCGTGAAGTACAGGCTGTCGACGCCGGGGATGTCGCGCAGCTGGGCGCGGGTGGCATCGCCCTCGCCGGCCCGTTCTACCTTGATGACATCGGCGCCGAACCAGGCCAGCAGCTGGGTGCAGGTCGGCCCCGACTGGACGTGCGTGAAATCGAGAATCCGGACGCCTTCGAGTGCCTTGCTCATTCCCAGTCTCCTCCGATGTCTTATTTATATGTGGCCATGCCGGGCCATCTTAGCCAATCGGCCCGGAAAGTCCACTTGACCCGGGTCAAGATTTGCAAAATGCGCGTGTCAGAACACGGTTTCCAGGGCGCCGGAGGCAGTGCCGTCGTAGCCCGGCAAACCGTCCAGTACCTGGCGGAAGGTGGCGCTCGCCATCGCCTCGCGTGCGGCCTGCAGCAGCGGCGTATCGAGTGCGGCGCGGTCGCAGGCCAGGAAGTAGCGCTCGCGGCAGATCGGCATGAAATCGAGGTCGAAGCGGCGCGCCGCAGTCTCCACGCCGAAGCTGACGTCGGCCATGCCGCTGGCAACAAAAGCCGCCACCGCCGCATGCGTGAATTCGGCGCTGTCGAAGCCGGCGATGCGGGCGGTATCGAGCGCGCGGTCGGCCAGCAGCAGCTCCAGCAGCACGCGCGTGCCGGAACCGTGCTGGCGGTTGACGAAGCGGATGTCCGGCCGCACCAGGTCGTCCAGTCCGGTGATGCGTTTCGGGTTGCCCTTGGCGACGAACAGGCCCTGCTGGCGATAGGCGAGGTGCAGGAAGGCGTGGCGCGCCGGGTCCAGCCATTGCCGGTGCGCCGCCGCGGCAGCCGCTTCGAACTTGCCCATCGGGAGGTGGAAGCCGGCCAGGTCGCATTCGCCGTGCGCCAGCGCCGCCACGGCTTCGGTGCTGCTGCGGTATTTGATGTCGACCGCGACGCCCTGCCCGCCCAGCTGCGCGACCAGCGCTGCCACCGCGAAGCCGTGCGAGGCCGTCAGGCGCAGCACCTGCGCTTCGAAAGCCAGCACGCGCGCCAGTTCCTGCTGCAGTTCGGACGCCAGGCTGTCGAGCAGCGGGCTCAAGCGCGCGCTGATGCGGCGGTCGGCCCAGATCAGTTTTTCCGCCAGCGGCGACAGCAGCGTGCCCTGCCCTCTCACCTTGTGCACCAGCTGGGCGCCGAACTGGTCGCCGAACTGTTCCAGCAAGCCCCAGGCGTGGCGGTAGGACATGCCGCAGGCCGTGGCCGCCTTGCTGATGCTGCCGCTCTGGCTCACCGCCGTCAGCAGCGACAGCAGCGCCGGCAATGCGGTGGGGTTACCACGCGCATCTCTGAGAATCCAGTCGGGGCGGATTTCGACTTTCAGCATATGCAAATTATTTCCTATTGATTCAGAATTTTGCGGGTGCTAGGCTGGATTTATAACATCAAACCGGCCTCGCATATGCAGCAGCGAACATAAGCGGGCCAACATGGAGACGCCATGCATACCCAGCCCAGCGCGCCCGACCCGGACGCCATCCTCGACGACCTGTGCGCACGCCACGGCACGCGCCAGGACCAGCTGCTGCCCCTGTTGCACGCGCTGCAGGAGCGCCTCGGCTACGTTCCACCCCACCTGGTCCAGCCGATCGCGCAGCATTTCAACCTGTCGCGCGCCGAAGTGCATGGCGTGATCACTTTTTATCACGACTTCCGCAGCGCAGCGCCGGCCCGCTGCGTCGTAAAACTGTGCCGTGCCGAGGCCTGTCAGAGCATGGGCGGCGACCGGCTGCTGGCGCATGCGCAGCAGGCGCTCGGTTGCGGCCTGCACGGCCACAACGCGGACGGCAGCTTCGCGCTCGAACCCGTCTACTGCCTCGGCCTGTGCGCCAGCGCGCCGGCCATGACGGTCGACGACCAGGTGTTCGCACGCGTGACGCCGGCGCGCTTCGATGCGGTGCTCGCCGATGTGGCGCATGTCCAGACCGTGGAGGCCGTATGAGCACGCGCATCTATGTTCCCTGCGATTCGGCCGCGCTGGCCGTCGGCGCCGATGCGGTGGCCGCCAGGATCGCCGCCGAAGCCGCGCGCCGCGGACTCGACATCGAGATCGTCCGCAACGGCACCCGCGGCCTGCTGTGGCTGGAGCCGCTGGTCGAGGTCGACACGCCGCGGGGCCGCATCGGCTTCGGTCCGGTCGATGCCGCCGACGTCACCGGCCTGTTCGAGGCGGGGTTCCACGACCACTTCGACGGCAACCATGCGCTGGCGCTCGGCCTGGTCGAACAGATCCCCTACCTGGCGCGCCAGCAACGCCTGACCTTCGCCCGCGCCGGCATCACCGATCCGCTCTCGCTCGACGACTACGAAGCGCATGGCGGCTATCGCGGCCTGCGCAATGCGCTCCTGAAAACGCCGGAAGAAATCGTCGCCGCCGTGACGGCATCCGGCCTGCGCGGACGCGGCGGCGCAGCCTTCCCCACCGGGATCAAGTGGAACACGGTACGCAAGGCGCCGGGCCCGGAAAAATACATCGTCTGCAATGCCGACGAGGGCGATTCCGGCACCTTCGCCGACCGCATCGTGATGGAAAGCGATCCCTACGTGCTGATCGAAGGGATGACCATCGCCGGCATCGCCGTCGGCGCCACGCGCGGCTACATCTATGTGCGCAGCGAATACCCGCACTCGATCCGGCAGCTGGAAGCGGCGATCGCAACCGCGACGCAGCGCGGCTACCTGGGGCGCAGCCTGCTCTCCAGTGGCCGCAGCTTCGAACTCGAAGTGAGAAAAGGCGCGGGCGCCTACATCTGCGGCGAAGAGACCGCGCTGCTGGAAAGCCTGGAGGGCAAGCGCGGCATCGTGCGCGCAAAGCCGCCGCTGCCGGCGCTGGCCGGCCTGTTCGGCAAGCCGACCGTGATCAACAACGTGCTGTCGCTGGCCACCGTCCCCATCATCCTCGACAAGGGCGCGCAGTACTACCAGGACTACGGTATGGGCCGCTCGCGCGGGACGCTGCCGATCCAGCTGGCCGGGAACATCAAGCATGGCGGCCTGATCGAACTCGCCTTCGGCTTCACGCTGCGCGAAATCCTGATCGAGTACGGCGGCGGCAGCGCCTCCGGCCGCCCGATCAAGGCGGTGCAGGTCGGCGGTCCGCTCGGCGCCTACCTGCCGGAATCGCAGTGGGACACGCCACTCGACTACGAAGCCTTTGCTTCGCTGTGGGCGGTGCTGGGCCACGGCGGCATCGTGGTCCACGACGACAGCGCCGACATGGCGAAACTGGCGCGCTATGCGATGGAATTCTGCGCGGTGGAGTCGTGCGGCAAGTGCACGCCCTGCCGCATCGGCTCCACCCGCGGCGTCGAGGTGATCGACAAGATTCGCGCCGGCGCACAACCGGCACAGCAGGTGGTCCTGCTGCGCGACCTGTGCGACACCATGCTGTATGGCTCGCTGTGCGCGATGGGCGGCATGACACCGTATCCCGTGCTGTCGGCACTGAACCACTTCCCGGAAGACTTCGGCCAGCCCGGTGCGGGCGAGCGCGCCGCCTAGGAGAACAAGATGATCGAAACCATCCTCAAACGCGACCTGGGCACACCGCCTGCCGCCGTCTTCGCCGACGCCGATATCGAATACGTCACGCTGGAAATCGACGGCGAGCGCGTGACTGTCCCCGCCGGCACCTCGGTGATGCGCGCCGCCGCCCTGCTTGAGATCAACATCCCGAAACTGTGCGCCACCGACAGCCTGCAACCCTTCGGTTCCTGCCGCCTGTGCCTGGTGGAGATCGAGGGCCGGCGCGGCTATCCGGCCTCGTGCACCACGCCGGTCGAACCCGGCATGATCGTACGCACGCAATCGTCCAAGCTGCAGCAGCTTCGCAAAGGCGTGATGGAGCTGTACATCTCCGACCACCCGCTCGACTGCCTCACCTGCCCCGCCAACGGCAATTGCGAACTGCAGGACATGGCCGGCGTCACCGGCCTGCGCGAAGTACGTTATGGCTACGACGGCGAGAACCATTTGAAGCTGAAGAAGGACGAGTCGAACCCCTACTTCACCTTCGATTCCTCCAAATGCATCGTCTGCAACCGCTGCGTGCGCGCCTGCGAGGAAACGCAAGGCACCTTCGCCTTGACGATCTCGGGACGCGGCTTCGATTCGCGTGTATCGGCCGGCCAGAACGAGCCCTTCATGGCCTCCGAATGCGTGTCCTGCGGCGCCTGCGTGGAAGCCTGCCCGACCGCCACGCTGCAGGAAAAATCGGTGATCTGGCTGGGACAGGGTGAACACAGCGTGACCACCACCTGCGCCTATTGCGGCGTCGGCTGCTCGCTGAATGCCGAGATGAAGGGCAACGAGGTGGTACGCATGGTACCGGCCAAGGACGGCAAGGCGAACGAGGGCCACGCGTGCGTAAAGGGCCGCTTCGCCTGGGGCTACGCGACCCACAAGGACCGCATCCTGAAACCGATGATCCGCTCGAAGATCACGGACCCGTGGAAGGAAGTCAGCTGGGACGAAGCGCTCGATTACGCCGCCTCCGAATTCAAGCGCATCCAGGCGAAATACGGCGTCGATTCGATCGGCGGCATCGTCTCGTCGCGCTGCACCAACGAAGAAGGCTACCTGGTGCAGAAGCTGGTGCGCGCGGCGTTCGGCAACAACAACGTCGACACCTGCGCCCGCGTGTGCCATTCGCCGACCGGCTATGGACTGAAACAGACGCTGGGCGAATCGGCCGGCACCCAGAGTTTCAAGTCGATCGAGCAGTGCGACGTGGTGCTGGTCATCGGCGCCAACCCGACCGACGGCCACCCGGTGTTCGGCTCGCGCATGAAGCGCAGGTTACGCCAGGGCGCCCGCCTGATCGTGATCGATCCGCGCCGCATCGACCTGATCAAATCGCCGCACGTGCGCGCCGACTACCACCTGCAGCTGCGGCCCGGCACCAACGTCGCCATCCTGTCGTCGCTGGCGCACGTGATCGTCACCGAGGGTCTGCTCAACGACGCCTTCATCGCCGAGCGCTGCGAGGAACGCGCGTTCGCCCAGTGGCGCGATTTCGTGGCGCAGCCGGAGAATTCGCCGGAAGCGATGGCGGACGTCACCGGCGTGCCGGCCCAGCTGGTGCGCGAAGCGGCGCGCCTGTATGCGACGGGCGGCAACGCCGCCATCTTCTACGGCCTGGGCGTGACCGAACACGCGCAGGGCTCGACCGCCGTGATGGCGATCGCGAACTTGGCCATGGCAACCGGGAACGTGGGCCGCGAAGGCGTCGGCGTGAACCCGCTGCGCGGCCAGAACAACGTGCAGGGCTCGTGCGACATCGGCTCCTTCCCGCACGAGCTGCCGGGCTACCGCCACGTGTCCGACAGCACCGTGCGCGGCGTGTTCGAGCAGGCCTGGGGCGTGCCGCTGCAGGCCGAGCCGGGCCTGCGCATCCCGAACATGTTCGAGGCCGCGCTGGACGGCAGCTTCCTCGGCCTGTACTGCCAAGGCGAGGACATCGTCCAGTCCGACCCCAACACCCAGCACGTGACCGCCGCGCTGCAGGCGATGGAATGCGTGGTGGTGCAGGACATCTTCCTCAACGAGACCGCGAAGTTCGCCCACGTGCTGCTGCCCGGCTCATCGTTCCTGGAAAAGGACGGCACCTTCACGAATGCCGAACGGCGCATCTCGCGCGTGCGCAAAGTGATGCCGCCGCGCGCCGGCTACGCCGACTGGGAAGTGACGGTGGCGCTGTCGAACCGCCTCGGCTACCCGATGGACTACCGCCACCCGTCCGAGATCATGGACGAGATCGCGATGCTGACCCCGACCTTCACCGGCGTCAGCTACGCGCGCCTGGATCAACTGGGCAGCATCCAGTGGCCGTGCAACGCCGACGCGCCGGACGGCACGCCGACCATGCACATCAAGGAATTCGTGCGCGGCAAGGGGCGCTTCATCATCACCCAGTACGTCGGCACGTCCGAGAAGGTGACGCGCAAGTATCCGCTCATCCTGACTACCGGCCGCATCCTGTCGCAGTACAACGTGGGTGCGCAGACGCGACGGACCGAGAACGTGCAGTGGCACGCCGAAGACCGCATCGAGATCCACCCGCACGATGCGCAGGAACGCGGCATTGTCGACGGCGACTGGGTCGGCATCGAGAGCCGCGCCGGCGCCACCGTGCTGCGCGCGCTGGTCACCGAGCGCATGCAGCCGGGCGTGGTCTACACCACCTTCCACTTCCCGGAATCGGGCGCCAATGTGATCACGACGGAAAATTCGGATTGGGCCACCAACTGCCCCGAATACAAGGTGACGGCGGTGCAGGTGATGCCGGTGCAGCAGCCGTCGGAATGGCAGCGCCAGTACCAGCGCTTCAATACCGAACAGCTGCAGCTGGCCGGCACGAATGCAGTGCCGCCGGTGACAGCATGAGGAAAGGACGACGATGAATATCGATAACCTGGTCACGATGGCCAACCAGATCGGCAGCTTCTTCGCCTCCTTCCCGGACCGCGAGGAAGCGCAGGTCGGCATCGCCACCCACATCGAGCGCTACTGGGCGCCGCGCATGCGGGTGCGGCTGTACGAGCACATGGACCGCGAGGAAGGCGCCGGGCTGGCGCCGATCGTGCTGGATGCGATGACCCGGCACCGCCGCCGGCAGGAGTTGCCGGTGGCGGAGAATACGTCGGTGCCGAAGGATGAGGATACCGGCGGGGATGCCGGCTGAGGCTCGGCGCGTTAGGCGCTCTTAGGCTGCGACCCCGGCTTCGTGCGCCTGCTGGTCGGCATGGTACGACGAACGCACCATCGCGCCGACGGCCGCGTGCACGAAGCCCATCTCGTAGGCCTTCTCTTCGAACATCTTGAAGACGTCCGGGTGCACGTAGCGGCGCACCGGCAGGTGCGAGTTCGACGGGGCCAGGTACTGGCCGATGGTCAGCATGTCGATGTCGTGGGCGCGCATGTCGCGCATGACTTCCAGGATTTCCTCGTCGGTCTCGCCCAGGCCGACCATCAGGCCCGACTTGGTGACGGCGCTCGGGTACTTGGCCTTGAAGTCTTTCAGCAAGGTCAGCGAGTGCTGGTAGTCGGCGCCCGGGCGTGCTTCCTTGTACAGGCGCGGCACGGTTTCCAGGTTGTGGTTCATCACGTCCGGCAAGCCGTCGGCGAAGATGTTCAGCGCCTTTTCCAGACGGCCGCGGAAGTCCGGCACCAGCACTTCGATCTTGGTGTTCGGAGACAGCGCACGCGTCTTGCTGATGCACTCGACGAAGTGGCCGGCGCCGCCGTCACGCAGGTCGTCGCGGTCGACCGAGGTGATCACGACGTAGGACAGGCGCAGGTCGGCGATGGTCTTGGCCAGGTTGCCCGGCTCGTTGACGTCGAGCGGGTCCGGACGGCCGTGGCCGACGTCGCAGAACGGGCAGCGGCGGGTGCACTTGTCGCCCATGATCATGAAGGTCGCGGTGCCCTTGCCGAAGCATTCGCCGATGTTCGGGCAGCTGGCTTCCTCGCACACGGTCACCAGGTTGTTCGCGCGCAGGATGTCCTTGATCTCGTAGAAGCGCGACGAGGCCGTGGCGGCTTTCACGCGGATCCAGTCCGGCTTTTTCAGGCGCTCGTGCTGCTCGAGCGGGACGATCTTGATCGGGATGCGCGAGGTCTTGTTGGCGCCCTTCTGCTTGTCGCTGGCGTTGTAGGCGGCTGGTTCGGTGACGGGTGCGGCGACGGGTGCTGCCACTGCTGCAGCGATGCCGGTATCGATTTCGGAAGTCATGTGCTCTTGCCCCAAAGGGTGTCAGTTGGAGTTGATCGTTGCGGCTTCAGGTGCCGAAACAGGTGACGAAACGGGCGCCGGCTCGGTGCTTGCCAGGTGCCGCACCAGCGCATGCGCCAGCGCCTGCTGGACGTCGGCCAGCGGCGCTTCCACGCCCATGGTGCGCATGTCCACGGTGGCCAGCCCGGAATAGCCGCATGGGTTAATCCATGTAAAAGGAGACAGGTCCATCGCCACGTTCAGCGAGACGCCGTGGTAGGTGCAGCCGTTGCCGCGCACTTTCAGGCCGAGCGCGGCGATCTTGGCCCCACGGCGTGGACCTTCGGCGATGTAGATGCCGGGCGCGCCTTCGACGCGTTCACCCGCCAGATTATACGCCGCCAGCACATCGATGACCGCCTGCTCGATCTTGTTCACGAACTGGCGCGCATACAGCTTGCCGCCGGGCTTGTTGCGGCGCAGGTCCATCAACAGGTAGATCACGACCTGGCCCGGTCCGTGGTAGGTCACTTCGCCGCCGCGGTCGGTCTGGACAACAGGAACATCGTGCGCCGGGACGCCGGGACCGCTCAGCAGGTGGCCGCGGTCGGCACCCAGGCCGAGGGTGAACACCGGCGGGTGCTCGACGATCCACAACTCGTCGCGCGTCTCCGGCGTGCGCGCATCGGTAAACGCGCGCATGTCGGCGAAGACGCTCTCGTAGTCGGCACGGCCAAGCTCGCGGATGATCGGGCCACGAATGGCGGGACCATCGGCGGGAACGGCGGGACGATTCGCTTGCATGGGATTTAGAAGGGAAATGGGCTGCCCCGTCATTATAAGCCAGCCGCATTTCCTGTGCCCGCCTTTGCTTGGCCGGGCAGATCAGACGTTGCGCTGTTACAGCACGATCTTGACCATCGGGTGGCCGGACAGGGCGGTGTACAAGGCATCCAGCTGCTCGCGGCTGGTGGCGCGCACGGTCACGGTCAGGCTCGTGTAGTTGCCCTTGCCCGAGGGACGAACTTCCATCTTGCCTTTGTGGAACTCCGGATCGTGGACAAGGATCACTTCGTGGATGGTGTCGGCAAAGGCGTCATGCGTGGCGCCCATCACCTTGATCGGGAAATCGCTGGGGTATTCGATGAGGGATTCTTTGGGGTCCATGGCCGCTCCAGTAAAAAGTGCATTGTAGCCAAACTCGGGACACGACGTTGGCAGGGCGCCGGAAAGGCCGACCGAGGCAGTCCGATTTTTTTGATTGTTTCTTTTTTGCTGTATTTTCAGATTTTTTACTTTGTTTCGTTTGTTCTGTTTATATGTAATTCTTAGTATATAATTTCTAAAATTACAATTTATTTATGATACGTATGCTGAATAACTGGCGGAATTTGGACTAATTATTTCCTGAGGAAAACAAAAAGCCCTGTCGCGTTTCCACGGCAAGGCTTTCATGACGTTCGAAGGCGCCGCGCAGGCCCAGTAAACTGATTGGCTCAGCGCTCGCGCTGGTCCCGCCCGCGCGCATCGGTATGCGCGCGCTGGCCCGCATCGGCGCGCTGGACCGCTGCGGGTGGCGGAGCAGGGCGCGCGGCCGCCACCGGCGGCGCTGCCGGCATGGCCGGACGCGCCGCCGGCGCCACGGCGGCCGGGGCGGGTGCTGGGGCGGGTACGGCCGGCGGCGGTGTGAAGCGCTGCGGACGCTCGCCGTCGCCACGGTGGCCGCGCTCGGGGCGCTGCTCGAAACGCGGTTCGGTGCGCGCTTCCAGCACCGGTTGCGCCGGCGCGGGTATCGCCTGGACCGGCGCACTCTGCGCCGGCCGGTTGCGGCGCATCTCTTCCAGCTGCTCGCGCCGGTCCGAACGCTGCCAGCCCTGGCTGCGCCACTCGGCACGGGGATCGGCACGCGGGTCGCTGCGTTGATCGGCACGCCCGTCGATCTGGCCCGGCTGCAGCACGCCCTGCGGCGGCACGGTCGTGATCGGCGCCGGTGCCGGCTGGCGCGGCGGCGGGCTGACGATGGTGCCCGCCTGCGGCGACTGGCGCGGCGGCGGGCTGACGATCGACACGCCCTGGGCCGACTGCGTCTGGCGCTGCGTCTGCGACATCAGCGCCCCCAGCCCGCTGCCCTGGCGCACGAAGCCGTCGCGCTCGACGCGGCCGGTATCGATACGGTTGGCGTCGGCACGGTCATCGCCGCGGCGCCCCTCGAAGCGCTCGCCACGCTCGCCGCGGTCGCCGCGGTCACCGAAGCGGCGATCGCCGCCACGGTCGCCATCGCGGCGCTCTCCGCCCGGGCGCTCGCCGCGCTGCGGCCTGTTCGGCGGTGCCGGCGGCGCGCTGGCCAGCGGCACGCTGGCGCCCACGTTGGTGTTCAGCACCGGCGGCGCGGTGGCGATCGGGGCGCGCGATACATTGACCCGGCCCGGCTGGCGGAAGCGGTCCTGCGGCACCACCGTCAAGCCCTGCGGCCGGAAATCGCGGCCGCGGTCGCGGTCACGATCGCGGCCAGCGCGCGCATCGTTGCGCACATGCCCGTTCAGCCAGCGCAGGTGGTTGTCCGAGGTGCGGTAACCCGGCACGTAGCGGTCGTGCCACGACAGCGGATACCAGCCGTAGCCCGGCGCGCGGGTGCGGTCGCGGAAGGTGATATCCCAGCCGGCGCCGCCGACCCAGCCGACCAGCGCCGGCGCCCATACCGGACGGCCTTCGCGGCGGCCCGGTGCCCAGGCCCAGCGGTTGCGCACCTGGATCCAGCGGCCGTAGTGGAAGGGCGCGTAGCCCCAGGGTGCGTTGTCGACCCAGGTCCAGCCCCACGGATCGAGCCAGGTCCAGCTGCCGTCGCGGTAGGGCACCCAGGTGGTGGCGACGGTGGGCAGCCAGATCGGGCCGTATTCGGCGTCGGTGCTCCAGCTGCCGTAGCGGTCGAGGTCTTCGTAGCCGGTCATTTCGGTGCCGACGTAGCGTGCCGAGACCGAGGTTTCTTCGATGCGGTCGCGCCCGGCCGCCCAGTCGTCGAAGCCGTCGCGCTGGGCGGCGAGGGTGCGCACGTCGTCGTCGCTGAAGTCGGCGCCCTTGCCGGCGCGCACCGTCAGCTGCGAGCCCCCGCCCTCGACCAGCGCCACACCGTCGAACACGTTCACGCTGCTGGTGTCGCGCACGCGCTCGGCGTCGATGCGCAGGCTGCCGGGCTGCTGCAGCTGGACGCGCGCCTGCGCCGTGGCCAGTTCGAAGCCGGGCAGCAGATCCGGATTGCGCACGCGGATGTTGGCGCTGCCATAGTGCAGGCGCAGGCGCAAGGTGGCGTCGTCCAGCTGCAGGATCTCGAGCGAGGCATCGCCGTCCAGGCGGATCGAGGTGGAGCCGATGCGCAGCTCGGTGCGGGCGCCCGGCGCGGTACTGATCATGTTGCCCGAGGTGACCGGCCAGTTGACCTGCGCCGCCGTCATTTCGGCGCCGACGTCGTCGGCGATGCTGACCTGGCCCTGGGTCAGCGCCACCCGGCCGACCTGGCCCGGCACATCGCCCGGGTCGGCGGCCAGCGCCAGCGAGGTCAGGCCGGCCAGGGCCAGCAGGGTCAGGGAAGGTAGGACTCGATTGCGCATGGTCTCTCCAGGCTCGGGCTTGCTATTTGTATGGACGCAGTGCGTCTACCTGATTACAACGCACGCGCGTTCGAAAGGACAACCTGCGTTACAAACGGTTGCGAAAAGCGTCGCAACGGCATCATCGGCCGCACGATCCGGTGCCCGGAAGACGCCTCAGGCGGCGTGGCGCTTGACGAAGAACAGCAGGGCGCCGACCACGATCAGCACGCCGCCAAAAAAACGGTTCTGGGCCTTGACCGCGCGCTCGTTGCGGAAAAAGCGCTGCATCGACGAGGCCAGGAAGGCGTAGCCGTGCATCACGGTGGCGTCGATGGTGACCATGGTCACGGCCAGGATCGCCAGCTGCGGCAGCACCGGCGCCGTCGGCGCAATAAAACTCGGCAGCACCGCGACCATGAAGATGATCCCTTTCGGGTTGGTGGCGTTGGTCAGAAAACCGGTCAGCACGCGCCGGCCGAAGCTCGGGTGGGCGGCCATGCCGGCGGTCGACACGTTGGTGGCGAGGGCCTTGGCGCGCCACTGGCCGATGCCGAGCCAGATCAGGTACAGGGCGCCGATGGTCTTGACCACGGTGAACGCCAGTTCGGACGCCAGCAGCAGCGAGCCGACGCCGGCGCCGGCGATGACCAGCACCAGGATCAGGCCGAGCTGCAGTCCCAGCACAGTGGCGCTGGCTTTACGCACGCCGTAGGCGAGGCCGTGCGACATCGACAGCACCGCGCCCGAACCGGGAGAAATGGCGATCAGGGTGCCGGCGATGACGAAAGCGATCCAGGTGGCGAAGCTCATGCTGGGAAGGGAATCTGGGAAGGAGGAATGAAAAAGAGGCGCAACGCCCGGTCATCCGTGCGCTGCGGCCTCTCTGGTACGGCAATTACTTCTTTTTCTTCGGGTTGACGGCGGCCTTCAGGGTGGCGCCGGCAGCGAAACGCGGGGTCTTCGACGCAGCGATTTTCATTGCTTCGCCGGTGGCCGGGTTGCGGCCCTGGCGGGCAGCGCGCTTGGTGACCGAGAAGGTGCCGAAGCCGGTGATCCCGACCGTGTCGCCTTTTTTCAGGCGCTCGGTGATGATCTCGATGACGGTGTTCACTGCGTCGTTGGCAGCGGCACCCGACATCTCGGTACGCTTCGCAAATTCAGCGATCAGTTCGCCTTTCTTCATAAATCCTCCGGGGGTAAAAGAGCCGGAAGATTAGCATAATTAATTGCTACATGTAATGTTCTACAGGGCTACGGGTCGGCCGTAAGCCCTTTACTGGCGCGGTTTCTGCCGTGTCGACCCTTCAAGCGGCGGCCGGGGCACCTTCCAGGCGCCCGCGCAGGGCGGCATTGATCAGCGTCTGGTAGCCGGTCCCGGTGCGCTCGGCGCGCGAGCGGAACTCGTCCAGCACCTCGTCATCCAGGTAGATGGTGATGCGGGTCTTGCGCTTCGGCGGACGGGTACGGCGGCGGGGTGCGGTCGGCAGGTCGACATTGCTGTTCATTGCATCTCCTTTGGGCGGTAAAGGCTGCTGCACCGCAGCCAATGGTCCAACTATACGTATTCGCTCCATATGGCGGCGTGGAAAGCGACGAGTTGCAGATTTGCGGGGATGAAACGCAAATAATGCGTCTCAGGCGCGTGCAGGCATGACGCCTGAAGCGTGTGCAAGGGGGCGATGCATGTCGGTTAAGATGTGGCCATATTGACATTTGGAGGTAGGCCAATGGCTGCAGGAAGTTTACTAGCGTTGATCGACGATATCGCCAGCGTGCTCGACGACGTCGCCCTGATGAGCAAGGTGGCGGCCAAGAAAACCGCCGGCGTGCTGGGCGACGACCTGGCCCTGAATGCCCAGCAGGTCACTGGCGTGAATGCCGACCGCGAACTGCCGGTGGTGTGGTCGGTGGCGCTCGGTTCGCTGCGCAACAAGGCGATCCTGGTACCGGCCGCGCTCGCGATCTCGGCCTTCCTGCCGCAGGCGATCACGCCGCTGCTGATGCTGGGCGGCGCCTATCTATGCTTCGAGGGTTTCGAGAAGCTGGCCCACAAATACATGCATAGCGCGGCCGAGGATGCGGCGCACGAGGAAGAACTGGCGACGGCGCTGGCCGCCGGCACCGACATGCGTACGGTCGAGCAGGACAAGATCAAGGGCGCGGTGCGCACCGACTTCATCCTGTCGGCGGAAATCATCGTGATCGCGCTGGGCGTTGTCAACGAAAGCGGCACCAGCTTCGGCGCCCAGGTGGCGGCGCTGGTCGCGGTCGCCATCGCGATGACGGTCGGCGTGTACGGGCTGGTGGCGGCGATCGTCAAGATCGACGACGTCGGCCTGTGGCTGAGCAAGAAGCCCGGCGCAGCCGCGCGCGGCGTCGGCAACCTGCTGCTGGCGGCGGCGCCGCGCCTCATGAAGGCGCTGTCGGTGATCGGTACCGTCGCCATGTTCATGGTCGGCGGCGGCATCATCGGCCACGCGGTCGAACCGCTGCACCACCTGGCCGAAGGCGCGGCCCACGCGGTGTCGGGCGTACCGGCGGTCGGCGGCCTGCTGGCGGCGGTCACCCCGACCGTGATCGATGCCGTGGCCGGGGTTATCGTCGGCGCCGTCGTGCTGCTGGCGGTGACGCTGGTGCAGCGCCTGCGCGGCAAGCACTGACGCCTCAGGGCTTTTCGGAGCACCTTTCAAGGCCGGCCGACTCCAACCCAAAACGGAGGCGGCCATGCAGGAAACCCGCTTGCGCCTGCACCTGGCGCTCGGTGGGGCGCGGATGTCGACCCGGGATGCCACGGTCGTCGCCAGCAAGGTCACCGACGGCGTCGTCTCGTGGTCGCCCGACGGTGCCGCGCTGATCGTCCTGGCGCCGGTCGAGCAGCATTAACCCTATCTCGACTTCCTGGCGCGGGTCCATCCGGACGAACGCGCGCACCTGATCCACTACATGCAGCTGCGCGTCGACCAGGGCGCCCCCTACCAGTGCGAATACCGCGTGCTGATGCCGGACGGCATGGTGCGCTGGATCGGCTGCCGCGGCATGGCCGTGTACGAAGACGGCATCCCGGTGACAGTGTGACCGCCACCAATGCACGGAGCCGCGTCCGGTTCATGCCCGCCGGCATCGACGTCGCTCGTGTCGTGCGGCTGCTGGACGAAGCCGACGGCAGCGAGATGGAAAATCCGGTACACCGCTGTCAGTTGCGCCAGCTGTCCTGAGGGCTGCCCCATCCTGGTGCGCGGTCCGCCGGGCACGCGCGCTGCCCATGCATTTCATGCACCATGCATGAGCATGTGTTGCGCCATTACAAACATGCAAGTTGAATTGTTTGACAACGATCATACCCACAGCCCAGTATCAATACAGGGCTTACCACCAGTAAAGTCCTGACCTCCGTGTCACGTTCCCATCAGGCATGACCGCACGGCTTCATTTCATTCGCAGACAAGAATAAGGAAGCAACGATGCAACAACGATTTGTACCGGAAAAGACCGCACTCGCCCTGGCGATTGCCACCCTGTTCGCCGCGGGCTCGGCCCAGGCCCAGGCTCAGGCCGAGGACACGGCGGGCGCAGGCAGCGCCGCCACCGTGGTCGTGACCGGCACCCGGGTAGCCAACCGCAGCGCGCTCGACACCGCCTCGCCGGTCGACGTCATCTCGGCCGACACCCTCAAGAATACCGGCTCCACCGACCTGAACCAGTCGCTGGCGGTGGCGCTGCCGGCGCTGAACTTCCCGCGCCCGGCGATCACCGACGGCACCGACACCGTGCGCCCGGCAACGCTGCGCGGCATGGGGCCCGACCAGAGCCTGGTGCTGGTCAATTCCAAGCGCCGTCACGCGGCCTCGCTGGTCAACCTGAACGGCAGCATCGGGCGCGGCGCGTCCGCAGTCGACCTCAACACGATCCCGTCCGCCATCGTGCGCAGCATCGAAGTGCTGCGCGACGGCGCGGCCGCCCAGTACGGCTCGGATGCGATTTCCGGCGTGATCAACGTCCGCCTGCGCACCGACCGCAGCGGCGGCGAAGGCACCTTCACCTTCGGCGAGCGCAAGACCGACTACAGCATGCTGAACGGCGGTGCGCCGGCGGACGCCACCTGGGGCCCCGGCCCGACCTCGCGCTCGCGCACCGACGGCCAGAGCCGCACTCTCAGCGCCTGGAAAGGCCTGCCGTGGGGCGAGACCGGCTACATCACCATCGCCGGCGAAGTCAAAAGCCAGGAACACACCGAGCGCAGCGGCTACGACCTGCGCCAGCAGTACGCCAAGGTGAACGGCGCCTACGACCCGCGCGAACAGACCGTCAACCGCTACAACGCCTGGTACGGCGAGCCGGAGATGAAGCAGAAGACCCTGTTCGTCAACGCCGGCAACAACCTGTCGGGCGACGTCAAGGTCTACGGCTGGAGCAGCTACCAGCTGCGCGACGCCCAGTCGGCCGGCTACTTCCGCCTGGCGCAGGACGCGCGCAACGTGCAGGCGATCTATCCGGACGGCTTCCTGCCGATCATCGCGCCGACCGTCGAAGACTTCAGCGCCGCCGCCGGCATCAGCTGGACCGTCGGCGACTGGGACCTCGACACCTCGCTGGTGTACGGCCAGAACCGGATGAACTACGACGTCGTGCACACGCTCAACGCGTCCTACGGCGCGGCCAGCAAGACCAGTTTCGACGCCGGCGGTTACAGCTACAACCAGCTGGTCTACAACCTGACCGGCGTGCGCAAGTTCGACGTCGGCGGGCTGGCGTCGCCGGTGAATCTGGCGCTCGGCGTCGAGGCGCGCCGCGAAGGCTACGAATTGCACGCCGGCGAACCGACCTCCTGGAACAATGGCGGCGTGCGCGTCAACGGCGCCGCGGCCGCATCTGGTGCCCAGGTGTTCCCGGGCTTCCGTCCGCAGAACGCGTCCGACAGTTCGCGCACCGCGCTCGGCGTGTTCGCCGACCTAGAGGCGAATCTCACCGATAAACTGCTGGCATCGGCGGCGCTGCGCGGCGAGCGTTACAACGACTTCGGCAGCAACCTGTCCGGCAAGCTGTCCGCCCGCTACGACTTCGCCAAGGCCTTCGCCCTGCGCGGCGCGGTGCAGAACGGCTTCCGCGCACCCTCGCTGCAGCAGCAGAATTTCACGTCGACCTCGACCAACTTCATCGACGGCGTCCCGTACGAGATCACGACCTTCAAACCGTCGGATCCGGTCGCGGTGGCGCTCGGCGCCAAGCCGCTGAAGGCCGAGAAGTCGACCAACTACTCGCTCGGCGCAGTGCTGCGCTTCGACCCGGTCAGCATCACGGTGGACGCCTACCGCATCGACGTGCGCGACCGCATCGTGCTGTCCGAAAACCTGACCTCGACCGCAGTGCGCAACTACATCGTGTCGCAGGGCTTCGCCGGCGTCGGGGGCGGCCGCTTCTTCATCAACGGCGTACGCACCCGCAGCGAGGGCGTCGACGTGGTCGCCAACCTGCCGTGGAACGCGGGCGCCGTGGGCCGCTTCGACTTCACGCTGGCCGGCAACGTCAACCGCACCAAGGTGATCCGGGTGCCGACCACCGCCCAGCTGGCGGCGCTGAACCCGGCGCCGGTGCTGTTCGACCGCGTCAACGTGCTGACGCTGGAAGAAGGCCAGCCGAAGAACAAGATCGTGGCCAGCGCCAACTGGAAACTGGCGCAGTGGGGCGTGACCGCGCGCGCCACCCGCTACGGCAAGGTGCTGTCGCCCGGGACCACGGCCGCCAACGACGTCACGCTCGATCCGCACACCATCGTCGACCTGGAAGGCCGCATTGCGCTCACCAAGCAGCTGAGCCTGGCGGTGGGCGCCGACAACGTGTTCGACCAGTATTCGGAAACGCTGCCGTTCCGGGTGAACACCACCAACAACGCGCCGTTCTCGAACTACACGCCGTTCGGTAACAGCGGGCGTTATATCTACGCGCGCGCCAACTACACCTTCTGATCGTCATTGCATGCGATGACGCGCCTTGCCTGGCAAGGCGATGAAGGGTAGCAGTTGCGATGAAGGGTAGCGGTTGCGATGAAGGGTAGCAGCTGCGATAAAGGGTGGAAGGCTTGCCGTCCACCCTTTATTTTTTTATTTCATCGATCCGCCCCTTTGCAGCCTGCCGATTCAACACATATTCCCCATCTGCATTACAATTTAGTCAACTGTGGCATGGCACCGCCCAGTGCCGGGCCCAGGCCGGCGTACGCCACCGCCAATGACACGAGGATCCTTGCGCGGTGTTTGAACAGGAGCAGGCATGCGGATTTTGTTGACGGGCGCAAGCGGATTCATCGGGCAACACCTGCTGCACGCGCTGCTGGCGGAAGGCCACCAGGTCGTGTGCGCCGTGCGCACCGTCAAGCCGAGCAGCGATCCGCGCCTGAGCTACATCCATGCCGATTTCAGCAAGGACACCGATAAACCGACCTGGCTGGCGCGCCTGACGGGGATCGACGCCGTGGTCAACACGGTCGGCATCTTCCGCGAAAGCGGCGCCCAGACCTTCGAGAACCTGCACACCCGCGCGCCGCGCGCGCTGTTCGCCGCCTGCGCCGAATCGGACGACGTGCACATGGTGCTGCAGCTGTCGGCGCTGGGCGCCGACGACGGCGCCGACACCCCCTACCACCTGTCGAAAAAGGCGGCCGACGACTACCTGGCCTCGCTGCCGATCCGTGCCTGCATCCTCCAGCCGTCGCTGGTGTACGGCGCCGACGGCACCAGCGCGCGCGTGTTCAAGGCACTGGCCTCGATGCCGTTCGCCGTACGCTTCGGCGACGCGCCGCAGCTGGTGCAGCCGATCCACGTCGACGACGTGGTGGCGGCGATCGTCTGCCTGCTGCGCCAGCGCCTGCACATCGACCAGCCGCTGTTGCCCGGGATCGTTCCCTTGCGTACCGCGCGCCGGCTGGCGCTGGCCGGGCCGCAGGCGCTGCCCTTCACCGACTACCTGGCGGCCCTGCGCACGGCCATGGGCATGGGCCGCCTGCGCGTGCTGAAACTGTCCGCGGGCAGCGGACGCCTGCTGGCCCGCTGCGGGCGCTGGCTGCCGGGCGGCCTGCTCGATCCGGACGCGCTGCGCATGCTGGACCGCGGCAACACGGCCGACCCGGGGCCGACGCTGCGCCTGCTGGGGCGGCCGGCACGCAGCATCGCCTCGTTCATCGTGGAGCCGCGCGCCGAACGCGCCCGCGCCAAACTCGACTGGCTGCTGCCGCCGCTGCGCTGGGCGATCGCCGTGGTCTGGATCGTCACCGCGATCGTGTCGGGCTTCGTGTATCCCGCCCAGGACAGCCTCGAACTGCTGGCGCGCACCGGCATTCCCGAGCCCTTGCAGCCGCTGATGTTGTATGGCGCGTCGGCGCTGGACCTGCTGTTCGGCCTCGGCATCCTGTTGCTGAAGCGGCGCCGCTGGCTGTGGCTGGCGCAGCTGGCGCTGATCGGCTTTTATACGGTCGTGATCGCGTTGAAGCTGCCGGAATTCCTGGTGCATCCCTACGGGCCGCTGACCAAGAACCTGCCGATGCTGGCGGCGATCTGGCTGTTGTATGAGTTGGACGGAAAGGAAAAGTAATGGAATACCTGGCTATCAAGTGGCTGCACATCGTGTCGTCGACGCTCCTGTTCGGCACCGGGCTCGGGTCGGCCTGGTACATGTTGTTCGCCAACGTGAGCAAGGACGTGCGCGCGATCGCCGTCGTCAGCAAGTACGTGGTGATCGCCGACTGGCTGTTCACCGCCACCACCGCCGTCATTCAGCCGGCCACCGGCTTCTACATGGCGCACCTGGCCGGCTATCCGCTCACCAGCCACTGGATCATGTGGTCAGTGATCCTGTACGTGCTGGCCGGCGCCTGCTGGCTGCCGGTGGTGTGGATCCAGATCCGCCTGCGCGACCTGGCAGCCGCGGCGGCGCGCGATAATACCGCCCTGCCGCCGCAGTACTGGACCTTGTTTAAAACCTGGGTGGCGCTCGGGATCCCGGCCTTCATCGCCTTCGTGTTCATCTTCTGGTTCATGGTGGCCAAGCCGGTGTGAACAACTCAATCTGCATTCGAAAGGAAATCCATGTCTCGTCTCAGCTTCGGTCTCGGTCTCACCATGCTGCTGGCTTCCGGCGGCGTCTGCGCTGCTGACTCAAAAACCGGTACCGCGGAATGGGTCGCACGCAGCGACGCCTATACCCAACCCGTGCTGAAGGACACCGGCAAGTACCAGCCCGAGGAATCGACCGAGCTGGGCGACGAGAGCTTCGACACCGCGGTGGCCGACTTCAAGGCGCGCGACTACGAACGCCAGCTGGCCGACACCGAAAAGCGCCTGCAGGCGCTGCGCCGCGAGCGCGCGGCTGAAAAAGACGTCAAGGTGCGGCAAGACCTCGACATCCTGATCGACTCGCGCGAAAAGCTCATCGCCGGCATGAAGCTGGAACGCCAGTACCTGCTGAACTACGTGAACGTGGGCGAGCTGGTGTACGGCGGCCTGCGCGCCCTGCTCGACACCCGCAACAAGCCGGCACGCCAGAAGCTGGCGCTGGTGCGCCTGAAGCGCTATGCAGGCACCGAAAGCGGCTACACCCCGATGGCCACGCTGGTGCGCGCCCGTACCGAGGAACGCCTGGCCAACAAGGGCTTGATCGGGCCGTACGTCGGCGAAGTCGAGGAGGGACTGAACAACAACGCCACCTACATGGACGGCATCGAGGAACTGCTGAAAAAGGATGGCCTTACGGGCTGGGAAGCCGACTTCGCGGCGCTGAAGGTGCAAGTGAAAGCCTACGACGAGTGGGTGAGGAGCCGCATCCTGCCGCGCGCGCGCAAGGAAGTGCGCCTGCCGGAACCGGTCTACGTCAACCGCCTGGTGGATGTCGGCGTCGACATCACCCCGAGCCAGATGATCGAGCGCGCCAGCTTCGACTTCCAGGAAGTACGCGACCAGATGCAGGTGGTGGCGGGCACCATCGCCGCGCAAAGGAAACTGCTGTCGCCCGATTACCGCGACGTGATGCGCGAACTGAAGAAGACCTCGATTCCGGCCGACCAGCTGCTGCCGTACTACCGCGAGCGCTTGAAGGATATCGAGGGCATCATCCGCGCCCACAACCTGGTGACGCTGCCGGCGCGCGAGGCCAACATCCGCACTGCCAGCCCGGCCGAGGCGGCGCGCACGCCGGCGCCCTTCATGAACCCGCCGCGCATGATCGGCAATACCGGAGAATACGGCGAGTTCGTGATCCCGCTGGCCAACCCGAACGCCAAGTCGAAGGAAAGGATGGACGACTTCGACTACGCCGCCGTTTCCTGGGGCGTGACCGCGCATGAGGCGCGCCCGGGCCACGAACTGCAATTCGCGTCGATGGTGGAGCAGGGCATGTCGGTGGCGCGCGCCCGCTTCGCCTTCAACAGCGCCAACGTCGAAGGCTGGGGCCTGTATTCGGAGGCGCTGGTGCTGCCCTACATGCCGCCCGAGGGCCAGCTGGCCGCGCTGCAGATCCGCCTGCTGCGCATGGCGCGCGCGATGCTCGATCCGATGATCAACACGGGCCGCATGACGCCTGCGCAGGCCAAGGCCTTCCTGATGAAGGAAGTGGTGCTGTCCGAACCCTTCGCCCAGTCCGAGGTCGACCGCTATTCCTACCGCAGCCCGGGCCAGGCCACCGCCTACTATTACGGCTACGTGAAGCTGCGCGCATTGAAGACGCTGGCCGAGATCGCGCTGGGCGAACGTTTTAACCTGAAAGCGTTCAATGATTTCGTCATCGCCCAGGGCATCCTGCCGCCCGAGCTGATGAAGCAGGCGGTACTGGAGGATTTCATTCCTTCACAAAAGGCGGCGAAGTGAGCCGGTGAGCGCGCGAATATTAACCAGCGGTAAGCTGCGCCATGCCGGGCCCGATCCGCGGTAAGGTTGACGCCGTGGCGGCCAGGACGGCCGCCGGGCTCACCATTCGGAGGATACGATGCGCAAGATGATTTTCATGGCAGTTGCGGGCTTATTGTGGAAGAAATTCATGGCCAAGCGGAGCTATAACGGTACGGTGCCGGGCCGCTTCTGACGGTCTTCACGCAACCCGTTCTTCCAGCCGGAAGAACGGGTTTTTTTACGCCTGGCGAAGGCGTGCGTTCATCTATCATCTACACGGAGGACAACAATGCGGGCTTATCAGATCTTACCCGGTGCCGGCATCGACGGACTGCAGAGCGTCGACTATCCCGACCGCGAACTGGGCACCGGCGAAGTGCGCATCCGCGTGCGCGCGGTGTCGCTGAACTACCGCGACCTGATGGTCGCGAACGGGAATTACCTGGTCAACGTCGACGAGTCCATCATTCCCTGTTCCGACGGCGCCGGCGAAGTGCTGGCCGTGGGGCCGGGCGTGAGCCGGGTGCAGGTCGGCGACCACGTCGCCGCGTCGTTCTTCCCTTACTGGCACGACGGCCCCACCGCACCGGATAAAGTGCGCCACGCGCTCGGCGGCGACATCGACGGCATGCTGGCCGAGGAAGTGATCCTGCACGAAGATGCGCTGGCCAGGATCCCGGCCGGGATGAGTTTCATCGACGCGTCCACCATGCCGTGCGCGGGCATCACGGCGTGGAACGCCATCTTCGAATCCAGCAACAACATCCGCCCCGGCGACAGCGTGCTGCTGCTGGGCACCGGCGGCGTGTCCGTGCTCGGCCTGCAGCTGGCGAAGGCGGCCGGCCTGCAAGCCATCATCACCTCGTCCAGCGACGACAAGCTGGCGCGCGCCAAAGAACTGGGCGCCGCCCACACCATCAACTACCGCACCCATCCTGAATGGCAGGAAGAGGTGCTGCGCCTGACCGGCGGCACCGGCGCCCACGTGGTGCTCGAAGTCGGCGGCCAGGGCACGGTCAACCGCTCGATCGCGTCCGCCGCGATGGGCGGCAGCATCGCCATCATCGGCGGCGTCAGCGGCTTCGGCGGCGAAGTCAATCCGGCCTCGCTGCTGGCCAGCGCCAAGCGCCTGGTCGGCATCTACGTCGGCAGCCGCACCATGCTGGAAAAGGTGATGCGCTTTGCCGCCGGGACCGGGCTGCAGCCGGTGGTGGACCGGGTGTTCCCGTTCGAGGAGGCGCAGGCTGCCTACCGCTACATGGAGTCGGGGGCGCATTTCGGGAAGGTGGTGATTGCGGTGGGGGAGTGACTGCGCGCTGCTAACGCTTATCGTCGAAGCGAAATATGCCGTCGCCCCCGCGCAGGCGGGGGTCCAAGTTCGTCGCGTACCGTTAGCATGCGCCGCGGACTGTTCGGAAAACTTGGGCCCCGCCTCCGCGGGGGCGACGTTTACACGCTGGCGATGTTTACAACAGCGCGTCCATTCACTTCTGAATTTTCACCAGCTCGATCTCGAACAGCTTCGGCCACAGCTTCCCGGTCACATATAACTTCTTCTGGCGGCCATCCCAGGCAATCCCGTTCAGCACCGCATCCACCGAGCTGGTACCGCGCTGTTCCGGCGGCAGCAGGCCGGCCAGGTTGATCCAGCCGACCACGTTGCCGCTGGCCGGGTCAATACGCGCGATCACGTCGTAGCCCCAGACGTTGGCGTAGATCTCGCCATCGACCACTTCCAGCTCGTTCAGCTGCCCGACCGGCTTGCCCTCGGCGGTGACCTGGATGCGGCGTTGCTCTTCCAGCGTCTTCGGGTCCAGCACGCGGAGTTCGTTGCTGCCGTCGCTCATGTAGACGTGCTTGGCATCGCTGGCCAGGCCCCAGCCTTCGCCCTTGTAATTGAAGCGGCTCTTCAGCGCAAAGGTCTTGGCGTCGTAGACGAAGCCGACGTTCGACTGCCAGGTCAGGGTGACGATGCTGTCGCCCACCGCGGTGGAACCCTCGCCGAAGTAGTCGTCCGCCAGCGCCTTCTTCTGCTGTACCTTGCCGGTCTTGAGGTCGACCTTGCGCAATGTCGACTGGCCCTTCTGGCCGGTGCTTTCGTACAGCTGGCCGTCGCGGAAGAACAGGCCCTGGGTGAAGGCGGCGGGGTCGTGCGGATAGGTGTTCTTGACCACGAAGCCGTACACGGGGATGGCGGCTTGGGCGGCGGTGGCGCCGAGCAGGGCCACGCCGAGCACGACGGATGCGAGTTTTTTCAAGGCTGACTCCAGAGGCAGGCGAATTTCGGCCATTTCAATTGCGACCATATAGTATGCCAGCAACGCGCCATGGCCGAGCGGGTTGACCCGGTTTTACACTGTATGGCCGGGTGTGGCACTGGGTTGTCGCGATTTGCGTTAGCATTGGAGCTGGATGACCCATAACGCTTGAAGGATTGACCGATGGACAGTATCGACCTCGAAGTGCTGCACGCCTGCGACCAGTGGCTGCGCGCCGGCTACCGCTGCGAATACGTGACGGTGGTGCGCACCTGGGGCTCGAGTCCGCGTCCGGAAGGCGCGACCATGGCGATCCGGTCGGACGGCCTGGTGGTCGGCTCGGTGTCCGGCGGCTGCATCGAAGACGACCTGATCGTGGCGGTGCGTGAACACGGCATCGTGCGCACCAGCCCCGAAGTGCTCACCTACGGCATCAGTGCCGACGAGGCGCACCGCTTCGGCCTGCCTTGCGGCGGCACCATCCAGCTGGTGGTCGAGCCGCTCGGCGCGCACAGCCGCATCGGCGAGTTGCTGGCGCTGGCCCAGCGCCGCGTATTGACCCGGCGCACGCTCGATCTCGCCACCGGCGCGGTCGAGCTGGACGAGGGCGCGGCCGACCAGCAGCTGCACATGGATAAGGACAAGCAGCGCCTGGTGACCCTGCACGGCCCGCGCCTGCGCATGCTGATCATCGGCGCCGGCCAGCTGTCGCAATTCCTGGCCCAGATCGCGGTCGGCCTCGAATACCAGGTCACGATCTGCGACCCGCGCGAGGAATACCGCGGCAGCTGGAGCCTGCCGGGCGTCGATGTCGTGCACGAGATGCCGGACGACGTGGTGCTGGCCATGAAACTGGACAGCCGCAGCGCCGTGATCGCGCTCACCCACGATCCGAAGCTGGACGACATGGGCCTGATGGAAGCGCTCAAGACGGAGGCCTTCTATGTCGGCGCGATCGGTTCGCGCGTGAACAACACACGCCGCCGCGAGCGCCTGCGCGAATTCGACCTGACGGACGAGCAGATCGCCAAGCTGCACGGCCCGATCGGCATCTATATCGGCAGCAAGACGCCGTATGAGATCGCGGTGTCGATCCTGGCCGAGCTGACCGCTGTCAAGAACGGCGTGCCGCTGCCGCAGCAGATGACGGTGGAGGGCGGCAAGGCGCTGGCAAGCAACGTGCCGGCGAATCCGCTGGCGTTCGAGGCGAAGGCGGCCTGAGCTTTATTGCGGTCGCAGCAACAGCGCGGCCAGCACCAGCATCGTCGCGCCGGTAAACATTTCGACGGCGCGCCAGACGCTTGGTCGCGCCAGCACGAAGGCGCAACGCCGCGCCACGAATCCCAGGCCGGAAAACCACAGCAGCGAGGCCAGCATCGCGCCGGCCGCGAACGACGTGCGGTGGCCCGCCGCCAGGCTGCTGCCGACCGCCCCCAGCAGCACCACCGTATCCAGGTAGACGTGCGGATTCAGCAGCGACATCGCCAGCACCAGCGTGAACGCCTGGCGTGCGCTGCCGGCGCGGGCGTCATCCTGCTGGGCCGGCGCCATGTGCGTCTGCCAGGCGCTTTTCAGGCAGCGGCAGCCGTACCACACCAGGAACACGGCGCCGCCCCAGCGGCAGATCGCCAGCAACAGCGGCGACGCCTCGACCAGCGCGCCGAAGCCGGACATGCCGAGCCCGATCAGGGTGATGTCGACGAGCACGCAGGTGGCCACCGTCAGCAGCACGTGGCGGCCGCGCACGCCGGTGCGGATCACATGCGCGTTCTGGGCCCCGATCGGCATGATCAGGCTGGCGCCCATGCCCAGCCCTTGCAAGAATACCTGTTGCGAAAACATCGTCACTTCCCCGGTCAGAAAGCCGACATGATCGCTGCAAAGCAGTCGTCTCATCAATTATATTAATGAAATCTAATGCTGATTAAGCTGGGCTAATGTATGAATCTCGATCCGCGCCGCAGTGAAGCCTTCCTGGCCGCCATCGATGGCGGCAGCCTGGAAGCGGCAGCCAGCCAACTCAAGATCACGCCGTCGGCGGTGTCGCAGCGGATCACGGCGCTGGAGCAGGCGCTGGGCACGCCGCTGCTGGTACGTGCGCGGCCCTGCCGCCCAACGGCGCCGGGCATGCGCCTGCTGCAATTCCTGCGCCGGCGCGCGCTGCTGGAAGCGGAATTCCTGGCCGAGCAGGCCGACGAGACGGGTCCGGTGCGGATCACGCTGGCGGTCAACAACGACACGCTGGCGACCTGGCTGCTGCCGGCCCTGGCGCCGCTGCTGATCGCCGACGGTTTACTGGTCGAATTCGTGCTCGACAACCAGGGCCACACCTTTGCTTTGCTGGAGCAGGGACTGGCGCTGGCCTGTGTATCGGGCGAGGCGGCGCCGATGCGCGGTTGCACGGTCACGCCACTGGGCACGATGCGCTACCGGATGGTGGCGGCGCCCGGCTTTGCGGCGCGCTGGTTCCCGGACGGCATCGACCGCGATGCCGCCCGGCGCGCGCCGGTGATGGTGTTCGACCGCAAGGACACGCTGCAGAGCAGCTTCCTGCTGCAGCACTTCGGGCTGCCCGAGGGCGCGTATCCGTTTCATTATGTGCCGGCCAGCGATCCTTACGTGCAATCGATCCGCCTCGGCCTCGGCTACGGCCTGCTGCCGCTCGAGCAGTGCGCGGCGATGCTGGAAGCCGGCCAGCTGGTCGACCTGACCCCGGATTTATATGTCGACGTGCCCCTGTTCTGGCATGCCTGGCGCATTCAGCCGCCGCGGCTGGAGCGCATGGGGGCGGCGCTTGTGAAAGCGGCGCGCGCGGTGCTACTGCCGCTGCCGTCGGCATGAGCGCGGGCGAGCGGCAGCCACTGGACCACGCCCCAGGCCAGTTCCGGTACCACGAACAGCCACAATAAGGGGGCGCCGGTGGCGGCCAGTGTCCACGCCATCCAGGCCGAAAACAGCCACCGTGTCACGCCGTCGTAACGTCCGAGGCGCACACTGGGCGTGGCCAGCCGCAGCGCCGACCAGACCAGCACCACGCTGCCCATCAGGCAGGCAAACAGGATGTGGAAGGCGCCGAAGGCCGGCAGGCCGCCGCCACCAAGCAGGCGGTCGAGGACAGACAGCTGTCCGTGCACCCATCCAAACGTCCAGGGCGTGGCGAAGGGGGCAGTGAGCAGCAGGTCGTACAGGGCACTGGCGCGCACGATGTGCAGATAGGCGGGAGTCGATAGTCGCATGCGGGTTTCCTCCAAAGATGGTCGATCCATGTTCAGGCGTGGAGTACACTCCAGGGTCAAGTCCAACCCACATCATCGGATCATGCAGATCGGAGAACTGGCGTGCGCCACCGGCTTGAGCCGGGATACCCTGCGCTTCTACGAAAAACGCGGCTTGCTGCGATCGCGCCGCCTGGCCAACGGCTACCGCGATTATCCTGCGGAAGCCGTGCAGTGGCTGTGCTACCTGCGCAGCGCACAGGCGCTGGGTTTTACCCTGGCCGAGATCGAGGCCGGCATGCCGCTGCTGGATACCGGCACCGCACCCGATACGGCCGCGCCGGCGCTGCACGCGGCCCTGGTGCGCAAACTGGCCGACATCGATGCGCGCATCGCCGGCCTGGCAGCCCTGCGCGGCCAGCTGGCGCGCGAAATCGAACGGCCGGGCGCGGGCTGCCCGCTGGCTGCGCAGCTTGAGACCATCGCGTGAGAACCCCATGATGTGGCGTATCGAATTCTCGTCGGCGAAATTCCTCCCCACCTTGCCGGCCGCGTGCCAGAGCAATCCCGGCGTGTACGGCTTCGAGCTGGCCCTGTGGCTGGCGCAGGCGCTGGGGCGGCGCGGCATCGCGACCAGCTACCCGGCACCCGAGGACTGGGGCTGGCTGATCGAATACGCGCTGCCGGAAGAGCGCAGCTTCATGATCGGCTGCGCCAGCATGTGCGGCCCGCACCAGGGCTATGACGACCAGGCGCTCGACTGGTCAATCTTCGTCGAGGAACACCGCAGCATGCAGCAGCGCATGCGCAACCTGTCGAGCCGGAGCGAGCTGGACGCCTTGAGCGCGCATATCGTCGGCATCCTCGAGGACGAACGGATTCCGCCGGCGCGGGTGGGTGGGTAGGCGCACCGTTGTCGCCCAGCCCCCGTGCTAAGGTAGGAATTTGTTACAAGAAAATGTCTGCCGATGACAGGGCTGCTGCGTTAACCACGCAGGCGCCTCCTGCTGGCGCGACATACAACGATCGATGGAGAAATCATGAAACGCCTGTTCGCTGCCGCCGCCGTGCTGGCACTGTGCTCCCATGCCGCCTTTGCCGGCGAGCTGACCCTGTTCGCCGACAGCGACTTCCGTGGCGCCCGCGTGACCGTCCAGCGCGACGTGCCCGACCTGAACCGGGTCGGCATGAACGACCGCGCGTCGAGCATGGTCGTGCAATCCGGCGTGTGGCTGGTGTGCGAACACGCCGGCTTCGGCGGCTACTGCGCCGAATTCGGTCCCGGCGAATACCGCGGCCTGCCGCGCTTCAACGACAGCATCTCCTCGGTACGCGAAGTGACGCGCGGCGGGCCGGGTGGCGAGCGCGGCGATTACCGCGATGGCGGCTATCGTGACGGTGGCTATCGTGACGGTGGCAATCGCGACGGCGGCTGGCGTGGTGACCGTGACGACCGCCGTGGTGACGACCGCCGTGGTGGCGGCGACGTGATCCTGTTCACGGATGCGAATT
>Ga0308168_1000240_pt1 | contig 82274 bp, 64 predicted proteins | sample PhyCR2_FD_202133 | JGI IMG/M metagenome (GOLD analysis project Ga0308168, IMG submission 202133) | Phyllosphere microbial communities from UC Gill Tract Community Farm, Albany, California, United States - DLSLRC.R2 | ecosystem: Host-associated > Plants > Phyllosphere > Unclassified | place: USA...
GCTTTGCCTGCGGACACTGCGGCTATGTGGTCAATGCGCAATGCCCGCCGGAAGATCATTGCGAACATTGCGGCAGGCAACAATGGCAGCCTGCGGTAAAACGGCTCGGCATCGACAAGATTTATGGCTCGGGTAGCTACTAATATAAGAAAAAAGAAAATGCATCTTATGATTAAGCAGGCATAATAGGTTAGTTAAGTTATTTTTTAGTGAAAAACCAGTCGGCCATCAACGATAGGTTATTCACTTTGTTTTTTTAATTATCAATCAAGATCGATAAAATAAATTATTTAGCACCGCCACTTTAAAAAAACCATTTAACAACACCATTTAATATCAAGCCTAACCTTTCATATAATATACACCTCAATCAATGAGGTACCAACAACACCTAAAATAAATGCATAAAACATAGTCTACAAAATTAAACCAATCGATAAAAAATGCCATTTAAACAAAAATGCCAAATGGAATTAAAAACAAAAAAATAAGAACGAATCAAGTAAATTCAACGCTCTAATATTAAAAATAACAATAAAAATAAACATATTTATAAAATTAACATAAAAACAATTAATTAATATACTTGACTAAATATGTAAAATTATGTCTATAATATGATAATTTAGGGATGACTAGCAAATCTAAGTGATGCCTTGAAAATGATATGAATCCGATGAATTATCGCATATATGAAATATTTAAATTATTTTATTAACTTAGGTTCAAAATGAAAAACAGATTGCTGCATTTAGATGGTTTACGTGGTTTATTGGCGGTTTCCGTAGTGTTAGGGCACTGGTTAGGCAGTAGGCTTGGCTGGGGAAATGTAAACTTCATGCATTCCTATATTTCTGTAGACGGTTTTTTTATTTTATCTGGATTTGTACTTGCATACGTTTATGGTGATAAAATTAAGCAAAAGAAAATAAGCTTGGTAAAATACAGTTTCCACAGGTTAGCCAGACTTTATCCGCTTCATATTCTCACGCTTTTAATGACGTATTGCATATACAAAATATTTTTTGGGGCAATGCCATTTGCTGCTCCCTTTGAGACATTTATATATAATATATTCCTTTTACACGGAATGGGATTAGCTGAATCCTGGAACTGGAATGATCCAAGCTGGTCAATATCAGTTGAGTTTTTTGCCTCTGTTTTGGCACTCCCTTTTCTTATAAAGATCAGAAGCAATCTGACCTTAGCCGCTATAGCGGCGGTGGGCTATATTTTAGTAACCTCAGTACACCATAACTTAATGGCAGCTACAGATTTGCATCTTTATTTTTTTTCCTCTGGTTTTCTCAAAAGTGTTTCTGGTATGGCATTAGGCGTTATGACTATGAACATGGTCAAATCATCTTCAAAAAAATCAGCGAATAATCCTTTATGTACTTTTGTTCAGGCAGCCGAAATTTTAATTATATCATTCTTTATTTATACAAAAATGAACATAACATCCTATGATTTAATTATTGTAATAGCTTTCACTCATCTTTTGTATTCTTTAACAACAAATGAAACAACATTTAAGAAAATATTGTCAAGCCAAATCATTTCAGGATTGGGGAAAATAAGCTTTTCTGTTTATTTAATACATACGCCAATCATGTTATTGTTAGATCAAATAAGCAGTTATTCATCTGCGGGTTTTTACACTCAAACAGCTATTTTTATGACCACATTAACTATAACATCAATTATAACGTACAACTTTTTTGAGATCATCACCTATAATTTCTTAAAAAATAAAATTGATAACTCTAGAAGAATAAAATAAAAACCCTAACATATAAAAACCCGATTACATCTACAGGAAATTCATGGTGAAATAGCATTAAAAAACATCATCATTCGATATTATATAAACCATCGCTATTGCATTATTTTTTATGAGCACTAATCGATAGCGACCAATATAAAACCAGCTATAATTTAGTTATAAAAAATTATTGCTAATTAGTAATCAGCAATAAAGGTAGCGGTCAATGCCATTAAGCTTATTGCAATAAAAAATCTTTAACTACGCCATATGTAGTTCATAGCATATTAGCTTACAAATTAATTATGTTGGCAAAGAAAAATTTCATTATATATTATAAGCACAATCGTAGTTAGCAACAAGAGCAGTAAAGGACTTTTGGATATAAAGAAATACTTGCTGCTTGATTTTTTTCTTAACCCTAAAAAATTTAAAGGGTAAACATTCTAAAATCTGATGAGAGCCTTTGAACATAGGCACTGGCCGGAACAACTGTGTGCAAATGCTATGCAATACAGATAATAACCTGCAAGTAACAACTCAAAATTAAGTAACGACGTTGATAAACGTGGCCAGAATGTGCGGCGGGTTCCGGCAATGTTCCGTTTGATAACAAGGATGCCGATTCCTGGGTATAATAAGCGCTTATGACCTCAATCCAGCCCTCTGAACCGGATACCATTTTGTCAAAAACAGCCCAACAACCTACCTTCCTTTTCCACGATTATGAGACCTTCGGCAAGAGCCCGTCGCTGGATCGGCCGGCGCAATTTGCCGGTATCCGTACCGATATGGATTTCAATATTATCGGTGAGCCGGAGGTGTTTTATTGCCAGCCCGCGGATGATTATCTGCCGCAGCCGGAGGCGGTGATGATCACCGGCATTACGCCACAGCTGGCGAAGGCGCGCGGCATCAGTGAGGTGGAGTTTGCGGCGCGGATTCATGCGCTGTTTACGGTGCCGGGCACCTGCGTGGTGGGCTACAACAACGTGCGTTTTGATGATGAAGTGACGCGCAATATCTTTTATCGCAACTTCTACGATCCTTACGCCTGGAGCTGGCAAAACGGTAATTCGCGCTGGGATCTGCTCGACGTCATGCGCGCCTGCTATGCGCTGCGCCCCGATGGCATTAACTGGCCGGAAAATGAAGAAGGCTTTCCCAGCTTCCGCCTTGAGCTGCTGACCAAAGCCAACGGCGTGGCGCATGAAAATGCGCACGATGCGATGTCAGATGTGTACGCCACTATCGCCATGGCCAGGCTGGTAAAAGAGAAGCAGCCCAAACTGTTCGACTTCCTGTTTAGCCATCGCAACAAGCAGAAACTCAATACGCTGATTGATATCCCGCAGATGAAACCGCTGCTGCATATTTCCGGCATGTTTGGCGCCTGGCGCGGCAATACCAGTTGGATCGCGCCGCTGGCCTGGCATCCGGAAAATCGTAACGCGCTGATTGTTTGCGATCTGGCTGGCGATATTACGCCGTTGCTGACGCTGGATGCCGACGCCCTGCGCGAGCGGCTTTATACTCGCGCCGATGCGCTGAACGGTGAAGCGGCGGTGCCGATCAAGCTGGTGCACATCAATAAATGCCCGGTGCTGGCGCCCGCCAATACGCTGCGGCCGGAAGATGCGCAACGGTTGGACATCGATCGCCAGCACTGCCTGAATAATCTGGCAACGCTGCGCCAGCAAAGCGACATCCGTGAAAAAGTGGTGGCGCTGTTTGCTGAAGCTGAACCGTTTACCCCGTCCGAGGATGTTGACGCGCAGATCTATAACGGCTTTTTCAGTGATGCCGATAAAGCCGCCATGACCATTTTGCAGCAGACTGAGGCGAAGAATCTGCCAGCACTGGATCTGACGTTCAACGATGCGCGCATTGAGAAATTGCTGTTTCGCTACCGGGCGCGCAACTTTCCCGGCACGCTGGATGATACCGAACAGCAGCGCTGGTTGCAGCATCGTCGGGAAGTGTTGAATCCGGAGCGGGTGCAGAGTTTCCTGCTGGAGCTTGAATCGCTGGCCAGCCTGCATGAGGCGGACAGCGATAAGATAGCGCAGCTGAAAGCGCTGTATGAGTACGCGCGCGAACTGGTTTCGTAACGAATAATCCCCTCGGCAGAGGGGATTTTTTTGCCTTATACCATCGCCCAGACCAGCCAGGTCAGGGCAAAACCGCAGACGCCCATCACTGTGGTGAGCACCGTCCAGGTGCGCAGGCCATCGGCGACCGACAGGCCAAGATAGCGCGTGACCACCCAAAATCCGGCGTCATTAACGTGCGATAATCCGAGGCCGCCGAAGCAGGCCGCCAGCGTAATCAACACCCGTTGCATCTCACTTACGCCGGTTAGCGCCTGTGCCAGCAGGCCGCTGGTGGTGAGAATGGCGACCGTGGCCGACCCCTGGGAGGCGCGCAGCGCCAGCGACAGGATAAACGCCGCGGGCATCAGGGGCAGATGCAGCGCCTCCAGCGTCAGGGCCAGCGCTTTACCGACGCCCGACTCCACCAGCACTTTGCCGAAAGCGCCGCCCGCGCCCGCCACCAGAATCACGCTGGCCGAACCAGGAATGGCATGGGCAGTAAGCTGCTCCAGCTTGTCTTTGCTCCAGCCACGGCGCAGCCCCAACAGCCAGGCGGCCAGCGCCAGCGCAATCAGCAGCGCAATCGGCGGTGTGCCGATCACCGTCATTACTTTACGCAGCATGCTGGCTTCATCCAGCAGCGTGTGCGACAGCGTGCCCAGCACGATCAATACAATCGGCACCACGATCAGTCCGCTAATGGTCAGCGCACCCGGCGGTGCAGGCTCATGTTTTTTCGGCGCGCCTTCTGGCTTCGCCATCTGCAATTGCTCAAGAACCTCAACGCTAAGCTGGAAATGGCGGCGGTTCATCAGCTTCGCCACGTAATAACCGACAATGCCCACCGGAATCGAAATCACGATGCCAAGCATCATCAGCCAGCCCATATCGGTATGCAGAATACCCGCCGCCGCTGCTGCGCCCGGATGGGTTGGCAAGGCGACATGCACCGTTAACATTACGCCCGCCATCGGCAAACCAAACTTCAGCGGCGAGACGCGCGCCACCTTGGTAAAGCCATAAATCAGCGGAATCACGATGATAAAGCCGACCTCGAAAAACACCGGAATCCCAAGGATAAACGCCGCCATGGTCAGCGCGGCCACCGTGCGCTTGATACCCAGCGATTTGCTGAAGCGCTGCGCCAGCGACTCAGCGCCGCCGGAGGCTTCGATCACCGCGCCGAGCATGGCGCCCAGCACGATGATAATGGTGATATGCCCGAGCAATCCGCCCATGCCGCTGGTGATCGTTTCCATGATTTTTTCAGCGGGAATGCCGGTGGCGATCGCCACAAACAGGCTCACTATCAGCAAGGCAACAAAAGGATGAACTTTGGCTTTAATAACCAGCAGCAGCAAAATGAGAATGCTGGCGGTCGCAATGGCTAACAGCAACGCGGTCGACATGGTAAACCTCAGGAAAAGTTTTGTTATCAGCAGACAGGAACGGGGCAGCAGTTGCCTGCCGCCCTGGCGTTAACGGCGCGTTGCCCACGGCTGAAACCAGCCCAGGCCGTCCAGCGTGTTGCCGCGGGGAAAGTATTCACAGCCGATCCAGCCGCGGTATCCCACCTCATCGAGCAACGCAAACAGCCACGGATAGTTAATCTCGCCGCTGTCCGGTTCATGCCGATCGGGCGCAGAAGCGATCTGCACGTGGCGATAGCAGCCAGCAAAGTGGCGAATCAGGTGACTGAGGTTGCCGTCAACCAACTGCGCATGGAACAGATCCAGCTGGGTATAGACGCCAGGCCGATCGATGCGCTTTACCATCTCCAGCGTCTGATACTGGCTGGCATAGAGATAGTTGGGTTTGGTCAGCGGGTTCAGCGCCTCAATCAGCAGATCGATGTTGTACGGTGCAAAGCGCTCGGCGGCGTAGCGCATATTGCTGATGAACGTCTGGCAAAAGGCTTCACGATCGGCACCCTCTGGCAGCGTGGCCGCCATGATGTGTACCTGCGGACAATGGAGTGCACGCGCATATTCCAGCGCGCGATCGATATCCGCTCGCGCCTCCGCTTCGCGTCCCGGAATGGCAGATACGCCCCACTCGCCCGCCGCGACGTTGCCTGGTGCGGTATTAAACAGCACCAGCTGCAGCTGATTCTCGTTCAGCAACTGCTTCAGCTGCGCCGCCGGATATTCATAGGGGAACAGAAATTCCACCGCCTCGAAGCCCGCAGCGGCAGCCGCAGCAAAGCGTTCGATAAAAGGCAGTTCGGTGAACTGTGTCGACAGGTTAGCCGCAAACTTTGGCATGATTAGCTCCTTAATTCCGCGACTTCGCTGTCGGTGAGATAACGCACAGGCCGATCGCCAAGGGTGAAGATCAGGCGCGCCGTCTCCTCCAGCTCCTCGGTATTATCTGCCGCCTCACGTAACGAACCGCCGACCACCACCGAGCCGTGATTCGCCAGCAGGAAACCCCGATAGCGCGGCGCCAGCACGGCGAGATCTTCCGCCAGCCGCACGTCACCTGGCCGATAATAGGGCACCACCGGCACGTCGCCGACGCGCATCACCACATAGGGCGTGAAGGGTCGAATGCAGTTTTTGGTATCAAGATCCTGGAGGCAAGAGAGCGCGGTAAGATAATGGCTGTGCAGATGCACCACCGCTTTGCAGGCAGGATTATTCAGATAGAGCGCGCGATGAAAGGCGATCTCTTTGGATGGCTTATCACCCGCCAGCCACTCGCCCTGCAGCGTCACGGTAGACAGGTTTTCTGCCTGCAGCTCGCCGAGGCAGGAGCCGGTTGGCGTGGCCAGCAAACGGCCATCCTCCAGTAATACCGAGAGGTTGCCCGCCGAGCCGGTGGCGTAGCCACGCTGGAACAGCGACGCGCCAAGCTGCACCATCTCCTGTCGTGCCTGTTGTTCAGTCATAGTGGAAACTCCGTTTGTGCCCGCGCAAAGAATTGCTCATCGCCAAAATTGCCCGATTTCAGTGCCAGCGACAGCGGCTGATCGATATCGCGTACCCAGGGCACGCCCGGCGAAATGGTGGGGCCAATATGAAAGCCGGTCACGCCCAGACTTTGCGCCACCACACCGGAGGTTTCGCCACCGGCGACAATGAAGCGCTGCCAGCCACGGCTTTTGAGTTCGCGCGCCACGGCGGCAAACAGCTGCTCCACCGCTTCGCTGCTGCGTGCGGCGCCGTAGCGCTGCTGAATGGTTTGTAGCTGCTGCGCGTCGGCGGTGGCGTAGAGCAGCGGCGCCAGCGGCTGATGCGTGTTGGCCTCAACCCAGTCACAAAGCAGTTGAGCATAGCTTTCGACCTGTTGCAGGCACGCTTCCACGTCCACTTCCCGCGCCGGTGCCTGTTGGCGATAGGCACTGACCTGGCGATTGGTCATCTGCGAACAGGAACCGGAGATCACCACCGCCCGATCGCCACGCGGTCTGCCCGCCTGCTCTGCCTGAAGATTCACCGTGCTGTTATTGGCCCACTGCCGCGCCAGGCCAATCGCCAGGCCAGAACCGCCGGTCACCAGCCGCATCTCGCGCAACGCTTCGCCCTGCACCAGCAGATGCTGTTCGTGTAACGCATCCAGCACCACGTAACGAACCTGCTGCTGCGCCAGCGCCGTGAGCTGCTCACGCACCGCCCCGGCGCCGCGATCCAGCGTGGTGGCGCCGATCACCGCCGCCTTGCCGTGCGCCTGCTGTTCCATCAGTCGCGGCAGATAGCTGTCAGTCATCGGCGTGACCGGATGATGGCGCATGCCGGAGTCAGAGAGCAGCTGGTCATTCACAAACAGGTAGCCCTGATAGACCGTGCGGCCGTTAACCGGCAATGCCGGAGAGATCACCGTTAAGGTTTCATTCAGCGCCGCCAGCAGCGCATCGGTCACCGGGCCGATGTTGCCCGTGGCGGTGCTGTCAAAGGTGGAGCAATACTTAAAGTAAAAGCGATCGCAGCCCTGCTGTTGCAGCCAGCTCAGCGCCGCCAGCGACTGGCTAATCGCCTGCGCCGGCGGGCAGGAACGTGATTTCAGGCTGACAACAATCGCCTGTGCATTCACCTTTTCATCGCTCTGCGGCACGCCGTTAAACTGAATGGTGGCGAGGCCGTTCTGCACCAGAAAGCTGGCGATGTCGGTGGCGCCGGTAAAATCATCGGCGATAACGCCTAAACGGCTCATGCCTCCCCCTTTGCCTGCGGCAGCGTGATGCCACTAAAAATCTTGATCACCGCGCTGTCATCTTCCCGGCCATATCCGGCGTTGCTCGCTTCGGTAAACATATTGAGCGCGGTCGAGGCCAGCGGCAGAGGGAAATGCAGCGACTTGGCGGTTTCTGCTACCAGGTTAAGATCTTTCACAAAGATATCGACCGCGGATTTCGGACTGTAGTCGCCGTCCACCACGTGCTGCATGCGGTTTTCAAACATCCACGAATTACCGGCGGCATTGGTCACCACGTCATACATGGTTGCCAGCGGAATGCCCGCCCGGGCCGCCAGCGCCATCGCCTCGGCGCCTACCGCGATATGCACACCCGCCAACAGCTGATGAATAATTTTGACCGTTGAGCCGAGACCGATCTCAGTGCCGACGCGATAGACTTTGGCGGCGATGGCATCCAGCACCGGCTGCAGGCGGGTAAAGGCGTCGTCGCTGCCGGAAGCCATTACCGTCATGTCGCCGGTAGCCGCTTTAGCCGCACCGCCGGATACCGGCGCATCCAGCATCACCAGCTGATGTTCCGCCAGCTGCTGGGCAAACGCCTGCGCATCGGCAGCTGAAATGGTGGAGGAGATCATCACTACGGTGCCCGGCTTCAGGCTGGCGGCCAGTCCGTTGTCACCAAACAGGATGGCGCGCACCTGTTGCGCATTAACCACCAGCAGCAGGACCGCGTCGAGCTCGGCGGCAAAGTCATGAGCGGCAGGCTGCGCATCGCGCGCGCCCGCCTGACGCAGCGTCTCCAGCGCCGTGGGATTGAGATCGACGCCCCAAGTGTTGAGACCTGCGCGAATACAGGATTGCGCTGCGCCCATGCCCATGGAGCCCAGACCGATTACACAGATGTTGCGAACTGTTGAAAGCACATGCGCCTCCGCTGTTAAATTAAGTGATTATTTGTTTGTTACTGTTAATCCTGGCAGAGAAGCGGCGCAATAAACGTGCTCAACCTCACAATAATTAACACATATGGCCGCTAATTTTCACAGGAGTTAACAGAAAAGCGCAGGAATACCGACTACAACTGCCGCTTGCAGCGGTGATTTTCGCTGGCGTCGGTGCGCTGTTACATTACAATGTGAAAAAATGATAACGCAGGGGGGTAAGCAGTGATTCCCGTAGAACGACATCAACAAATTCTGGCGCTGGTGGCTGAACGCGGCGTGGTAAGCATCAGCGAGCTGACCGAACGGCTTGGCGTGTCGCATATGACCATTCGGCGTGATGTGCAAAAGCTGGAGGAACAAGGTGCGGTGCTGTCGGTATCGGGTGGCGTGCGAACGGCGGAGCGGCTGGCGGCAGAGCCATCGCATCTGGCAAAAAGTGCCATGTACAACGATGAAAAGCGGGCGATTGGCCTGCTGGCGGCACAGCACATTCCGCGTCACAGCTGCATTTATCTTGATGCTGGCACCACCACGCTGGCGCTGGCGCGTCAGTTAACCGAACGTGATGATCTGCTGGTAGTGACCAACGACTTTGAGATTGCCAATCTGCTGATTGACAGCAGCGGTTGCCGGGTGATTCACACCGGCGGCATCGTCTGCCGGGAGAATCGCTCCTGCGTCGGCCATGCGGCGGCGGCGGCCTTGCGCCATCTGGCGATCGATATCGCCTTTATTTCCGCCTCCTGCTGGGGCCCGCGCGGCATTTTCACGCCGGATGAAGACAAGGTCACGGTGAAACAAACGGTAAGCGAGGTTAGCAGCAAACGCGTGCTGCTGAGCGACAGCTCCAAATACAACAAGATTGCCACCTGGCTGGCGCTGCCGCTGGCGACGTTTGATGTGATTATTACCGATTCGCAGCTGAGCGCCACGGCAAAGGAGAATGTAGGTAAGGGGAACGGGGAACTGCTACTGGCGGGATGAATGATTTCGCCCCGCAGCATGGCGGGGCGAAAGATCGGACTATCGCTTACAGCTCTTCGCTGTATTGCGGCACCGGATTGCGGAAGCTACGGGTAACGAATGCCAGGTAAATAATACCCAACGTCGCCCACACCAGGCCGAGAACCATTGAGCTCTCTTCCAGGTTAACCCACAGCGCGCCCACGGTCAGCGCGCCCATCAACGGCAGCACCAGAAACTGGAAGTGGTCTTTCAGCGTTTTGTTACGCTTCTCACGGATCCAGAACTGTGAAATCACCGACAGGTTCACAAAGGTGAACGCCACCAGCGCACCAAAGTTAATCAGCGCCGTCGCGGTAACCAGGTCAAACCAGATAGCGCTTAATGCCACCAGGCCTACCAGAATCACGTTGAAGGTCGGCGTGTGCCATTTCGGACTGATATAACCGAAGAAACGCTCCGGGAAGACGCCGTCACGGCCCATCACGTACATCAGGCGCGAGACGCCCGCGTGCGCGGCCATACCGGATGCCAGCACGGTTACGCAGGAGAAGATCAGGATGCCAAACTGGAAGGTGCGACCCGCCACGTAAAGCATGATTTCTGGCTGCGATGCGTCCGGATCTTTGAAGCGCGTGATATCCGGGAAGTAGAGCTGCAGGAAGTAAGAGACCACGATAAAGATCACGCCACCGAACAGCGCGGTGAGGAAAATCGCCCGTGGAATGGTGCGCTCTGCGTCTTTGGTCTCTTCTGACAGCGAACTGATGCCATCAAAGCCAAGGAACGAGAAGCAGAGAATGGTCGCGCCGGTGATCATCGGCACAACATGCGCGTCCTCAGACCAGAATGGACGGCTGCTGACCAGCGTACCGGCACCTTCGCCGTGCGCCACGCCGTACACGACCATCACCATCAGCGCGATCATGACTGCAACCTGCAGCACCACAATGACGCTGTTGAAGTTAGCCACGGTCTTGATGCCCTTGAGGTTGGACAGGGTCATAAAGCCGACTAACGCCACCACGAATATCCACGAAGGCACCGCGGGAACCAGCGCTTCGAAATAGATTTTCGCCAGCAGGATGTTGATCATTGGCATGATCAAATAATCGAGCAGCGATGACCAACCCACCATAAAGCCTACGTGCGGGCTGATCGATTTTTGTGCATAGGTATAGGCTGAACCGGCGGACGGGAAACGGCGCACCAGCTTGCCATAGCTCACCGCGGTGAACAGGATGGCAATTAACGCAAAGGCGTAAGCGGTCGCGACGTGGCCGTCGGTGAGGCCCGATACAATGCCGAAGGTATCAAACAGGGTCATTGGCTGCATGTATGCAAGGCCAATCATTACCACCGGCAGTAAAGTCAGAGTTTTTTTCAGATGGGCACCTTGAGGTGCGGCAGACTGCTTATGCGTCATGATTCAGACTCCCCATAGCAGCAACCTTGCTGGATTGCCCCACAGGGAAATTTCGCGCGAGGCGAAAGAAAGGATATGAGTTAGCGGCCAGCGTGGCGCCATAATCATCACGGAGTCGACCAGCCATAGCTGGTGCAAGGTTAACAAAGTGACCCATTGTACTTTTCCTTAACATGACACGTTTTGCGTGCTTTTTTAGTGAGTATCTATCCGGAACGTTGTCCGGCCTCAGCGATGGTAAATTCACAGAAACATGCAAAAAAATAACCGGCGCGGGTAGCGTCGGTTATTTTTTCATTTTGCAGGGCGCGTATTTTGCACCATTCGCAGTGATGAATACAAGACGTTCAGGCCTTCCTCGATAATTTCTTTACTGGCGGTCAGCGGAATCAGAAAACGGATCACGTTACCGCGTACGCCGCAGGAGAGTAGCACCAGCCCCTGACGACCCGCTTCCTGCACCAGCGCCTGCGTCAGCAGCTTGTCCGGGCGCTGCCGATCGCCCGCTTCCACCAGCTCCATCGCCACCATTGCGCCGCAGCCACGCACGTCGCCGATGCAGTCAAATTCGCTGGCCATTGCGTGCAGCGCCGCCTGTAACAGCTCGCCCTGCTGCTCCACGCGCTGGTTCAACTGTTCCTCTTCAATGATCTCCAGCACCGCCAGCGCGGCGGCAATGCCGATCGGTGAGCCAGCGTAGGTGCCGCCAAGCCCGCCAGGCAGCGCTTTTTGCATCAGCTCACGACGGCCAACAATCGCCGAAAGCGGAAAACCACCGGCAAGACTTTTCGCCATAGTCATGATATCCGGCTCCACGCCGCTGTGCTCAATGGCAAAGGTTTTACCGGTGCGGCAGAAGCCGCTCTGAATCTCATCGGCAATCAGTACGATGCCGTGCTCGTCACACAGCTTTCGCAGCTGGCGCAGAAAATCGGATGAGGCAGCATAAAAACCGCCCTCGCCCTGAACCGGCTCAATAATGATCGCGGCGACATCGTCGGGTGCCACGTCAGCGGCAAAAATGCCCTGCAGCGCGCCCAGCGCCTGATTGTCTGAAATACCCAGATAGCTGGCGGGGTACGGCGCATGAAAAATGCCACCTGGAAACGGGCCGTAACCTTTTTTATAGGGCTGCACCTTGCCGGTCAGCGCCATGCCCAACAGCGTGCGGCCATGAAAACCGCCGCGAAAGGCGATGATCGCGCTGCGTCCAGTGGCAATGCGCGCCACCTTGATAGCATTTTCCACCGCTTCGGCACCGGTCGACATTAGCAGTGTTTGCGTGGGCGCCTGAATCGGCACCAGCGCATTAAGCTTTTCCGCCAGCTCAACGTAGCTGCCGTACGGCGTAACCTGAAAACAGGGATGCGTGAACTGCTCCAGCTGCGCCTGCACCGCGGCAATGACCTTTGGATGGTTATGGCCGGTGTTCAACACCGCAATGCCGGACGCAAAATCGATGTAGCGCCGCCCTTCCACGTCCCACAGCTCGGCGTTGCGTGCTTTGGCGAGATAACAGTTCAGCGCGCTGGCTACGCCGGGTGTGACTGCCGCCTCGCGACGGGACTGCCACTGATGATTAGAGTGCGACATGCTGAACTCCTTGCGCCGGGAGGCCTGAAATTGGGGATCAACAGCGGGTTGCCTGTAACGGCGGCTTATATAAAGCACCTCATCCGCCAGCCTGATTTGCTGCCTCCCTGCGGCCTGGGACAGAAAAAACGCGCGGCGATGCTGCCTGACCCGCAGGATGCCGGACGGTGCAACATACCGCCACGGCTTTGCGGGTCAGGCGCAGGTTTTAACCGCCGACCATGCGCACTGGCTCAGGCATTTTTCAGCATCCAGTCGATTTCGGTGGCAGTGATTAACCGCTCAAAGTGCATCATTTCGTGATGTTTGCAGCGATACCAGACGAAACCGAACCGATCGCCCAGCAGCTTGCGCAGCGCGTGACTCTCTTCAAAGGCGAGCAGCGCATCGCTCTGGCGAATCGGTAGCGGATTGCCATCGGCTTCATGGCCATTGCCGGTAACCGGGTGCGGCAGCGGCAACTGGTTATCAAGCCCGTGCAGAATACCGGCAAGTATTGCCGCCATGACCAGATAGGGATTGGCATCGGCGCCCGCAACACGGTATTCCACGCGATGATTTTCCACGTCGCCACAGGGAATGCGTAGCGCCACGGTTCGGTTGTTATGCCCCCAGGAGGCCTGCAAAGGCACAAAAGATTCTGGTAAAAAGCGGCGGTAGGCGTTGACGTTCGGTGCCAGCAGCGCCATAGAGGCGGGCATCAAATCGATCATCCCGGCCAGCGCGCGTTTTAACAGCGGCGAATCGCTGCCGTCGTCGCTGGCCAGCGCATTATGATCGGCGGCATCCAGCATGCTGATATGCACATGCATTCCGCTGCCTGCGTACTCTTCATAGGGCTTGGCCATGAAAGTGGCGGTCATGCCGTGTTTTTCAGCCACCTGACGCACCAGTCGCTTGAGCTGAATGGCATGATCGCAGGCGCTTAACACGTTGCGCGTGTGATGCAGGTTGATTTCGAACTGCCCTGGCGACGCCTCTGCCAGCGCGCCATCGGCAGGAATGCCCTGTAAACGCGCCAGCTCATCAATCTCGCTGAGCACTGCGGAAAAGTGGTCGAGATTATCCACCGAATAGACCTGCGACTGCATGTTGCGATCGTCGCTGCCCGGCGTACAGGGCGGCTGGATAAAGCCTTCGGCATCGCGGATTTTATCCACCAGATAGAACTCCAGCTCTACCGCTACCACCGGAAACAATCCCCGGTTGCGCAAGCGCTGCCAGAGGTGATTGAGTACGTTTCGGGGTTCAACGTCAAAGGGAGTGCCATCTTGATTGCGCATGGTGAGCAGAATTTGCGCCAGATGGTGAGGATCGGTAGCAGAGGGAACCAGCGTATCGGCAACCGGCAAACAGATGTTGTCCGGTTCGCCCATCGACTGGCCAAGACCGGCGGCTTCCACCGTGTTGCCCAGAATGTCCATGGCGAACACCGAGGCGGGAAAATAGCAGCCCTTTTCCAGCTTTGCCAGGCTGGCAACCGGAATGCGCTTGCCGCGAAAAACACCGTTTAAATCATTGAGAAGAATATCGACGTGCTGCGTTTCAGGATAGCGTTCCAGGTAAGTTTGCACTTCGCGCTGGAACGCGCTGGTTCGTTTCTCTTCACTGTGCCGCGTGAAGTCTTCTACTTCGACAAGATTGGTCATGATCCCACCCGCCCTTTACCGTTTTTGAAGGTTGCGCGATGCTCAAAAAAACAGCCACTTCTCTAACATAGCGCCTCCCTAAAAAGTGTGCAAATGTAACATTATTGTTTGAATATCCACCGGTGCGTTGCTAGATTGACAATATATTGCACAGATTTACAGCAAAAGGGCTTTTTCGGAAGAAATTTTGAACAGTGCGCAGGAGAGGCGATGGGCATTATTTTTAACAAGCCGTTGATTGGCGTAATAATGTGCCAAATCGACATGCAAGGTCATCCCAGCCAGATGGTGCATAACAAATACCTTGATGCCATCCTGCTGGCGGGCGGTATTCCGCTGGCGCTGCCGCACGGCTTGCTGGCAGCACCCGATTTGCTTGAGCAGGCGCTGGCTCCGCTTAGCGGCATTCTGTTAACCGGCAGCCCCAGTAATATCGAACCCTGGCACTATGGTGAATCTGGCGATGAGCCGTACGCCGATCCCGGCCGCGATAAGCTCGCCTTCGCGTTGATTAATGCGCTGATTGCGCACCGCACGCCGCTGCTGGCCATCTGCCGTGGCTTGCAGGAGCTGGTGGTGGCCACTGGCGGCACACTGCATCGTCAGCTTCATGTGCAGCCGGGTTTACGCGATCATCGCGAAGACGGCACCTTATCGCTGGATGAACAATATGCCCCTGCGCACGATATTGTTATCGAGCCGGATGGCCTGTTGCGCGAACTGATGGCTGGCGAAACTGCTTCTTGTGTTAATTCGCTGCACCAGCAAGGCATTAAAACGCTGGGACCCTCGTTGCGCAGTGAAGCGCGTAGCGCCGATGGCCTGATTGAAGCGGTGAGCCTGCGCGATCATCCGTTTGCGCTGGGGGTGCAGTGGCATCCGGAATGGCACGCCGCTGAATCACTGCTGTCACAACAGCTGTTCGGCGGCTTTATCCGCGCCAGCCAGCGTTATCAGCAGGACGCACGACCATGAGCGAAGCCACTCTGGCGCCCGGACGGCGCCTGTCGCAGATTCGTCAGGAAAAGGGATTATCGCAGCGGCGCGTAGCCGAGCTCTCCGGGCTGACGCACAGCGCCATCAGCACCATTGAGCAGGACAAGGTCAGCCCGGCGGTAAGCACGCTGCAAAAGCTGCTCAAGGTCTATAACCTGTCTCTGTCGGAATTCTTCTCTGAACCGGTGATCGCCGCAGCGCCAAAAGTGGTGATTCGGCCCGAGGATCTGATCGATATTGGCGGTCAGGGCGTCTCACTGAAGCTGATCCACAATGGTAATGCTCTGCGCACGCTGGCGATGCTGTTGGAAACCTACGAGCCCGGTGCCACCACCGGCGAGAAGATTCGGCATCAGGGAGAAGAGACCGGCACTCTGCTGGAGGGAGAAATTATCCTGACGGTTGGCGGCCAGCGTTATCACCTCTGTGCTGGCGAAAGTTATGTCATTGATACCGGGCAGCCGCACAGTTTCAGTAATCTGTCCGCAACGCCGTGCCGCATCGTTAGCGCCCACACGCCCGCCACGTTTTAGGCGGTTTTCCAGCCGAGGTCATGATGAAACATATCGAGAGTTTTTACGCGGCGACCGCCAATGACCACGACGACTGGCCGCGGCTGGAAGAGTCGATTCAGACCGATGTCTGCATCATTGGCGGCGGCTTTACCGGCCTCTCTTCTGCGCTGTTTCTCACCGAAGCGGGTTATGACGTGGTGGTGCTGGAAGCGGCGCGCGTTGGCTATGGTGCCAGCGGCCGCAACGGCGGTCAGGTGGTTAATTCTTACAGCCGCGATATCGACGTTATTGAACAGCGCTATGGCGCAGAAAGCGCGCGCATGCTGGGCAGCATGATGTTTGAAGGCGCAGCGATCATCCGCGATCGCATCGATCGTTACGCGATCGCCTGTGATTATCGTCCCGGCGGCATTTTCGCCGCGCTCAATAACCGGCAGCTGAATCACCTGCGGGCGCAGAAAGCCCGCTGGGAACATTACGGCAATCATCAACTGGAACTGCTGGACGAAACCGGCATTCGACGCGAAGTTGCCTCAGAGCGCTACGTTGGCGGGCTGCTCGATCTGCAAGGCGGCCATCTGCATCCGTTAAACCTCGCGCTTGGCGAAGCCGAAGCGATTCGCCGTCACGGCGGCCGCATCTATGAGTTTTCCGCCGCCACGGCCATTGATTACGGCAACCCAAACCGTGTTAAAACCGCCAGCGGTGAAGTCACCGCGAAATTTGTGATTTTTGCTGGCAATGCCTACATTTCGCCGCAGGTCGAGCCGCGTCTGAGTGGCAAAAGCATGCCCTGCGGTTCGCAGATTATCACCACCGAACCGTTGAGCCGCGATCAGGCGTTAAGCCTGCTGCCGAATAATTACTGCGTGGAAGATTGTAACTATCTGCTCGATTATTTCCGTCTTACTGCCGATAACCGCCTGCTCTACGGCGGCGGTGTGATCTACGGCGCCCGCGAGCCGCAGGATATCGACAACCTGATTTTGCCCAAGCTGCTGCGCACCTTCCCGCAGTTGCAGGGGGTGAAAATCAGCCATCGCTGGAGTGGAAACTTCCTGCTGACGCTGTCGCGCATGCCGCATTTTGGTCGGCTGGAGCACAACACCTATTTTATGCAGGGCGACAGCGGCCACGGCGTGACCTTTACTCATCTGGCAGGAAAGCTGATTGCTGAAACGCTACGCGGCGACGCCGAACGCTTCGACGCCTTCGCTAACATACCGCACCTGCCCTTCCCCGGCGGCCGACGCTTCAAGGTGCCGCTGACCGCCATGGGCGCGGTGTGGTACGCGCTGAGGGACAGATTGGGGGTGTGAATTAACCCAGTGGCATCACCGTTGGATCGCCGTAGCTGTACTCAAACCCCAGCTCATGACAAATTTTCCCGCCGTCGATCACTTTGCCTGGCTCACCCGGATCGGCGACAAAGGTGGGCGCGGTTAACCCCAGCTGTTTTGCCACTGTCGGATAAAACTGGTTGCGTGCCGGATGCTGAGGCGCGCAGAGGTTATAAACGTGCCCGCCTTTTGGGGTTTGCAGCAGCAGGATGATGGCATTGATCACATCATCAAGGTGCACCAGATTGACCCCTTGCCCGCCATCCTGCAGATCGGTTTTGCCCGCAAGAAAGCGGCCCGGATGACGATTGGGCCCCACCAGCCCCGCCAGACGCAGAATATCCACTGAGGTATTTGGTAAACCGTGCAGCCAGTTTTCCAGCTCCACCAGCGTCTTGCCCGCTACGGTTTCCGGCACCAGCTCGCTGCTTTCTTTCATCACGCCCGCACCTTTGCCATAAACCGAGGTTGAGCTGGTGAACAGGATACGCGGCACGTTGTAAGCCAGCGCGCTATCGACGATGTTCTGCACCGCCTGCATATATTTCTCACCGCCTTCCACCGTGCGGCTGGCGGGCAGCGTCACAATCAGCACATCCACTTTAAGCAGTGATTCGAGCTCATCGGCATCGCACACAATTTCAGGTGTCAGTTCCAACTGGCAGGCATCAATGCCACAGCGGCGCGCGGCATCCACACCGTCGGGCGTGGTTTTGGTGCCGCTGACCTGCCAGCCACGCGCGGCCAGCGCTATGGCTAACGGCATGCCCAGCCAACCCAGGCCAACAATCGCTACCTTTTTCATCCTTTATTCCTCTTTAAGACGGTTCTTGCCTTAAGCTACGTCAGCCCGCCGTGGCTGACAATGGCTGATTGTTTCCATCCGGTAACATGCTGAAAAAAAGGGTTGCCTTCGTTGGCTAATCTGGTTAGGTTAATTGGCAGACTAATGAATAGACATTCACACGGATTTATATGACCAGCGTACAGTTCACCCACCATCATCACCATCACCCTGACTAGTCTTTCAGGCGATGAGTGCTGGAAGACGTTTAGGATCTTCCAGTGGCGCGAACAACGCAAAGAGAGCCCCCGGAAGATTATCTTCCGGGGGTTTTTTTATGGGCTGACGTAAAACATCCGCCAGCCATCAACAGGATTTTATGAGGACAGGACCGATGTTAGATAACACCCGTTTACGCATAGCTATGCAGAAATCTGGCCGTTTAAGCGATGAATCACGCGAATTGCTGACGCGCTGCGGCATCAAAATCAATCTGCAGGAGCAGCGTTTGATCGCCTTCGCTGAGAACATGCCTATCGATATCCTGCGCGTGCGCGATGACGATATTCCAGGTCTGGTGATGGACGGTGTGGTTGACCTCGGCATTATTGGCGAAAACGTACTCGAAGAAGAGCTGCTGGACCGTCGTGCTCAGGGCGATGATCCGCGTTACTTTACCCTGCGCCGCCTTGATTTCGGCGGCTGCCGTCTGTCGCTGGCGATGCCGGTTGATGAAGAGTACACCGGCCCGCAGTGTCTGGAAAACGCCCGCATCGCGACCTCCTATCCCCACATCCTGAAGCAATATCTGGACAAGAAAGGCATTCCTTTTAAATCCTGCCTGCTGAACGGTTCGGTTGAGGTGGCACCGCGTGCCGGTCTGGCCGATGCCATTTGCGATCTGGTCTCTACCGGCGCCACGCTGGAAGCCAATGGCCTGCGCGAAGTCGATGTCATTTATCGTTCCAAAGCGGTGCTGATTCAGCGTGACGGCGAAATGTCCGCCGCCAAGCAGGAGCTGATCGACAAGCTGATGACGCGCATTCAGGGCGTCATCAAAGCGCGCGAATCAAAATACATCATGCTGCACGCGCCAAGCGATCGTCTGGAAGAGGTGATTGGTCTGCTGCCGGGCGCTGAACGTCCAACCGTGCTGCCGCTGGCGGGCGACAAGAGCCGCGTAGCGATGCACATGGTCAGCAGCGAAACGCTGTTCTGGGAAACCATGGAAAAACTGAAGGCGCTGGGTGCCAGCTCCATTCTGGTATTGCCAATTGAGAAGATGATGGAGTAAGACGATGAGCGCATTCAATACCCTTATTGACTGGAATCAGTGCAGTGACGAGCAACAGCAACGTCTGCTGATGCGCCCGGCGATTTCTGCGTCTGATGCCATTACGCAGACGGTGCGCGCCATCCTTGACAAGGTGAAAGCGGAAGGCGACGACGCCCTGCGTTATTACAGCGCCACCTTCGATAAAACTCAGGTCGATGCGTTGCGCGTGTCGCAGGCGGAGATCGACGCGGCGTCCGCGCGCCTTGACGACAAGGTCAAACAGGCGATGGCGATCGCCGTACGCAATATCGAGACCTTTCACGTCGCCCAGCAGCTGCCGGCTGTGGATATCGAAACGCAGCCTGGCGTGCGCTGCCAGCAGGTGACGCGCCCGGTGCGCTCGGTTGGCCTGTATATTCCTGGCGGCTCTGCGCCGCTGTTTTCCACCGTATTAATGTTGGCGACGCCTGCCCGCATCGCCGGTTGTGGTCGCGTGGTGCTCTGTTCCCCGCCGCCGGTGGCTGATGAAATTCTGTATGCGGCACAGCTGTGTGGCGTCCAGGAAGTGTTTCAGGTTGGCGGCGCGCAGGCGATTGCTGCGCTGGCACTGGGTACCGAATCGGTGCCTAAAGTGGATAAGATCTTTGGCCCGGGTAACGCCTGGGTAACCGAAGCCAAGCGCCAGGTGAGCCAGCGTCTGGATGGCGCGGCGATCGATATGCCTGCGGGTCCATCTGAAGTGCTGGTGATTGCCGATGCTGAAGCCACACCCGATTTTGTCGCCTCCGATCTGCTTTCACAGGCGGAACACGGTCCCGACTCACAGGTGATTCTGCTCACGCCTTCCGCCGAGCTGGCGACGGCGGTGGCTGAAGCAGTAGAGCGTCAGCTGGCGCAACTGCCGCGTGCGGAAACCGCCCGTAAGGCGCTGGAGAGCAGCCGCCTGATTGTGGCCCGCGATCTGGCGCAGTGCGTGGAAATCTCCAACCGCTACGGCCCTGAGCACCTGATCATCCAGACGCGCCAGGCGCGTGACTGGGTGGAGCGCATCACCAGCGCTGGTTCAGTGTTTCTCGGCGACTGGTCGCCCGAATCGGCGGGCGATTACGCCTCCGGCACCAACCACGTGCTGCCAACTTATGGTTATACCGCCACCTGCTCGAGCCTTGGCCTGGCCGATTTCCAGAAGCGTATGACGGTGCAGGAGCTGACGCCGCAGGGCTTTTTGCAGCTGGCGCCGACGATTGAAACCCTGGCTGCTGCCGAGCAGCTGATTGCCCACAAAAATGCCGTTACGCTGCGCGTTGCCGCCCTTAAGGAGAAAGCATGACCGATATCACTGCGCTGGCCCGGGCCAACGTGCGCGACTTAACGCCTTACCAGTCGGCGCGCCGCCTGGGTGGCAACGGCGATGTCTGGCTGAATGCCAACGAGTTTCCACTGCCGGTGCCGTTTGAGCTGTCGCAAAATACGCTGAATCGCTATCCGGAATGTCAGCCGAAGTTGGTGATCGAGCGCTACGCCCGTTATGCCGGTTTGCAACCCGATCAGGTGCTGGTGAGCCGCGGTGCCGATGAAGGCATTGAGCTGCTGATGCGCGCCTTCTGTGAACCAGGCAAAGATGCGATTCTGTTCTGCCCGCCGACCTACGGCATGTACAGCGTCAGCGCGGAGACCATCGGGATTGAATACCGTACCGTGGCGGCCACCGATAACTGGCAGCTGAACCTGCCTGCTATCGCTGAACAGCTGGATGGCGTCAAGCTGGTCTATATGTGCAGCCCGAACAATCCTACCGGCAATCTGATCAGCGCTGACGATATTCGCCAGCTGCTGGAGATGACGCGCGGCAAGGCGCTGCTGATTGCCGATGAAGCTTATATTGAGTTCTGTCCACAGGCGACGCTGGCGAGCTGGCTGGCGGAGTATCCGCACCTGGTGATTCTGCGCACGCTGTCCAAAGCCTTTGCGCTGGCCGGTCTGCGCTGCGGTTTTACCCTGGCGAATCCGCCGGTGATCGATCTGCTGATGAAGGTGATTGCACCCTACCCGCTTTCCACGCCGGTGGCAGATATTGCCGGCCAGGCATTAAGCGATGACGGCATTACGCTGATGCGCCAGCATGTCGCGCAGCTGAACGATAATCGCCAGTGGCTGATCGATGCGCTGCGTCAGTGCGCCTGCGTGGAGCAGGTTTTCGCCAGCGAAACCAACTATGTTCTGGCGCGCTTTAGCGATTCTCCCACTATCTTTAAAACCTTGTGGGATCAGGGCATTATTTTGCGCGATCAAAACAAACAGCCGGGGCTGGCGGGATGCTTACGCATTTCTATCGGTACCCGCGACGAGTGCGAACGCGTTATCGCTGCACTGCAACTTTTATCCGGCGCTTCCAGGGAGCACGCATGAGCCAGAAAACGCTTTTTATTGACCGCGACGGCACCATTATTTCTGAGCCGCCCGAAGATTTTCAGGTCGACCGTATGGACAAGCTCGCCTTTGAGCCGGATGCCATTCCAGCGCTGCTGAAGCTGCAGAAAGCGGGCTATCAGCTGGTGATGATCACCAATCAGGATGGTTTAGGTACCAGCAGCTTTCCGCAGGCGGATTTTGATGGCCCACACAACCTGATGATGCAGATCCTCACTTCGCAGGGCATCACCTTCAGCGATGTGCTGATCTGCCCGCATAAGCCGGACGATCACTGCGACTGCCGCAAGCCTAAGGTCAAAATGGTGGAAGCCTGGCTCACTGACGGTGCGCTGGATAAGGCCAATAGCTATGTGATCGGCGACCGGGCTACTGATATCGAGCTGGCCGAAAACATGGGCATTCAGGGCCTGCGTTACGGTAACGAGAACCTCGACTGGAACGCGATTGCCGTGCAGCTGACCAAACGCGATCGTCATGCGCTGGTGGAACGCAACACCAAAGAGACGCAAATCAAAGTAGAAGTCTGGCTGGATCGCGAAGGCGGTAGCCGCTTTAACACCGGCGTTGGCTTCTTTGACCATATGCTGGATCAGATCGCCACCCACGGCGGCTTTCGCATGAACATTGAGGTGAAAGGCGATCTCTATATTGACGATCACCACACCGTGGAAGATACCGGCCTTGCGCTGGGTGAAGCGCTGCTGAAAGCGCTGGGCGATAAGCGTGGCATCGGCCGCTTCGGTTTTGTATTGCCGATGGACGAATGCCTGGCGCGCTGCGCGCTGGATATCTCCGGCCGGCCGCATCTCGAATACAAGGCGGAGTTTACCTATCAGCGCGTCGGCGATCTCAGCACGGAAATGGTTGAGCACTTCTTCCGCTCGCTCTCTTACACCATGGCGAGCACGCTGCACCTGAAAACCAAAGGCAAGAACGATCATCACCGCGTGGAGAGCCTGTTTAAGGCCTTTGGCCGCACGCTGCGCCAGGCGATTCGCGTTGAAGGCAACACGCTGCCAAGCTCGAAGGGAGTGCTGTAATGGATATTGTGATTCTCGATACCGGCTGCGCCAATCTCTCTTCGGTGAAATGGGCGGTGCAGCGTCTGGGTTATGAGCCGCAGGTCAGCCGCGAGGCGGATATCGTGCTCAATGCCGATAAGCTGTTTTTGCCGGGCGTCGGCACGGCCCAGGCGGCAATGGATCAACTGCGCGAACGTGAGCTGATTGACCTGATTAAAGCCTGTACTCAACCAGTGCTGGGCATCTGTCTTGGCATGCAGCTGCTGGGCGCTGCCAGCGATGAGAACGGCGGCGTACCGACGCTGGGCATTATCGAACAGCGGGTGGCGCTGATGAATACCCACGATCTGCCGCTGCCACACATGGGCTGGAACCAGATTTCTTCACAGGCGGGACATCATCTGTTTCGCGGTATCGATGAAGAAGCCTATTTTTACTTTGTGCACAGCTACGCCATGCCGGTTAACGCCAGCACCATCGCCCAGTGCCATTACGGCGAAGCCTTTACCGCCGCGGTGCAGAAAGATAATTTTTACGGCGTGCAGTTCCACCCTGAGCGCTCCGGCAAAGCGGGTGCGCAGTTGCTGAAGAACTTCCTGGAGATGTAAGGATGATTATCCCCGCTTTAGATTTAATTGAAGGCAAGGTAGTTCGGCTGCATCAGGGCGATTATGGCCAGCAGCGCGATTATGGCAGCGATCCGCTGCCGCGCCTGCAGGACTATGAACGTCAGGGCGCGCAGCTGCTGCATCTGGTTGACCTGACCGGCGCTAAAGACCCCGCCGCGCGGCAGATCGCCCTGCTGAAAACGCTGATTGCGGGCGTCAGCGTGCCGGTGCAGGTGGGTGGCGGCATTCGTAGCCGTGACGACGTGGCGGCGCTGCTGGCTGCGGGCGCGGCGCGCGTGGTGGTTGGCTCCACGGCGGTAAAAGATCCTGAAGAAGTACAGCAGTGGTTCCGTGAGTTTGGTGCCGAGGCGATTGTGCTGGCGCTGGACGTGCGCATTGACGCCAACAACCGTAAGGAAGTGGCGATCAGCGGCTGGCAGGAAGCGGCAGGCGTAACGCTGGAGGAAGTGATTGAACAGTATCAGCCGTTTGGCCTGAAGCACGTGCTGTGCACCGATATTTCACGCGATGGTACGCTGAGCGGCTCTAACGTCGCGCTCTATCAGGACGTGGCGGCGCGCTATCCTGAGGTCAGCTTTCAGTCGTCCGGTGGCATTGGTTCACTGGACGATATCGCCGCCCTGCGCGGCAGCGGTGCGCGCGGCGTGATTGTCGGCCGGGCACTTTTAGAAAACAAATTTACGGTAGCGGAGGCGATTTCATGCTGGCAAAACGGATAATTCCTTGTCTTGATGTACGTGACGGCCAGGTGGTGAAAGGCGTGCAGTTCCGCAATCATGAAATCATCGGCGACATCGTTCCACTGGCGCAGCGCTACGCGGAAGAAGGCGCAGATGAACTGGTATTTTACGATATTACCGCCTCTTCTGATGGCCGGGTGGTCGATAAAAGCTGGGTGTCGCGCGTAGCAGAAGTCATTGATATCCCCTTCTGCGTGGCTGGCGGCATTAAAACTCCCGAAGACGCCGCACAGATTCTCTCGTTTGGCGCCGATAAGATTTCTATCAATTCACCGGCGCTGGCCGATCCGTCGTTGATTACCCGCCTTGCCGATCGTTTTGGCGTGCAGTGCATCGTGGTCGGTATCGATACCTGGTTTGATGAAGCCAACGGCATTTACCAGGTCAATCAATACACCGGCGACGAAGCGCGCACGCGCGTCACCGAATGGCAAACGCTCGACTGGGTGCAGGAAGTGCAGAAACGTGGCGCCGGTGAGATTGTGCTGAACATGATGAACCAGGACGGCGTGCGTAATGGCTACGATCTGGTGCAGCTGAAGAAAGTGCGCGAGGTGTGTAAAGTGCCGCTGATTGCCTCTGGCGGTGCCGGCACCATGGAACATTTTTTTGAGGCCTTTGATGTGGCTAACGTTGATGGCGCGCTGGCGGCATCGGTGTTCCATAAGCAGATTATTAATATCGGTGAGCTGAAGCAGTTCCTGATTGCTAAAGAAGTGGAGATTCGCGCGTGTTAACAGCAGAACAACTGGCCCAACTGGATTGGGTGAAAACCGACGGCATGATGCCGGTCATTGTGCAGCACAGCGTCTCTGGCGAAGTGTTGATGCATGGCTACATGAATCAGCAGGCGTTAACGCACACGCTGAACGAAGGCAAAGTGACCTTCTGGTCACGCACCAAACAGCGACTGTGGACCAAAGGTGAAACCTCTGGCCATTTCCTCGACGTGGTAAGCATTACGCCCGATTGCGATAACGACACGCTGCTGGTGCTGGCTAATCCGCTTGGCCCAACCTGTCATAAAGGTACGTCCAGTTGCTTCGCACCGGCAGCGGCCGACTGGACTTTCCTCTATCAACTGGAAGAGCTGCTGGCATCGCGTAAAAGCGCCGATCCTGAAAGCTCTTATACCGCCAAACTCTATGCCAGCGGCACCAAGCGCATCGCGCAGAAAGTGGGTGAGGAAGGCGTCGAGACCGCACTGGCGGCCACGGTTAACGATCGTCATGAACTGACCAATGAAGCGTCAGATCTGATCTATCATCTGCTGGTGCTGCTGCAGGACCAGGATTTAAATCTCAGCACCATTATTGAGAACCTGCGCCAGCGTCATAAATAATTCCCTTTGATTGCCACCCGCGCAGGTTCTCTCCTGAGCGGGTTATTCCCTTTCCCCGCCCTATCTTTGCCGGAGCCCACAATGACGACCACCCATGAAAAACTGCTTGCCCTGCTCGACCAGCATCAGGCGCGTTACACACTAATGGAGCATGCGCCAACCGGTAAATGTGAAGAGGTCGCCGCCATTCGCGGTACCGCCATCGGCCAGGGCGCTAAAGCGCTGGTTTGCCACGTCAAAGGCAACGGTATTCGTCAGCATGTGCTGGCGGTGTTACCCGCCGACCAGCAGGCCGATTTAACACGCGTCGCTTCAGCGGCGGGTGGTACGCGCGCCTCGCTCGCCAGCCCGGCAGAAGTCGACAAGCTAACCGGCTGCGTATTTGGTGCCATTCCGCCGTTTAGCTTTCATCCTGATTTACGCCTGTTAGTGGACCCGCTGCTGTTCGAGCGCTTTGACGAGATAGCTTTTAATGCGGGTTTGTTGGAGAAATCGGTGGTGTTGAAGGTGGAAGATTATAAGAGAATTGCCGGAGGGAGAGTTGTGCCGATTGGGAAGTAAGGTGGGAGCGTAAAATGCTTATCGCTGGGTAAAAAGCATATATCAAATATATTCGAAAGCAGATGCGTAAAGCGCAAGCACGCTTAACGTTGAAGAGATAAGTCATTACATCGACCACAGCTTATACTATTTGGCCTGATCTGAAACCACTCCAGGCATCAGATAAGCATGGCACGACAATGACTGGAAATAAAAAAGGCCTCCCACAGGAAGCCTTGTTATCACTAAACGATTAATCCAACCATTCGGTATGGAAAACACCGTCTTTATCAATACGCTTGTAAGTATGCGCACCGAAATAGTCACGCTGAGCCTGAATCAGGTTAGCAGGCAGGACTTCTGAGCGGTAGCTGTCGTAGTAAGCAATCGCCGCAGAGAAGGTTGGCGTCGGGATACCGTTCTGAATCGCGTAAGAAACCACATCACGCAGCGCCTGCTGATACTGATCTGCGATATCTTTGAAGTACGGTGCTAACAACAGGTTGGCGATGCCCGCATCTGCTTCATAAGCATCAGTGATCTTCTGCAGGAACTGGGCACGAATGATGCAGCCAGCACGGAAGATCTTCGCGATTTCACCGTAGTGCAGATCCCAGTTATTCTCTTCTGACGCGGCACGCAGCTGTGAGAAGCCCTGAGCATAAGAGACGATTTTGCCCAGATAGAGCGCACGACGCACTTTCTCAACAAACTCAGTTTTATCACCGGTGAACGCTTTCGCCTGTGGACCGCTCAGTACTTTAGAGGCTGCCACACGCTGGGTTTTCAGCGAGGAGAGGTAACGCGCAAACACAGACTCGGTGATCAGCGACAGTGGTTCGCCGAGATCCAGTGAGCTCTGGCTGGTCCATTTACCGGTGCCTTTGTTAGCTGCTTCATCCAGAATCACATCAACCAGGTATTTACCGTCTTCATCTTTCTTGGTGAAGATATCTTTGGTGATGTCGATCAGGTAGCTGCTCAGTTCGCCGTTATTCCACTCCGTGAAGGTCTCAGCCAGCTCTTCGTTGTTCAGGCCTAACGCGCCTTTCAGCAGAGCATAGGCTTCAGCGATAAGCTGCATGTCGCCATATTCGATGCCGTTGTGCACCATTTTCACATAGTGGCCCGCGCCGTCCGCACCCATATAGGCCACGCAAGCTTCGCCATCTTCTGCACGCGCAGCAATTTTATCCAGAATCGGTGCGACCAGTTCGTAAGCTTCTTTCTGACCGCCAGGCATGATAGATGGGCCTTTAAGTGCGCCCTCTTCACCACCGGAAACGCCGGTGCCGATGAAGTTAAAGCCCTGCTCAGACAATTCTTTATTGCGGCGGATGGTATCTTTATAGAAAGTGTTGCCGCCATCAATCAGGATGTCGCCTTTATCCAGGTGCGGAGTCAATGAAGCGATAGTCTTATCTGTTGCTTCACCAGCCTGAACCATCAGCAAAATGCGGCGTGGTTTTTCCAGAGAGGCTACAAACTCTTCAACGGTGTGAAAAGGCGCAAGCTGCTTGCCCTGATTTTCAGCGATAACTTCGTCAGTCTTCTCACGAGAGCGGTTGAAGATAGAAACAGTGTAGCCGCGGCTCTCAATGTTAAGTGCCAGGTTACGGCCCATTACCGCCATACCTACAACGCCGATCTGTTGCTTGGACATTATTTACTCCTGTCTAATATAATGATCTTGAACTTTTAACTCCACCTAATTAAAGAGCAACAGGGCTCAATAACAAGTCATTTTTATTGTACATCACAATTACTAATGCACTACAAATTGCATTAATAATTATTTCCTTTGAAAAAATCGGACCTTGATTAAGGCCATTAACTGATTATAAGGATGCACAATAAAATAAATTGTAAACACTTACTTCTTGCCATAAATCTTAGTTGGTAACACGGATTTTTCTGATGCAGACTCAAACTCAGTGGAAAAACTAACAGAGGATTGTTTTAAGATTTCAGCAGGACTAACACGAACTTCCTTAAGGTTAAAAGTAGACCATGATGTTAAGCCCGTAAGGCTTTCAAACTTATTTTTATAATAATCATTCCAGTAAAATGATGTCCCACTCAGGCCTAAGCTTGCTACTATCAACTGAAAATGAAACCGAGTAGAAATAAATACGTCATTTTTTGAAAAAGTTAATCCATCTCGCCAGATATCTTCGAAAATAAAAATTTTTGCAGTAGGATATTTTTGAGAGATTCTTGGCCAGAAACCACTATCAACGCCGGGTCTAAATTCATAAAGATTAATTGGTGAGCCAGGATTATGTGAAATAAAATCATCAATGCAGCTTTCAATTAATAATAAAAATTCATTACGCTCATCAGGGTTATTAACACTTTCGTCATTAATACATAGGCAAAGAGCAGGTTGTGCAGACTCTTTCAAACGCACAGTTTCACTAAAAGGAAAGCAAAAAAAATCATCGCCAATAAAACTGATGTGAGCATTCGTTTGTTTATTAATAGCATTAAAGCTTGCTAAATCGCGCACGTCAAATAAAGAGTATTGTATTATTGATTCTGCTAATTTTGAAGCACTGCCATCTGAGAGAGGGATTAATCCTAAACCAGTGGAATAACATGGGAAAGAGAATTTTTTTGAAAAAAAAGCTACTAATTCAATTAGTTTTAGATTTTCAGTATGCAGGTCATTTATGTAACCGCCGCCTAGCAAATGCATACTGCTAATGAATGGAAACAATTGGAGCATTGACCGTTCACGGGAATGAAGCAGCGAATAGTTAGAAAATTTATCATCAACTGAACCGTTGTCACCCAGTGACTTCGAAAGTAACCATAGATAGTCAACACAAATAACATCACTGAATAAACTCTGAGCAACGACAGGGTCGGTCACATCAACGTAAATTATACAGCCGGGATGCTGCTTTTTAACAGAAGTAATCCAGCCTCGGGTGAGCATGTCATCTCCAAAGTTAGGTATACCTGCAGCAGAAATCAGATAAAATATTTCTTTTTTTGGTTCATTTTTTTCTACAATCCGTTTAGAAAATTTGTCTTTTAAAAATCCAACTATTGAATTCAAAGCAACTTCCTCTTAATAGGTAATTCTAGCAGTTAAGGAGAGTACGGTAAATTTCTAGCGTTTTACTTACTACCATTTCTGAAGAGAATTTACGCATTACTAAATTTCGACTGTTAATACCCATTTCTTTTCTTAAGGATGTGTTTTCAACAAGAATTTTAATTTTTTTAATAAGTTCAGCCAAATCTCCTTTTTTTACCAAAAACCCATTTATACCATCATGTATGATGCTATTACATCCACCTGAATCATAAGAAATTAATGGCCTGCCTATCGATGCACCTTCAATAAGTATCCTCGGAACACCTTCTGGATAAGTTGAAGGCAAAGCAACCAAATGAGCCTGAGCAATAAGGCGATCAATATCTTTTCTGTGGCCAAGCCAATTAATTAGACCTGAATTATGCCATTTTTCAATTTGTTCTAATTCTAGGGCGTCAGGATCATCTTTAACGGTAATACCTGCGGCATTAATATCAAAAAAAACATGTTGCTTACGAAGTTCATTTTTGGCAAAAATTAAGTCTTGTAAACCTTTTCTTTTGAGCAGACGACTGGCGAAAAGTATCACAGGCACTTCACAAGGCAACTCATCTTGAAAATAAAATAGATTTGTGTCTACGCCTGCGCCGTCTATTATGCAAGTTTTACTTAGTGAAAGCCCCGTTAAACTTGATAATTTTTTCCGGTCACCTTCATGTTCAAAAATCAAGAAAACATTATCATTTTTGAATATGAAATTAAATAATGGTAATACAATAATTTTCAGAGAAACATTTAAATATCCGTCATCAGAAAAAACACGCCCTAAGCCTACAAAACTTATTACAACTTTCTTTTTATAAATCCTGCTATACAACCCACCCAGAATAGAGGGTTTAATAGTAATGCAGTGGATAATGTCAGCATCAATTCTATTTAGAACTTTAGAAATATGAAAGAAAGTATATATAAAAGAAAAAGGATTTATTGATTGAGCATTTAGTTCAGCATCATGGCAAAAAAAACCAATATTTATTAATCTTTCTTTTACAGATAAACTATCAAAATTAGCTAAAACATGTACTTCATAACCTTCATTCTGGGTAGCTTTAGCTCTTTCAAGCCAATGCAAGTCAAAATACCAGTCTGAGTTTATGATGTAACAGATCTTTTTCATTATTTTTTTCCGTAATGCTTTGAACCTGTCACGCCTTTCAAACCATCAGATATACCACTGATTAAATAATTGAAATATGACTTTTTACTTTTTTGCTTATAAACGTTAAAACCTAGCTTAACCAATCTAAGCAATATCGCTGGCCATGAGTAAGGCGGGCATGACTTTAAAAAGTGACGTGATAAAAGCAGATTCCTTGATAAATAATAAACTTTCCATGTAGGCAATACAACATCCGACTTAATCGAAACATCATGCGTAAACAACAATTCAGGACAATAGAAAAAATTATGACCTTCATTGCTTAAATGTAACGAGAAATACACGTCATCAAAGTAAATAAATAAATTTTCATGAATGAAATTCCTGTAATCACTAAGGATTTCAGATTTAATTATCGTTCCTACAAAGGATAATGTTATGCAAGAAGTGGATTCATCTTCTTTTGGTACATACTCAGACGGCCGGAAAAAATATTCAACATTTTCGAAAAAAGAATATGGAACTTTAGTGAATGGTTTATTCATTAAACATTCATTTCCGTAAGTATCAATAACTTTACAACTATAAGCAGTAAAAGATGAACGATCCTTAGCTATAAACTTTTTCAGGAGATCTTTTGAAGGGTAAGCATCATCGTCATACATAGCTACCCAATCAGCTGATAAATGATCATTTATGTACTCAGCTCCACTTTTGAAGCCACCAGCTCCGCCGCTATTGTTGGGAAGGGTGACAATATGTATATTCTGAGAACTAACAGACTGTAACCATTCTCCTGTGCCGTCAGTTGAAGCATTATTGACAATGACCAAATGATTAAACCCTGCCTCTAAAGAGGCGTTTACACATAACTTGAGTTTTTCGAGACGATTGAACGTAACGATTAGGGCGATGAAAATCATTTTACGCTGACCGTAAATACAGGCATAACTCCGTCGTTATCCACCACTTTCAAATATGTTCTTGCTGTATGCAATGCTTCAGCAATAGTTACGTCCATATCAAGATAGCGATAGGTACCCAAACGGCCTATAAAAGTTATGTTTACTTCTTTCTCAGCCATGTCAATATAGTTTTGCAATAAATCCATCTCACCGACTTGTCTGATAGGATAGTAAGGCGTATCGTTTTCAGTGCAAGCCCGACTAAACTCTTTATAACATACCGAGCCAATATGTGATTCCCATGGGGAAAAATATTTATGTTCAGTAATGCGTGTATATGGGACAGTCTGTTCACAATAGTTCATTACAGCACAACCCTGAAAATCCCCGTCCGCACTGAACTTTTCAAAATCAAGCGTGCGGTAACCCAAACGACCAAGTTTGTAATTAAAGTAACCATCCAGAGCGCCACTATAAAACACATGATCATAATTGAGCTTCTCGTCAGATTGTAAAGAAGTATTTAGTTCAACAGATATGTTGTCATGTCTGAGTATTGACGCAACTAATTCAGTGTAGCCGTCCCGAGGCATACCCTGAAATTTATGATTAAAATAGTTATCGTCATAATTAAAACGTACAGGCAGGCGCTTTAATATTGATGCAGGCAAGTCTTTTGGAGACATACCCCACTGTTTTATCGTATAACCTTTGAAAAAAGCTTCGTAAAGTTCCTTTCCAACAAACCTCAGAGCTTGATCTTCAAAAGATTTCGGATCAGTAATGCTCTTGTCACCTTTATCTTCGATCAGCTTTTTCGCTTCAGCAGGTGAGCATGTTTTATTAAAAAATTGATTAATTGTATGAAGATTAATAGGCAAAGAAAAAACCTGTGATCTCACAGTCGCTTTTACGCGATTAATATATGGCATCATAATAGAATGATTATTAACATAGTCCCACACTTCTTCGTTATCGGTATGGAAAATATGCGGGCCATAAGTGTGAACCATCACGCCAGTAGTTGGTTCTCTTTCACTGTAGCAATTACCAGCTATATGGCTCCGAGTATCAATAATTTTAATTTGATGCCCCTTCTCAGCCAGTTCACGCCCAATAACTGCACCTGATAGTCCAGCACCTACTATAAGAATTTTTTTAATAGTCATATCGTTAACCTAAAATAACACGGCGGATTTTGTAATAAGTTTTAGCAATATTGTGACGACGAGCACTACCAACGGGAGCATATCGATTTAAATAGGGCATTAGCTTGCGTTTAATCTTGGTTTGCAGCAAAATTTTAGAACTAGAAGGTGTAATAATTTTACTAGCTGGTCCAATATTGTTTAATCGATCATAGACTTCTTTTTGCCACGGAGTGCCATAGATATTTTCCATAAAGTTATCGAAAAAATCCACATAAGGAGTATCCCATGGCTTATTTTCTCCCGCATAATGAATCATTTTTGGTTTCTTCCGTGAAGCCAAAAACTGCATATAGGTCGCGAAATTCAAGTTAGGAAAGAATTCATCCGTATTACCATTGCCATGATAAACGTTCCATTCAGAAGGCAAAAAATGTACGCGCTCATAAAAAACTTTATTCATTATATCTTGGTCAAGGAACCAATATGTACGCGCTTTCATAGCGGACATTAATTTCTCATAAGTATTTTCAATATTCATCTGAGAAATATTGAAGATGATAATACCCGCCTGAAAATATTTGTCAGGATCTTTCATTGACAGCACTTCTATGAGATATTCCCGAGAAGTTAACTGCTTACTAGAATCGTCATGAGCAAGGGCATTAAATTTAACAAAACCTTCCATAACGATATCTTTCACTGCCGCAATAAGGTTTGTCCCTAAATCGATATACGTTAACTCTGCAACATCCGATTGAACAACAGTGTCAGCATCAATAAAAGTTACTTTCTTGAACTTGCTGAATATTTTTGGAATAAAGAGTCGTGCATAAGTAGCTGCGCTAAAATGTGCACGTGTAAAAACACTTTTCATCTCTGAAAAGGCATTGACATCGAAGAATCGAATAGAAATATTATCCCTTTTTTGCTTTAGAGAAATAATTCTTGCTTTATTTCTTTCAGAGACATTATTTTCTAATATGACAATATCATAATTTTCCTGATGACTACTGCTCTTAATGATTGAATTAATTAACGCGCCACCAGATAATGCATAGTTGTCATCAAAACACACGACAATACAATTGTTATTTTTCGAAAATGCGGGTTCCAGCTTGCCGTTAAAAGTTTCTGTTTTAACAAATGTTCTCTGAATTTCTTTTATTTTTAGATTTTCTTTTTTATTTTTTTCAATTAAGAAAATATTGAATAATCTTTCTGAAATATGACCAATCACTCTTTTTTCTTGTAACTGATAATTGCGCATTGAGAAATCACTTTCCATGTGCTCAAATATCGAAAAAAGCCATGAAGAATACTCATTGAAGAGATTTTTTCTCATAACAAACATATTTGTATAGTACCCAGTTTCTGAGCTATTAAAAACTTTAACAGTTTCTGAATATTCAGGATAAAGGTATAATAAACTAGTTATAGCTGACTGATAATCTTCGATATGCAGATACGGAGAAACTTTATAATGATCATAATTATTTTTGCTGCCAGCGTTACGTACGCTCCATTTTTTTGGCAGCAAAACATCATTATCGCCCAAGCAAGCAATAATATCACTTTCATTTAAACCGAATTTTTTTTCATATTCTGCATTGATGATATCATCATTTACCACCCCCCAAACATCTTCTGGGTAATCTTGTTTAGAAGAAAAATTCAAATGTCTCCTGTAATGCATAAAGCCTACGAAATCAGAAGAGTTATCATTTTTCCAAACCCAATATTGGGCAGTAAGTTCACAGTAAAAAGGGTTTTTAAATGAGATGTTGTTCCCACTATCATCGCCATCACAACATATAACGTTGTAGCTATTAGCCTTACCTACATGTATAGGGATAATAATATCGCTAGAAAGAAATGCGCTTGGTTTATGATGACTCGTATATAGTGTAACTTTCATTTTTTTCTCATCCATTTTTATGCTCAATTACATTGATGACCGATATTGATTCAAAATTTCGTCAGCGCTACCCATTGCGCGCATTCGGTGATTTTCAATCCAGATAACTTTATCACATACTTTTTGTATATCAGAAAGGTTGTGGCTGACAAACAAAATGGTAACACCCTTACTCTTAAATTGATTTATAGTTTCAATGCATTTTTTTTGGAAAGCAAAATCACCTACAGCTAAAACTTCATCAATAATTAAAATATCAGGATCAACTTGTGTAATAACTGAAAACCCTAATTTTGCCAGCATACCGCTTGAATAAACGCGTATTGGTTCGTCAATAAATTCACCGAGTTCAGAAAACTCGATCATTTTATCAATTCTATCTTTTAATTCTCTTCTACGTAAACCTAAAAGAGTTGCATTAAGCTTAATATTTTCCCTGCCTGTAAGCTCTGGATGAAAACCACCACCTAGTTCCAGCATTGAAGCCACTCTTCCATAAGTAGAGACATGGCCTGAAGTAGGTTTTATTACTCCAGCGACTAATCCAAGCGATGTGCTTTTACCTGCGCCATTTCTTCCTATCAACGCAACCGACTCGCCTTTGTGGACTTGAAACGAGATATCTTCAATTGCCAAATAACTCCTGCCCGAAAGTAAAGTGAGTGCTCTTTTTGGATTAAAAATAAGCTCTTTAATACCGGACCCTATATGATGATATAAAGGATAGCGTTTAGTAACAGCATTGAACTCAATGGCAAGTTCCATTATAAAATCTCCGCGAAGCGATATTTTAACTTGTTGAAGACCAAAGAACCAATAATCAATACAATAAAGCTTACTCCATAAAAAGAGAATATTTTTTCATAAAGAATATTTCCGTTCATGAACAACTCTCGCCAACTTAACACCATGTCAGCAAGCGGATTGTAATTTATCAGCCATTGATATTTCTCGGGAATCATGTTTCCTGCATATAATATAGGAGTACAATAAAACATTAGCATAATACCAAGTGTTATAAACCTTTCCAGATCTCTAAAAAATAGGTTGAGCGTCGAAAGAAATAAAGCAACTCCATATGAGAATATAAGTTGAGCTATACCAATTAACGGTATGCCAAATATCCAGTTCCAGTGTGGCTGCATGTCATATACCAACAAGAAAACAATAATTACTGGAATAGTACAAATAAAATGCAGACACTCCATCATTACATTGCTAAATGGGATCACTGAGCGAGGGAAAACGGTTTTTTTTATTATTTGTGCATTAGCAATAAATGAGTACAACGAGTTTGTAGTTGAACTTGCAAACCACTGCCAAGGAAACAACCCTGTTATAATAAATATAGTATAATTTGGAATTTGAACGCGCATGATTAGCTTGAATATAAAGTAGTAAATCATAGCAAAAAGCAGTGGGTTGGCAATAGACCAGAGATATCCCAGAAAACTGCTTTTATAACGAACTTTCAGTTCTTTCTCAGTGATTACAGATATTAAATCAATAAGATAACCTAAATTAAACTTCATAAAATCACTCTACTTGATGTTTCGTGTGAACTGCTGCCAGTTGCTAACGACATATTAACCTTCAACTATGCTACCGCCCCTGGCTTACAGCTACCAGCGTACTTACTTAAAGATTCAGCTTGTGTTATGCAATTTCAGGCTTGTACATTACACGTAAATTTTCAACCACTTATCCGTACTTTAATTTTTACAGCCTTAGTTATCAGCTAACCCGTTATCCTATCACTTCTCAAATAAACACTGAAGAGTTAAGAAAAACCTGAGGTTTTGAAAGCAAAAAAGCCTGTCTCAAGGACAGGCTTAGTAGTTTTTTTTCACATCATCTAAACCCGTTCGGGTTCTTCGACTGCCAGTTCCAGGTGTCGCGCATCATCTCATCAATGCCACGCGAAACACGCCAGTTCAGCTCTTTGTCGGCCAGAGAAGCATCGGCCCAGAACGCAGGCAGATCGCCATCCCGGCGCGGTTTGATTTCGAAAGGAATTGCTTTACCTGCAGCTTTCTCAAATGCCTTGATCATCTCCAGCACCGAGTAACCTTTACCGGCACCCAGATTGTAAGCCTTGTAGCCTTCAACCTTGCTCAGATGATCCAGCGCTTTCAAATGCCCTTCCGCCAGGTCGACAACGTGGATGTAGTCGCGCTGCGCGGTGCCATCTGGCGTCTCGTAGTCGCCACCAAACACGCCGAGTTTATCGAGGCGGCCGATAGCGACCTGAGCAATGTAAGGCAGCAGGTTGTTAGGAATACCGCTTGGATCTTCGCCAATCTCACCTGATTCGTGTGCGCCGACCGGGTTGAAATAGCGCAGCGCAATCGCTTTAAATTGCGGTTCAGCTTTCGCGAAGTCCTGCATCACCAGCTCAACCATCAGCTTGGAGGTGCCGTAAGGGCTGGTTGTGCCGCCAATCGGCGTCGTCTCAACGTAAGGCACCGGCGCATTAGCACCATAAACCGTGGCCGACGAACTGAAAATGAACTGATAAATGCCAGCGTTGCGCATCTCTTCCAACAGAACAACGGTACCCGCGACGTTATTTTCATAATATTCGAGCGGCATACGCGTTGATTCACCGACTGCTTTCAGCGCAGCGAAGTGAATAACCGCAGAGATATCGTGAGCGGCAAACAGGTCACGCAGGCAGGCGCGATCCAACACATCGCCTTCGCAGAACACGGCTTGCTTGCCGGCCAGCTTCTCAACGCGATTGATCGACTCACGGGAAGCATTGCTTAAGTTATCCAGCACCACAACATCATCACCGCGCTGCAACAGCGCCAGTACCGTGTGCGAGCCGATATACCCCGCTCCGCCGGTTACTAAAATAGCCATGTGAACTCCTTTTTGCCGCACATTCGCGCGGCAATGATTGGTCAGCGTTACTTAGCCAGCAGCTTCTGAATGCCTGCGCGGAATTCGCGACCCTGCGCATTGTTGCGTAAGCCGTAAGTCACAAACGCCTGCATGTAGCCCAGTTTACGGCCACAGTCATAGCTTTTACCGGTCATCAGGCACGCGTCTACTGGCTTACTTTTGCTCAGGCTGGCGATCGCATCCGTTAACTGAATACGGCCCCATACGCCCGGCTCGGTTTTTTCCAGCTCGGCCCAGATATCGGCAGACAGCACGTAACGGCCTACCGCGCCAACGTCTGAATCCAGCTCAGAGACGTTCTCTGGTTTTTCAATGTAATCAGCGATTGTACCGACATCACCATCATTCTGCAGCGGCTCAGTGGTTTTAATCACTGAATACTCATGCAGATCTTCTTTTGACATCTTGCGAGCAAGAACCTGGCTGTGGCCGGTTTCTTCAAAGCGCGCCACCATGGCAGCCAGGTTGTAACGCAGCGGATCGGTAGCGTTGTCCAACAGGATATCCGGCAGCACCACCACAAAAGGGTTATCGCCAATCATCGGACGCGCACACAGAATAGAGTGGCCCAGTCCCAGTGGCTGCGCCTGACGCACATTCATGATGGTTACGCCCGGAGGACAGATAGACTGCACTTCGCTCAGCAGCTGACGCTTAACGCGGGATTCCAGCAGCGCTTCCAGCTCATAGGTGGTGTCGAAATGGTTTTCCACTGCATTCTTGGAAGCATGAGTGACCAGAACGATTTCCTTGATGCCTGCTGCAACGCACTCGTCAATGATGTACTGAATCATTGGCTTATCAACGATTGGCAGCATCTCTTTAGGAATGGCTTTTGTCGCAGGGAGCATATGCATACCGAGACCCGCAACCGGGATAACTGCTTTAAGCTTGGTCATATTTTTTCCATATAAATGAAGTAGGAATGTTCAGCGATTATGCATTAAAGAGATGATTCGCAAGTATAATCATAATCTGAAAAGTAGAGGGAGATTGTCGGAAACCGCGCCACGCTAAGCCGTTATTTCTGCGTTAAATTAACGTGTTGGCGATCACCGCAACACTCTTGCAGTGGAAATAAGAATAGTTCGATATTGGCAAGGTGACGATCGGCTGGATCAAAAGAAGGTGTTAATTACTGCGTCTGGCAGGCAGTAATATCTGCCCTGCCAGACTAAGGCAAATTATTGGTTATAAATTGCGCGCAGTTTTTCACGGTAGGACGTTAAGTCGTGTTCCGTTTTAATGCGCTGAATAGCTGCATTGGCTTTTTCCAGAATTTGATCCGGATTAGCGACAACGTCCATGATGATCGTTTTTAGCTGCTCGATATTACGCTGGCGCAGGCTCAGCTTTTCTTCTTCAGAGCGGACTTCATAATCACGTTCATCGTTCAGGGTATTAACGACCTGCCAACCCACGCTCTCCGGGTTGATTTCAGGCAATGCCCTGACGTTGGTGGTGATGACTGGGCATCCGCAGGACTGCATCTCCAGCACCGAGAAACCATAGGTTTCGGCCCAGGTTGGCAGCAGGCCGATATCAGCTTCCTGAAACAGTGCCAGCACGCTTTCGTTCGGCATAAAGCTGTGGTGAGTGAAGATGTCATGTTTAGCAATGGCGGCCAGCGTGCTTTCAGAGAAAGCTTCATCGTCCTGAAACTCGTTCAGCGCATAGTTGTAGGTTTTTTTCAGATCGCCAATCAGCGTTACTTTCACCTGATCGGAACGCAGACGGGACTCTTCAATCAACTCACAAAACGCCTGCACCACTTCCCCGCCACCCTTACGGAAAAATTCATTGCCGATAAAGACAAAGTGCACAGGGCTTTGCGCATCACGCGGTAGGCGATGCGTGGTATGCAACTTTTGCGGTGGGTGCATTACCACGGTTTTTTTCAGGATTGCCTGAGAGAGATCGCCATTGTCGAGCAGTAGCTTTTGCTGCATGTGCAGCGCGGCTTTTGACAACGCAATCAACGCCAGACAGTTGTCGGCGGCCAGGTAAGGAACCAATTTTTTCAGATGGTTGATATAATCAGGGCCGTATTTACGTCCCTTTTTCTCAAACAAAATACGTGGTGTATCGGTTTCAAAAGTGGCTAACCATTTTTTATCGGTGATAGCGACATCATTAAAAAGATGAAAAATGTCGACATCCTGATGTCCAGGCGAACAGAGTGGTTTAAAAACGAATACCTTCTTTTTTTTGAGAATTCTCATTGTTAAGAAGTTTATATAAGAATAAATATTTCTATATTTAAAATTTACATATTCGTTATTGGGATCCACTTTTATTGTTCTTTTTTCTGGATAATTATCGTTAGAAATACCCACTCTCATAAAACCACCTCATCAAAAAACATAAGCTCTGAATGATATATAGCTATTTATGTCACATGCCATGCTGTGTACCACAAATATACAAGAGTGCTTTTCAGGGCCATTTTATGCATGACAGGTCTCTGGTCTGTCGCAAGCGCTGGGCGTAACAGAGTGAAACGCCAAATTTTTATCGCTTACAGCATCATCGACTTCAGAATCCCGTCTGCCGTTGCCTGGCTCAAACACGTCCTGCGCCTGTATATCCGGCTTTTCATCCACTGTCCTGGATACGGTCAAAGTTGGTGACAGTGTAGATTAAATAGCATGAAACACTAACAACTCAATCATAAGAATTTTCTCAAATTCATCCCTACCTAAATAGGAGAACACTAAGTAATCAAAGCTATTTTTTGATATTTGCGTCTCACTTAAAATGAACTCTATTTTTCACTGGCCGCTTTTATTTCAAAAAAAACGGCAGCCGTGTATTTTTAATCGTTAGAAATAAAAACCACACTTATCAGATGCCAGAAGATTTGATTAAAAATAGTAAGCGTTCATCGTGCCGGTAGGGATAGCAATCATAATAGCCATTACCGGCAGAAAGAATCGGAATGCGTTGAAAGTATCGAACGCCAACAAGATTCAGATTATTGCCACACCTGAAAGCAGCAAGCCAGTGCATCTCCGTATGCAACTGGCTTGCTAAAGCGCATTAATAGATTAAATATTTTTCAGGTTTTTAATCTGCGCAGGTGACAGGCTGTTAAGTAAAATGCGCGCTACCTTGGTTTTCTTATACATGAAGTTGAAAACCGTCAGGTTCAGTATTTCAATCAGCAGCAGACTCATTACCGCCCCTTCAATACCATAATGAATGGTCATGAACCAGGTCAAAGGCACACTCAGAATCGCCGAGGCGACCATTTTTTTCATGATGAAAGAGTAGCCTTTGGTTTTGATAAGAATGTGATAAACCGCGGAGCCGCACATTCCTAACGTGGTTGATGCCAGGATAATTGGCACAATGCTTACTGCATCACGGTATTTAGCACCATACAAAATATCAATCAGGTAAGGCGAAATCAGCCAGATAGCGACCGAAATGGTGGTACATACCAGTAAAATCATGGTCACCAACAGAGAGATGTAATCTTCATTTTTCTTCAGATTGTTGATCTGATAGAAACGCGGAATGAAAGATGAAATCAGTGCAGTTGGCATGAATGACCAGGTACTGGCGATAATCAGGGCGCAGGCGTAGATCCCTGACCAGGCATAGCCCATCACGCTGGCAATGATCATCATGGGGATTTTATTGTAGATGTTGGCAGCCACGCTGGAGACGGCAAATGGGACAGCAGTGCCAACCAGCGCTTTAATTTTCTTCGCCCGCATGGAAGCAAAGACGCTGGACATTTTGTTAATGCGGCTGAACGTCAGGTATTTTATGGTTACGGCAATCAATGGGCTAATGATTAGCGGAATAGCGAACCAAAGCACATGCAGCTTGAGTTCAACAAACACCAGACGCAGCACCAGCGCGGTGACCAGGCCAGCAATATTACTGATGGTATTAAGCTTGGAGCGCAGCATATAGTTGTTGATAATTGCAATAAAATCAACAGACAACAGTAGCTGGGAAATCATTACCGCCAGAAAAAGGCCCATTTCCACGCGATCGTGGATTTTCCCGTCAAGCCAGCACCAAATAATGAACAGCAGGGAAAGTACCGTAAAGACCGTGGTACGGATGATGCACATTAATATAGAGCGCATTTCTCCCTGACGAGCATTATAACTGCCCTTCTTCAGAACCAACGGATCCACGCCCATTGATGAAATGATGTAGATCATCGAAAAAGAGGTGGTTGCCAGCGAAAGCACGCCGTAGTAATAGGGCCCAATGTATTTCGCCATAGCGGCGGTAACGATAAAAACGCCCGCTATCGAGATGATTTTTTCAAGCGCCATCCAGATAGCATTGCGGTAGCGCATATCAATTTTTTTGTACATTTTTACTTCCTGGTAATCTGGTTAAATAAACCGTAGGTATGAGTAACGAGTAAAATGTACAGGAGTGATTCTTTTACAGACGTTAACGGAAAAACAGGAATATTGAGTTTTTTATGCTCATTAACATAATATTTATAAACGTTTTTTTCTTTCAGCTTTATTCTTTTTACGGTCATCGCGTTAATATGATGTTTCTTTTCTGGCCGCGTATTTTTGACTTTATCGAGGCTGGCAATATTTTTTAAATTAGCCTTGGTCATATCGGCGATTTTGCCCGGTGATTCTACCGTGCTCAGCGTATCGGATAGATAGCGATTATGCTGATAAATAGACCAGGTGCCCATATGCACTTTTGGATCGCGGCTCAGCACATCAAGGACAAAACAGCGATCTTCTGAATGATGCATGGTTTCATCAAAGCGAAATTCGCCAATGGCACTGCGTTTGAAAAAGCGGTTCCATACGGTATTCAGACAGTTATTATTGCCAAAATAGTTAAAATCTTGCAAAAACTGTGCGCTGCTCATCTGGCCAGTCGGCGAGAATTTTTTCTCTTCGGCACGATTTTCCCAGGTAAAAAACAGTCGATAAGGAAACACTAACATTTCAGCATCCAGCGTTCCCAGCTCATTGACTGCCTTAGCAGCGTCGGGCAGGATCAAGTCATCCGGATCGCAGAACCAGACGTAATCGGACGAAGCATGCTCCAGCCCTTCATTACGAGCGGAAGAGACACCGCCATTTATCTTATTAATCAGATAAAAATTATCGACGGCCAGTTCGGTAATTTTGGTCTGAATGCTATTTGCACTGTCATCAGTGGAACCATCATTGACCAAAATGATATTCACTTTATCAGCAGGTAGCACCATTGCCGATCGTATAAAGTCTTTCACCAAATCCTGTTTGTTATAAACAGGACAAATAATATCAAGTTTCTTTTGTGGAATATTCATGCGTTTTACTCGGTTAAAATTTAAGTCAGCCGATCCCTGCTTTACACACGATCAAGATAATGCTGTGAGAGGAGGTTTTTGAGCCACAGCCCGGCAGCTTAAGGGCTACCGGGCCATAAAGCCGAGTGGTTATTTAATCGCGTAATAAGGCATCGCAACCTGCTTGCCATTAATGACAACGGAGATGTAGCCTTCGACTTTATCGGTATTAACCTGTTCAGGACGAAGGGCACGCGACTCCATCAGCACATCGCCTTGCTCATTCGCGCCAAAACCTGCTTTACCGTTGTGGACGGAAAAGCGCTGCAGGGCTTTGTGGGTGCTGGCACCGGCAGGCTGACTGACAAACTTCATCGTGCTGTCAAAACGGGCACAGCGGCCAACCATAAAGCGATCTTTCGCCGTGGTTTTCATTAGCACACCGGCGGAAGCGAGCCAGCCGGCGAGTTTAATGAAGACACGCGCATCGGTGTCATAAGGTGCATCGACCATCACATCGACAATCGGGCTGACGCCTTCAGCATGCCAACTCGCTTCTGCCTTCTGCGTTTTGCGCTGCAGGCTGATGATCGCTTTGCCACCGGTGGATTTACCGCCGGTAACATCGCTCAACACCTGTTGGTCAGTGCCTTTGTTGTAAGAGGATTGACCGAAAATCTCAATCTCCCAACAGTCGCCGACATCCGGGCTATACAGATTACCCAGCTCAAACCATTTTTCCTGATTTGAGTTGTTTTCAATGCGAAAACGCGAGGTCAGATAGTTATATTTCATGCTGCCATCAACGGCAACACCGTAGGATTCAACGCGTGTGGACCCTCGTTCCCATGCGCTCAGCCACTCTTCGCCGGTGTGTGAGTTATCAATTTTGCTGCCAACCTGCAGGTTGGTCTGGCGCGTATTCAGGCGTGAATGATGCGCCAGCAGAGGGTTTTTACAACCTTCCATACTCAGCGCATCAATGATCCACTGGCCATTAGAAATATCGCCCGGATTTTCAGTATGCTCAATCCAGCCATTATGGATAATTGACTGGGTTGCACGCGGCAGGTTTAGCACCATACCGCCGCTGCAGTTTTGGGCATTGAAGTTAGAGAGTTCAATGGCGGTACTGTGGTCCCAACTGCCCTGCTTTCTGCCAGACCAGGCAGATTTGATCACGTCGCCGGTACAGCGCGAGGCGTACCACTGGTCAATTTTGCAGTCGAGCGTATCCAGCATGCTTAGCGCGGTGCCGCCAACAAAATTGAAACGCAGGCAGGCTCCACGGAAGAACTGACCGCCGGCACAGGTATTTTCGAAAAAGCCCTGTTTGTTAGGGTTTTTGTTCACCTGACCATCAAACACCAGGCTACTCAACTCGACGCGGCGTGCGTTCACCTTAAAGATAAACGCCGATTTGCCATCCGACACAATGGTCGTTGCCGGGAAGTAACCAAAGTTGACCATGGCGCCAGACACACGGAAAAAGCCGGTCTCTTTCTCACCGAAATCACAGCCGGACACAAAGAACTTACCTGCGGGAAACTGCACGCAGATCTGCTGGTTAGCGTCCTGTGACCACTGATACATCGCCATGATAATCGGCGCCGTATCGGTTTCACCGTCAGCAATCGCACCGAAATCAAACAACGTCAGGCGGTTATAATCTTCCACCACACGACGCCAGTGGAAATCGCTGCCGCTGCTGAAGATTACGCCGCCGTTGTCTTTAGCCGCGGTAAAGCTGCCAACAAACTCGCCGCCGCCGACTTCCAGGCCTTCATGCCAGCTTTTCAGCTTGATTTTGGCGCCTTCAAACAGTGGGCGTGTTTTACGCAGCTGATCAACCGAGGGAATCTCCCCGATCAGCTGATAGCCCGTTGGCTGCGCCAGACGCTGGCTAAAGTCAGCACTGTTCGGACGAGAGACATCAGGCATAAAGAACAGCTGCTCGCCGTTGTCATCATAGACCGCCATCGAATGGGACGGGTTGGCGATCAACGCCGCGTTATCCGCAATGAACTGATCGAAATTGCCGCGATTCAGCGTAATGGGCTGCTGAATTTCAGAGACTTTGCCGTCGGCATTACGCAGGAAAACCGGAATGGTATTGCCACTTTTGGTCGGATCCACGCCCGCTTTGCCAATCCACAGTTTGCCCTGGAAGTTGTGCCAGAACTGCGGCGGCATGGTATAGACGTTTTCCGGCGTCAAAATGGGTACATCCGCTGGCGGAATATCTTTTGGATTCACGTCTTTCAGGTTTAACGTGCCGGAGCCACTCTTCGCGGCATAGCTGGAGAACGTGCTGACGGAAACGGCGGCTACAATTGATGACACCGCTGTTTGCAATACTTCTCTTCTTTTCATTCGTTCAATCCCGTGGTCAATTTTACCCATTAGCAGGCGAGAAACAGTTTCCCAGAGGGGTTTACACCAATGACAGCCAACGCTGCTTAATGGTTGCGCCGTCGAACTTCAGCGCGGTGGCCTGAGTATTGGCGCTCATGGCATAGAAGAGCGCGTCATCGTGGGCCAGTTGATTCATTTTTTCGATAAAAGTCTGCTTGTCGTTCATCGCCACCAGGAAACCATCCTGCTGGTCGTTGATGATTTCCTGCGGGCCTGTCGGACAGTCGTAGGCAACCACCGGCAGTGACCAGGATTTTGCTTCCAGCAGCACCAGCGGCAAGCCTTCGTAGCGCGAGGTCATCAGCGCCATGTCGCTGTCGCGATAGTAATCATTGATATTGGACACCTTGCCGACAAAGTTCACGCTGTTGCTGATGCCCAGCGTTTTCGCCTGCTGTTCCAGCGTCTGACGCAGTTCGCCATCACCGGCAATCACCAGTTTCCATTCCGGATTGGTGCTGACAAAGCCCTGCCAGACGTCGAGCAGCAGATCGAAGCCTTTCTGGTGATCCAGTCGGCCTACCGCCAGCGCCTGGCGATGACGCTGGGTGCGCTGATAGTTTTTATATACCACCGGATTAGGGATAGCGGTACTGCTGATATGCCAGTTGGAGAACACCTGATGATCTTTATCGGTCAGTACGATGACTTGATCGTAGTAGCGCAACATCAGGTATTTCAGGCACTGAATCGGCTTACTGAATGATTTGATGGCGATATGTTCGCAGGCGTAGGTTTTAGCGCGTTTTTTCTTCAGTGACAGCATGCTCCACAGCGCAAACATCACGCTAAGGCGTCCCATGCTGATCAGGAAAATGGCATCAAAATCCTGCTGCTGAATACGCTGAACCGCCGCTTTGATCGGATTAGATTGTCCCTCAAAGCTCACGATCTCTTTAACCTGACTAAACGGATAAAAGGTCTTTCCGCTGCCTTCCAGAGAATAGATGGAAACCTGATGCGCTTCGCCAAGGCACTCTGACATGAAGTTACAGATATTTTCTGTGCCTGCGTAGGAATAAGCGTCTTTAATGACCAGCACGACTCTTTTCATCGTTACTCTGTCCACCTCAATTGCGTTCAAAAACAAAGAAGGCCGTTACCGGCCCACAAAAATTTACCGATGCTTCAACGTGAACAGTACGCCGTTAACCATATACCAGATGTAATAGTAATATACTTTTAACGGGTTGTTTTTATAGATAATTCTTAATAGTTCCAGATGCCATTTCGCAGCTTTATTTTTATTACGCGACAGGGAATCACCCAGTTCGTAATAGTTCACGAGGATCTTTTCAATCACGCGTACCTGTTTGTAGCGGGTAAACAGCTCATACAAAAACAGGAAGTCTTCGTGACCTTTGCGCTGGAAGAAAATGCCCTGTGGCGGCCGGCGAAAGCAGACCGAAGAGAAACAGACGCGATACTGCTTCTTCACAAAGCTGTCCTGCTGCAGGTAAGGCTTTGACCAGGTAATATCGTGATCGGCGCTTTTGGTTTTGTAGTGATAATGCGAAATCACAAAGTCGTCACCGGCAGCGATGGCCGCCGTCTGCAGCGCCAGCTTATCTTTGTGCCACTCATCGTCGCTGTCGAGAAAGGCGATGATCTCTTCTGTCGCCGCACGCAGGCCAACGTTGCGGGTTTCTGCCGCGCCCATATTGACGTCGTTATCGAGAATGGTGATGCGCGCGTCCTGACAGTGTTCGCGCACGAAGGCCAGCGAATCATCGGTCGATTTATCATTCACCAGATAGATGTGCCAGTCCGGATAAGTTTGATCAATGACGGATTGTACCGCGCGCAGGATGGTCTGCCGCGCATTGTACATTGGGATGATAATGCCAACTGTACCAACGTGATTGTTCATCTGAGTACCTGAATTAAAAGAGTGCCAAAAAAATTGCTCCGTAAACGGAGCAATTGAAATCAGAAGAGGCGATACACCGCGGCTAAACTCCAGCCGGTGACCGACTGCGGCGAGAGAATGGTGTTGTATGCTAAGTAGTAGGTTGCCATGCCGCCGAGTAGCGCTACGTTGAGCGCCAGATTGCGTATTCGCATCATCAACAGGGCGAGCAGCAACGGTTCCGCATGCAGAAACAGGTTACCTACCCTGCCGCCCAGAATGGCGAAGTCGGAGAACACCATACGCACCGCCGCACCAATGGCGTAGGCGATCAACAGCAGATACGGCAGCCGATCTTCTTTCTGTATCGCGTTTTTGCCCCAGTACACCACCATAAAAAACACAATGAAGGCGATGTTTTTCAGGTTGGCGAGGCTGATAACCGGTGAATTGTTATCAAAGGTCGTACCGACGTAACTGGTGGCACGGTCGCCCACCACCGGCACAATCCCCAGCGAATCAAGAAAGAGCTTTTTACCACCAATAAAGCCGAGTGGAATTGCCAGGAACACCATCAGCAACGGCCAGTATTTACGCTGCGGCAGAAACAGAAACGGAATCACCATCACCAGCGCATAACCGGTGGAGTGAGACTGGGTGCTCAGCACCAGCATCACCGCTGACCAGATAAATTTGCGATTCACTGCCAGCAGAATGCTTGCGATAGCAAACGCGCTACAGAGTCCGAATCGAATCTGGTTCATGTCTTTGTTGATGAACAGATGCGTTGAATAGAGGCACAATGAACAGAGAATCAACGGCGAATATTTTTTATAACACCAGGCATTCGTGCTGACGGCAACGATCGCCACGAACAGCAGAAAATAGTAACTCTCTTTAGTAAAGAGCGATAACAGGCCGGCTAATAAGGTAAAGAAATTCTCATAACGATAAATCTGGGCAACGGTTGAGAAATCACTGATATGCACCTGATTAGCAAGATCGTGAAAAAACCCCAGATATTGCCAGTCATCGATACCGCTACCAGGTCCGCGCATACCGGCAAAACAGATCAGCAACACGGTGAAAATAAAGAACAAGTAGTTCACCATGGAGCGCGTTTTTACTTCCCGAAGCTGGTTTATTGCTGCCAGTTCAAACACACAAAAAACTAAAATCGTGTAGCTAATAATCCAATAAATCGCCATTCACTTTCCCACCGGATGGTTACCCGTTATAACTGATGCTGCCACAACGATACGGTCGCCCGTTAGCCGGGTTCGCTTCCCGTCTCGTCGAACGGCAACACCAACTATGTTGGCTATATATTTTTAGCGATAACCTTATTTCCCGGCAAAACGCCCTTTAACCTTATCTTTCAGGCGATTGATAAAATAGGTACGGTTATCTTTATTCGTTAAGAAGAAATAGCGAGCAAAACTGACGCTGGCGAGCAGCGACTTGCCATCCATTTTGTATCTCAACGGTAATTTATAGGCTTTATACGTATGAATATCGCGCTGTGTCAGGTGTGGCTTCATGCTGTCCAGCCAGAAATGAGAATACTTAACGGATTCTCCTTTGTGTTTGGAGCCAAAGGTGGTGATGAGATGATAGTTAGTCAGCGGCTGATCAATCATGAAAAATTCAAAGCCAAGGCGATCGGCACGAATGCAGAAATCATAATCCTGATGGCGCACATAGCGCGTATCAAACTTAATCTCAGCGGCGTATTCGCGTTTCAGCACGATGGTGCTGGTCTGGATAAAGCCGTAACAGCCAAACAGATACTCTGCCACGGTTTCGCCTTTGGCGACCGGTTGCATCGGCATCACCTTAAGAAAGCTGCCGTCCTGGATAATGTTCACCTGGCTAAAAATCACGTAGCGACTTTTGCCCTGCGCTTCCAGTTCTTCGATTTTCTTTGCCGCAATCATCAGTTTGTCAGCGCGCCACTCGTCGTCTGCGTCGAGAAAGCTAATGAAATCACCGGTGGCTAAATCGATGCCTTTGTTACGCGCACCTGCACCGTTGAGTTTCTCCTGGGATAACACCAGGTTGATGTTCAGGTCACGATAACGTTCGCCCTGCACCACTGCCGCCAGCGCTTCAGCATCATTCGATTTGTCATCAATGATGATGACTTCAAAGTTGCGGTAGGTTTGCGCCGCCACGCAGTCAAGCGTGGTAATAATCGATTCAGAGGCGTTGTACGCCGGGATTACGATTGAAAAGCGGATATCCTTCATTGCCTGGCACCTTTTTAACGTCAAAATAAAAGGGTTACATAACGCACGTGCAAAAACAGAGGGAACCTGCCCGCCAGTGGCAGAAAAGGTTCCCTGTGCAGTTCTTAGCTTTTAGCGTTTTTGTAGCTGTAATCGTAATAGTCGTAACCATGGCCGTAAGCGTTAGACGCTTTACGCACCACTGCGTTAAGAATCACACCTTTAATTTCAATGCCATTCTGTGCAAAGCGCTTGTAGCTGACATCCAGCTCTTTAGTGGTGTTGCCTTCAAAACGCGCCACCATCAGCGAGGTACCGGCCAGCTTACCGATAATTGACGCATCGGTTACCGCGAGGATTGGTGGCGTATCGATCAGCACCAGATCGTAGTTCTCGCTCGCCCATTCCAGCAGTTCCTGCATACGACGATGCATTAACAGCTCAGATGGGTTTGGCGGAACCTGACCGCGTGGCAGGAAGTCAAAACCGTATTCGCCGCGCTGAATCAATGCAGGGGTAAACGGTGTCTGGCCAGAAAGCACGCTGGACAGGCCCTGCTTGTTCTCTGCGCCCAACAGTTCGTGCGTATAACCACGACGCATATCGCCATCGATAAACAACACTTTCTGTCCCGCTTTAGCAATCAACGCCGCCAGGTTAGAACAGATAAAGGTTTTACCGATGCCCGGGCTGGCGCCGGTGATCATCAGGATGTTGTTCTTCGCTTCCATCATCGCAAAGTGCAGGCTGGTACGCAGGCTACGAATTGATTCGATGGTCAGGTCAGTCGGGTTACCCAGCGCCAACAGCGTGTTGTGCGGATCGGCTTTAACTTTGCTGCCGCCGCGCGCCAGCGCTTCAGTATCTTTCTTACGCTGCCATTCAGAGAGCGGCACGCTGGCATAGACGTTCATGCCCAGCTCTTCCAGCTGCTCAGGGTTTTCAATGCCGTGATGGAACATCGCTTTCAACAGCACCAGGCCAACGGAAAGCACCAGACCGGCCAGCAGGCTGGCAAGAATGATCAGCGATTTCTTCGGCGCAATAGGCATTCCCGCCGTTTCTGCGCTGTCGATGATACGCACATCACCCACGGTTGAGGCTTTGCTGATGTTCAGCTCTTGCTGACGATTCAGTAACTGAACGTAGATTTCCTGTTCAGACTGCGCGTCACGCGTCAGGCGTAAAATTTCCTGCTGCGTTTTTGGCATCTGCGAAATACGTGTATTCAGCTTCTTCTGCTCATCAACCAGCGTCTGACGTTTTTCCAGCAGCGCACGGTAGGTTGGGTGATCTTTGGTATAGAGCTGTGAAACTTCAGCTTCACGGAAGGTCAGTTCATTCAGCTGCGTCTGCACGCTTACGGAAGAGTCCAGCGCCGCTTTCGCTTCCAGTGACATATCAACCGAGTCATTCTGACGACGATACTGATTCAGCTTGTCTTCTGCTGCGTCCAGTTTGGCACGAACGGCCGGCACCTGAACCTGCAGGAACTCAAGGCTCTTCTGCGCTTCTTCTGATTTACGCTGTACGTTCTGCAGCAGATAGTTTTCAACGATACTCTGCAGTACGTTACTGATTAATACCGGGTCTTCACCGGTGTAGCTCAGTCCCAGCACGCCGGTGTCTTTACCTTTATCGGCTACAGACAGATTGCTGGTGATCATTTTGATCGCCTGCAGGTTAGTCAGCTTGGTCACCTTGAAGCTGGTGCCCTCTTCCGCTTTGATATCGCTGACCAGCATGGTGACATCACCGTGCTGCTCCAGCTGGCCAACTTTACCTTTGAACAGTTCATCACCGTTGAAAGAGACGCTGTAGCTGTCCGGGCCTTCTACTTCTACTTTCACTGCACGCGGTTCAAAGCTGCGTGGCAGATCGAAACGAGAAATCGCGATCTGTGCAGGCTTGTTACCCATCAGTCGTGCCAGGCCTTTGCCAATCACCGGCAGATATTCCTGCTCGATCATGGTATCCAGACCTAAATCTTTGACCGTTTTACCAATCACCATACGTGAGTTGATAATTTCCACTTCGGTTGCAGAAAGCGGCTGTGAATCTGGCAGCATTGACTGCAGGTCGTTCAGTACGGTATTGGCGTTTTTGCTTTCTACCTGTACCAGCGCATCGGCGTTATAGATTGGCGTTGCGAACAGGCTGTAAAGGGTACCCATCAGCATAAAGAAAGCCGTAACGGCCACTATTACCCAGCGATGGTCAATCAGTTGTCCCACAAGGTGCGCCAGATCTAATCCACCCGATTCCTCTTTCGGCGCACTCAAAACCTTATTTTTTGTTTTCATGGATAATCTCAGCTATCGGCTTAATACGTTCACCCATTTCTGGGTAGCGTTGTCCAGTAATTCATAGACCGCAACAAAAGCCTCCCGGCTTTTGCGAAAGGGATCGGCGATTTCTCGCTGGTTGAGCCAGTGCCCCATCAGCATCGTCTTGCCACGTGCGGCCGGATCGATCCGATTCACCTGTTCAATCTGATCTTTTTCCATTACCAGGATGAGATCGAACTGGCGGCACAGACTCGAGGTCAGCTGCTGCGCTTCATGGCCTGCCAGCGACAGACCATTTTCTTCAGCAACATCGCAGGCGGTGGCGTCAGCGGCATGACCTTTCAGCGCGCTGAGGCCCGCTGAAACGATCTTTTTATCCGGTAACGCCCGCTTTAACAGCCGTTCAGCAGTCGGTGAACGGCAGATGTTGCCAACGCAAACTACGAGGACAGAGTTAATCATCGTTACAACCCGCTTATCAGTAGGTGCGGATACGACTGATGCTCGACGTAATGTCATCAACGCCAGAGATGGTCGGCAGAAGCTGCGAAATCACGCGGTTCCAACGAGTCAGAGGTGTTGAGGTAACATAAACGATGTCATACGGCTCCAGCTGGAACTCGGTGCCCATGACCATCGCGGCGGCATCTTTGGTATTCAACTGATAGATGTTGGCGATTTTGGTGCGGTTGCTGCCTTTAATCGGACGGATAACAAATACGCCGGTGGCGTCAGCTAAGGTCTGATCGATGCCCTGCGCGCTACCCAGTGCTTCCGCCAGCGTCATGCCGCTGCGATCCATCTTCAGGGTGGTCTGCTGCTTCACTTCGCCCATGACGAAGATTTTCAGATCATCGTTACGCGGAACAAACAGAATGTCGCCGTTATAGAGCAGGTGGTTCTGGCTCAGGTCACCATTTTGCATCAGCGCCTGCAGCGAAATACGCTGCTCCTGACCGTTATGGGTCAGAATCACATTACGCCAGTCAGCATCAGCGGCCAGGCCGCCCGCGGCGTTAACGGCGTCCAGAACGGTCAACGGCACGTTAGTGATCGGTTGCTGACCAGAGGTGGTCACAGAACCGGTCACGTAGGCTTTCTGCGAACGGAACGACGCCAGGCTGACATCAACCTGCGGGCTTTCGATAAACTGTGCCAGGCGACGAGCGATTTCTGTACGCACGTCAGTCACGGTACGGCCCATCACGCGAACTTTGCCGATGTAAGGATAGAAAATGGTGCCGTCAGCATGTACCCAGTTACCGGTGTCGCTGGCGCTACGATACTGACCTGCTGGCGTGGTCAACTCTGGGTGATCCCAGACGGTAACGTTGATCACGTCGCCTACACCAATGCGGTATTCGTAGTTCTGAAGTTCCAGCTGCAGGCCGGGATTGTTTTGCGCAACCACTGGACGTGGACGCATAGATTCCACCAGACGCGGTGTCATCGGAAAGACGTTAACGTATTTATCAATATCGAAGTTGCTGTCTTGCTGCTGTATGACATCTTTACCACTGGTTGAAAGGTGCTGACCTGGTTCGATTGTGCACCCTGACAAAAAAGTGGCGGATACCAAAAGAGGTATCAATTTAGTTTTGATTGTAATCATCTAGAATCATCGCTATCAGTAATTTGATTGATAGTGGCGAGAACGCCGCTGTGTTAGCGTCAAATGAGTATGCTTATCCACTCATACCCTGAAAAAGTGGGTCATTATCATTCGCTCCCTGGCTTTTTTACATTGTCGTCACGGAAAATGCCGACACTATAAGAGCACATTATTTTTAGTTTGTGAGAAAATAATGTCTTTTCGGTATTCCGAGAACTCCAGCTCCTGCCAAAGACATTCCCAACACGGCTTACGTCTGCCACCTTCGCGTGCATTAAGGCGTTGTAAACAACGCCTTTCCGTTGCGTTTAATACGCGCCGTCTCGCTTAAGAACCACACCGACCGTTTTGAACAGGATGGCGATGTCATTCCATAAGGACCAGTTCTTCACATACCATGAATCGAAGTAGACGCGGGTTTCGTAATCAACATCATTACGGCCGCTTACCTGCCACAGGCCGGTCATACCCGGTTTGGCCATGTAGTAGTAATCGACATCGCCAGCATAACGACTCAGCTCATCTTCAATCACCGGACGCGGACCCACCAGGCTCATTTCGCCACGCACCACGTTCCACAGTTGCGGCAATTCATCGAGGCTGGTTTTGCGAATAAAGTGACCGACTTTAGTGATACGCGGATCGTTTTTCAGTTTAAAGTCTTTATCCCATTCGGCGCGGGCGACCGGATCGGTGCGCAGCACCTCTTCCAGCACCTCTTTCGAGTTCACCACCATCGAGCGGAACTTAAGACACTTAAACTTACGACCATTGAGACCAACGCGTTCGTGACCATAGATTGGTGCACCGCCGTCGCGAGAAACCAGGAAAATCAGTATGGCGAGCGCAGGCATCAGCATGGTCATGATCGCCAGTGCACCAACGATATCGAAAACGCGCTTAACGAAACGCGAGGTGCGTTTTGCCAGGTTGTTGTTCACACGCAGAATCATCACTTCGTGGCTAAAGATATAAGCCATGTCTGTGCCGTAAAGCGGTACGCCGCGCAGCGAAGGAATCACCGATACTGAACGACAGTTATGTTTGGCCAGCGTCTTCAGCCAGATATCACTGTACTGACTCTGCTCATACTCAACCGCAACGATAAACTGCGTTTCGCCATTAACACGCTGCCACAGTGCATCTTCATTCTTCAGAATTGGCGCGCCGCACAGCATGGTCTCTTCAGACGATTCGTCAACATCGTAGAAAGCGATAACGTTGAAGCCCATCACCTCTTCGCTTTGCAGCGCGAGGAAAGCTTCGCGGGCGTTTTTGCCGCTGCCAATAATGATGGTGTCTTTCTTCCACAGCTTGTAATGGTTAAGCACGCGTTTGGTAATGGCGCGGCCCAGTGGCAGCATAATCAGCACCAGCAGCCAGGTCACTAACCAGACGTAGCGAGACATCTCCCATTTTGACAGGGCGGAAATCGACAGGTCAATGATGGCAAAAATAAAGACCGTACGAAGTATTTCCTTGAGCTCGAACCAGAACGGCTTGCGATAGGTGAAATGACGCAGGCGGACCCAGAACCAGCCAATACAAATCACTGACAGACAGATGTGAGTCAGAATTTTCAGATTCAAATCTTTTTCGCTAATATTCGCCAGAGGATCGACCGGCAACATATTTATTAACGACAACGCGATGAATAACGCTGCGTTAAAACAAATTAAATCTGAAAACGCCAACAACAATTTAGTAAATAAGCTTTTAAAAGTAATTTCATTATCGCGCATGTTTGACTCTTTTATTTTATTATCCCTGAAGCCCAGGACGTTTCTTAACATGATTATTCGCTTGACTATTGGCTCACGAATAAGCAATCAATCGATTCCGGGTTCACAGCAACGTTCATCAATGTCCGGCAAGATAGTGGTTGGTGACGCTTTATTAAGGCTAAACGGTGATTAATTCCTGCTAAATCAACAACAAACGGTTTAAGGAACGCTACCGCCCCTGGCTTGTTGCTGCCACACTGCATGGTAAATCCCGTTTTCATCTTGTCGCTGCTGGTGCTGCTCTGCCTGATGCGTAGTGGTTCAAACGTGGCTAACGTCACAATTCGTGAGATTAAGTGTGGTTTGAACGCGGTTATGGCAACACAGGCACAGACATTTCCTTACTGGTTGCTATACTAGTTATTACTGGCCTGTTTACAAGTAGGGCCCGTACTCCCTGCACTATTTTAGGAAAAAGACTACCACCCATTAGTACGGTCACCTTGCCAGCTCCCCAGAAATTTCTCTTAAGTTTCGGACTATTCGCCTTTGCATTTAACGCAAATTCTGGCGCCTCATTAAATCCTGTCAAAACTGCTGACATCTTAAATGCGCGCGGTAGAATGCTAAAGAATGATCGTTAAATTCAAAAGCAGTTAATTCTGAATAGTGATAATTGTTTTATCAGAATAGTCTCTCTCCATAATCTCTCCTTAGTTGAGGGCGGTTTGTTTACGGGCTAATAATTCACTATCATCGGATAAAGCAGAATTCTATTATTAAGGTGTTATGAACATGATTGAGTGGATCGCCGATCCTGGCATCTGGGCCGGTTTAGTCACGCTAATCGTTCTGGAACTGGTGTTAGGGATTGATAACCTCATTTTTATTGCGATCCTCGCAGAGAAGCTGCCTCCCGCACAACGAGACAAGGCTCGAATAATCGGCCTTTTACTCGCGCTGGTGACCCGGTTGGGCCTGCTGGCATCGCTCTCCTGGCTGGTTACACTAACAGAGCCGTTTTTCAGCCTGTTCCATCACGATTTTAGCGCCCGCGATCTCATTATGCTGTGCGGCGGTATCTTCCTGTTATTTAAGGCAACCATGGAGCTCAACGAGCGCCTTGAGGGCAAAGATGAGCAGGAGAACGGCCAAAAGCGCGTCGCTAAATTCTGGCCGGTAGTGGCGCAAATTGTGGTGCTGGATGCCATTTTCTCACTCGATTCCGTGATCACCGCCGTGGGCATGGTGGAAGAACTTTCAGTGATGATGGCGGCCGTCACCGTGGCCATTTTGCTGATGTTACTCGCCAGCAAACCATTAACGCGTTTTGTTAATGGACACCCCACTATTGTCATACTGTGCCTGAGCTTTTTATTAATGATTGGATTTAGCCTGGTGGCAGAGGGCTTCGGCTTTCACATTCCCAAGGGCTACCTCTATGCGGCGATCGGCTTCTCGATTGTCATTGAAGGTCTCAACCAGCTGGCACAGTTTAATCGCCGACGCTTTCTCACCGCCGGTCAGCCGCTGCGAAAACGCACCACCGATGCCGTAATGCGGCTGCTGCGTGGTTATCACGAGCAGGCCGAGCTAAATGCTGAGAATTCGCCGCTAGGTGGCAATGAGGCGCAGGCGATTTTTAATCAGCAGGAACGTGAGATGATCGCGCGCATGTTAGGCATGGGTCAGCGCACCATCAGCAGTATCATGACGTCGCGGCACGATGTAGAAAGTATCGATTTGCAGGCGGATCCGGCACATATCATGGCACAGCTGGATCGTAATCAGCACACGCGTCTGCTCATCACCGATGGCGAGCCGGAGCCGCTGGGCGTAGTGCACGTCATCGACCTGCTGCACCAGGCGCTGCATGAAAGTTCACTGGATTTGCGTGCGCTGATTCGCCAGCCGTTGGTCTTCCCGGAGCGTCTGCCGCTGCTACAGGCGCTGGAACAGTTCCGCAATGCGCGCACCCATTTTGCATTTGTTGTTGATGAGTTTGGCTCGGTTGAAGGCGTGGTTACGCTCAGCGACGTGATGGAAACCATCGCTGGCAGCCTGCCCAATGAGAGCGATGAACCTGACAGCGTCGATGCGCGTCACGATATTATTAAAAGCGACGACGGCGGCTGGATTGCCAATGGCCATATGCCGCTCGATGATTTGGTGATGTTTGTGCCGCTGGATCTGGATGAAAAGCGTGAGTATCACACTATTGCCGGCTTGCTCATGGAGAATTTGCAGCGGATACCGCAGGAAGGCGAGGAAGTTAAGGTGGGCGACTATCTGTTCCGCACCTTACAGGTCGAGAATCATCGGGTACAAAAAGTGGCCATTCAACCACGTCTTCTTACTGAATCAGACTAGCCGGTATGATAATAAACGGGCCGGAAATTTCCGGCCCGCAAAATTATCGCTGGAGCTGTTTCTTTAGCTGCTGCGCTTTTTCATTACTCTGATTGCGATCTATCCACTGATTCAGACGGCTTTTCGCTGCGTCCTCAACCTGTCTGCGCAACAGCTGATCCACCGGCAGGGAATATTGCAGACTCTGCCAGTTGCCGTAAATACGCAGCGGGATCGCGGATTCGGCCAGCGCAGCAATCAGGCGATCGTCGCCTTTCCAGCCACCGTTAATCTTCACCGCCAGCTGCATATCCAGCGCTTCGGTTGGCATCGTCACGGTGCCTGCACCGGTGAGCGACAGCTTTTGCGCCTCGCCATTGAGCTGGCTTAGCGTAATCACGCCTTTATTCAACATCATCTTGCCGGAAAGCTGCTGGATGGTGCCGTCGGGCGACGCCTCATCGGCACTCAGACGATCGCTGCTGCGCGATATCGCACGTTGCACCATCTGAGGAATATTGAGCGTTGCGACCTGCAGATTTTGTACATTTGCCTGCGCACTGCCCTGCCAGCTATTTTTCGCCGCCATCATATCCAGATCGGTGCCAGCCAGCTCGCCGTTCAGCGTCAGCGTGCCATCCAGCGCCTGCGGCAACCGGAAGGCGCGCAGCAGCGGCTTGATCGCCACCGTTTGCAGTTGCGGCTGCAGCGCAATTTTCGCCACCGGTTGACGCACATCCACCGCACCTGGCAGTGAGAAGCGCCCTGCCCCCACCTGGCCACTAAAGGTATTCAGGCTAATCTCGCCCGCCCGATTTTCTGCATCCAGTAGCACCGTATGCAGGTCGAGACCGCGCCAGCGCACCGCATCCAGCTTGAGGTTAAGCAGCATGTGTATACCTGTCAGCGGTGAACCGGCCCCGCTCCAGGATTTCTCTACCGCAATCACCGGCGGTCGGTTGGCTGCCGCGAGCTGGGCCGCCTGCGCCTGCTGCGACACACCGTCAATGTTGATGCCAAACAGCTTGTCCAGATCGAGCGTCGTCGCGTGCAGCGCCACTTTCAGATCGGGCTGCATGCCCCATTTCCCGCTGATTTCGCCGTTAAGCTGGCTGTCGTTCAGTGAGGCGACGATCTGTTGCAGTGAGAATTGCTGATTTTCTGCCTGCCAGCTGGCCAGCATGCTCGCATCGCCTTTGATGCCATCAGCCGGAATACCCGCGCCGCTTAACTGCCATTGCAACGTATCAACGTTGCCGGACAGGCGGTGCGGATAGTCGGCGATTTTCATGTGGCCTTTTAGCGCCAGTTGCAGAGTGCGCTGATCGCGGCTCACCGAGGTGGCAACATCCAGCGCCGCCGACTGGCGACGATCCTGAGTCATATCGAGGTTAAGATTACGAAAATTGATCTCTTCGCCGCCCGGCTGCTGCCAAATCAGCAGGCTGTCCATAATGCGCAAATGGCCAATATCATATTGCCAGCCGCTGGCGGGCTCGGCGGGCGTTGAGTCAGCCGGACCAATCGGGGCGTTTTGCGGACGCTGCCTTTCGCTGTCCGGCGTGGCACGGATCACGGCGTTTTTCAGCATCACCTGTTTCACGCTGAGCTGATGAGAGAACAGAGGTATCAGGCTGACGTCGAGACGCATATTTTCCGCGCTGACCATTGGCTGCGCAGCGCCCGGCGCGGTCAGCGACATGCGACCCGCCAGAATGCTGAGCTGCGGCCAGACGTGCCAGCGCAGATCGCCATCCAGCTTCAGCTGATAGCCACTGCGTTGTTGCACCTGTTTAACCATGTAACCGCGGAAGTCATTGGGATTGACCAGCAGTACCAGCGCGGTCATGCCCGCCACTATCACCACCAGCAAAATGGCCAGCGTGGTTATCAATCTTCTCATCAAAACCGTCTTTACCTCTGCTTAATCTTTGTCGATACGACTGGCATCCGCGCCCTGCTGGCCTTTGTATTTGGCATCTTCACGGCGGTTGTACGGACGCGCTGCCGGGCCAGAGAGCGGTTCAAAACTCAGTGCGCCAATCAGCATGCCCGGACGCAGCGCTAACGGCAGTTTACCGGAGTTAAAAAATTCCAGCACGATGCGTCCCTGCCAGCCAGGATCGATACGATGCGCCGTCACGTGCACCATTAATCCCAGTCGCGCCAGTGAGGAGCGGCCATCGAGCCAGCCAACCAGATCGTCCGGAATGGTCACGGATTCAAAGGTCACCGCCAGCGCCAGTTCGCCTGGATGCAGATAGAACGCTTCGCCTTCCGGCAGCACGATCTCATCGCTCATTACCCGATCGAGCGCGGCGCTGACTTCCTGTTTAGGGCCACTCAGATCGATGAACGCGGCAGTGTGGCCACGAAAGGTGCGAAACTGATTGCCGAGGCGCACATCTACCGTTGCGCCGTTAATGCGCTCAACCGGCGGCCGTGGCGTAATCTCCAGCTTACCGCTGTCCAGCCAGGCTTCAATGTCGCGGTCGCATAATCTCATCGCCTTACTCCAGGAATCTAATAGTGTAGTTAATGCTGGCACGATGCTGGCGTTGTTTGCCAGCACCCCGCCGTTTACTCAAAGAATTGATGGATCTTTGCTTTCAGAATATCGATAGCGATGCGATTTTTCCCGCCGCGCGGCACGATAATGTCGGCATACTGCTTTGACGGATCGATAAACTGCAAAAACATCGGCCGAACCGTTTTCTGATACTGCGCCATCACCGAATCCATTGAGCGACCGCGTTCGTTAACGTCACGCTTCATACGACGCATCAGGCAGATATCCAGCGGCGTATCGACAAAAATCGAGAAATTCATCTCGTTGCGCAGGCGGGCATCGGTGAGCAACAGAATGCCTTCCAGAATGATCACTTTTTTCGGCTTCAGCTGGATAGTTTCCGCGGTGCGCGTATGTTCAACGTAGCTGTAAACTGGCAGATCGATGGTCTCGCCTGATTTCAGCATTTGCAGATGTTGCAGCAGCAGATCGTGATCCATCGCGCTGGGATGGTCGTAGTTGGTTTTAACCCTTTCTTCCATGGTGAGATGGCTTTGGTCTTTGTAGTAGCAATCTTCGGGGATCACACCGATATGCTCATCGCCAACCTGATCGCGAATTTCACGATAAAGCGTACTGGCGATTAAACTTTTACCTGATGCGGAGGCGCCTGCGATACCCACAATGACGCACTGGTGAGACTTGTCAGTCATAAATTAAAGACCTGATTACAGTATGACAAACCGGTAAGCGACGCAGAATTATACAGCGCTCACGATAGGTCAGGAGATGAGAGGGTTATTTCGCGGCAATTATAGGGATTTCACCCTGTTGATGCCAGAAAAAGCGGCATCAGGTTTTTCAGAATATATCCTTTGGCGGGCTCGCTGTTTCACCGATAAACTGCATGCGACAAGATTCAGCGCCAGCCAATGCGGGTGCGGCAATCTATCATAACAACAATAAAGGTAAGATATGTCCTGGAAAACCCTCACTTATTTTGGTGACAGCATGTTGCTGATCCCCACAGCAATCATTATCGCCCTGGTCTTACCGTGGAAAAGCAGCAATCGGCACACGGTCTGGTACTGGATTTTCGCCTTCTGCCTCGCCGGATTTGTGGTCTCGGTGTCGAAAGTGCTGTTCCTTGGCTTTGGTATCGGCAGCGCCCGTTTCAATTTTACCGGCTTCAGCGGCCATAGCGCCATGTCCGCCACCCTGTGGCCGGTGATGCTGTGGCTGGTTTCCGGGCGCGCGACGCAACCCTGGCGCCGGTGCGCTATTGCCATTGGCTACCTGATTCCGCTAATGGTCGGCCTTTCACGCCTGGTGATTCATGCCCATTCCAAAAGCGAAGTGGTACTGGGCCTGCTGCTGGGCTTCTCCATCAGCACGACGTTTTTGCTCAGCCAGCGCCATACGCAGCTCAAAGGCTTTAGCCTCGGACAGATGTCAGCAGCATTGCTGCTGCCGTTGCTGCTGTTAGGGCACGGCCGCATTGCGACCACGCAGCAGTTTCTGGCGCATTTGTCCGCCGATCTGGCCGGTATCGACAGGCCATGGACGCGTGCCGATCTGCTGAAACTGCGCCAGTAATTGTTTGGCTGAAGGGTTCAATTGACCGAATAGAGGGCATTTGTGAATTCGGCCACGACAACGATTTTCAATATGCTAGCATGATCTGATAATCATCAAACAGGGCGTATCTCGTCCGGCTGCCGGGCGCCTTTCCCCTGCCTTGGCGAGCGATCCCTCGCCTTAATGTCAGGTGCGTGCACATCTCATGATCACAGATCGGTTTGGCTTCGGACACACCGCCACCCAGCGTTTCAGCACGGCTGCCGCACTCGGCGGCATCTGCTTTTTGCTGGCGCTTTTTTGTCTGCAGCTGATCGCAGTCAGCGGGGCGATCCCCCCACTGTGGTTACCCACTGCGCTGATGACCGTCATCGCTTTCCGTCTTAATTGGGCGGATGCGGCGTTAACGCTGCTGTTTTGCTTTATCTCGGTGATGCTCGCCAATACGCTGATGACCAGTCCCGCGTGGATTAACGTGCATTATGCGCTGATCCATCTGCTGCAGGCTGTACTGGGCGGCATGCTGCTGCGTCTGTTGCTAAACCGCCGGGCCCCGCTGGAAACGCTGTATGACTGGTGCAAGCTGCTGCTGGCGGCGGGCATTATCACGCCGTTCCTTGGCGGCTTTCTGGCGCTGTGGTTACTGGGCGGCAACGGCTCCTTTTTTGCCACCTGGGTTATCGCTGAAATCATCGGCATGCTGGCGATAGCACCGGTGTGTCTGCTGTGGCAGCCGCGCATGCTGCGACAACAAGTCAGCAGGCGCCAGCTGTTTGAAACGCTGCTGTGCATTGTGGTGTCACTCAGCGCCTGCTACGTGGCGCTGCGTTTTCTCCCCTGGCCGTTCACCTTCATTATCGTGATCCTCTTTACCTGCGCCGTGCGCTTGCCACGCTTTGCTGCTTTCGTGGTCTTTCTGGTCAACGCCGCGATGATTTCGGTGCTGTTGAGCCTGCAACTGGTGGTGCTGCATATCGATGCCGTCTGGCTAAGCCATACCGCGCTCTGGCTGCCGTTTCTGCTAATCCTGTTGCCAAGCCATATGATGTCGCTGGTGATGCACTCCTTCCGCGCGGAAAAAGCACATATCAGCGAAAGCGAACTGCGATTCCGTCACGCCATGGAATATTCCACGATTGGCATGGCGATGGTCTCACCTGAAGGGCGCTGGCTGAGCGTCAACGACGCGCTCTGCCAGCTTCTTGGTTACCCACAGGCCGAACTGATGCAGATGACCTTTCAGCAGCTAACCCACCCGGACGACATCAGCAGCAATGTTGCTGCCATGCAGAGGATCCTCGCGGGTGAAGGCGACAGTTATCTGATGGAAAAACGCTATATTCGGCGGGATGGCGAAACGGTCTGGGCCAACCTCTCCTCGTCGCTGGTGAGGAATAACAAAGGCGAACCGCTCTATTTTATTTCTCAGCTGCAGGATATTACCGAGCTGAAGCGCACTGAAGAGACCAATCGCTGCCTGATGGAGCGCGTTACCCAGGCCAACGCCGCACTGTTTGCAGAGAAAGAGCGCATGCACATTACGCTCGATTCCATCGGTGAAGCGGTGATCAGCACCAATGAGGAGATGCTGGTCACCTTTATGAATCCGGTGGCGGAACGCATGAGCGGCTGGTCGCAAGAGGCGGCGGCGGGCAAGGCGCTGAGCGATATTCTGCACATTACCCGCGGCGTCAACGGCGCACGGATAGAAAACCTGCTGCTGTGCGCACTGCCCGCCGACAAAACTGCGACTGAGGTGGATGAAGAGCTGGTGCTACATAGCGCGCATCATGAACAGTTTGATATTCAGTACAGCCTTACCCCGCTGAAAACCGAAGAGGGCTGCCATATCGGCACGGTGATGGTGATTCGCGACGTCAGCGAGTCACGCGAAACGCTGCGTCAGTTAACCTACAGCGCCTCTCACGATATTTTGACCCGCCTGCCCAATCGCGCCAGCTTTGAACAGCAGCTGCGACAGCTGTTGCAAAATATCAGCGGCAGTCAGCAGCACGTGCTGGTATTTATCGATCTTGACCGCTTCAAAGCGGTAAACGATACCGCCGGACACGCCGCAGGCGATGCGCTGCTGTGTGAGCTGTCAACGCTGATGCTGCATCATCTGCACGGCAATGACGTGATTGCCCGACTCGGCGGTGATGAATTTGGCGTGCTGCTGCCGGACTGTACGCTGCGCAGCGCCAGCGATTTGATTCAGCGGCTGATTAACGCGGTCAATCATTACGCCTTTCAGTGGCAAGGTAATATTTATCAGGTGGGTGCCAGCGCGGGCATGACGCAAATCGACGCCACAAACTGCCAGAGCAGTGACGTGATGTCACAGGCGGATGCCGCCTGTTATCACGCCAAGCACAATGGTCGCGGCCAGCTGCAGGTTTATCAGCATCATCACGCCAGCATTGTCGCCCGACCGGCGTCAGCGCTGACCGCCGCCGAGGTAGAAAAAATGCCGATACGGCTGCTGAGCTGGGCGGTGACGCCACCGGGCAAAACGCAATCGGTGAGTTTTTATCTGCTGGAGGTAGAACGGCTGGCCGATGCCAGCTGGCCGCTGGATGAAAACAGCTGGCAGAACGCCCTGCAGGAAACCGCCCTGCAGCTCGCCTTCGATCGCAACCTGATGCGCCACTTTTTTGCTCACTATGCGCAGCCGCTGGCCAGCAAAGCCATCACGCTGGCGCTGCCCTTTACAGCGGCTGCGCTGCGTGACGAGGCGTTCGTTACCGAGTTACTTGCGCTGCTGCACGCCAGCCCGTTACCGCCCGCACAACTGATCGTGGTGATTGAAACAGCGGCACTGCTTGCCGACAGCAGCCGCCTGCCGCAGACGATAGCCCAGTTAAAACACAGCGGGTGTCGCATCATGCTGCAAAATTTTGGCCGCCACCTCGACGCCTTTAATCAATTTCACGGCGCAGCCATCGACTACATCATGATGTCACCCGATCTGGTGGCCACGGTTCACGCCAGCTTAATGGATGAAATGTTAGTCTCTATTATTCACGGCCAGGCAGAAAAGCGACAAATCATCACGCTGGCTGGCCCGGTAGAATTACCCGCTGCGCTGACCACGCTGAACACTATTGGCATTAATGGCGTATGGGGAAATGCGATTGGCGAGCGGCAACCGGTGCATCATTTAGTGCAAAACAGCTATTTCGCGATTAAGTAAAATATCGCGAAAATAACCGCTTACCGGCTATTTAATTGTGCGATAAGCGGAATAATCCTGGGAGCAGCAAATGAATAGTTAAGCCGGGCTTATCGGGTGACGGCATACGGCGGCAACCGGTGAAGAAAGCATCAAAACAATTAAGCAGTTATTTATTTTCATACTGCTATGATGCCTTTCCGCATATGCCAAAGGATATAGCAAACATGCACCTGATCGACCTCGGCCTGCGTGAGGTTTTGCTCTATGCATTTGCCTTTACGTTATTTATTCGCTTTACGCTTATCACTATCGGATGTTGTGGTATCTGGTCCGGCACCTCTATTATTGCCGCGGCACAGGGCGAACTTTATTATTATATTTTCGGCCTGGTCATCATTGGGTTAAGTATTGGTTTGCTGCTATTTAAACTGGATAGCTGGCGTGAAAAAGATCGGCGCAAACGGGTACCAGCCCGTGCTTATTCTGACCAGCACGACAAATCGCTTTTATAATTATCCGCGACATTGCCAACGCCGCCAGGCTGGGGTAAAGTCGCCCCCTTTTTTTCTGGAAGGGGAATGGGATGGCAATCGGCTTCGATTATGGAACAGCGAACTGTTCTGTCGCGGTAATGGAACAGGATCAGGCGCGTCTGTTGACGCTGGAAAACAACTCCCCTTACCTGCCTTCTATGCTCTGCGCGCCCACGCGCGAAGCGATCAGTGAATGGCTCTATCGCCACCATCAGGTCCCCACACCCGATACGGAAACCACCGCGTTGCTGCGTCGCGCGGTGCGTTTTAATCAGGAAGAAGACATTGAGGTCAATGCTGACAGCGTGCAGTTTGGCCTCGCTTCGCTGGCGCATTATATGGCGGACCCGGAAGATGTCTGGTTTGTGAAATCGCCCAAATCCTTCCTGGGTGCCAGCGGCCTCAAGCCGCAGCAGATTGCGCTGTTTGAAGATCTGGTCTGCGCCACCATGCTGCATATCCGCCAACTGGCTGAAAACGAATTGCAGCAGGAAGTGCGCCAGGCGGTGATTGGCCGACCGGTTAACTTTCAGGGATTAGGCGGCGACGACGCAAACCAACAGGCAGAGGGGATTCTGCAACGCGCGGCAACCCGTGCCGGCTTCAGTGACGTTCTGTTCCAGTTTGAGCCGGTTGCCGCCGGTCTTGATTTTGAAGCGACGCTGCAACGTGAAACGCGGGTGCTGGTGGTGGATATCGGCGGGGGTACCACCGACTGTAGCCTGCTGTTGATGGGCCCGCAGTGGCGCAACAAACAGCAGCGTGAAGAGAGCCTGCTCGGGCACAGCGGCTGCCGCGTCGGCGGCAACGATCTCGACATCATGCTGGCCTTTAAGGAGCTGATGCCGCATCTCGGCCTTGGCGGGCAGACCACCAAAGGCATCGCCCTGCCCGCGCTGCCGTGGTGGAACGCGGTGGCGATCAACGATGTACCGGCACAAAGCGACTTCTATTCCAGTGCCAGCGGCAAACAGCTGCGCGACCTGATTCATGATGCCGAACAGCCGGAGCAGGTAAAGCACCTGTTGAAAGTCTGGCAGCAGCGCCTGAGCTATCGGCTGGTGCGCGCCGCTGAAGAGAGCAAAATTGCGCTGTCCGATCGTTCATTGACCGCCAGCGAACTGGCGTTTATCACCCCGGATCTGCAGGCGGAGATCAGCGCGGCGAGCCTGGCGAATGCGATCCAGCAGCCGCTGCAGCGCATTCTGGAGCAGGTATCGCTGGCGCTGGCCACCAGCAGCGTGCGTCCGGATGTAATCTACCTGACCGGCGGCAGCGCGCGTTCGCCGCTGTTACGCCAGGCGCTTCAGGCGCAACTGCCCGATATTCCACTGGCAACGGGTGATGATTTTGGTTCGGTGACGGCGGGCCTGGCCCGCTGGGCTGACGTGATGTTCTGAGGGTAGAGGCTGGCCCAGATAACCTGGGCCAGCAAATTAGCTAGTACGCGCTGGCGTCGGTCAGCGCGGCAATCTCTTCAGCAGAAAGCTGTAGCTTGATCGCCTTATGCAGCTCATCCAACTGCTGCAACGACGTGGCGCTGACGATCGGCGCGGTAATGCCCGGACGCGCAATCTGCCACGCCAGTGCAACCTGTGTTGGCGTCACGCTGTGCGCTTCAGCAACCCGATCCAACGCCGCCAGAATCTTCAGTCCACGCGCGTTAAGATATTTTTCCACTACGCCTTCGCCACGCTTGCTCTTGCTGGCATCTTCCGGCTGACGATATTTGCCGCTGAGGAAACCGCTGGCCAGCGAATAGTAGTTGATCACGCCCAGGCCATGCTCGCGCGCCACCTGCTCAAGACCACTTTCGTAGCCCTCGCGATCGTAGAGGTTATATTCCGGCTGCAGCGTCTCGTAGCGCGCCAGATTTTCACGCTCGCTGATGTTTAACGCCTCGCTCAGCCGTTCTGCACTGTAGTTCGATGCGCCAATGGCGCGCACTTTGCCCTCTTTGATCAACGCGTCAAATACCGCCAGCGTTTCCGCCAGCGGCGTATCCTGATCGTCACGGTGCGCCTGATAAAGGTCAATGTAGTCGGTTTGCAAACGGCGCAGCGAATCTTCCACTGCCTGACGAATATAGGCCGGTTTCAGTCCAGTTTTGCCCGGTGCCATTTCGATGCCGACCTTGGTCGCCAGCACGATATCCTGACGACGACCGCTTTTTTTCAGCCACTCGCCGATAATGGTTTCTGATTCACCGCCCTGATTGCCGGGCGCCCAGCGCGAGTAAACATCTGCGGTGTCGATGAACCAGAGCCCGCGCTCCAGCAGCGCATCAAGCAGGGTAAACGAGGTGTCACGATCGATGGTCCAGCCAAACACATTGCCACCAAACGTCAGGGCAGGAACCTGAATACCGCTGCGGCCAAGGGTTCGGGTTGAGGATGTTGTCATGGTGCTTCTCCTTGCAGATAAATGATAAGCGCGTCTATCAGCGTAGCAAAGAAAGCCGCTTTCCTTGCACGGGCGGATTGATAATACGTGCCAGATTATGAATACTTCCCGCGCCGCAGCCGTTATCCTTAATTCCTTCATCTTCTGGCCGCTATCGCTGGCTACACTACGTATTTCGGTCGGCAGCGGCGTCGCCTGGATTGCCTGAATTCTTTGCTGGAGAGCAACAGATACAATGAATGCCCAACCCCGTTTTCCCAAAAAAATCTTGCTGCTGGTGCTGCTGATCATCGTTGGTTTTGGCCTCTATTTTTACTGGCACAACAGCAGCGGCACGGCGGCAAAACCCGCGGCTGAATCACGAGCCGGGAAAGGCGGCGGCCGGGCGAATCGTCCGCTGGCGCCGGTGCAGGCCGCCACGGCGCAAACGCAGAGCGTGCCGCAGTATCTTACCGGCCTGGGCACGGTCACTGCCGCCAATACCGTAACCGTGCGCAGTCGGGTCGACGGGCAGCTGATGGCGCTGCACTTTACCGAAGGCCAACAGGTGCAGGCCGGGCAGCTGCTGGCGGAGATCGATCCGCGCGCCTGGCAGGTTGCGCTCACCCAGGCGCAGGGACAGCTGGCGAAAGATCAGGCGACGTTAGCCAACGCCCGTCGCGATCTGGCGCGCTTTGAAAAGCTGATCAAAAACAATATGGTCTCGCAGCAGGAGCTGGATACGCAGCGCTCGCTGATTGCCGAAACGCTGGGCACGCTGAAGGCCGATCAGGGCAATGTCGCCAGCGCGGAACTTAACCTGAGCTACAGCCGTATCACCGCGCCGGTCGCCGGCCGGGTTGGTCTGAAGCAGGTCGACGTCGGTAATTACATTACCAGCGGCGACACCACCGGCCTGGTGGTGATCACCCAAACGCATCCTATCGATGTGCTGTTCAGCCTGCCGGAAGAGAACATCAGCGCCATTTTGCAGGCGCAGAAAAGTGGCACAACGCTGCTGGTTGAAGCCTGGGATCGCAACAATAAAAATCTGCTCGCCAGCGGCACGCTGTTGAGCCTCGATAACCAGATCGATGTCACCACCGGCACCATCAAAATCAAAGCACGCTTTGAGAACCAGCAGGACACGCTGTTTCCCAACCAGTTTGTCAATGCGCGCCTCAAGGTCAACACATTACAGGATGCGGTCGTGATCCCGGTCGCGGCATTGCAGATGGGCAACGAAGGCAACTTTGTGTGGGTGGTAAACAGCGACAATCAGGTCAGTAAAAAAAGCGTGAAGGCGGGACCGCAGGATAATCGCCAGGTGGTGATAGATGCCGGCCTGCAGGCAGGCGACCGCGTGGTCACTGACGGTCTCGATCGTCTGACCGAAGGTGCTAAGGTGGAGATCATCGCCGCGCAAAGCACGCCGATCGCCACCAGCCGCGCCACGCAGCCCGCGAAAGGAGCCCATTGATGGAGGTCATGCCTCAGGACAACAGCGGCGGGCCTTCACGTCAGTTTATTCTGCGGCCGGTTGCTACCACGCTGTTAATGGTGGCGATTTTACTGGCTGGTGTCCTTGGCTACCGCTTTTTACCGGTCTCTGCCCTGCCGGAGGTCGACTATCCCACGATTCAGGTGGTCACGCTTTATCCCGGCGCCAGCCCCGATGTGGTGACCTCGGCGATTACTGCGCCGCTTGAGCGCCAGTTCGGCCAGATGTCCGGCCTGAAGCAGATGGCGTCGCAAAGCGCCGGTGGCGCATCGGTGGTCACGCTCCAGTTTCAGCTGACGCTGCCGCTGGACGTGGCGGAGCAGGAAGTGCAGGCGGCGATCAACTCCGCCACCAACCTGCTGCCCAACGATCTGCCTAATCCGCCGGTGTACAGCAAGGTGAACCCCGCCGATCCGCCGATCATGACCCTGGCCGTCACCAGCACCAGCATGGCGATGACTCAGGTGCAGGATATGGTGGAAACCCGCGTGGCGCAGAAAATTTCCCAGGTCAGCGGCGTTGGCCTGGTCACGCTTTCCGGCGGCCAGCGCCCGGCGGTACGGGTAAAAATGAATACCTCCGCGCTGGCAGCGCTGGGCCTGAGCAGCGAGCAGGTGCGCACGGCGATTGCCAATGCCAACGTCAATTCAGCGAAAGGCAGCCTTGACGGCCCGGAGCGCTCGATCACCCTCTCCGCCAACGATCAGATGAAATCGGCGGAAGATTATCGACAACTGATCGTCAGCTACAGCAACGGCGCGCCGGTGCGCCTTGGCGATGTCGCCAGCGTGGAACAGGGTGCAGAAAACCGCTGGCTCGGCGCGTGGGCCAACCGCCAGCAGGCGATTGTGCTTAACGTGCTTCGCCAGCCCGGCGCCAACATTATCGATACCGCGGACAACATCCGTGCCATGCTGCCCGCACTGACCGCGTCGCTGCCCAAATCGGTAGAGGTCAAGCTGCTGGCCGACCGCACCACCAACATTCGCGCCTCGGTAAACGATACGCAGCACGAGTTGCTGCTGGCGATGGCGCTGGTGGTGATGATTATCTACCTGTTTCTGCGTAACGTTCCGGCCACCATTATTCCGGCGGTGGCGGTGCCACTGTCGCTGGTGGGCACCTTTGCCGTGATGTATCTGCTCGATTTCTCGGTGAATAACCTGACGCTGATGGCGCTGACCATCGCCACCGGTTTTGTGGTCGATGATGCCATCGTGGTCATCGAAAACATTTCGCGCTACATCGAAAAAGGCGAAACGCCGATGACGGCGGCGCTGAAAGGCGCGGGTGAGATCGGTTTTACTATTATCTCGCTGACCTTCTCGCTAATTGCGGTACTGATTCCGCTGCTGTTCATGGGCGATGTGATTGGCCGCCTGTTCCGCGAATTTGCCGTGACGCTGGCGGTGGCCATTCTGATCTCCGCTATCGTTTCGCTGACCCTGACGCCGATGATGTGCGCGCGCATGCTCAGCGCCGAATCGCTGCGCAAGCAGAACCGCTTCTCCCGCGCCACCGAAGCGCTGTTTGAACGGGTGATTGCCGCCTATGGCCGCCTGCTCAGCCGCGTGCTGAACCATCCGTGGCTGACGCTCGGCGTGGCGTTCGGCACCATGGTGCTTACCGTACTGCTGTGGATCCTGATTCCGAAAGGCTTTTTCCCGCAGCAGGATAACGGCATTATTCAGGGCACCCTGCAGGCGCCGCAGTCGGTCTCTTACAGCAACATGGCGCAGCGCACCCAGCAGGTCGCCTCGATCATCATGAAAGATCCCGCGGTAGAGAGTCTGACCTCTTTCGTCGGCGTGGACGGCACCAATCCGGCACTGAACAGTGGCCGTTTGCAGATCAACCTCAAGCCGCTGGATCAACGCGATGAGCGCATTCCCGAGGTCTCAGCGCGCCTGCAGCAGGCGGTGGCCGCCGTGCCGGGTGTGCAGCTCTGGCTGCAGCCGGTGCAGGATCTGACCATCGATACGCAGGCCAGCCGGACACCTTATCAGTTCACATTGCAGACCGGTTCGCTGGAATCACTGAGTAAATGGGTACCGGCGCTGCTGGAGAAGCTGGCCGCGGCACCGCAACTGCACGAAGTGAGCAGCGACTGGCAGGATCGCGGGCTGGAAGCCTATGTGCGCGTCGATCGCGACAGCGCCAGCCGTCTCGGTATCAGCATGTCCGACGTCGATAACGCGCTTTATAACGCTTTTGGTCAGCGCCTGATCTCCACCATTTACACGCAGGCCAGTCAGTACCGCGTGGTGCTGGAGCAAAATAATGAACAGACGCCAGGTTTGGCCGCTCTGCAAACCATTCGTTTAACCAGCAGCGAAGGCGGCAGCGTGCCGCTCAGCGCCATTGCCCAGGTCGAGCAGCGGCATACCGCGCTGACCATCAATCATCTCGATCAGTTTCCATCGACCACCTTCTCTTTCAACGTGGCGCCCGGTTATTCGCTGGGTGAAGCGGTGGCAGCGGTCACGCAGGCAGAGCAGGATCTGGCGATGCCAGCGGATATCATGACCGAGTTTCAGGGCAGCACGCTGGCGTTTCAGGCGGCACTGGGCAGCACGCTGTGGCTGATTGTGGCGGCGATCTTTGCCATGTATATCGTGCTCGGCGTGCTGTACGAGAGCTTTATCCATCCGATCACCATTCTTTCCACGCTGCCCACAGCGGGCGTCGGCGCGCTGCTGGCGCTGATGCTGAGCGGCCATGAACTCGATATCATCGCCATCATCGGTATTATCCTGCTGATCGGGATCGTAAAGAAGAACGCCATCATGATGATCGACTTTGCGCTGGCCGCTGAACGCGAACAGGGCATGCCGCCGCGCGAGGCGATTTTCCAGGCCTGCCTGCTGCGTTTTCGCCCGATTCTGATGACCACGCTGGCGGCACTGCTCGGCGCGTTGCCGCTGATGCTGAGCACCGGCATCGGCGCTGAGCTGCGCCGCCCGCTGGGTATTGCCATGGTGGGCGGGCTGATCCTCAGCCAGGTGCTGACGCTGTTTACCACGCCGGTGATTTACCTGCTGTTCGATCGCCTGGCACGCGCCACGCGCCGCCGCTTCCGCAGCGTGGAGGCGAAGTCGTGAAGTTTTTTGCGCTGTTTATCCACCGTCCGGTCGCGACGCTGCTGTTAACGCTGGCGATTGCGCTGGTTGGCCTACTCGGCTTCCGCATGCTGCCAGTGGCACCGCTGCCGCAGGTGGATTTCCCGGTGATTCTGGTATCCGCTTCGCTGCCGGGAGCCTCGCCGGAAACCATGGCGTCGTCGGTGGCAACGCCGCTGGAGCGCGCGCTGGGTCGCATCGCCGGGGTCAGCGAAATGACCTCCACCAGCTCGCTGGGCAGCACGCGCGTGATCATGGTGTTTGATTTTGAGCGCGACATCAACGGCGCCGCGCGCGACGTACAGGCGGCAATCAACGCCGCGCAGAGCCTGCTGCCCACCGGCATGCCGAGCCGCCCCACCTACCGCAAAATCAACCCGTCCGATGCGCCGATCATGATCATGACGCTGACCTCGGATGTGTACAATCCCGGCCAGCTGTACGATTACGCCTCAACGCAGCTGGCGCAAAAGCTGTCGCAAATCAACGGCGTTGGCGATGTCACCGTCGGCGGCAGTTCGCTGCCTGCGGTACGCGTCGCGCTCAACCCACAGGCGCTGTTTAATCAGGGTGTGTCGCTGGATGCGGTGCGCCAGTCGATTACCGATGCTAACGTGCGGCGTCCGCAGGGCGCAGTGGAAGACAACCAGCAACGCTGGCAGTTGCGTACTAACGACGAGCTAAAAACCGCCGCCGATTACATGCCACTGATCGTCCACAACAACAACGGCGCGGCGGTAAAGCTGCAGGATGTCGCCACCGTGGAAGATTCGGTGCAGGATCTGCGTAACGCCGGTATGTCCAGCGGCGAACCGGCAATCCTGCTCATCATCCGCAAATCGCCGGATGCCAACATTATCGATACCGTGGATCGCATTCGCCAGCAGATGCCGGAACTGCACGACATTATTCCGGCGGCAATCTCGCTGGATATCGCACAGGATCGTTCCCCCACCATCCGCGCCTCGCTGCACGAAGTGGAACAGTCGCTGGTGATTGCGGTGATTCTGGTGATCGCGGTGGTGTTTGTGTTCCTGCGTTCCGGCCGCGCCACGCTGATTCCTGCCGTTGCGGTGCCGGTATCGCTGATCGGTACCTTTGCTGCCATGTACCTGTGCGGTTTCAGCCTGAATAATCTGTCACTGATGGCGCTGACCATCGCCACCGGCTTTGTGGTCGATGATGCCATTGTGGTGCTGGAGAATATTGCCCGCCATGTTGAAGCGGGCATGAAACCCCTACCTGCGGCGCTACAAGGGGTCCGTGAAGTCGGTTTTACCGTGCTCTCGATGAGCCTGTCGCTGATTGCGGTATTTTTCCCGCTGTTAATGATCGGCGGGCTGATTGGCCGCTTTTTCCAGGAGTTTGCCATTACGCTGTCGGTGGCGATCGTCATCTCCCTGTTTATCTCGATTACGCTGACGCCGATGATGTGTGCCCGCCTGCTGAAACCGCAGACGGAAAAACAGGCACCGCGCGGCTTTACCCGGCTGTTGGCTCAGCTGCAACAGGGCTATGGCCGGTCATTGCAGTGGGTGCTGAATCACAGCCGCTGGACCCTGCTGGTGTTACTCGCCACCGTGGCGCTCACCGGCTGGCTGTTTGTTTCCATTCCCAAAACCTTTCTGCCTGAGCAGGATACTGGCCGCCTCAACGGCTTTATCTCTGCCGATCAGAGCATCTCGTTTCAGGCAATGCGCGGCAAGCTGCAGGACTTCATGCGCATTGTGCATGCCGATCCGGCGGTGGAGAGCGTGGTGGGCTTTACCGGCGGATCGCGCACCAACAGCGGATCGATGTTTATCTCGCTGAAGCCGCTGAGTGAACGCAAGGAGAGCGCCCAGCAGGTGATCGCGCGGCTGCGTGAGGCGCTGGCAAAAGAGCCGGGCGCCAGCCTTTACCTCTCGGCGGTGCAGGATATTCGCGCCGGGGGCCGTGAAGCTAACGCCAGCTATCAGTACACGCTGTTGTCGGACGATCTTGATGACTTACGCACCTGGGAGCCGAAGATTCGCCAGGCATTTTCCGCCCTGCCCGAGCTGGCCGACGTTAACTCCGATCAGCAGGACAAAGGCAGCGAAATGGCGTTGATCTACGATCGTGCCAGCATGGCGCGCCTCGGCATTGACGTTGCCGACGTCAACGGTTTGCTGAATAACGCCTTTGGTCAGCGGCAAATCTCCACCATTTACCAGCCGCTGAACCAGTACAAAGTGGTGATGGAGGTGGATAACCGTTACACCCAGGATATCAGCGCGTTGCAGCAGATGTTTGTAATCAACAAAGAGGGCAAGGCGATTCCGCTGTCGTGGTTTGCCAGCTGGCAGCCCGCCAACGCGCCGCTGTCGGTGAACCATCAGGGCCTGTCAGCGGCTTCGACCATCTCGTTTAACCTGCCCGATGGCGTGGCGCTCTCCGCGGCCTCAGACGCTATCGACCGCAGCATGACCGCGCTAGGCGTGCCTTCCAGCGTGCGCGGCAGTTTTGCCGGTACTGCTCAGTTATTTGAGCAGTCGCAAAGCAGTCAGATCTGGCTGATTCTCGCCGCCATTGCCACGGTTTATATTGTGCTGGGCATTCTCTACGAGAGCTATGTTCATCCGCTGACCATTCTGTCGACGCTGCCGTCAGCGGGTGTAGGCGCGTTGCTGGCGCTGGAGCTGTTTGACGCGCCGTTCAGCCTGATCGCCCTGATTGGCATTCTGCTGCTGATCGGCATCGTCAAGAAAAACGCCATCATGATGGTCGATTTTGCGCTTGAGGCGCAGCGCCGCGACAATCTCAGCTCGCGCGAGGCGATTTTTCAGGCCTGTCTGCTGCGCTTCCGTCCGATTCTGATGACCACGCTGGCGGCGCTGTTGGGCGCGCTGCCGCTGGTGCTCTCCTCCGGTGACGGCGCTGAACTGCGCCAGCCGCTGGGCATCACCATTGCGGGCGGGCTGATCATGAGCCAGCTGTTGACGCTGTACACCACGCCGGTGGTCTATATCTATATGGATAAACTTCGTCGGCGGCGGCCTGCGCTTTCCCCTCATCAGGCCAACCCATGAGCAACGGGCCACGGCCCCTGAATCAACGGAGGACTTCATGATGAATACTCAGCCGGCGACGGTGCGCTGGCAGCTGTGGATTGTCGCGTTTGGCTTTTTTATGCAGACGCTGGATACCACCATTGTTAATACCGCCCTGCCCGCCATGGCGCGCGATCTCAATGTTGATCCGCTGAATATGCACTCGGTGATCGTCTCTTATGTGCTGACCGTGGCGATCATGCTGCCGGTCAGCGGCTGGCTGGCGGACCGCGTTGGCGTGCGCAACGTGTTCTTCAGTGCCATTGTGCTGTTCAGCCTGGGTTCGCTGCTCTGCGCGTTGGCCGGTACGCTGGATCAACTGGTGATGGCGCGCGTGGTTCAGGGCATTGGCGGCGCCATGATGGTGCCGGTTGGCCGCCTGACGGTGATGAAGATTGTGCCGCGCGATCAATACATGGCTGCGATGACCTTTGTCACGCTGCCGGGACAGATTGGCCCGCTGGTTGGCCCGGCGCTGGGCGGCGTGCTGGTTGAGTATGCCAGCTGGCACTGGATCTTCCTGATTAACCTGCCGGTCGGCATTGTGGGCGCCATCGCCACGCTAAAGCTGATGCCCAACTACCGCATGAAAACCCGGCGCTTTGACTTTCTCGGCTACCTGATGATCGCCGCCGGGATGGCCACGTTGACCCTGGCACTGGATGGCCAACACGGCAGTTCAGGCCCGGCGCTGCTGCCTGGCGTGCTGATTCTGGTGGGCATCTTTTCGCTGCTGTTCTATCTGATGCATGCCCGCAACAACAACAATGCGCTGTTCAGCCTGCGACTGTTTGAAAATCGCATCTATTCTATTGGCCTGCTGGGCAGCCTGACCGGCCGCATCGGCAGTGGCATGCTGCCCTTTATGACGCCGCTGTTTTTGCAGCTTGGTATGGGTTATACGCCGTTTCACGCCGGGCTAATGATGATTCCGATGGTGCTCGGCAACATGGGCATGAAGCGCGTGGTGGTGCAGATCGTCAACCGCTTCGGCTACCGTCACGTGCTGGTCGGCTCCACCATTGCGCTCGCCGCCGTGGTGGCGCTGTTTCCGCTGGTAGCACTGTTGGGCTGGACCTGGGCGCTGCCGGTGGTGCTGTTTCTGCAGGGCATGGTTAACGCCATTCGTTTCTCCTCGATGAATACCCTGACGCTGAAAACGCTGCCGGATGAACTCGCCTCGAGCGGCAACAGCCTGCTGTCGATGATCATGCAGCTGTCGATGAGCATCGGTGTGACCGTGGCGGGTCTGTTGCTGGGCGCCTTCGGCCATCCGGCCGTTGCCGACAGCGGCGCCGTGCATCACACCTTTGTTTATACCTATCTCTGCATGGCGGTGGTGATCGTGCTGCCCGCGCTGGTGTTCTGGCGCGTGCCTTCCGATATCGGCGCGAACGACGTGCTGCCGCGCCGGGGTAAATCCGTATGAATGCGCTGCGTTTAGGCATCAGCGGCAAGCTGTTTCTGGCCATTTTCTCCACCTGCATGCTGGTGCTGATCACTATGCACTGGGGCGTGCGCCTGAGCTTTGAGCACGGCTTTGTCGATTACATCAAGCGCGGCAACGAACAGCGCCTGCAAATGCTCAGCAGCGCGCTGGCCGAACAGTATGAGCAGCATGGCAACTGGGATTTTCTGCGCAACAACGATCGGCTGGCCTTTGGCATCCTGCGCTCGCTGGAGCAGAACCCTGACAGCAGCAGCCAGCTACCGCCGCACGGCTGGCGCACGCAGTTCTGGATTATCGATCAGCAGTACCGCGTGCTGGTTGGCCCGCGCTCGCCGGTGCCGCCGGAAGGTTCACGGCAAAAAATCACCACCAGCAATAAAAAGGTGGTGGGCTGGGTGATCGGCTCGCCGCCGGAGCGACTGACGCGCAGCACTGATATCAACTTCGATCAGCAGCAGCGACGTACCAGCTGGCTGATCGTTGGGCTCTCGACGCTGGTGGCGGCGCTGGTCACCTGGCTCATGGCGCGCGGTCTGCTGGCGCCGGTCAGACGGCTGGTTGAAGGCACGCACCGGCTGGCGGCGGGCAATTTCTCCAGTCGGGTGGAAGTGGGCAGCCGCGATGAACTCGGTCAGCTGGCGCAGGATTTTAACCTGCTGGCCGGTTCGCTGGAAAAAAATGAGCAGATGCGTCGCGCCTTTATGGCTGACATTTCTCATGAGCTGCGCACGCCGCTGGCGATCCTGCGTGGCGAGCTGGAAGCGATGCAGGATGGTGTGCGTAAACTGACGCCGGAGGCACTCGCCTCGCTGCAAATGGAAGTGACCACGCTGACCAAACTGGTGGACGACCTGCACCAGCTGTCGCTCTCCGATGCAGGCGCGCTGGCCTACCGTAAACAGCAAACCGATTTGGTGGCGCTGGTTGAACTGGTGGCGGGCAGCTTTCAGTCGCGTTTTGCGGCACATTCGCTGCGGCTGACGCTGGATCTACCCGACGAAGCGCCGTTTTTTGGCGATGCCGATCGCCTGATGCAGCTGTTCACCAATCTGATGGAGAACAGCCTGCGCTACACCAACAGCGGCGGTGAACTGCGCGTCAGTCTGCACCAGACGGGTTCACGCTGGCAGCTGCGCTTTGCTGACAGCGCGCCGGGCGTGGAAGAGCATCAGCTGCACCACTTGTTTGAACGTTTTTATCGTACCGAAAGCTCACGCAATCGGGCCAGCGGCGGGTCAGGTCTGGGCCTGGCGATCTGCAAAAATATCGCCGAAGCGCACGATGGCACGCTCTCTGCGACGCACTCTGATTCAGGTGGACTGGAAATCACGCTAGACTTGCCCTATCTCCCCTGACGAAGTGACAATATGAGCCAGCAATATTATGAACCGCTGATCCTGGTGGTGGAAGATGAACCCAAGCTTGCCCAGCTGATGATCGATTATCTTCAGGCGGCGAATTTCCGTACCCACCACATCGCCCGCGGCGATGAGGTGATTGAGTCTGTGCAACAGACGCCGCCCGATCTGCTGCTGCTTGATTTGATGCTGCCGGGCAAAGATGGCCTGTCGATTTGTCGCGATATCCGCCGTTTTTCCGAGCTGCCGATTATTATGGTGACGGCAAAAATTGAGGAGATCGACCGGCTGCTGGGGCTGGAAATCGGTGCCGATGATTACATCTGTAAGCCGTTCAGCCCACGAGAAGTGGTGGCGCGGGTCAAAACCATTCTGCGCCGCTGCAAGCCAAAACCGGAAGAAGTGGCCCAGGCTTCGCTGCTAAAAATTGATGAAAGCCGCTTTCAGGCGAGCTGGCGCGAACAGCCGATCGATCTCACGCCCGCTGAGTTTCGGCTGCTGAAAACGCTGTCGCTGGAACCGGGCAAGGTCTTCTCCCGCGAGCAGCTGCTGAACCACCTTTATGATGATTATCGCGTGGTCACCGATCGTACCATCGACAGCCACATCAAAAACCTGCGGCGCAAGCTGGAGCTGCTGGATGCCGACCAGCCGTTTATCCGCGCGGTATATGGCATGGGCTATCGCTGGGAAGCGGATCTCTGTCATTTGATCTGACGCATTGCTTTTTCACCCTGCCCCTATTTAAAATCCCTGCCTTTTGTGGGGCGACTCGATCGCCCCTGCTGACCTGACATCAGACTGAGACATTATGTTTAAACCGGAACTGCTCTCTCCGGCCGGGACGCTGAAAAACATGCGTTATGCGTTTGCCTATGGCGCAGACGCGGTATATGCCGGCCAGCCACGTTACAGCCTGCGCGTGCGAAACAATGAATTTACCCATGAGAATCTGGCTATCGGTATCGCCGAGGCGCATCAGCTGGGCAAAAAATTCTACGTGGTGGTCAACATCGCGCCCCATAACGCCAAGCTGAAGACTTTTATCCGCGATCTGGCGCCGGTGATCGCCATGCAGCCAGACGCCCTGATCATGTCCGATCCCGGCTTGATCATGCTGGTGCGTGAGGCCTTCCCCCAGATGGCGATTCATCTGTCGGTGCAGGCCAACGCGGTAAACTGGGCGACGGTGAAATTCTGGCAACAGATGGGGCTGACGCGGGTGATTTTGTCGCGCGAACTGTCGCTGGAGGAGATTGCGGAGATTCGTCAGCAGGTGCCGGAGATGGAGCTGGAAATCTTTGTCCACGGCGCCCTCTGCATGGCCTATTCCGGCCGCTGCCTGCTGTCCGGCTACATCAATAAACGCGATCCCAATCAGGGGACCTGCACCAACGCCTGCCGTTGGGAATACAAGGTGCAGGAAGGCAAACAGGATGATGCGGGCAATATCGTTCATCAATATCAACCCATTCCGGTCACCACCGTTGCACCGACGCTGGGCGAAGGCGCGCCGACCGATCGGGTATTTATGCTGGAAGAGGCGATGCGTCCCGGCGAATACATGCCTGCCTTTGAGGACGAGCACGGCACTTACATCATGAACTCCAAAGATCTGCGCGCCGTGGCCCACGTAGAGCGGCTGAGCCAGATGGGCGTGCATTCGTTAAAAATCGAGGGTCGCACCAAATCTTATTACTACTGCGCACGCACGGCGCAGGTCTATCGACGAGCCATTGATGACGCGGCGGCCGGCAAGCCCTTTGACAGCAGCCTGCTGGATACGCTGGAAGGCCTGGCGCATCGCGGTTATACCGAAGGATTTTTACGTCGTCATACCCATGACAGCTACCAGAATTACGAGCGTGGTCATTCGGTTTCCGAGCGTCAGCAGTTTGTCGGTGAGTTCAGCGGCCAGCGCCGTGGCCCGCTGGCTGAAGTGGCGGTGAAAAATAAGTTCTGTTTGCACGACAGCCTTGAGCTGATGACGCCGCAGGGCAACGTGAACTTTGTGCTGTCACAGATGGAAAACGCCAAAGGGGAAAGCGTTGAGGTGGCACCGGGTGACGGTCATCGAGTGTGGCTGCCCCTGCCGGAAGATGTACCGCTTGAATACGCGTTATTGATGCGTAACCTGCAAAATGGTAACAATCACGGCGGGTAGTGGCCGTTTCGTTAAGGATTTAGAATGCGGTCACAAACTTCAATAGCACAATTCGTTATTATTGCGCCTGCTTCCAACGAGCAATAACGAAGGCAAGCTTTAAGCTCCACCTCATTCGCCCGCCCGGCTCCCCCGTGCGGGTTTTCTTTTTTTTGTCGCCTCACCATCCGCATTCTATAAATAGATTATCCCCATGTGTCTCTTTCCTGGCCTGTGCTATAACCTCATCATGATTCATGCGGGAACAAGGAAATAAGAATGGAAAATGGCTCACTGACGCTCATTATTCTCAATGGAAAAGGCGCGGGCAATGACGAACTGCGCGAGGCGATTAGCACGCTGCGGGAAGAAGGTTTTGATATCGCCGTGCGCGTAACCTTTGAATCGGGCGATGCGCTGCGCTACGTCGAAGAAGCGATCGCGCTGGGCGCGGCCACCGTGGTGGCTGGCGGCGGTGATGGCACCATTAATGAGGTCGCTACCGCGCTGGCACAGCGTGAACCCCGCGATTATCCGGTGCTTGGTATTTTACCGCTGGGCACCGCTAACGATTTCGCGACCAGCGCCGGCATTCCTGAAGAGATGGAGGCGGCGCTGCGGCTGGCGCTTCGCGGCAAGGCGACCAAAATCGATCTCGCTCGGGTCAACCAGGATCGCTATTTTATCAATATGGCGACCGGCGGTTTTGGTACGCGCATCACCACCGAAACGCCGGAGAAGTTAAAGTCGGCGCTGGGCGGCGTGTCTTACTTTATTCACGGTCTGATGCGCATGGATCAGCTGAAAGCCGACAGCTGCAAAATTGAAGGTCCGGATTTTAGCTGGCAGGGTGACGCGCTGGTGATCGGCATCGGCAATGGCCGTCAGGCCGGCGGTGGTCAGCGGCTCTGCCCGCAGGCGTTGATCAACGACGGGCTGCTTACCCTGAGCGTGGTGACTTCGCAAGAGTTGCTGACGACGCTGCTGCACTCGCTGACCAGCGATGATGAAAACCCCAACGTGGTCACGACCTCACTGCCGTGGCTGACCATCCGTTCGCCCAACGAGATGACCTTTAACCTCGACGGCGAGCCGCTTTCTGGCACCGAGTTTCGCATTGAGGTGATGCCAAAAGCGCTGGCATGCCGTTTGCCACCGCAATGTGAGTTATTGGCATAGTTGTTCTGCCTGGCAGGCAGCCTGGCTTAAGGTCAACAGCTATTTCTTCCGCCTGTAAGGCGGCTTCTTAAGGTCAATGTCTTAAGGTCAAAGGCCATTTCGTTCTGCCTGAAGGCAGCCCGTTAAGTGCCAGGTCAATGGCTATTTCGTTCTGCCCTTCGGGCCGCCCGTTAAGTGCCAGGTCAACGGCTATTTCGTTCTGCCATTCGGGCCGCCCGTTAAGTGCCAGGTCAACGGCTATTTCGTTCTGCCCTTCGGGCCGCCCGAGCAGGGGCGGCAGTCGCCCCGCCCCTGCACCCCGGCTATCCGGCAAACACAACCGCCCGCTCCGCGGGTTCCTTCGTCAATTCACATTTCTTCACGGACCAGTCGCGATTCGCTCCTGCTCAACGCTCCCTTGTCCCGCCATCCATGGCGGAACATCCTAAAATGTTCATCTCCTCAGCGGTGGTGATGCCTCCTCAAAGTCAAAACCCAAGTCAAAACCTAAAAAACCTAAACAAAGGACAAAGGACAAAGGACAAAGGACAAAGGACAAAGGACAAAGAATTTAACTTTAATAAAGCGCTTCAAATTTTAATTGAAAGCTACAACATCCTGAACTTCTATACAAATATGGCGTTATTCAATTCTCATTTTTTTATCTTTAGATACAAAGGATTGTGGACAAACTAGCTGATTGGATAGGTAATTTTTAATTAGCTTTTAGCTTTTAGCTTTTAGCTTTTAGCTTTTTAAGAGTCTTTCATCTTTTCGATTTTGACCTGGGTTTTGACCTTGAGGAGGCATCACTACCGCCGAGGCAAAAGCGTTTTCCAGGGCGAGCCGCAGGGAAGCGGCGAGAAGGCGCGCTGAGCTGGGAGCGAATCGCGCCTGGTCCGTCAGGAAAAGGGTTTTGCTGAGGGAACCCGCGCAGCGGGCGGTTGTGTTTGCCGGATAGCGCGGGTGCAGGGCCGGGGCGGCTGCCGGCCCTGCTCGGGCTGCCTTCAGGCAGAACGAAATAGCCTTTGACCTGGCTTTTGACCTGGCCCTTAAAAAGGCCGCCTGCAAGGCAAAACGCTCTGCAGCCGTCTGCGCAACACTCCCCCGCCTGACTGGCGCCCCCCATTTTGTGAATCCCTTCACATCTCTGCAACACTAACTTGTATGGTAGTATTTATGCGCGTATTTTTTCATCATTGATCGCAGCGATAAGGCGCTAAAGATGAAAATTGTTAAAGCGGAAGTGTTTGTCACCTGTGCGGGCAGAAATTTTGTCACCCTGAA
>Ga0308168_1000245_pt1 | contig 81449 bp, 68 predicted proteins | sample PhyCR2_FD_202133 | JGI IMG/M metagenome (GOLD analysis project Ga0308168, IMG submission 202133) | Phyllosphere microbial communities from UC Gill Tract Community Farm, Albany, California, United States - DLSLRC.R2 | ecosystem: Host-associated > Plants > Phyllosphere > Unclassified | place: USA...
TCCGAATGCCGAACATGCCAGACATTTCTACCAAGCCGTACCTGCTGCGCGCCATCTACGAATGGTGCACGGACAGCGGCCATACGCCCTATCTGGCGGTCAAGGTCGACGCCGCGACCACGGTTCCAATGGAATACGTGAAGAAGGGCGAGATCATCCTCAATATCAGCTACGGCGCCACTTCGGGCCTGAAGATGGACAACGACGCCATCACCTTCCGCGCACGCTTCAACGGCGTATCGCGCGAGCTGTACATTCCGGTGCAGAACGTGCTGGCGATCTATGCCAACGAAAACGGCCAGGGCATGGCGTTCGAGGTGAGCACGACGGCAGCCGAGATGGCGCCTACAGCCCCTGCCCCGACGCTGGCCCCCGCACCGGCACCGGCCCCTACTGCCGAGCCGGCAGCGCCGGGATTGGCTGCTGTCCCCGCCAAGACGGCGTCGGAAGTGTCGCATCTGCCCGACGGCGACAATGAACCACCGAAAAAAGGTGGCCGGCCTACGTTGACCCGCATCAAATAGCGGTATAATTCTGGCCACATTGCCGGCTTAGCTCATCAGGTAGAGCAGTTGATTTGTAATCATCAGGTGGCGGGTTCGAGTCCTGCAGCCGGCACCAAGAATTCAGCATGAGCCCAGCCTTTATGGTTGGGCTTTTTGCTTTCTGGACTGCTCGAAGCGCTCGATCAAAGCTGCGCCAGCGCCGGCTCCCCGCCCTTCCCCAGCCAGGTCGTCTCGAAACGCCGCTGCGCCAGTTGCAGCGACACCGCATTCCCACGCTGCCGGTACACCTCCATCAAGCCGCGCAATGCCCAGCCATTGCTCGGCGTGCGCGCCAACGACGCCCGGAACACGTCTTCGGCATCGTCCAGCTGGCCGGCGCGCAGCAGGGCCACGCCGAGCGACTGCCGCGCCGGGTAGTACCAGTACGGCGGCTCCATGTAGGGCAGTCCGTCCTGCACCGCGACCGCCTGGCGGTAGGCGGCCAGCGCCAGCGGCAGGTCGCCGCGCGCATCGGCCAGGCGGCCGGTGGCGACGTAGCGCGCGGTCCTGACGATGTCCTGGGCCGGGATGCCCCAGGCGGCAAACGGCTTGAAGTCGGCGCTGCGCTCCATGGCGCCCAGGGCGTCGATCTCGCGCCGGCTCTCGGGCGCCATGCCCTTGCGCGCGTAGCCGACCGCACGCGCGTAATGCCACATCGCCTGCACCAGCACCAGGTCCGGACCGGGGTCCGGCAGGGCCACCAGCGTATCGGCACTGCTGAACTGCACGTGCGAGAAGTACGGCGCCGCTTTTACCGGCTGGATCAGCGGGAATTTCGCCACCAGTTCGGCCGGTAACGATTTATCCAGTTTATGCGCGGCGTCGAGTGCGGTCTTGCCGTCGCCGCCCATCAAGGCGGAGACCATCACAAAGTGGATGTTGTGCGGGTAGTAGGCGCCCTTGTAGACCGGGTCGCTGCCCGAGCGGCCGAAGTAACGCTCGTCAACGGCCACCGCCTGCAGGTTGGCGTCCAGCGACTCTTTATACAGGCCGAGCCGGTAATAGATATGCGAGGGCATGTGCACGATGTGGCCGGCGCCGGGGATCTGCCTGGCCAGCAGGCGCGCGTAAGGCAAGGCGCGCTCGGGGTTGGACGAGGCTTCCACGGCGTGGATGTAGTAGTGGGCGGCGCCCGGGTGGTTCGGGTTGTGCGCCAGTACGCGCTCGAGGGCGGCGATCATCTCCGGCGTGCGGCCCTTGGGCTGGGTGCCGCCGGCCTGCCAGTAATCCCAGGGCGACAGGTCCATCAGCGCTTCGGCGTACAAGACCTGGATCGTGTCGTGGGTGGGAAAAGCGCGCGCCACCTCGGCCATCGCGTCGGCATAGGCCTGGTCGAGCGGCTTGCGGTCTGCCGGCGCCGCCGCGGCGTAGCGTTTGGCGAGGGCGCGGATCACGGCCTGCTCGTGCGGCGTGACCGCGTCAAGCAGGCTGACGGCGTGGCTGGCTGCGGCGTAGGCCGGAGCCACCGCCTGCGGGAACATCGGCGCATTGATGTTGGGCCCCAGCACCAGCGCCTCTCCCCAGTAGCACATGGCGCAACCGGGATCGGCCTGCTGGGCGGCGCGGAAGGCGCGCGCGGCTTCGGCGTGGTTGAAGGCGAAGGCCAGGCGGATGCCCTGGTCGAAATAAGCCTGGGCCTGCCTGCGTCACGGCGCGGGGTTCTGGCGCGATTTCTGGTGGCAGATTCACTGCGACCTGGTGCTCGCGCGCGAACCGGCCGTGGTGCTCGAGCCGCGCATCGCCGGCGACCGCGTGCTGGCCTGGCTCGAGCGCACCTGGATGCTGCAGCAACTGCCGCCGGCCTTGCTGCTGTATGCCTGGGGCGGCTGGGGATTCGTCGTCTGGGGCGTGTGCGCGCGGGTGACGGCCGGCATTCTCGGCCACTGGCTGATCGGTTATTTTGCCCACAACCATGGCGGCATGCACCACGAGGTGCTGGGCGCCGCGGTCCAGGGCCGCAACATCCACTTCACGTCGCTGCTGACGATGGGCGAGTGCTGGCACAACAACCACCATGCCTTCCCCGGTTCGGCGCGCCTGGGTTTGTACCAGGGCGAATGGGACCCCGGCTGGTGGCTGCTGTGCGGCCTGCGCCGCCTGGGATTGGTGTGGGCGTTGCGCCTGCCCGAAGACTTGCCGCCGCGGCCGGAACTGAAGCGGCTGCACGACACCGGCTGGCGGCCGGCCACCGTCTGAGTCCGGCCTGGCGTCAGCGCGGCTCGACCACGCAGCAATCGAGGCCGTCACGGTGCGTGAAACGGAAGCGCACCGGCAGGAACCGCTCGATCACCTGGGCGTTGGTGCGCGCATGCAGCGAGGCCTGGTCCACCGTGAAGCCGCCCCCGCCTGCCAGCGCCAGCGGCAGCATCAGCTGGTCGCCCAGGTATTCGGCGACGGCGGCGCCGCTGGCGATATAGCGGCGCGCCTGGCCGACCGCCTGGCGCGCGACGTTTTCCGCGGTGACCGATTTTTCGCCGAAGGTGGTGAAGACTTCGGTCACGTGCTCGTACTCGAGGGTCAGCATCAGCGCATTGCCCGGTCCCTGCTCGTCGGGCAGGCGGCGCGCAAACAGCTGGTCGTCGCCCCAGTTCATGCCCTGGCCGACGCACTCGAGTTCGCGCTGGGCGACGCGCGCCGGGATGCCGGCGGTGAAGCTCTCGGCATACCCATGCCTGCGCTCGCCGCGCGTCATCCATTCGCGCGGCGCCAGTCGCACGCATGGCTGGACCGTGGCGACGACTTCGCCGCCGCCGGCCGGATAGAAGCCGAAGCGCTCCAGCTGCAAGTCGATGTGCGCGCCCATCTCGGCCATGCGCGGGCACCAGGCGCGCTGCAGGAACTGCACTGGCGGCGCCATCGGATTGTGGGTGCCGCCGCACACGCGCAGCGTCGACGGCGCCTCGGCATGCAGCAGTGCCGGCAGCACCGTCTGCAGCACCAGCGTGCAGCTGCCGGCGCTGCCGATCGCGAAGCGGTAGTCGCCGCCGCACAGCGTGCCCGGGATGAATTCCAGCTCTTGGCTGCCGAGGGCTGCACCGCTCACGTCGGCGCCGCAGACCTGGGCGGCGGCCTGCACCGCCACCAGGTGCTGGCGCATCAGGCCCGGCTTGCTGCGGTTGGCGCGGATGCGCCGGATGCGGAACGGCTGCCCCGTGATCATGGCCAGCGTCAGCGACGTGCGCAGGATCTGGCCGCCGCCCTCGCCCAATGCGCCATCCAGTTCGATCATCCCCATCTCCTTCAACCCTTCACGCATACGATCTGCTTGAGCGTATGCACCACCTCGACCAAATCGCTCTGCGCCTGCATCACGGCGTCGATGTCCTTGTAGGCCATCGGGATCTCGTCGATCACGGCGGCATCCTTGCGGCATTCGACGCCTTCGGTGGCGCGTACCTGGTCCTCGACCGAGTAGCGGCGCTTGGCCTCGGTGCGGCTCATCGTGCGTCCGGCACCGTGGCTGCAGCTATGAAAACTGTCCGGGTTGCCCTTGCCGCGCACAATATAACTCTTCGCGCCCATCGAGCCCGGAATGATGCCCAGTTCACCCGCGCGCGCCGACACCGCGCCCTTGCGCGTGACCAGCACTTCCTGGCCGAAGTGCTGCTCCTTCTGGACGTAGTTGTGGTGGCAGTTCACCGCTTCCAGGTGCGTCTCGAACGGCTTGTGGATCACCGTGCGCACGGCGGCGATCAGGTTGCGCATCATGACTTCGCGGTTCATGCGCGCGAACTTCTGCGCCCAGCCGACCGCCTCGACGTAGTCATCGTAGTGCTGCGTGCCCTCCTTCAGGTAAGCCAGATCCTTGTCGGGCAGGTTGGCGATGTGGGTGCGCATGTCCTGCTTGGCCACTTCGATGAAATGGCTGCCGATCGCATTGCCTACGCCGCGCGAGCCCGAGTGCAGCATGAACCAGACGAAGCCTTCTTCATCCAGGCAGATCTCGATGAAGTGGTTGCCGGTGCCGAGCGTGCCGAGGTGCTTGTAGTTATTCGTGTTCTTCAGCTTCGGGGTCTTCTGGCAGATGACATCGAATTCGTCCTTCAGCGCCATCCAGGCCGTGTCGACCGCCTGCGGCGGCGTGTCCCACGAGCCTTTGTCGCGTCCCTTGAAACTGCGCGTCTTGGGCGACATCCCGTGCGGCACCGAGCGCTCGATCGCGCTGCGCAGCGGTCCCAGGTTGTCCGGCAGGTCGCGCGCGGCGAGCGTGGTCTTGGCCGCCATCATGCCGCAGCCGATGTCGACGCCGACCGCGGCCGGGATCACGGCACCGAGGGTCGGAATCACGCTGCCGATGGTCGACCCTTTGCCCAGGTGGACGTCGGGCATGGCAGCCATGTGCTTGTAGATGAAGGGCATGCGCGCGGTGTTCGCCAGCTGCTGTTTGGCTTCTTCTTCGACCGGGACGCCGCGGGTCCACATCTTGACCGGGCGGCCACCGGCCACCTCGAGGGTGTCGTAGTGCTGGTCTTTGTATGCTTGGTTCATGATCGTGTTCTCTCGTGTCGACTGCATTGCTTGTCTGTGATTTATTCGGTATCGGCCAGGGTGGTCAGCAGGTTGCGCCAGATGCGCCGTGCTTGCCAGGCCGGGATCGCGCCGGCGTCGCTGAATACCTTGATGCGGGCTGGTACGCCCTGTACGTCGATGCTGACCGACACGACCTGTCTGCCAGCCTGTGCATTGTTTTGTTTTGTTGCGCTGCCGGCGCTGCCGACGCTGATGACCCAGCCCATGATTACTCTCCCTCTTCGTTGATCTCGTTTATCTTGTTTGCCACTTCTCTTTTGCAAGCGGTGTGCCAGCGACTGGACGGCCATCAGGCATGACGCCAAGTGATTGATTAGCAAGGAAAAACGTTTTACGAAGGTTGACAAAGGCGATTTTGAATATCAATATGAAATATCCAGAATTTATACGAATGTATAAACCTTTATAAAATGAAGAACAAGAAAATCGTCGTACTTGGTTTCGTCGGGACCCAGCTCGATAGCGGCAAGGGCAGCGCGCGCTGGGAAAAGTGGCGGCCGTCGGTCGCCCTCACCCAGCATGAGGATGTGGTCATCGACCGTTTCGAACTGCTGTGCAATCGTGGCTACGAGGGGCTGGTGCGGCAGGTGATCGAGGATATGGGGGCGGTGTCGCCGGAAACCCAGGTGGTGTCGCACACGCTGGCACTGGACGACCCGTGGGATTTCGAGCAGGTCTACAGTGCGCTGTTCGATTTCGCCAGGGCCTACCCCTTCGATCCCGAGCATGAGGAATACTGGGTCCACATCACCACCGGCACCCACGTGGTCCAGATCTGCATGTTCCTGATGACCGAGGCGAATTATTTTCCCGGGCGCCTGCTGCAGACGTCGCCCCCACGCCGGCATGCGCCCGGCGCACCGGGTTCGTTTGCGCTGATCGACCTCGATCTGTCGAAGTACGACCAGATCGCGCAGCGCTTTTCGCACGAGCAGCAAGAAGGCGTGGCCTTTTTGAAATCGGGCATCGCGACCCGCAATCCGCGCTTCAACGCGATGATCGACGAGATCGAGCGGGTGGCGATCAAGTCGCGCGCGCCGATGCTGCTGATGGGCCCCACCGGCGCCGGCAAGTCGTTTCTGGCACGGCGCTTGTATGAATTGAAAAAGGCGCGGCGCCAGCTCGACGGCAGGTTCGTCGAGATCAACTGCGCCACCCTGCACGGCGACGGGGCGGCGTCGACACTGTTCGGCCACGTCAAGGGCGCTTTCACGGGCGCGGCCAGCGAGCGCGCCGGCCTGCTGCGCAGTGCCGGCAAGGGCCTGCTGTTCCTGGACGAGATCGGCGAGCTGGGCCTGGACGAGCAGGCCATGCTGCTCAAGGCGATCGAAGAAAAGCGCTTCCTGCCGGTCGGCGCCGACCATGAGGTACACAGCGATTTCCAGCTGATCGCCGGCACCAACCGCGACCTGGCGCGGGAAGTCGCGCGCGGGCGCTTCCGCGACGACCTGTTCGCACGCATCAACCTGTGGACCTACGAATTGCCGGGACTGGCCGAGCGGCGCGAAGACATCGAGCCGAACATCGATTACCTGCTGCGCGCGTTTGGCACCGAGCATGGGCAGATGGTCCGTTTCAACAAGGAGGCGCGCGACCGCTACATGCGCTTCGCCATGTCGGCACAGGCGCGCTGGAGCGGCAACTTCCGCGACCTGTCGGCTTCGATGACGCGCATGGCCACGCTGGCCGAGGCCGGCCGCATCACCGGCGAGATCGTCGACGCCGAGGCGCTGCGCCTAGCGCGCCTGTGGCAACCGGCCGTTGCCGGACCGGCGGACAGCTTGCTGGCCGGGGACGGCGATGCGGTCGACCTCGATGCGCTGCTGGGCGAGGCCGCGGCGGCGCAGCTCGACCGCTTCGACGCGCTGCAGCTGCAGGCGGTGGTACGCGTGTGCCGCGCAGCGAAGTCGCTGTCGGAAGCGGGACGCAGCCTGTTCGCCGTTTCGCGCCAGGCCAAGCGCCAGCCGAACGATGCCGACCGGCTCAAGAAATACCTGGCCAGGTTCGGGCTGGCGTGGGACGCCCTGCACGCCTGAAACCGCCGGACATGACGTTCCATGCCGCCGATGGCGCAGCCTGTCGCAATTGCGCTGCCGGCGCTGTGGGGCATGCCTATAGTGGATGCAAGCGATCACTACTGGAGACATCCCATGAACAAGATCCTCGGCAGCGCCCTGCTGGCCACCACCCTGTCGCTGGCGATGCACGGCGCCGTGGCCGACGACGTCGTGCGGGAAACCCGCAACATCGACGCCGCCGTCTCGAAAGTCCACCTAGGCGGTGTCATCCGCCTCAACCTGCGCCAGGGACCGCCTTCGCTGGTGCTGTCCGGCGAGCGCCGCTACCTGGCGAAGATCAAGACTGTCCAGCGCGGCGACACGCTGGTCATCGACATGGACGACAACCTCCATGTCAACGGCAGTACCGGCGACCTGCGCGCCGACCTGACGGTACCGAACCTGCAGGAATTCGTGTCGCAGGGCCTTGGCTCGAGCGAGCTGTCGGGCTTCAGCGGCAACCGCGTCACCCTGTCGCTGGACGGCGCCGGTGCGGTGCAGTTCACGGGGCAGTACCACGACGTCGATGCGCGCCTGGGCGGGATCGGCGGCCTGACGCTCGATCCGGGACAGGCAGAGCGGGTCGAGCTGCGCCTGGGCGGCGCCGGCCACATCACGGTCAGCGGCAGGACGCGGCTGCTGCGCGCGCACCTGGGCGGCATCGGCGGGCTGGATGCGCAGGGGCTGCGTGCGGATACGGTCGATCTGGACATGTCGGGGCTGGGCGGCGCCAGCGTGTTTGCCAGGACCGCCGTCAACATCAGCATGAGCGGCATGGGATCGGCCACCGTGTACGGCAAGCCGGCAACGCGCAATGCGACCACCAACGGCTTCGGCAAGGTCAGCTGGCAGTGAACTGAAGCGTGAAATAAAAAAACAGGCGGCACCGGCCGCCTGTTTTTTTGGTAAAACGGATCTTAGCGGACGACCGTGTCGTTCTTGACCGACTTCACACCCTTGATGCCGCGTGCCAGTTCGACGGCACGACGAGCGCTCTCCGGCGAGTCGACGAAGCCGCTCAGCTGCACGGTGCCCTTGAAGGTTTCCACCTGCACCTGGGTCGCCTTGACCGTCGGGTCGGCGGCATAAGCGGCTTTCACCTTGGTGGTGATGACGGAATCGTCGACGTATTCGCCGGTGCCTTCGCGGGTGGCGGTCGGGGCACAGGCGACGACCGAGACCAGCAGGGTGCCGGCGATAACGGATTGAGCAATGGCGGACTGGAAACGACGAGTAAAGGTCATGGCAATTCTCCCGAATTTATTGAAATTCAATTATTACCAATTTCGGCTAAGTCTGGCGCTCGATATCGTTGCAAAAACGTCACTTCCGGTTTACGGCGTACTTGCCATGACGGTGCGGTTGCTGCCGCCGGCCTCCGGCCGGTAGCCAAGCCGCTGCGGCGGCAGGTCGTGGCCGATCACCATGCGCACGTCGGCGCGCCCGGCCATCCTGACTTCGACCGGGGCCGCGGTGCCGAAGCGCCGTGCCAGGCGCTCGGCCAGGTCACGGAAGGCAGGCTGGTATTCGATCCGGGTCTGGCGCACCTTGTATCCCTTTTCGTTGGTCAGGCGCACGATTTTCAAGCCGGGATCGCGGATCTGGCGCGACACCAGCCTGGCCATGCCCTGGCGTCCGTTGCCGTTGCTGATCTCGAGCGCGGCGACGATGGCCGGCTGTGCCGGATCCGGCAGCGACGGTGGCGGCGCTTTCGGCGCCAGTGCCGAAGGCAGCACGCGGCGCAGTTCGAGCACGCCGCTGGGTGCCCGGGTGACTTCGACGAACGCCCATTCCTGGTCCGGCCGCGCCTGCCCCGCCGGCGTGGCTTGCACCCCCCGCTCGAGCGCAGGCATGCGGCTGCCTCCGCTGGCCGCCGCATAGTCGGCCTGGAAATCATGCTCGCGCAGGGCGCTGGCCTGGCTCAGCATCTGGCGCGCGCGCTCGTCCTGGCCGAGCTTCTGCAGGGTCTCGCCAAGGTACTGCCACGAGCGCGCGTTGAGCGGGTCGAGCAGGCAAGCTTTTTCGAGCGCGACCTGGGCTTCATCGTAGTTACCGGCCAGGAAATAGGCGTAGCCCAGGTTACCGAACAGGAACCCGGTAGCCTGTCCCGAGCCCAGGTGCGCGCCCTGGGTCAGCGCGCGCCAGATCGGGATCGCTTTGGCGAAGTCGCGCTGCTCGGCATAGGCGATCGCCAGGCCGTTGTTGGCGTTGACGTGGCCGGCATCGGCCTGCAGCGCGGCCTGGTAGGCGGCGATCGCTTCGCCATAGCGGCGCTCGAGGTGCAGGTTGCGGCCGCGCAGATAGGCGTCGTCGGCGGACGACATGACGGGTGCCGCCGCATCCTCGCGCAGCAGCGCGCTGCCGCAGCCGGCCAGCAGGACGCCGCTGCACAGCAAGGGCAAGGCACTCAGAAGTATTCGGGTACGCATAAGACTCTCCACTCATGTCAATTAGTGCCGCCGACAGTGCTGAACACGTGCTGAAGCTGGATGCCCGCAGGACCCACCAGCACCATCAGCAGCGTCGGGAAGATGCAGAAGATGAGCGGGAACAGCAGTTTCAGGCCGATTTTGGCGGCCGCCTCCTCGGCGATCATGCGGCGCTTGTTGCGCAGGTTGTCGGAATACACGCGCAGGGCATCGCCGATGCTGGTGCCGAAACGCTCCGACTGGATCAGCATGGCAACCAGCGAATCGACGTCATTGAGGCCGATGCGCAAGGCGAAGTTGCGCATCGCCTTCTCCTTGCTGAAACCGGCGCGCATTTCCATCAGCGCCAGTTGCAATTCTTGCGCCAGGGTCACGCTTTTGATGTGGATCTCGCCTGCGACCTTGACCATGGCGCGCTCCAGGCTCAGGCCGGCCTCGACGCAGACGGTGAGCAGATCGAGCGCGTCCGGGATGGTTTCGAAGATCTCGCGCTTGCGGCGCTCGACCATGCGTCTGAGCACCATGTTGGGCAGGTAGTAGCCACAGGACGCCATCAGCAGCAGGAGCAGCACGTTGGCACTAGCCGTGGGCGCGGGCTTGAAGGCCAGCACGATGCCGGCCAGGGCCGGCAGGCACAGTGCCAGCATGGTCTTGGAGGCGAAGTACAGCGCCGGCGCCGACGGGTTGCGCCAGCCGGCGTTCATGAAGCGGGTACGCAACGGCGATTTTTCCCAGCCTTCTTCCGGCACCGACAGCCGGCTCAGCGGCCGCACCGCCCGCGCGACACGCTCGGTCCAGCTGCTGCGATCAGCCTGGCTGTCGTCGGTGCCGCCCTTGAAGCTGGCCAGCCGCGCCTGCAGGGCGCCGGGCGCGAACAGCATCATGCCCACGCCCACCAGGCCGCAGACGACCGCGAACACGATCAACAGGAACAGTAACTGTGCGCTTGTCATCGACGGCTCCTCAGATGTGAATGCGGATCATCTTGCGCAGCCACAGCACGCCGATGATGATCATGAACAGCGCGGTCCAGAGCAGTTTGATGCCAGTCGGGTCGGTCCACAGGATCTGGATGTAGTCCGGATTGGTCAGCACCAGCATGCCGGCCACGCCAAACGGCAGCAGTCCCAAAATCCAGGCCGACATCCTACCTTCGGCCGACAGCACGCGCACCCTGTCCACCAGCTTCAGGCGTTCGCGGATCATGTGGCTGATGCTGGTGAGGATTTCGGCCAGGTTGCCGCCGGTCTCGCGCTGGATCAGGACGGCGATGATGAGGTAGCGCAGGTCGGTCAGCGGAATCCGCGCCGCCATGTTGTGCAGCGCTTCGGCCATCGGCACGCCGTAGTTGATTTCCTCGCGGGTGATGCGGAAGTCGGCGCTGAGCGGCTCCGGCATTTCGTTGCCGACGATTTGCAGGACGTTGGTGAACGAGTGGCCGGCGCGCAGCGCGCGTGCAATGAAATCGGCGGCCTCCGGCAACTGCTGCTCAATGCGCGCCAGGCGCCGCCGGCGCGCGCGCTTGACCAGCAGCATGGGGATGATCGAGAACAGCAGCGCCAGCCCGATGCTTAGCGCCAGCGGCAAGGGCCACTGCGCAGTCAGGAAAGCGCCTGCCAGCAGCGCCGTTCCCGACCACAGCAGGAACTGCTGGACCGACCATTTGATCCCCGACTGCACCAGCAGGCGGTCGATGCGATGGGCCAGCGCGAGGCGGTGCAGCAGCCGGTCGGCCAGGTCGTTGCGGGCGAAGCGGCGCTGCTTCAGGATCGAGATGCGCTCGGAGCGGCCTGCGGTTCCCGACATCAGCTGCAGGCGGCGTGCCACGCGCTGCGCGGCGGCGCCATGCGTGCCTATCCACCACAGGTACACGCCTTCGATGCCGAGGATGACGGCAGCGAACAGGAAGACGACGAAACCATAGAACAGGATGTCCATGCGAGACTCCGTGGCAGCCGCCGGCTAGGTGAAGATACGGTCCGGGTCGAAGGTATCGTCCGGTACCGGCGCGCCGAACATCCTGAGACGATCGGCGAAGCGCGGCCGCACGCCGGTGGCGCAGAAATGGCCCTGCACTTTGCCGTCGGTGTCGACCCCGGTCTGCTCGAAGCGGAAGATTTCCTGCATCGAGATGATGTCGCCTTCCATGCCGGTGACTTCCTGCATGCTGACCAGCTTGCGCGTGCCGTCGGTCAGGCGCGTGGCCTGCAGGATCACGGTGATGGCCGAGCAGATCTGCTGGCGGATCGCGCGCGGCGTCAGGCTGACGCCTGCCATGCCGACCATGTTCTCCAGCCGCGCCAGCGCGTCACGCGCGGTGTTGGCGTGGATCGTCGCCAACGAGCCTTCGTGACCGGTGTTCATCGCCTGCAGCATGTCGAGCGCTTCAGGTCCGCGCACTTCGCCCAGGATGATGCGGTCGGGGCGCATGCGCAGCGAGTTGCGGACCAGCGCGCGCTGCGTGACTTCGCCCTTGCCCTCGATGTTGGGCGGGCGCGTCTCCAGGCGTACCACGTGCGGCTGGCGCAGCTGCAGCTCGGCCGCATCCTCGATCGTCACGATACGCTCGTTGCCGGGGATGAAGCCGGAGATCAGGTTCAGCATGGTGGTCTTGCCGCTGCCGGTGCCGCCCGAAATCAGGATGTTCACCTTGGCCAGGCCCAGGCTTTCCATCACCTTGATCATCGGCGGCGTGACGCTCTTGTAGTCGAGCAGGTTCTGCACCGTGAGCGGCGTCGCACCGAAGCGGCGGATCGAGACCAGCGGCCCATCTACCGCCAGCGGCGGGATGATCGCGTTGACGCGTGAACCGTCAGGCAGGCGCGCATCGACCATCGGACTCGACTCGTCGACGCGGCGGCCGACGCGCGAGACGATCTTCTCGATGATCTTCATCAGGTGGGCGTTGTCGTGGAAGGCGATGTCGGTGAGCTCGAGGCGGCCGCGCCGTTCGACGTACACCTTGTTGTGCGTGTTGACCAGGATGTCGGACACGGTCGGATCGTTCAGCAGCGGCTCGAGCGGGCCGAAGCCCAGCATCTCGTGCTGGATGTCGAGCACCAGGTTATGGCGCTCCTGCTGGTTCAGCACGATGCGTTCTTCCTCGACGATGCGCTGCACCAGCAGCGCCAGCTCGTGCTTGAACTGCTCGGTGGTCAGGCGCTTCAGGCGCTCCAGATCGATCCTGTCGAGGATCAGCTGGTGCATTGTCTTTTTCAGCTCCTGGTAGGCGTGCTGGGCTACCGCAGGCACGGCTTGGTATTGGCGTTCCTCGTCCGTTCCGGACAGGCGCTCGCGCAGGGACATGGACAGCTCCTTGGACAGTTAATAATCGCCTTCGCCGCGTCCGAACAGGCGGTCGAACAGACCGCCCCTGGATTCGACGATACGACGCTCGGTCACGATCTCGACCAAGTCGGCCAGGCTGCGCGCGGCGGCGCTGCCGCGTGCCAGCTGCAGCACCGGGATGCCCTGGTTGACCGAATCGGTGACAGCAACATAATCATTGGGAATGGTGTGCAGCACCTCGGCGCCGAGCGCCGCGTTCAAGTCCTGCAGGCGCAGCTTGCCGCCTTTTTCGTAACGGTTGACGATCAGCCGGATCTGGTCGGTGAGGTAGCCAAGCGAACGGAAGATATCCAGCAGGCGGCGCGCATCACGGATGTCGGGCAACGCCAGCTGCAGCACCGGATAGATCGCGTCGGTGCTGTCGAGCGCGCGCAGCGAAACCGCGTCGATCTGGCGCCCGACGTCGAGCAGGATGTAATCGTAATGCTGGCGCGCGACGCGCAGGATGGTGTCGATGTGCTCCGGCTTGGCCTCGCTGGTCTGGCCGGGATCGTCCGCGGCAGCCAGCACGCCGAAGCCGGGTGCCACGTGCACCAGGCAGGAATCCAGGAACGGGCCGTCGATACGCGCGATCTGCTGGCACACGTCGGCCAGCGTCATGACCGGCTTCTGGTCGGAGACGTACAGCGTGGCATCGCCGAACTGGCGGTGCAGGTCGATCAACAGTACCTTCTTGTCGGCCAGGGTTGCCAGCGCATAGCCGAAATTGGTCGAGATGAAGGTCGCGCCGCTGCCGCCCTTGCAGGCGATGAAGGCCAGCACCTTGCCGTCGTGGACCGACGCCACGCCGGCGCTGGCGGCGATGCGGTCGATCGCTTCGTGGAGGGCACTGTGCAGCAACGGCAGTTGCAGCACCTCGCGCACGCCGACCCGCATGGCGCGGATCAGGATCTCGGGATGGTGGTTATCGGTCAGCAGCATGAAATGCGCCGCTGCGTAATGGCGGGTCAGCCGTTCCAGGAGGTCGCCGTCGGCGGCATCGGCATCGCTGACGTCGACCACGACCAGCGCCGGCGCCTCCGCCAGCGGACGATCGAGCGCGTCACGCAGGCTGGCGCGGCTGGCGCCGACATTCAGCGGCGGCACGCGCGCCGCCCCTTGGGAGGCGATCTCCGCGTAAAGCTGGGTGTCGCGGCTGATCAAAAGGGCTTTCATCGGGTTCCTCGGGGCGGCGGGCGATCGTATCGATGCTGGGTGCGGGCGGTGCTGCGTGCTCGAGCCGGAGCCACGCGCGCTGCATCACTGGGCGCCGTTCCCATTGACCAGCAGACGGTCGGCACTGGCATCCTTGTCCTTGAACGAGCGCTGGTAGCGCTCCTGGGCCGCGTGGGCGGCAGCACCGTCCACGCCGATGGCGGGATTGGCATTCGCCGCCGCCGCCGGGTTGATGACCTGAGCAGAAAGATTGGCGCGCATGGCGGCGCCGAAGTGGTCGTTGAAGCGCGGGGTCGAGCTGCAGCCCTGCAGCGTCGCGCCCAGCAGCAGCAGCAGCGACACCGGCAGCACCGGAAAATTGCGTCGGATCGTCATTCTCGCCTCCTATTTCAGTTCGAAGCCGCCGCTGCTGTGCGACGCGGGCGGCACCAACGCCGGCGCGGACTGCGCGGCGCTGGTGGTTTCGGGTGCAGGACCATCCAGCCGTCCGCCGAGCAGGATCGCGCCACGCGACGGCACGCCGATCTTGTCGGTCGGCAGTTCATAACCTGCACCCGGCAGCGGCTTGACCAGGCGCGCGGTGATCACGAATACCAGTTCGGTGCGGTCCTGCTGGTAGTCGGTGCTGCGGAACAGCGCGCCCAGGATCGGCACTTCGCCAAGTACCGGCAAGCCTTTCAGGTTGGACACCAGGTTGTTCTTGACCAGGCCGCCGATCGCGAAGCTCTGGCCGTCGTACAGCTGCACGGTGGTGCTGGCGCGGCGCGTGGTCACGACCGGCAGAACTGCCACACCATTGAAGCCGTTGACCGAGATACCGATACCGTCGCGCGACAATTCCGACACCTCTGGCGCCACGCGCAGGTTAATGCGGCCTCCAGAGAGCACGGTCGGTGTGAAGCGCAGGCCGACACCGAATTCCTTCTCGGCCAGCGTGACCCGGTTGTTCTCCTGGGCGACGGGTATGTAGAATTTACCGCCGGCGAGGAAAGTGCCTTCCTGACCGCTGATCGCCATCACGTTCGGTTCGGCCAGAATGCGCACCAGGCCGTCCTGGCGTTCGGCCGCAGCTTTGACGCCGTTAGTGATACCTTTGGTGGCGTTGAGGGTACTGCTGGCTTTCCCGCTGATGAAATCCGTTGCCAGCGTCGCGGCCCAACTGCCGGAACCGAAGCGCCAGGCAGCGCCGGCTTCCAGGCGCTCGAGCAGGGTCTTGGACACTTCGGCGACCTTGACCTCGAGCTGAACCTGCTGCGGGGCGCTCACACTGAGCAGGTTGACGATGCGGGTGCTGGCCGCCTGGGCGGCACTGCCGCTCGTGTCCTTTGATTCGGCTTCTTCCTTGTCCGGCTTGGGCACGGCCAGTGCGCGCAAGGGCCGGCGTACGTAGGCGTTTGCCAGTTCGACGACGCGTGAGGCGGCGGCGGCATCGCTCACGCTGCCACTCAGGACCAGCGTGTCGGCTGCCGCCATGACCTTGATGTCGCGCTCTTCGGGCATGACCGCAGCCAGTGTCGCCTGCAGCGGTGCTGGGTCGATCGCGACCGTGATGTCGAGCATGCTGCACACGCCGCTGCGGCCCTGCACGATCATGTTGGTGGTGCCGACGTCGACGCCGGCGATATACAGCGTGTCCGGTGCCACCAGCAGCGCCTGCACTACGGACGGATTGCCGACACTGCGGTGCTGGACCGCTTCGGGCAGGCGCATCAGGCTTGACTTGCCGACCTGCAGGGCCAGCTGGGCCGGCCTGGCGGCCGTACCCTGGCAGTTCGGGCCGACCTCGGTCCGTGCCGGCGCCGCCTGGGCTGTATCGTCCCTGTTCTGCGCCTTGGCCTTGGCCGTGGCCGTGGCTGCGCACGCGGGTCCGGCGGCCGCCAGGACCAGGCCGGCGCCGACCAGGCAGCGGAACATCGGTGTTTGCATCAGGCTTGCGTTCATGACCTCACCCCGGGATAAATTCAGAAGCATTCCTGCGTCATGCGCAGACCGTTCAATACGCTGACGCAATCGCGCCGCACCGGTGCCGCCGCCTTGACCACCACCGGACGTGGTGCCGCGGCTGGCCTGGGCACGGGCTTCGGCGCCGGCTTCGGCGGCACCGGCGTTGCCGGCGGCAGTAGCGTCAACTTGGTGGCACCCTCGGTCGCCGCCGACTGCGGGTCGACCTGGTTGCGCAGGGCCAGCGACAGCGTGCCGACACTGCGCGCCAGGTCGAGTTTTTCGGCCTGTTCCGGCGTGACTTCGAGCGTGACTGCATTGACCACCTTCGGCTTGGTCTCGTCACGGCTGACTTCCTGCGCGACCGCCAGCACAAGGATCCGTTCCAGCACGATCTTCGAAATACTCTGCTCACGCCCTTCGGCGCCGGGCTGCATTTCCTTTTGGGTACTGACGATGATGTCGACATAGTTGCCCGGCAGCGCGAAGCCGGCGACGCCGATCACGTCGTTGACGCGCACCGTGATCGCACGCTTGCCTTCGGTGATCAGGGCGGACAGACCGCCCAGGGTGCCGGCCGGCGCCAGCTTGGCTTCCGTGACCGGCTCGCCCATGACCAAGTTGCTCTTGAGGACACGGCCGTTGAGCCGTTGCGGATCGGTGAACGCGTCTTTCGGCAGGCTGCCGGATGGCCACTCGGTCAGCTTGAACATCTCGGGCGCGAGGCGCTGGCCGAGGCTGATGTCGGCACTGGCCACCAGGATGCGGCCGTTCGCGCCGCCCGGCTGGGTCAACAGCCAGCGCGATGCGAACACCACGGCGGCGAGGCCGAACAGGATGGCAACGACCATCAGGATGAGAGCACGCTTGTTCTTCATTCAAGCCTCCACGTCGCCGGCAATGAACATACTGCGCCAGGCCTGCTCGACTGCCGCTATCGTCAGGCGCGCCTCACTGCCGGCAAAGCCGGCGAAATCGGCGACCCGGTCCAGCAGTTCGCCCGGATAGCAGGCCAGCAGCGCTCGCCCGGACTGCGGATGCAGGCGCTCGACCAGGTGGTCGGCCGCGCCTTCGTCGTAGTCGATGCGGCGCAGCCGGCATTGGCGCCGCAGCAGGGTGCGATAGGCATTCGGCGACCACGCCCCAATGCCCGTCTTGTAGCCGATGCGGCGCAGTGCGGCGTCGTCGAACACCATGGCCGGATTCAGGTTGGTCGCGAACACGACGGCAGCGTCGAACGGCACGATCTCGGTCTGGCCGCCCTGTAGCGCCAGCTGGTCGGTGCCGGCATCGAGCGGGCCGATGAAACGGTTGAGCAGCTCGGCAGCCGGCATGCGCTGGCGGCCAACGTCGTCGACCACCAGCATGCCGTTGTTGGCCTGCAGGTGCGGCGGCGCGTGGTACACCCCCTGTTCGGCGTCGTAGCGCAGCCCGAGCGTCTCGCGGGCCAGCTCGGCGCCGACGTGGACCAGCGGCCGTTGCGACACCGCCCAGCGGGCATCGCTGCTGCGGCGCTCTTCCTGGGTGCTGCCGCGCGCCGACGGCGGGGGTGCTACGTGGATGGCAGGATCGAACAGGCGGATCACCTGGCCACTGACGATCAGGGCATGCGGCACGGCGATCGCTCCGGGCAACAGGCGCCCGAGCTTGCGTGCCAGCTGGGTCTTGCCGCTGCCCGATGGGCCATACAGCAGCAGCGAACGCCGTGCGTACAGCGCGGCCCCCAGCGTGGCGCGCGCATCCGCTGCCAGGCCATCCTCGCCGAGCACGGCCGCGAGCTGGGCAGGGGTAATGCGTTCGGCATCGGCATGGCGCAGCGCCTGGCGTTCGACCATCGCACGGTAGGCCGCCAGCGTCACTGGCGCCGGTCCGACGTAGCGGCAACGCCCGAGCGCGTCAGCGGCGGTGCGCTGGCCGATCGGGGTCAACTGGTACTGCATGTCGATATCGGATTCGCCGCACCAGGCGACGTCCACCTGCTGCTCGGCGATCAGCGGGTTGAGCACCTCGCGCAGCACGCTGATCGAGAGACGCAGCTTGCCCGCCAGGAGCGGCAGCGGCGCCTTGCCGCTGGCCTCGATCGCCTTGAGCACCAGGTCGGCCACGAAGCGCGGCTCGAGGCCGGTGTCGCGCACTGTCTTGGCCTGGCGGGGCAGGATCGGCATGACGTCCGATGCGTCCGCCATACTGCCCTGGAGCGTGCGCGAGGCCGTTGCGATATTGCCTGTCGATAGCGTTTCAAACATCGGAATCCCCTAGAAACCTTCATGTTTTCTGAAAGAGGTCGGATTGATTCTAACGACCGCCTTCCAGTCCACCCTTGCGCTTTGCCAAAGACGGACTCAACCGTAGTGACGAAGCAGGACTGTGATCGTGCCGACCGCGATGGCCAGCCCATATGGAATGGAGCCGGCACTCTGCTGGAGCGGCATGTCGGTCATATGGATGCCGGGTACCATGAAGCCGGATAACAGGTAGCGGATGTTGGTGAAGGCCAGCCGCAGGCGGCCATTCATCAGCACGACGCACAATGACATGACGCCGCCGACGCACCACGTCAGCACGGCGACCTCGAATGCTTCCTCGGGACCAATGAATGCCCCCACGACAGTGATCAGCTTGACATCGCCGGCCGCCATGCCACGCAGCAGATAAAACGGCAGAAATATCGCGAAGCCGACCCCCATGCCGGAAACTGCTGCCAGCACGGATGCGCCAGGGTTTGCAGAGAGCAGATGCAACAACAGGGCGCAAGACAGGCCAACCAGCAACAATCGATTTGGGATGCGGCGCGTCGCCAGGTCATTGATGGCAGCAATACAAACCAGCAAAAGGAGACTCAAATCCAGATAGGGTTCGATTGGCATGGCATCCTCGAAACAAAAAAGCCCTCCGGGCCGAATGTCCCGGAGGGCAGGTGTTACTTGCTTAGGCAGACTTGAGCGCGGTGCTGATGTCGCCGAACAAAGTCTTCAGATCGCCACCCACGGTTTTGGCGGCACCAGCGATCACCACACCGATCAGTGCAGCGATCAGGCCGTACTCGATCGCGGTGACGCCGTTTTCGTCAGCAATGAAGGTTTTGACTGCAGACATGAAGTTGCTCATAACGTACTCCCAAATGGTAGGTTGATGAAACACTGACCGGGGGCGCTGACTGCGACAACTGCGCTTCTTGCGACTGGCTGCTTCGCGTTCCGTGTCAGTGAGTTCACTATAAAATGTGATGCCGCACGGCAATTTGATTACAAACAATTTTTCCCAAGGGAATTATTTTTTGTTTTGAGGAATTTTTTGACGCCGATAAACAGCACAGTCCTGTCTAAAAATTCGTAAACATCAAACACGCGTAGAAAAATTTTATTTGCATAATTGAAATTAATGCAGAAAGCCGTTATGCTGATTTTATTGCTGTAGTGAAATGCCAGATGCGTAGGCGCCCGATGTGAAGATAGCTTGTGCGCCAGCTTCTGGATTACATTGCCGGGAACGACATGGACTCGCTTCTGAAACATATGGTGGACATGACCGGCCACCGCGACCACGCAATGCTCGACATTTCCGTGATCTCGGCGGTGCAGGAGTTGGCCGGGGCCGTGCAGACCCGCATCCTGAGCATTGCCACCGTGTCGGGGCAACAAGTCCTGCGCGCCCGCGCATCGATCCGCAGAGGCAGCCCGGCCCGCCTCGAAGACGCGCATGAGGGCGGCCCCGGCGAAGCACTGGCCAGCCATCCGGTACTGCTGCAGTGTCTGATGGCGCGCCGGCCCAGTGCCGAAGCGCTCGACGGCGATGGCATGCGTACGCTATGGCTGCCGATCTGGTTCGGCGACAAGGCCGGCACCTGCCTCGAAATCCGCGACGACAAACCGTTCACCGACGTCACCGTCCACATGGTCGGCGGCATCGTCGGCGTGTACCGCAACTTCCAGAACCTGCTCGACTACAGTGAGCGCGATTCCCTCACCGGCCTGCTCAACCGCAAGACCTTCGACGACCAGCTGGCACGCATGCTGCAAGGCGCGCAGCAGCAGGATGTGCGCCTGTCCGGCCTCCCGGAGCGGCGCCAGTCCAATGGCCAGCTGAATGGGCAGCTCAATGGCCATGAAAAGCAGTGGCTGGCAGTGGTCGACGTCGATCACTTCAAGGCGGTCAACGATCGCTTCGGCCACCTGTACGGCGATGAAGTGCTGATCCTGATCGCCAACCTGCTGCAATCCTCGTTCCGTGCCCAGGACCGCGTATTCCGCTTCGGCGGCGAAGAATTCGTCGTGCTGCTGCGCTCGACCACGCTGGACAATACCTGGAAGATCATCGAACGCTTCCGCGCCGGCGTGGCCAATTACAGCTTCCCGCAAGTGGGGCGGGTGACGGTCAGCGTCGGCTTCGTCGCAATCAGCGCTTTCGAATCGCCGGTAATGACGCTGGGCCATGCCGACCAGGCGCTGTACCACGCCAAGAGCAGCGGCCGCAACCGCGCCTGCCATTACGACGACCTGGTCTCGCACGGCGTAGTGCAGGCGGCGGCCTCGAACGATACCGCCGAATTCTTTTGATGCCGTGCAGGGTGCTGCGCCGGCTCAGGCCAGTGACAGGAAGCGCTGTGGGTCGACCTGCCACTTGTCGGGCGACTCGTGGCGCAGAATGCGGTCGCCCCCGCCGAAGCCCAGTCCGCGCGCCAGGTCGACCAATTCCGGCTTGATGTAGGCCTGGCTGCGGGTGCTGTAGAACACCCTGACCTTGGGCGTGAGCAGGCTCGTTTCGTGCGGTTCGATTACCACGCCGAGGCGTCCCGATTCCAGCAGCACCAGCGTGCCGACCGGGTAGATGCCGACGCAGCGCATGAAGGCCTGGACCAGCGCCGGCTCGAACTGGGTGCTGCTCCACTCGTACATCTTGCGCAGCGCCTCGGCCGGCGGGATGCCCTTGTGATAACAGCGGTCGGCGGTGATGGCGTCATAGACGTCGACGATGGCCGCCATCTGCGCCAGTTCGCTGATCGCCGCGCCGCCCTGGCGCTCAGGGTAGCCAGCGCCGTCGCGCCGCTCGTGGTGGTGCAGCGTGATGTCGAGCGGGATCGTGCCGATGCCCGGCGTGCGCGCCAGGATGTCGTGGCCGTCCTGCGGATGGCGCCGCACGATGGCGAATTCCTCCTCGGTCAGGCGCCCCGGCTTGTTCAGGATGGCATCCGGAATCATGGCCTTGCCGGTATCGTGCAGCAGGCCGCCGATGCCGGCCTGATAAATGCTCTCGGCATCCAGCCCGCGCGCGCGGCAAAACGCCACCAGCAGCGTGCACACGCTGACCGAATGCAGGAAGGTGTAATCGTCCTTGCTCTGGATGACGGACAGCCCGAGCAAGGCGCCGGCGTTGCGCAGGATCGAGCCGGTGATGTTCTCGACGACCGGCGACACCTGATCGAGTTCGACCGCCCGTCCCATGCGCGCATCCTGCATCACGGTCTTGACCAGGCAGGCGGCCTGGCGCCGGATCGCCAGCGCGCGATCGAATTCATCGGCCAGCGTGCTGCGCGGCGCCACCACCGGACGGGCGCCGATGGCGGCGATCCCGGCGTCGACCGCGGCCTCTGCTTCCGCCACGGTCGGCGCATCGTCGGCATCCAGGCCGAGGCTGCAATCGATGGTTATGGAGTGGATGCGCGCTGCCACGATCTTGCGGATCTCGTCATCGTGCGTAATCTTGAAACGGTTGCGCAGGAAGGGATGCGTCATCCAGCCGCAGTCGAGCGCATGGATGAACATCCCGACGCGCAGCTGCGAGGGATTGACTTTCTTCAGCATGGGTGAGGCGCAGGTCGGTTGCCGGTATGTCGCGGTGGGTCTCAGGGTATGTTAATGCCGCCGCGTTTGCGGCGCCCAAGTATAGCCAATCCAAGGTGTTTAGTTGCCAGGTGAAAACAATTCATGATCAATATGTGTCTATAAAGATACAAATGTTTCTTAATTGAACTAGACAACTCCGCTGTTTCGTTGCCATCGTCTATCAGGGGACGAGTACGAGGTGGCGGGCCTGTACACCGACGGCCGCTTCGTCGAACAGCTGCAAACCCAGTTGGAAGGCGATTTCTCGCTCAAATTCAACCTGGCGCCGCCGCTGTTTGCCAAAAAGGACGCCAAGGGCCATCTGGTGAAAGCCGAATTCGGATCGTGGATGTGGACCGCCTTCAAGCTGCTGGCCAAATTGAAAGGCTTGCGCGGCGGCGCTTTTGACGTGTTCGGCTACAGCGCCGAACGCAGGATGGAATGGGCGCTGATCGCCGAATACCGCGCCATGGTCGAGGGTGTGCTGCCGGCGCTGGACGCAACCACCCACGCGACCGCGGTCGAACTGGCGGCGCTGCCGGAACAGATTCGCGGCTTCGAGCATGCAAAGGAGACGGCAGTGGCCGAATATCGGGCTCGCAAGGAAGAGCTGCCCAGCGGCAATGTGAAGGAACGCGCTGCTTGATGATTGAGTATGCGTATGAACGTCGCTCCCGCGCAGGCGGGAGCCCAGGTTTGCATGCGGACTCGCGGCGGTATGCCGGCTGAGCGCACAACTTGGGTCCCCGCCTCCGCTGGGACGACGTTGTTTGAGATCACGTCAATTCAAATATTTCACACAGCACGCGCCACTACACCAACTTGACGTTAACGTTAACGTCATATACCGTACAAGAACACCTGTTCGCTTCCGACCCTCAAGGAACACCATGAACGACATCACCCCCGCCGCCAGGCTTGCGCTCCCGGAACAGCCGAAACTGGCCAACAAAGTGCGCTTCGTCACCGCAGCCTCGCTGTTCGACGGCCATGACGCCTCGATCAACATCATGCGCCGCATCCTGCAGTCGAACGGCGCCGAAGTCGTCCACCTGGGCCACAACCGTTCGGTCGACGAAGTCGTCACCGCGGCGCTGGCCGAAGACGTGCAAGGCATCGCCATCTCCAGCTACCAGGGCGGCCACGTCGAATATTTCAAGTACATGATCGAGCTGCTGCGCCAGCGCGGCGGCGCGCATATCAAAGTGTTCGGCGGCGGCGGCGGCGTGATCGTCCCGGCCGAGATCGAAGAACTGCACGCCTACGGCGTGAGCCGCATCTTCAGCCCGGAAGACGGCCAGCGGATGGGCCTGGTCGGCATGATCCGCTCGATGCTGGAAGCCTGCGACGTCGACCTTTCCCCGTATGCGCCGACCACGGTCGAACCACTGCAAACGAGCCCGATCGAAGCGCGCCACCGGCCGCTGGCCCAGCTGATCACGGCGCTCGAAAACGGCAAAGTGGATGGCGGCCTGCGCAAGCAGGTGATGGACCTGAGCGAAGGTTTGAAGGTGCCCGTGCTCGGCATCACCGGCACCGGCGGCGCCGGCAAATCCTCGCTGACCGATGAACTCATCCGCCGCATCCGCCTCGACCAGAACGATCGCCTGCACATCGCCGTCATCTCGATCGACCCGTCGCGCCGCAAGTCGGGCGGCGCCCTGCTCGGCGACCGCATCCGCATGAACGCGATCAATCCGTGGAACGCCCAAGCCCGCGTGTTCATGCGCTCGCTGGCCACGCGCGAAGCGGGCTCCGAGATCTCGCAGGCGCTACCCGACGTGATTGCCGCCTGCAAGGTGGCCGGCTTCGATCTGGTGATCGTCGAAACCTCGGGCATCGGCCAGGGCGACGCCGCCATTGTGCCGCACGTCGACCTGTCGATGTACGTGATGACTCCGGAATTCGGCGCCGCCTCGCAGCTGGAAAAGATCGACATGCTCGATTTCGCCGATTTCATCGCCATCAACAAGTTCGACCGCAAGGGCGCCCAGGATGCGCTGCGCGACGTGGCGAAACAGGTCCAGCGCAACCGCGAGCTGTGGAGCCTGAGCCCCGAGCAGATGCCGGTGTACGGGACCCAGGCTTCGCGCTTCAACGACGACGGCGTCACCGCGCTGTACCACGGCCTGCTGCCGGCCCTGGCCCAGCTCGGTCTGCAGGTCGAAACGTCGAAGCTGCCGCAGCCCGAACAGCACTACTCGAGCGGCAAGCACGTGATCGTGCCCCCGGCACGCATCCGCTACCTGGCCGAGATCGCCGACACGGTGCGCGGCTACCACCGCAATGTCGACAAGCAGGTGAAACTGGCGCGCGAGCGCCAGCAGCTGAGCGAGACCAAGCGCATGCTGGCGGCCGTCAACCGGGAAGTGGTCCTCGACGACCTGATCACGGAACGCGACAGCGCCATGGACGCCGGCGCCAAGAAGCTGCTGGCAATGTGGCCGGACATGCAGGCGGCGTACGCCGGCGACGATTACGTGGTGAAAATCCGCGACAAGGAAATCCGCACCCGGCTGGTACAGAAAACCCTGTCCGGCACCACCATCCGCAAGGTGGCGCTGCCGAAGTACGAAGACCACGGCGAAGTGCTGCGCTTCCTGATGCTGGAAAACGTGCCGGGCTCCTTCCCGTTCACGGCCGGCGTGTTCGCTTTTAAACGCGAGGGTGAAGACCCGACCCGCATGTTCGCCGGCGAAGGCGATGCCTTCCGCACCAACCGCCGGTTCAAACTGGTATCCACTGGCATGGAGGCGAAACGCCTGTCGACCGCCTTCGACTCGGTCACCCTGTACGGCGCCGACCCGGCGCTGCGTCCGGACATCTACGGCAAGGTCGGCAACTCGGGCGTCTCGATCGCCACGCTGGACGACATGAAGGTGCTGTACGACGGTTTCGACCTGTGCAGCCCGAGCACGTCCGTCTCGATGACGATCAACGGCCCGGCGCCGACCATCCTGGCGATGTTCATGAACACCGCCATCGACCAGCAGATCGACCGGTTCGTGCGCGACAACGGGCGCCAGCCGACCGCCGACGAAGCGGCCAAGATCCGCGACTGGGTACTGGCCAACGTGCGCGGCACCGTGCAGGCCGACATCCTGAAGGAAGACCAGGGCCAGAACACCTGCATTTTCTCGACCGAGTTCTCGCTGAAGGTGATGGGCGACATCCAGGAATATTTCGTCCACCACCAGGTGCGCAACTTTTATTCGGTGTCGATCTCGGGCTACCACATCGCCGAAGCGGGCGCGAACCCGATCTCGCAGCTGGCATTTACCCTGTCGAACGGTTTTACTTTCGTCGAAGCGTATCTGGCGCGCGGCATGCACATCGACGATTTCGCGCCCAACCTGTCGTTCTTCTTCTCGAACGGCATGGACCCGGAATACACGGTGCTGGGCCGCGTGGCGCGCCGCATCTGGGCGGTCGCCATGCGCGACAAATACGGCGCCAACGACCGTTCGCAAAAGCTGAAGTACCACGTGCAGACCTCCGGCCGCTCGCTGCACGCCCAGGAAATCGACTTCAACGACATCCGCACCACGCTGCAGGCGCTGATCGCGATCTACGACAACTGCAACTCGCTGCACACCAATGCGTACGACGAAGCGATCACCACGCCGACCGACGAATCGGTGCGGCGCGCCCTGGCGATCCAGTTGATCATCAACCGCGAGTGGGGCCTGGCCAAGAACGAGAATCCGAACCAGGGCGCCTTCATCATCGACGAACTGACCGACCTGGTCGAGGAAGCGGTGCTGCAGGAGTTCGAGCGCATCGCCGAGCGCGGCGGCGTGCTGGGCGCAATGGAAACCGGCTACCAGCGCGGCAAGATCCAGGAAGAGTCGATGCTGTACGAGCACAAGAAGCACGACGGGAGCCTGCCGATCATCGGCGTCAACACCTTCCGCAACCCGAAGGGCGAAGGCGCGCCGGCCATCATCGAACTGGCACGCTCGACCGACGACGAAAAGCAGTCGCAGCTGGCACGCCTGGATGCCTTCCACGCCCGCAACGCCCAGGCGGCGCCCGCTGCGCTGGCTGCGCTGCAGCAGGCGGCGATCGACAACGACAACGTGTTCGCGCGCCTGATGGATGCCGTGCGCGTGTGCTCGCTGGGGCAGATCACGACGGCGCTGTTCGAAGTCGGCGGCCAGTACCGGCGCAATATGTAACGCATCATCCGCGTAGGGTGAGCAGCTCTCGCCCACCCTACGCCAATCCTGTGGGCAATGCTCGACGGCGTGGCCTAGAATGGTTCCGCCACCACCACGGAGCCTTGCCATGCCGATCAAGCCCGAAGACCTCACCGCCCTGATGCAGGAAGTCGAGCAGGAAGACCCGATCGATTTCGCCGACCTGCCCTTCCCCGAAGATGAACTGCGCCAGCTCGTCGCCATCCAGCTGTGCGAGATGGCGGCGTCGATGGACAGTTTCAGTACCGAAGACAAGTTGATGACCCTGCTGGCCGTGTCGGCCAAGCTAGTGCTGGAGAACATGGTGCTACATATACAACTGCTGCGCCGCGATGGTCTACCGGTCGGCAACGACGTCGAGGCCCTGCTCCAGCGCTTGAAAAAAGGGGAAAATGGTGAGGGCCAGTAAGTAATAAGCGACAAACGGTAGTAAACGGTGGCGCATCCGCCACTACTGTGTTTACAAATGACCGATTTGTAGGGCATAGCCTGCCAAGGCGGCTTAAAATCTGTTCCTTAAGGTATTATTGTTGAGAGGAATCCGCTCAGCCAGCGCTTCTCATCCCTATCCTCGAGGAATCCCGAATGCCGCGTCACGCCAACAAGCTCAAACTCACCGCTGCTCTAGTTTCCAGCGCTTTCCTGATCGCAGGCCTGGGTGCCTGTGGCAAGACCCAGACCACCGAGTCGCTGCTTGCCGAAGCCCAGCAATACCAGCAGAAAGGCGATGTCAAGGCGGCCCTGATCCAGCTGAAGAATGCCGTCGAGAAGAGCCCGGAGAACGGCGAAGCCCGTATCGCACTCGGCAATCTCGAACTGGCCATGGGCGACGTACCCTCGGCCGAGAAGGAATTCCGCAAGGCACGCTCGCTCGGCATCCCTGCCGAGCGTGTCCTGCCGATGATGGGCAAGGCGATGGCGCAGCAAGGCAAATTCAAGGACATCCTGCAGGAAGTCACGCCGGACATCGCGGCGAAATCGGCGCCGCTGATGTCCCTGCGCGGCGAAGCCCTGCTGACCACCGGCCAGCCGGGCGACGCCAAGGCCGCCTTCGAGCAGGCGCTGGCGATCAACCCGAACTCGGGCGATGCCCTGCTGGGCCTGGCGCGCCTGGCCGTGCTGGCGAAGGACCGTGACGCGACCGAGCGTTACATCAACGAGGCAGTGGCCAAGGATCCGAAGAATCCTGAAGTCTTCATGGCGCAAGGCACCCTGCTGCGCATGCAGAACAAGCCGGACGAGGCGCTGGCCGCCTTCAACCGGACGCTGGCACTGGACCCGGCCCACCGCACCGCCCACATCGAAAAAGCCTATATCGAGATCAGCCGCGGCAAGTTCCCGGCAGCGAAGACGGAAATCGATGCCGCGCAAAAGAATGCGCCGGGCAACCTGCTGGTCACCTACACCAGCGCCCTGTATGAATTCACCCAAGGTAAATTCTCGGCAGCCCAGGAACAATTGCAGCGTGTGCTGAAAGTGTCGCCGGATCACATGCCGAGCGTCCTGCTGGCCGGTGCATCCGAACTGCAACTGGGCGCGACCCAGCAGGCCGAACAGCACCTGCGCAAATACCTGGAGGCGGCGCCCGGCGACACCTATGCGCGCAAGCTGCTGGCCCAGGTCCAGCTGAAGAACGCCCAGCCGGCCGATGCCGCCGCCACACTGGCGCCGGCACTGAAGAACGACGCCGCCGATCCGCAGCTGCTGGCCCTGGCCGGCGAATCCTACATGCAGGTGCGCGATTTCAACAAGGCCAGCAGCTACCTGGAAAAAGCCGCCGAACTGGCGCCCAAGGCGGCCGGCGTACGTACCTCGCTCGGCCTGTCAAAACTGGCCAGGGGCGACCAGTCGGGCGGCCTGAGCGACCTGGAAATGGCAACCTCGCTCGATCCCAAGTCCTCACGTGCCACCATGGCACTGGTGCAGACCGAAATGGGTCTCAAGCACTATGACAAGGCGCTGGCCGCGGCCGACGCCCTGGCCAAGCAGGAGCCGAAGAACCCGCAGGTTTACAACCTGAAGGCTGCGGTCAACATGGTCAAGGGCGACATCCCGGCCGCGCGCACTGCCCTCGACCAGGCGCTGGCACTCGATCCGACCTTCGCACCGGCCGTGAAAAACATGGCGCGCCTGGATCTGATCGAGAAAAAGCCGGACGCCGCCAAGCAGCGCTATGAAAAAGTCCTGGAAAAGGACAAGAACAACGTCGAGGCGATGACCTCTCTGGGCCAGCTGGCCATGCTGCAGAACCATCCTGAAGAAGCCACCTCGTGGTTCGAAAAGGCCAGCAACGCCAGCCCGAACGCGGTGAACCCGGCGGTCACGCTGGGCATGCATTACCTGCGCACCAACCAGCCGGCCAAGGCCCTGAGCCTGGCGCGCAAGTTCCAGACCACGAATGCCGCCAGCCCCGAGCTGCTGGACATGCTGGGTCAGGCGCAGGTCGCCAACAAGGACTTGAACGGTGCGCTGGAAACCTACAGCAAGATGGCCAACGTGGTGCCGAAGTCGGCCACGCCGCAGATGCGCCTGGCCGCCGTCCACCTGGCGTTGAAGAACAATGCTGCAGCCACCGACGACCTCAAGCGTGCCGTCGAGCTGCAGCCTGAACTGGTGCCGGCGCGCCTGGCCCAGGTCGAGATGGCGATGCGCAGCGGCCGTCCGGACGAAGCGCTCGGCATCGCCCGCCAGATGCAGAAGATGAACGACAAGTCGCCGGTCGGCTATGCCACCGAAGGCGATATCCTGCTGGCGCAGCACAAGGCGGCGCAGGCGGTGCCGGCCTACGACAAGGCACTCGGCCTGGCCAAATCGCCGCAGTTGCTGGTGCGCTCGATGCAGGCACTGAACATGGCCGGCAAGGGCAAGGAAGCCGAGGCGCGCGGCAACCAGTGGCTGAAAGAGCACCCGAACGATCCGATGATCACGATGTTTGTCGCGGAAACCAACCTGGCGCGCAAGGATTACCCGACCGCGATCCGGATGCTCGAAGCCGTGGCCAAGCAGACCCCGGACAATGCAGCCGCGCTGAACAACCTGGCGTACGCCTATCAGCAGGTCAAGGATCCGCGCGCACTCCCGACCGCCGAGCAGGCATTCAAGCTGGCCAGCACCAATGCGGGCGTCATGGATACCCTCGGCTGGATGCTGGTGGAACAAGGGAATACCAGCCGTGGCTTGCCGCTGCTGCAAAAAGCCAGCAGCCTGGCGCCGAATGCAACCGAAATCCGCTATCACCTTGCGGTCGGTCTGCATAAATCCGGCGACAAGCAAGGCGCGCGCAAGCAACTGGATACGCTGCTCGCCGACGGCAAGCCGTTCCCGCAAGCCGACGACGCACGCGCATTGCTAAAGACCTTGTAACTGGTTAATATACGTTATTCATATTAAAACAATAAGCCACGCCAGGACAGACGTGGCGAGCTAACCTGGCGCCGGCGCCACTGCCGGCGTTTCTCAATGGGGAATCCTGCGATGGCGACTTTTGACGATTTCAAGGACCCAGAGGGTGAATCGGCCGTATCCCTATCGGACGCTCATGATTTCAATGATCGCGATAATATTACGCCCTCTCAATATGAGGATGTGATCGTGAACCACGATTCGTACGGAATCCGGCTTACCGATACGGCGGACGGGCGTAATTCAGCAAGCATGTTAATCAACAAGATGTATGCCTGGCGTGGCTACGCCGGTACGCATCAGCTGAGTGACGACCCCAATCGCATCACCCTCACGGCAACCGACAAGGGCGAGGTGGTGGGCACGCTCACCATTGGCATCGACTCTCCGATCGGCCTGATGGCCGACCAGATTTTCAAGGAAGAACTCGATTTTCATCGCAACAAGGGCGCGCGCCTGTGCGAATTTACCAAACTGGCCTTCGATCCTTCGGTGCGCTCGAAAACCTCGCTGGCCAACCTGTTTCACCTGGCTGTGATCTACGGTCGCGATATCCATAAATGTACCGATATCGTGATCGAAGTCAATCCGCGTCATCGCCGTTTTTACGAGCGCATGCTGGGCTTCAAGCAGGAAGGCAATTTGAAAATCAACCCACGCGTCGACGCGCCGGCTTTTCTGCTGCGCGTCAACCTGGAATATGTGACCGAGCAAATCGAAAAATTCGGCGGCACCTTCACTGCCGACAATAACGTCACTGAACGTTCGTTCTATCCGTATTTCTTTTCGCCGCGCGAAGAAATGGGTATTCGCAACCGTCTGCTGCGCATGGACGACCAGCACGCGGGATGACATTGCGCACAGGCGCCGGGCATTCCCGATCCTGGCGCATTCCCGTCTTGCGATTCTCTTCTGACCTTCTGTATTTCCCCATCGATGAACAATCCGTTCCGCTATGAACAGGCGTTTTCACGCAATATTGGCTGGGTCACGCCGGCAGAACAATCCACGCTGCGCGGCAAGCGCGTCGCCATCGCCGGCGGCGGCGGAGTCGGCGGTGTCCACCTGCTGACCCTGGCGCGCCTGGGCGTCGCCCATTTCCATATTGCCGATTTCGACAGCTTCGACATCGTCAACTTCAACCGCCAGGTGGGTGCCATGATGTCGACCGTCGGCCAGCCCAAGGCCGAGGTGCTGGCGCGCATGGCCAGGGACATCAACCCCGAGATCGACATCAAGATCTTCGACCAGGGCGTCAACAAGGATAACCTGAACGATTTCCTGGCCGGCGTCGACCTGTACGTCGATGCGCTCGATTTCTTCGCCTTCGACGCCCGCCAGCAGACCTTCGCGGCCTGCGCCCGGCTCGGCATCCCGGCCACCACCGCGGCGCCGCTCGGCATGGGGGCCGCCCTGCTCAACTTCATGCCGGGCCAGATGACCTTCGAGGAATACTTCCAGTGGGGCGACCTGCCCGAGCTGGACAAGGCGATCCGGTTCGTGGTCGGCCTTGCCCCGGCAGGCCTGCACCGGCCTTACCTGGTGGTCCCGGAAGCCGTCAATTTCGCCGAGCGCCGCGGTCCGTCGACCTTCATGGCCTGCCAGCTGTGCGCCGGCATCGTCGCCACCGAGGCCTTGAAGATTCTTCTCGGGCGCGGCAAGATCCTGGCGGCGCCGCATGGCATGCAGTTCGACGCCTACCGCAACAAGCTCAGCCATACGTGGCGTCCCGGCGGCAACGGCAATCCGCTGCACCGCCTCATGATCGGCGTCGCCAAACGCCAGATGACCAAACAACTGGTACCGCAAGCATGAACATCCCGCCGAGCCTCCACCGCATCCTCGAACTGGCGCGCTGGGCGCCGAGCGGTGACAATACCCAGTGCTGGCGCTTCGACATCGCCGCACCCGACCATCTGGTCATCCACGCCTACGATACCCGGCACGACACCGTCTACGATCTGGATGGCCATCCGAGCCAGATTTCCATGGGTGCGCTGCTGGAAACCATCGACATCGCCGCCAGCGAGCAGGGCTTGCGCGCCCACACCGTGCGCCGTGCCGACAGTGCGCCCGACCTCCCCGTCTTCGACGTGCGCTTCAGCCCCGACGCCACGCTGACGCCGAGCCCCCTGCTCGGCGCCATCGAAACGCGCACGGTGCAGCGCCGCCCGATGCGCACGCGTCCACTGAGCGCGGTCGAGAAGCGCGAGCTGGAAACCTGCGTCGGCCCCGACTTCGCCGTGACCTGGATCGAAGGCTTCGGCCCCAAGCTCAAGGCGGCACGCCTGATGTTCAATAACGCCAGGCTGCGCTTGACCATGCCGGAAGCCTTCGAGGTGCACCGCCGCATCATCGACTGGAACGCCAGGTACAGCCCGGACAAGGTGCCGGACCAGGCGCTCGGGGTCGACAAGGTGACGCTGAAACTGATGAAATGGGCAATGGTGAGCTGGAAGCGGATGTCGACCATGAACACCCTGATGGGCACCTGGGCACCGCGCCTGCAGATGGACCTGCTGCCAGGCATCGCCTGTGCTGCCCATTTCGTGCTGAAGGCCAGGCGCCAGCCGCAGACGATCGACGACTACGTGCAGGCCGGGCGCGCGGTCCAGCGCTTCTGGCTGACCCTGACCCGGCTCGGGCTGTTCATGCAGCCGGAGATGACGCCGCTGATCTTTGCCAAGTACGTGCGCGAAAACACGCATTTTACGCGCGAGACCCGTCTGCATGCGCCGGCACGCCGCCTGCAGCAGCAAGGCGCCGAGCTGATCTTCAACGACGCGCTGCACCCGGTCTACATGGGCCGCCTGGGTGCCGGCCCCGCCCCTGCCGCACGTTCGCAGCGCCTGCCGGTCGAGCAGTTGCTGAAACGCTGATCGCACCCGAGCGTCTGTTCGGCGCATTTTGTTGCGTTTAAAACTTTCGTTCGACGATATAAAATCGTTCCACAATAAAAAAAGAGCAGGGAAACCCTGCTCTTTTTTTATTGCCATTTATCCGGTCAGAAGACCGGATAAATGGCAGGTCTTATTGTTAAGATAAGGCCTTCTCGTTGCGATCAGGCCTTCTTCTTACAATTAAGCCTTCTTGTTGCGCTTGCGTGCTGCGACGCCGGCGCCCAGCATGGCGATGCCGAACAGGGCCAGCGAGCCCGGCTCAGGCACTTCAGCCAGTTTGAACTGACCGTTGTTGCTGACGAAGAAGTTCTGGCCTGGGACGTTGGCATAGGTGGTGCCGGTGGTGCAGCCAGGACCAGTGTAGCCGCCGAATTGGCAAGCGACTTCCGACACCAGGTTCGCGTTGGCCGGGCTGGTGAAGTTGGTCTGGCCGTTGGCGTTGGTGAACGCGAAGGCCAGGATGTCTTCCGAGCTCAGGTCTTGACCGTTGCTACGGAAGAAGTAACCCGACTCCAGGTCGCCGGCTTTAGCCTTGGCGAACACGGTCACTTGGCCGTTGCTGATCGGGTTGCCCGATGCGTCGACGGTGCCGCCGCCGCCAACCAGCACGTCGAAGCTGGCGATCAGCTTGCCGTCGTTGGCACCGTAGATGCCAGCGGTCGAACCGTAGTTGGCAGCGGTGTCCTGGTAAATGTTGATGGTGCCACCGTTGAACTGGAACTGGCCATTGAAGGTGCCGGTGCCAGTTGCCGCGAAGGTCGCGGTGATGTTACCGCCCGGGTAGTTGACCGGGAACAGTTGACCGTTGCTGTCCGCCTGGACGATGTTGAAAACAGCGTTCTCTTGGAAGTTGAAGGTGTTGTTGCCGTTGTTGGCCAGCTGGATGAAGGCGTTGCCGTTCACGTCCAGGTATTCGCCGATGGTCTGGCCGCTCGAGTAACCGCCGCCGACCGGGTTGAAGACCCAGTTTTGCAGCACGTCTTCTGCATGAGCAGCACCGGCCATGGAAAGAGCTACAGCTGCAGCGCACGACAGTTTTTTCAGAAATTTCATGATTCGTTTTCCTCGCTTAGTTGATCGGTGTTGCAATGTCTTTGTATAAGCAATCTGTGTGCCAGCTTTTGTAAAATGTTTAATATCAATGACTTACCCAAAATCAATTAAACCCAAAAGCACCGACTGTAAAAAATGCCGACAGAAAATTTGAGTAATAATTTCGATGTGGAAATTATATGATCTGTTGCCATCTATTAAGAGGATTGTGTCCTGGAGAGGAAAGCCTTGTGAAACAAGTGGCGTGCCAGCATTAGCGGCGGCATGCGCAGCCAGTTGCCCCGCACATACAACGCAAAACGCGCGGCACCGCTAAAGGCGTCGCTGCAGCTGCCATGCATCGGCAGCAGCGCGCGTTCGAACAGGGCATCCATCACGGCCAGCAGCGCCCCGTTCGGCGCGGCCGGGGCCAGCGCATCCAGCACCGCGTCCGGCACCGGGGTGCCAAGCAGGCGCCGGCTGTAGCGCAGCGCATAGAACAGCGGCCGCTCCAGCTCGAGCATGCGCGCCCGTGGCGGCAGTGCTTCCCAGAAGCCGGCATGGGCGCCGAACTCGCGGAACAGGAAGTGCAGGTCGAGCAGGTCGCGCAAGCCCTTGTCGAATTCGCCGTCGAAGAACAGGTGCACCGCGCTGTGCAGCACCATGTCGGCCGGCGCCAGCGTGGCCAGGCCGGGCGCGTGCGCAATCGGCACGGCGGCGGCGCGCAACAATGCCGGATCCGGATGCACGGGCGCCGTCTGCGGCAGGATCGCGTGGTGAACGTCGATGCTGCTCTGCCGGCGCACGTGCTGCATCGGCGGCAGTTCGTGCATCCACTGGCGGTAGTAGCGCTGGTCGTAGGCGTCGGTCTGGCTGCTGGCCCAGCCATGCAGCATCAGCGCCGACTCCACATCGTCCAGGCGCGCCTGCGGCACCATGATGTCGATGTCGCCGAACAGGCGGCCGGCACCGGCGCGCAGGCCGGCGATCGCATAGGCCGCGCCCTTTAGCAGCAGCAGCGGCGCCACGCCCTCCACTCTCGCAAGTGCGGCCTGGATGCATTCGACCTCGAAACCCACCGCCTGGCGGTGGCGCGTGGCCAGCGCGCGCACCCATTCCAGGTGGGCGCGCGGCTGCGCCGGTACCGCGTCGAGCAGGCCGTGCTCCTCGATCAGCGCCAGCAGCGTCGGACTCAGGTTGGTGCTGGTCGACTGGCGCAGCAGTAGGTCCCAGTCGGCCAGGCGCAGGCCCGGCAGCAGGCCGGGATCGCGCAGGACCGACACCAGGATCGGCAGGCGCTTCACCGCGGCGCCTCCAGCGCGGCGAACGCCGCCATCGCTTCATCCAGGTTGCTGTAGCGGAAATCGTAGCTGGCGCAGCCTTCGATCGCGCCGGCCAGGGTGGCGAACCCGCGCGCGCCCATGTGGCTGTAATTGAAGGCATTCTCGGCCACCCGGAAAAAGGCGCGGGCGCGCGGGATCGGGGTGAGCGAGGTGGCGGCGCCGGCTTCGTACTTGGGAAACACGATCCAGGCCGGGCGCGCGGTTTCGTGCGCGCGCGCGACGCTGTCCGCCGGGGCTTTCAGGTGCGCCACCGTGCCCTTGGTGGTGTTGCTGACCGGGCGGCTCAGCACGGCGTCGGCGACGTAGCCGCGGATCACGTCGATCGAGCGGTTCTTGAGGCTGACCGGACGCGGCACCGGCACCAGCAGGCCGTCTTCCGGACGGAACAGCGCCAGCTCGTCGGACAACAGGCGCCAGCCGCGGTTGACCAGCGCCGCGCACAGCGTGCTTTTGCCCGATCCCGGCGGCGCCGGCAAGATCGCCGCCAGGCCGCCGCGCTCGACCACCGCGGCATGGATCATCAGGTAGGCATGGGCACGCGTCGAAACACACCAATTCAGGCCCCATTCCAGCATTGGGAAGGCGTGCGCTTCGGGCAGCGGCTCGAACGGCAGCTGGCCGTCGAGGTCGAAATTCACCTGCGGCTGGTACCAGCGGCGCAGCCCGCCCGGATGCTGCAGGCCGACGTGGAAATCGGCGAAGCCGTCCTCGCCGTGGATCGGGTAGTCGCCGTACAGCAGGGCGATGCCGTCGGCCACTTGGCGGATCGGCGAACGGATGCGGCTGACGAAGGCGCCGGTCTGCACCAGCAGGCCGGGACCGGCCAGGCGCGTCTCGAGCTGGCGGCGGCTGAGCGATGCGACCGTCAGCATGCGAGGGTATCGATGAGGTTCAGGTGTTGCAGGTCGTGCAGCAAGGTATCGGTCTCGAGGTCGAGTTCGGCCGGTTCGAGGTCGAATTCGGCCTGCAGGACGGCGGCCAGGGCGGCGCGCGTGGCCGGGCCGCGGCGCAGCGTCAGCAGCAGTTCGACGGCGCCGTCACCCAGCAAGTGGGTGTCGCCGGACAAATCGTTATACAGGATGCACTCGCCGTCCCACTGCCGGTACTGCAGGGTCTGTCCGGGCCGCAGGCGCCATGTCTCGCTGGCGGCCACCGGATCAATCCATGGTGCCGTAGAGGTAAGTGACGATGTCGTTGGCATACCACTTCTGGCCAGCCATCGGCGCGTAATAGCCTTTTGCGACCCATTCGCTCCACACACTGCGCAAGGATTCGACGGTCAGGAAGTTGATGCGGCCCGACAGCACGTTCAGGTAAGCGGCCAGCATGTACTTGGCCATCTTGGTGCTGTCGAAAGGCGCTCCGTGCATGATCTGGTTGCAGCTCGCCGCGGCGTAAGCGCTGCCGATATTGCAGCTGAAATGCTTGGAAAAAGGATCGGTCGGCGAGCAGCCAGCCGGCCAGGCCGTCTTGTTCCAAGCGAGCGGATCGAGGCCATTGCAGACCGGTGCCGGACCGTGGTGGCTGAGTGTACCCACGGCCTTGTTCTGGCCGACCGCCGACACCGCTGCCGAAGCCGAAACGCCGCAGTAGGTACATGCCATGCCGGGCTGGCTGTGCAGGGTCAGCAGTACGCCTGCGGCGCCGGCACCGGCTCGGGTAAAGCGCCGGCGCGAAGCACCCTTGGCCGACAGCGAATCGGATGCCGCGGGCTGCGCAGCGTCCGCTTGCGGAATCGATGCGACAGGATCAGTTTCGCTCGGTTGACGGTTTTGGGTAGCCACGTGGGTCCTCTTCGGTTTTCAGAACAGTCGGGCAGCAGCACAATGCCAGATTACGCAAAAACAAGCAATCCTTGTGCCAGAAACAAGCTGCCCAAAAGCAACGCTTAATAATCAGCAACTTAGGTCGCCCGCAACGGCTGCCTGTATATCGCTATGCTAATCGACTGTAAAGAAAACTGACAGCAATCAGAAATAGCTTTCCGGAATGACCAGGACGTCACCCGGGCGTACCGGCACGTTGGCCGAGATGTCACCATCCTTGACCAAATCGTCGATGCGCACATTGAACTTCTGTTGTTTGCCGTCGACAGTGCGCACCAGGCTGGCACGGTTGCCGGCCGCGAATTCGGTGGTGCCGCCGACGGCAATCATCACATCCATCAGGCTCATGTCGCGGCGGTAAGGCAGCGCCTGTGGACGGGCGGCTTGGCCGATGACGCGGATCTGCTCGCCGTAGGTACCGACGAAACTCGACACGACCACGGTCACCACCGGCTGCTGGATGAACTTGGCCAGCGCTTTTTCGATGTCACGCGCCAGTTCGGTCGAGGTCTTGCCGGACGCCGGCAGGTCTTCGACCAGCGGCGTGGTGATCTTGCCGTCCGGACGTACCGGGACCGACATCGAGACTTCCGGATTGCGCCAGACGATGATGTTAATGCTGTCGCCCGGCCCGATCAGGTAGTCCGGATTGGCCGACACCTGCGCATCGGTCGGTGCCGGCAGCGGGCGAGTGGCACAGCCGCCCAGCGCCAGCGTGCTGGCAGCGACGAGCGCGATTGCCGAATATTTGATCAGGTTCGCCTTGTACTTGCCCACGTGAGATCCCTCTCGGATTGTTATTAAGCCATCAACAGCCGCGTATTGTATATCAATGTGCTTTAGGACAAGGGTGCGCACGATACAAATTGTTTCTCAATATTTATTTCTGTTGCAACAGCTCGCGCACATAATTCCCTGGGACGGCATAGGTAATGCCGCTCGGGTTGGTGATCGCGGTTTCCTTCAGTCCCTTGACGAATACCGCGTTGATCACGCCCCACACCTTGCCGCTGGCAGGATCGTACAGGGGGCTGCCGCTGTTGCCGGGATAGGCGGTCGCGTCGAGCTGGAAGATATTGAAGGGCGCACGCTGCAATTGCACCAGCTGGCGTATGTCCAGCTTGCGCGAGTTGAGCGACGGGGTCACCACTGGCGTGACGGCGGCCAGGGTGGCGCGGTGGGTGGCGGCATGCAGGCCCAGCACCATGCCTAGCGGATAGCCGGTAAATGCCAGTGCCTGCCCTTCGAGCGCCTTGTCCGAATCGACCAGCTCGAGCGCCGGCAGCGGCGTGCCGGTAAGGCGCAGGTGAGCCAGGTCGTGTTCGGCGTCGCGCGCCACCAGCTGGGCCGGACGGAAGCGCACCATGTCGCCGTCTGCGGTCACGATGCCGATCTGTTCCATCCGCTCCGAATCCACCGTGGCCGGCACCACGTGGGAGTTGGTGATCACGCTAAGGCCGTCGCCGACCACGAAGCCGGTGCCGACGAACACCGTGGCTGGACTGCGGGTGCGCTCGAAGGTGCCGACGCCGACCACCGAACGCTTGACAGTCGGAACCACGGCCGTGAGGTCGGCAGCCTGCACCGCACCCGGCAGCGTCGGCAAAAAAGCAACAGCAGCACAGAGCAGCGCGACGCCAGGCAGGCTCATCTTTACCCGGGCACGCAGTCGGTGAGTGAAATTAATATTTCGATAAGGCAGCAAACGTGCACCCCCTTTTGCATTTAAGACATTACAATTAAGCGCTTGTTCTGGAGCAAAGCATCCAATGCAAGTCTACGCGATGACATCTTATCCTGCACGGATAAGGTGTTGATTTCATGCAATAAAACGCTGTGATTTTATTAACACAGCAGAAATTATTGCTGAAATACAATGCAGACGACATGTAGTTTTGGGGTGCAGGAACAAGATTTGTGTTGTAGCGAGGGCACGACTGGCCAAGCACTTCACATTTTTCTCGTGCGTAATTGCAATTGCTCCCACTACAAGCGATCATGCGACGTATTTAATTATTTTTCTGACCCGGCTCAACGAGCTTGAGGGGTCATTTATCGCGAGACTGACGAGATGGCAGAAATTACCGCCGTACTTCTAAACTTCCTGAAAGCAATCGGCAAGTACCGCTGGTATGCAGTCGTCATCGCCTGGACCGTGGCCTTGATCGGCTGGGCCGTGGTGTTACGCCTGCCGCCACAATATGAAGCATCGGCACGGGTGTATGTCGACACCCAGAGCATGCTGCGTCCGCTGCTGTCCGGCATGACCAGCATGCCCGACGTTAACCAGCAAGTGATGTTCATGCGCCGCACCCTGCTCAGCCGTCCGAACATCGAACGCCTGATGCGTGACGTCGACCTCGACGTCAAAGCCAAGAACACCAAGGAACATGAGAGGATCGTCAATGAACTGACGTCCAATCTCAGGCTCGGCGGCACCGAACGCGACGACATTTATACGATCAGCTATGTGTCGGACAACCCGCAGCTGGGCAAGGCCGTGGTACAGGGCTTGCTGACCATCTTCGTCGAAGGCAGCTTCGGCGGCAAGAAACAGGATTCCGACAAGGCGATCCAGTTCATCGACGACCAGATCAAGACCTACGAGGACAAGCTGGCCGCCGCAGAAAATTCCCTGAAGGAATTCAAGATCAAGAACATGGGCATGCTGCCCGGTTCCGGCGACTTCAACGGCCAGATGAGCACGGTCAGCGACCAGCTCAGCCAGGCTCGCCTGGAACTGGCCGAGGCCGAGCAGGCGCGCAACGCGATCCGCCGCCAGATCAACGGCGAGCCGGCCAAGCCCGGCACCAAGACCATCGATCCGGCGCTGCTCGACCCCGAGCTGGAAGGCCGCATCCAGGCGGTCCAGAAGAACCTGGACGGCCTGCGCCTGCAATACACCGAGCAGCACCCCGACGTGGTCGCCAACAAGCGCCTGCTCGAGCAGCTGCTGGCGCAAAAGGCGGACCTGTCCAAGACCAAGAAACGCAGCACCGATCCGGGCGCCGGCTACAGCCCGATGCTGCAGCAACTGACCGTGGCGCTGTCGGCTGCCGAAGCGCGCGTGGCCTCGATGCGTGCCCGCGTTGACGAATTCTCGGCCCGCATGACGCGCCTGCGCGCGCAAAGCACCACGGCGCCGGAAATCGAAGTCCAGCTGACCCAGCTGAACCGCGACTACGACGTCAACAAGGCCAATTACCAGCGCCTGGTCGAGCGCCGCGAACAGGCCCGCCTGTCGGGCGACCTGACCTCGGCCACCGACATGCTGTCCTTCCGCATCATCGATCCGCCGACCGTGCCGAACCAGCCGAGCGGCCCGAACCGCCTGCGCCTGTTCTCGATGGTGTTCGGCGGCGCGCTGGTGGCCGGCCTGGCGGTGGCGTTCCTGATGAGCCAGTTCCGTCCGACCTTCATGAGCCAGACCGCGCTGCGCGACACCACCGGCCTGCCGGTGCTCGGTTCGATCGGCATGAACTGGACCAACGAACAGACCGTCCGCCGCAAGCGCCGCCTGGTCGCCGTCGGGGTATCGGTGCTGCTGCTGCTGGGCGCCTATGCCGCCGGCGTGGCGGCCATCCTGGTCCGCCCCACGCTTTAACGCGACGATTGCAAGGAGTACACCGTGAGCATTATTGAAAAAGCAGCAAGCCGGATCGACCAGCAGCGCAGCGCCGCCGCGACCGCCACCGGCACTGCCACCGTGCCGGACAGCGATGCCGTCCGCGCCATCCCCCCGGTCGCCGTCGCCGCGCCGCCCGCCGTGCCGCCCGGCCCCGCCGTCGTGATGCCGGCGGCAGAGCCGGTCGCCGTGCCGGCCGCCGCGCCGGCCCAGCCGGCGAAGGAAGCGGGGCGCGCGCCCCAGAAGTTTTCGACCCGCCGCGTGGAACTCGACCTGGCGCGCATGCGCGACCTGGGCATGGTCACCGCCGCCGCCGGCCGCACCCGCCTGCTGGAAGACTTCCGCGTGATCAAGCGTCCGCTGCTGCAGCGCGCCTTCATCGAACGTGCGCCGGGCGCCCGTCCGAACAACCTGATCATGATCACCAGCTCGCTGCCGGGCGAAGGCAAGACCTATTGCGCGATCAACCTGGCGATGAGCATCGCCATGGAACTCGACCACACCGTGCTGCTGGTCGACGCCGACGTGGCGCGCCCGTCGGTGCTGCGTACGCTCGGCCTGCCGGCGCACCGCGGTTTGATGGACATCCTGGTCGACGACAAGCTCGACATGTCTGACGTAATGCTGCGCACCAACGTCGACACCCTGTCGATCCTGCCGGCCGGCACCAACACGCCGCGCGCCACCGAACTGCTGGCCAGCTCGACCATGACCAACCTGGTGCACGAGATCGCCAACCGCTATCCGGACCGGATCGTGATCTTCGATTCGCCGCCGCTGCTGCTCACCTCGGAATCGCACGTGCTGGCGTCGCACATGGGCCAGATCGTGATGATGGTCGAAGCCCAGACCACCACCCAGCATGCGGTCAAGGAAGCACTCCAGCAGCTGGAAGGCTACCCGAACGTGAACCTCATTTATAACAAGACCAGGGAAATCCCCGGCATCGAAGAAACGTATGACTATCACTACGGCTAAGATGCCGATTTCCGGGCCGGCACTCAGGCTGCTGCCGCTGGCCCTGGCCGCGATGCTGCTGTCGGCCGAATGCCATGCGCAGTGGCGCGTTACCCCCCGGCTCGACCTGCGCGAAACGTATTCCGACAACGTCGGCCTGCAGAACAGCGCGGATGCACGCAGCAGCTTCGTCAGCGAAGCCGATCCCGGCATCAGCATCACCAAGGTTGGGCCGCGCCTGAAGGTGAGTGCGGATGCCGGCTGGCGCCTGTATTCGTACAGCAACAACGATGCACCGAATCTGCGTAACAGCGAACGCCACTACAACGGCGCCATGCAGGCGATGGTGGTCGACCAGTTGCTGTTCGTCGATGCCAACGCCAGTGGTTCACGCCAGGCCGTGTCGGCCTTCGGCCCGGTATCGAACAACACGTTCTCGAATGCCAACCGCACCGACGTCAGCACCTGGCGCATCAGCCCTTACCTGCGCCACCGCTTCGGGTCGACCGCGGACATGACGCTGCGCTACATGCGCGACTCGGTCGACAGCGGCGTGGGCGGCTACGGCAGCAGCAAGGCCAGCACGCGCTCGGCCGACCTGAACAGCGGCACTGCATTCGACACGCTCGGCTGGAACCTGTCGTATTACCACCAGGACCTGAGCGAAAGCCTGGGCGATGTCGGCACCGTGCCCGGCACCGTGCCCACGCTGGCCAACGATTCGATGTCCGAGAACACCTCGGCCGGGCTGCGCTGGCGCCTGATCCGCCGCCTTGCCCTGACCGCCAGCGTCGGCTACGACAAGTACGAATACCCGACCCTCGGCGAAGCCACCAGCGGCCGCAGCTGGTTGGGCGGTTTCATCTGGACGCCATCCACCCGTACCAGCGTGCAGGCCTCGTTCGGCCGGCGCTATTTCGGCAAGACCGGCTCCCTGGTCTCGAGTTACCGCACCCAGCGCAGCATCTGGAACCTGAACTACAGCGACGCCGTGACCACCACCCGCTCGCAATTCGTGCTGCCGTCCGCGATCGACACCGCCGCCATGCTCGACAGCCTGTTTGCCGCCAGCATCCCGGATGCGGTGCAGCGCCAGCAGGCGGTACAGGCCTACATCGCCGCCGCCGGCCTGCCGCCGAGCCTGGCCAACAGCATCAATTACCTGAGTAACCGCTATATCCGGATCCAGCGCCTGCAGGGCGCGGCCATCTTCCGTGGTCCGCGCAGCAACCTGACCTTCAGCGTGTTCAACGAAAAGCGGCTCGCACTGTCGAGCCAGGAAAGCGACAGCGCCCTGCTGCTGGGGCAACTGGCCTCGCTGAACGACGACACCAGCCAGCGCGGCGCCACCGCCAACCTGGACTACCGGCTATCGCCGCGCTCGAATGCCTACGGCGCCCTGTCGGTATCGCGGGTGCACTCGCTGTCGGCCGACTTCTCCAGCAACAACAGCGAAATGCGCCTGGGGCTGAATCACCGCTTCGCAAAGCGGATGCAGGGCAGCGTCGAGCTTCGCCACACGCGCGGACGCCAGAACCTGGTCAACAGCGACACCTACCGCGAGAACGCGCTGGTCGCGACTCTTTCCGTCGTCTATTAAGCGGAGCCCATCAAGATGTACGAAACCTATTACGGATTATCCGCCAAGCCCTTCCAGCTGCGTCCCGACCCGCACTTCTTCTACGGCAGCAAGGGACACAAGCGCGCCATGGCCTACCTCGAGTACGGCCTGTCGCAGGGCGAAGGCTTCATCGTCATCACCGGCGAGGTCGGCGCGGGCAAAACCACGCTGGTGCGCAGCCTGTTCAACCGGCTGCCGTCGGACCAGATCGTGGCCGCCCACATCGTCAACACCCACCTCGATCCGGACGACACGCTGCGGATGGTGGTGTCGGCGTTCGGCCTGCCCTACGAGGGAGCCAGCAAGACCGACCTGCTGACGCGCCTGGAACGCTTCCTGTGCGACGTCGACCACCAGGGCAAGCGCGCCCTGCTGGTCATCGACGAAGCCCAGAACCTGTCGGCGCGCACGGTGGAAGAGCTGCGCATGCTGTCGAATTTCCAGACCGACGACAAGTCGCTGCTGCAGACCTTCCTGCTCGGCCAACCGGAATTCCGCGCCACCCTGCACAGCCCCGGCATGCAGCAGCTGCGCCAGCGCGTGATCGCCAGCTACCACCTGGGCCCGATGGATGCGCAGGAAACCCACGCCTACATCGAGCACCGCCTCGCCACCGTCGGCTGGAACAACGATCCTTCCTTCGACGACGGCGCCCATGCGGCGATCTTCGCCTACAGCGGCGGCATCCCGCGCAAGGTCAACACGCTGATGGACCGCGTGCTGCTGATGGGTTACCTGGAAGAGATGCACACGTTCACGGAAGAAGACATCAATACCGTGATCCGCGACATCAATGAAGAATACAAGGTGCCCGAAATCATGGGCACGCCAGCCGAAGACGCCATGCCGGCGCATGCGGGCCTGGACGACGACCTGCGTGCCGGCGGCATGCGCATGATCGACCAGCGCAGCGGCGACCGCCGCGCCAACAGCGTCGAAATGCTGGACGAACGCATGATGCGACTCGAAAAATCGATCGTGTCGGTGCTGTCGATCCTCAAGAAGATCGTGGCCACGCCCCAGGGCGCGGCCGCCCATCACGTGGACAACCAAGAATGAACATGTACGAACTCGCCGCGCGCCCCGCGCCGGCCCCGGGTGAACGCATCCGCAACGCCATGACCTGCGACGTCGAGGATTACTTCCAGGTCTCGGCCTTCGCACCCTACATCGACCGCGCCAGCTGGCCGGCCCGCGAATGCCGCGTCGAAGCCAACATGGACCGCATCCTGGCCCTGTTCGAGCGCACCGGCGTGCGCGCCACCTTCTTCACGCTGGGCTGGATCGCCGAGCGCTACCCGAACGTGGTGAAACGCATCGTCGCCGGCGGCCACGAGCTGGCCAGCCACGGCTACGGCCACCTGCGCGCCTCCGACCAGACCCGCGCCGAATTCGACAACGACATCCGCTCGGCCAAGGCCCTGCTGGAAGACATCGGCGGCCAGGAGGTACTCGGCTACCGCGCTCCGAGCTTCTCGATCGGCCGCGACAACCTGTGGGCGCTCGACGCGCTGCTCGAAGCCGGCTACCGCTACAGCTCGAGCATCTACCCGGTGCAGCACGACCACTACGGCATGCCGGAAGCGCCGCGCTTCGCGTTCTACCCGAACGGTACCGACGGCTTGCTGGAAGTGCCGATCAGCACGGTGCAGATGATGGGCCGCAACCTGCCGGCCGGCGGCGGCGGCTACTTCCGCCTGCTGCCGTACGCGTTGTCGCGCTGGATGATGGCCAAGGTCAACCAGGACGACCGCCAGCCGGCCCTGTTCTACTTTCACCCGTGGGAAATCGACACCGAGCAGCCGCGCCCCGAAGGCGTCGGCGCCAAGTCGCGCTTCCGCCACTACGTCAACATCGAGCGCATGGAAAGCCGTATCGAAGCCCTGGCCCGCGATTTCGCGTGGGACCGGATGGACCGCATCTTCTTGAACCAAAAATGAATTCGATCATCGAAGCCGCGCAGGCCAAACGCGCCGGCCCGGCACCGAGCGCGCCTGTCGCGCCGGCGCCCCTGACCCTGCACCTGCTGCAGCGCGCCGACTATCCCCGCTGGGACGCCTTCGTGCGCGCCTGCCCCGAGGCCACCTTCTTCCACCTGTCGGGCTGGCAGAGCGTGATCGAGCGGTCGTTCGGCATCAAGACCTTCTTCTATTACGTCGAGCAGGACGGCCAGATCCAGGGCGTGCTGCCGCTGGCCGAGATCAACAGCCGCCTGTTCGGCCACTCGCTCGGCGCGATGCCGTTCTGCGTGTACGGCGGGCCGGTCGCGACCGGCCCTGAAGCACGCGCGATGCTGGACGGGGCCGCGCATGAACTGGCGCAGAAACTCGGCGTCGGCCACCTCGAATACCGCGGCATGGCGCGTTTCCACCCGGAAGACCCGGCCTGGCACTCGAAGGAACTGTACGTGACCTTCCGCAAGGAGATCACGGCCGACGACGAGACCAACATGAACGCGATCCCGCGCAAGCAGCGCGCGATGGTCCGCAAGGGCATCAAGCTGGGCCTGCGCGGCGAAATCGACGCCAACGTCGACCGCATGTTCGAGGCCTATGCGCGCAGCGTGCACCGCCTCGGTACCCCGGTGTTCCCGAAAAAATACTTCGCCCTGCTGCAGCAGACCTTCGGCGACGAGTGCGAAGTGCGCACCATCGTCACCGAAGACAACCGCGTCGTGGCGGCCGTGCTGTCGTTCTACTGGCGCGACGAAGTCGTGCCCTACTACGGCGGCGGCACCGACCTGGCGCGCGAAGTGGCCGGCAACGACTTCATGTACTGGAACCTGATGCAGGCCGCCGCCGCACGCGGCTGCCGCCTGTTCGATTTCGGCCGCAGCAAGCTGGGTACCGGCGCCTACGATTTCAAGAAGAACTGGGGTTTCACGGCCCAGCACCTGCCCTACGAATACAAGCTGTACGGCGCGGATGCGCTGCCCGACAACAACCCGCTGAACCCGAAGTACCAGCTGTTCATCAAGATGTGGAAAAAGCTGCCGCTGCCGTTGGCGAATTTCATGGGGCCGTACATCGTCCGTAACCTGGGCTGATGGCTGAAACATCGTGGAAGACCTACTCCTGCTGATCCACCGGATCCCCTACCCGCCCAACAAGGGCGACAAGATCCGTTCCTACCACCTGCTGAAGCACCTGGCGCGCCATTACCGGGTGCACCTGGCCACCTTCGTCGACGATCCGGACGACTGGCAGTACGTGCCGCACGTCGAGGCGCTGTGCGCGAGCAGCCATTTCGCCGCCATGAATCCCAAGCTCGCGCGTGTGAAAAGCCTGGGGGCGCTGCTGAAGAACCGCTCGCTGTCGCTCGAGTACTACCGCGATGCCGGCATCGAGCGCTGGGTCAAGCAGGCAGTGGCCGCGCACGGCATCGAGCGCATGCTGGTGTTCTCGTCGGCGATGGCGCAGTACGCGGATCCGTATCGTTCGGCGCGCCGCGTGGTCGATTTCGTCGACGTCGACTCCGACAAGTGGCGCCAGTACGCGGAAAAGAAATCCTTCCCGATGAGCTGGCTGTACCAGTACGAAGCGCAGCGCCTGCTCAGCTACGAGCGCCAGGTGGCGCGCGACTACGATGCCTCGCTGTTCGTGTCGGCCCCCGAGGCCGAGCTGTTCCGCCAGCTGGCGCCGGAAAGCAGCGTCAAGATCGGCCACTTCAGCAACGGCGTCGATACCGATTATTTTTCGCCGCACGACAACCACGTCAGCCCCTACGCGGCCGGCGAGCGCGCGCTGGTGTTCACCGGCGCCATGGATTACTGGCCCAACGTGGATGCGGTGCAGTGGTTCTGCGACGAAGTGTTCCCGCAGCTGCGCACACGCTTCCCGGAACTGCGCTTCTACATCGTCGGTTCGCGCCCCAGTCCGGCGGTGCAGGCACTCGCCCAGCGTGACGGCGTGAAGGTCACCGGCACCGTGCCCGACGTGCGGCCCTACATCGCCCACGCCGCGGTCGCGGTGGCGCCGCTGCGGATCGCGCGCGGCATCCAGAACAAGGTGCTGGAAGCGATGGCGATGGCGACCGCGGTGGTGGTGTCGCCGCAGGCGCTGGAAGGCATCGACGCCGTCCCCGGCAGCGAACTGGTGCTGGCCGAGGATGCCGCGGCCTTCGTCGACGCCGTCGCCACCCTGCTGACGGGTCTGGACAGCGCGGCCGGCGCGATCGGCCAGGCGGCGCGCGCCAAGGTACAAAGTCAATACAGCTGGTCGAGCAATCTTGCCTGCATAGGAGAGAACCTGGAATGTTCCTGAAGCCTCCCCCCGGCGTCGCCGGTAGTGCCACCGCAGTGCCGGCGATGCCGCTCACGCGCGCCAGCATGATCCTGATCGCGCTGGCCCTGCTGGCGCCGTTCGCCCTGTATTTCGGCACCGTGCGCTCGATCGTCTCGATCTGGAACAGCTCGGAGACCTTCGCCCACGGCTACGTGATCCTGCCGATCAGCCTGTGGCTGCTGTGGCGCAAGCGCGAGAATTTCACCCTGTATCCGCCCAAGCCCTACGCGCCGGCGCTGGTCGCGCTGGCAGTGCTGGGCCTGGGCTGGCTGGCGGCCCAGCTGGGCGAGGTGCAGTTCGTGTCCCAGTACGCCTTCGTGGCCATGCTGCCGGTGATCGCGTTGGCCCTGCTCGGCCCGCGCCTGGCCGGCTCGCTCGCCTTCCCGCTGCTGTTTTTGCTGTTCGCGGTACCGTTCGGCGACATCTTCGTGGCGCCGCTGATCCAGTTCACCGCCGATTTCACCGTGTGGGCAGTGCGCGCCACCGGCATCCCGGTGCTGCGCAGCGGCACCCGCTTCGAACTCCCGACCGGCAACTGGTCGGTGGTCGAGGCCTGCAGTGGCGTGCGCTACCTGATCTCCTCGATCACGCTGGGCTGCCTGTACGCCTACCTGACTTACCGTTCGACCCTGCGGCGCGTGCTGTTCATCGGCCTGGCGATGATCGTGCCGATCATCGCCAACGGCTTGCGCGCCTACATGATCGTGATGATCGGCCACCTGTCCGGCATGGAGCTGGCGACCGGCGTCGACCACCTGATCTACGGCTGGCTGTTCTTCGGCCTGGTCATGTTTTTCATGTTCTGGATCGGCAGCTACTGGCGCGAGGATGCCCCCGAGCCATCCAGCGCCACCGGCGCCGCACCCGCAGCGTCGGCCGGGATGTATCCGGCCGGCGCCCCGCAAGGCCGCTTCGCCGCCATGACCGCCGCCGTGCTGGCGCTGGCCGCCCTGTGGCCCGCTTCGGCCCTGATCGGCGAGCGCGTCAACCACAACCCGGCCCCGGTCGCCCTCGGCCAGATCGCGGTGAACCTGCCGCCGGCGCCGGACTTCGCCGACTGGAAGCCCGATTACATGACGCCCAGCGCGCGCTTCCACCGCGTCTACCAGAACGGCACCGTGCCGGTTGCGCTGAGCGTGCTGTACTACCGCAACCAGGACCGCGACCAGGCCCTGATAAGCTCCATCAACCGCCTGACCGCCTATGAAGACACCTGGCACGAGATCGACGCCAGCGCGCATACCGAAAACGTGGCCGGCCACCCGGTCGTGGTGCGCGAAACGACGCTGCGCAGCGGTGCCCGCACGCTGCTGGTCTGGTCCTGGAAATGGATCGGCGGGCAGTACACCAACAGCGACATCGCCGGCAAGCTGCTGCAGGCGCGCGCCAAGGCGCTGCTGCAGGGCGACGACGGCGCCGCCGTGATGCTGTACGCGCCTGTCGACGACAACCCGGACGCGGCGCGCCGGGCCCTGGGCGGCTTCCTGGCGCAACAGGGCGCGGCGCTGGACACGGCCCTGCGCGCGGAACGGACACGATGAACGCTGCCGTACCGCATCCGGTCGCCAACGGCGCCGACACCCGCCCGCTGGTCGTGCACCTGGTGTACGCGCTCGGCGTCGGCGGGCTGGAGACGCTGCTGGTCGACTGCATCAACCGCATGCCGGCCTGGCGCCACGCGGTCGTCTGCCTGACCCGCTACACCGACTTCGCCGACCGCATCCAGCGCCCGGACGTGACGCTGCACGCGCTCGGCAAGGCGCCCGGCCTGGGCCTGGGCACCCATCTCGATTTCTGGCGCCTGATGCGCAAGCTGCGGCCGACCGTGCTGCATACCTATAACCTGGCGGCGCTCGAATACGCGTTCACCGCCAGCATGGCCGGGGTACCGGTGCGCATCCACGCCGAGCATGGACGCGACGCCGGCGACCCGCACGGCCTGAACCCGAAGCACAACTTCCTGCGCCGCCGTATCGCGCCCTTCGTCGACCGTTTCATTCCGGTCTCGGAAGACCTGAACCGCTGGCTGGGCGACGTGGTCCGGATCGCACCGGCCAAGACCCTGTTCATCAAGAACGGGGTCGACACCGATAAATACGCCCCGGGCGGCCTGCCGGCCGCGGATTCGCCCTGGCAGCCGGGCGACATCGTGATCGGCACCGTGGCGCGGGTGCAGGACGTCAAGAACCACCGCCTGCTGGTCGAGGCACTGGCGCGCCTGCATGCACGCCATCCGCAACTGGCGGCCCGCGTAAAACTGTCGATCGTCGGCGACGGTCCGCTGCTGCCGGCGGTGCGCCAGCAGGTGCAGGACCTCGGCCTGCAGGATGCCGTGTGGCTGCCGGGCGCACGCGTGGACATCGGGTCCCTGCTGCATACGTTTACAATGTTCGCCCTGCCGTCGCTGGCCGAAGGCACGCCGGTGTCGATGCTGGAGGCGATGGCCTGCGGCCTGCCGGTGGTGGCCTCGCGCGTGGGCGGCATCCCGGAAGTGGTCGACGACGGCGTCCAGGGTCTGCTGGTGCCGGTCGGCGACGTCGACGCACTGGCGCAGGCCATGGCGCGTTACGCGCTGGATGCCGACCTGTGCGCGCGCCACGGCCGCGCCGCCCGCGCGCGCGTGGAAGAGCGTTTCAGCATGCGCGCCATGCTGGCCGCATATGGCGACCTGTACGCCGGCCTGTGCCGCCGCAAGGCCGGCCTGGCCGTGACTGCCTGACTTTACTACGAATCGAAAAGAGCAACCATGTGCGGAATAGTCGGCATCTTTGATACCCACGGCAACCGGGACATCGACCGCGAAGCGTTGCGGCGCATGAACGAGAGCCAGCACCACCGCGGCCCCGACGAGGGCGAGCTGTACCTGGAAAAGGGCCTGGGCATGGGCCACCGCAGGTTGTCGGTGATCGACCTGGCCACCGGCCAGCAGCCCTTCCTCAACCCGGCGCGCGACGTCGCCCTGGTGTTCAACGGCGAAATCTACAACTACCGGCTGCTGCGCGACGAGCTGGTCGCGCTCGGCCACGTGTTCCGTACCAAGTCCGACACCGAAGTCGTGCTGCAGTCGTGGCTGGCCTGGGGCCCGGACTGCGTACGCCGCCTGCGCGGCATGTTCGCCTTCGCCATCTGGGACCGCAGCCAACAGACCCTGTTCCTGGCGCGCGACCACGTCGGCGTCAAGCCGATGTTCTATTCCCTGCTGCCGAACGGCCTGTTCGTGTTCGGCTCGGAACTGAAATCGATCATGACTTTCCCCGAGCTGTCGCGCGAACTCAACCCGCGCGCGGTCGAGGATTATTTCGCCTACGGCTACGTGCCGGAGCCGAAGACCATCTTCAATAACGCCTATAAACTCAGCCCGGGCCACTGCATCACCTTGAAAGTCGGCGACCGCGCGGTGCAGCCGCAGCGCTGGTGGGACCTGGCCTTCCGCCCGGCGCCGCAGCGTCCGGACGCCGAAGTCCAGGAAGAGCTGATCGAACGCCTGCGCGAGACCGTGCACAGCCAGATGGAATCCGAAGTACCGCTCGGCGCCTTCCTGTCGGGCGGCGTCGATTCCAGCGCGGTGGTGGCGATGATGGCCGGCGACAAGCCGGTAACCACCTGCTCGATCGGCTTCGACGATCCGGAATTCGACGAGTCCGAATACGCGAACCAGGTGGCGCGCCGCTATGCGACCGTCCACCACGGGCAGATCGTCGACAAGGACGACTACGGCCTGGTCGATACGCTCGCCCACCTGTACGACGAACCGTTCGCCGACAGCTCGGCGATCCCGACCTACCGCGTGTGCCAGCTGGCGCGGCGCCACGTGACGGTGGCGCTGTCGGGCGACGGCGGCGACGAGAACTTTGCCGGCTACCGGCGCTACCGCTTCGCGATGGCCGAGCACAGCGTGCGCTCGAAACTGCCGGAAGCGATCCGCAAGCCGCTGTTCGGCACCCTGGGCAGCCTGTACCCGAAGGCCGACTGGGCGCCGCGCATGTTCCGCGCCAAGACCACCTTCGAGGCGCTGGCGCGCGACCTGGTCGAGGGCTACTTCCACGGCGTGTCGCGCCTCACCGACCGCCAGCGCGACCAGTTGTTTTCACAAGGCTTCCGCGACGACCTGCAGGGCTACCGCGCGATCGACGTGATGCGCGAGCACGCCGCGCGCGCGCCGACCGACGATCCGCTGTCGCTGATCCAGTACCTCGATTTCAAGACCTGGCTGCCGGGCGACATTCTCACCAAGGTCGACCGCGCCAGCATGGCCCATTCGCTCGAAGTGCGCGTGCCCCTGCTCGACCACACCTTCTGCGAATACGCGGCCACGCTGCCGAACGACCTGAAACTGCGCGGCGGCGAAGGCAAGTACGTGCTGAAGAAGGCGCTCGAGCCGCACCTGCCGCACGACATCATGTACCGCGCCAAAAAAGGGTTTTCGATCCCGCTGGCGGACTGGCTGCGCGGCCCGCTGCGCCAGGCCGTGCGCACCAACGTGCTCGGTGCGCGCCTGCTCGATACCGGCATCTTCAACCGCCGCTACCTGGAACAGCTGGTCAGCCAGCACGAGTCCGGCGCGGCCGACCACAGCGTGGCGCTGTGGTCGCTGCTGATGTTCGAATCTTTCCTGCGGGTATCGGTGGCGTCATGACAACGCTCCGGTTGGATACGCCTGTTTCATTGCAAATAAGATAGTATGCTGTTGAATTCAGGCATGAACAGTTCGATCCACCCGGCACCCGATGCCGCCTCCAATGTTGACGACATAAGAATGCGTGCTCCTTTTTCCGCCCCGGTTTCGGTGCACCCAGCCGGGCGCCCGACTGGAAACGCCAGCGTTTCCCATGTCCTGCCGCGGTTCACCGCCAGCATGGTGCGCACGGCGGGCGACCTGATTGCGCCCCGTGGCAAGGGTGCGGGCCGCCTGTGCATCCTGAGTTACCACCGCATCCTGGCCAATCCCGATCCGCTGATCGACGGCGATCCGGACGTGGAAACCTTCCGCTGGCAGATGCGCCTGCTGGCCGAATGCTTCAACGTGATGCCGCTGCACGATGCGGTGCAGGCGATGGCGACCGAGCGCATGCCGCCACGCGCCGTCGCCATCACCTTCGACGACGGCTACAGCTCGTTCCACGACCTGGCGCTGCCGGTGCTGATGGAATACGGGCTACCGGCGACGGTCTTCGTCACCACCGGCCACATGCAGGCGAAGGGCAGCATGTGGAACGACATGATCCTGGAAGCGGTACGCCGCATGCCGCCGACCTCGCTCGACCTGCGCGAGATCGGCCTGGGCGAGCTGCCGCTGCGCACCGCCGAACAGCGCCGCAGGACGGCCCAGGTGCTGACCGACCGCTGCAAGTACATGGCGCTGCCGGAACGCGATGCCTTCACCGCCTTGCTCCAGCGCCATGCCGGCGTCGCCCTGCAGCAGGACCTGATGCTCGACGACGACATGCTGCGCACGCTGGTCAAGCACCGCATCGAGATCGGCGGCCATACGGTCAGCCACCCGATCCTGGCGAAGATCGACGACGATGCGGCGCGCGCCGAGATCGTCGACAACAAGCGCGTGCTGGAAGCGATCATTGGCCAGCCGCTGCGCCTGTTCGCCTACCCCAACGGCAAGCGGCGCGCCGACTATACCGCCGCCCACGTGCAGATGCTGGAAGAAGCCGGCTACAGCGCCGCCTTCACGACCGAGACCGGGGCCGCCACGCGCGCGCATCCGCGCTTCGAACTGCCGCGTGCGCGGCCATGGGATGCCACGCCGGGAATGTTCGCCGCGCGCCTGCTGCGCTGGCTCGCCGGCCTGATCTGACGGGGCCACGATGACTTTCCCCTCTTCATCTTCCCAGGTCGCGCCGCTGGCGCCGGTCGAGCCGCTCCACGAACAGCATGCGCGGCCCGGCCCGTCGCACGGCGCCGGCCGCGCACGCAGCGGCGGCGCGCTGCGGGTGGCCTTCTGCGAAAACGGTGCCGGCTACGGCGGCGCCGTCATCTCGCTCGAAGCGCTGCTGGAAAAGCTGCCGCCCGACTTCGTTCCGCATATCTATACCGGGCTGGCGATCGATCCCTATCCGCGCCTGGCGCGGCTGGGCCGCTGGCGCCACCTGCGCGCGGTGCGCGTGCTGAGCCAGCAGTGGCTGCGCCGGCGCCGCATCCCGGCCGCCTCGGCGATCGACAACCTGGTCAACATCCTGCCGACCGCGCTCGGGTACTACTGGCGCTTCAAGCGCGACGGCATTGACCTGGTCTACCTGAACAACGACGCCAGCTGCAATCTGGCGGCCGCGCTGGGCGCCACCCTGGCCGGACTGCCGACGGTGCTGCACGCGCGCGGCTTCAACGTCGATACCCGCGGCAACCGCTGGGTCTTGTCCAAGCTGCGCCACTGCATCCCGGTCTCGACCGCGGTGCAGGCCGAATTGCTGACGCTCGGGCTGGCGCCGGAAAAATGCACGGTGGTGGCCGAAGGCCTCGACCTCGATGCCTTTTCGCCGCGCGCGCCCCTGCCCGGCCTGCGTGCCGAACTGGGCATCGGCAGCGACGAGCCGGTGATCACGCTGGTCGGCGGCCTGGTCGACTGGAAAGGCCAGGACGTCCTGCTCGACGCCGCGCCGCGCATCCTGGAACGCTATCCGCAGGCCCACCTGCTGCTGGTGGGCGGCGCCTACGGCAAGGACCGCGCGTTCGCCGACGAGATTGCCCGCCGCGCCGCCGCCGCCGCCCTCGAGGGCCGCGTGCGCCTGCTCGGCATGCGCAGCGACGTGCCCGACATCCTGGCCCTGAGCACCATCGTCCTGCACGCCTCGACCACACCGGAACCCTTCGGCCGTACCTTCCTGGAAGGGATGGCGCTCGGCAAGGCGGTGATCGCCTCGAACGAAGGCGGTCCACTCGACGTCATCGAGGATGGGGTTGACGGCCTCCTGATTCCCCCGCGCGACCCGCAGCGGCTGGCCGACGCCGTGCTGCGCCTGCTCGACCAGCCGGCCTTCGCGGCCGCGCTCGGCAACCGCGCCGCGCTCAAGGCACGCGACTATTCGATCGAACGGCACACCGAAGCGGTATGCGCCGTCCTGCACCGCGTCATGCGCGGCGATTGATTTTATAAACTTTTATATTGGCAGCAACAGTGCGCATTCTTTACCACCACCGTACCCGCTCGAAGGATGGGCAATACGTCCACATTGAGGAAATGATCAATGCGCTGCGCGCGCTCGGCCACGAAGTCATCGTGGTCGCGCCGCCCAGCGCCGACACCGAAGCCTTCGGTGCCGATGCCGGCCTCGTGGCCGTCCTCAAGCGCCACCTGCCGAAATGGTTCTATGAAGTGATGGAGCTGGGTTACTCGCTGGTGGCCTACCGGCGCCTGGCGGCCGCGGTGCGCAAATACAAACCGGACTGCCTGTACGAACGCTACAACCTGTTCCTGCCGGCCGGCGTCTGGCTGGCGCGCCGCTTCCGCCTGCCGATGCTGCTCGAGATCAATGCGCCGATCCTGGAAGAGCGCAGCCGCTACGACGGCCTGTCGCTCAAGGGCCTGGCGCGCTGGTCACAGGCCTACTGCTGGCGCAATGCTGACCTGGTACTGCCGGTCACCCAGGTGCTGGGCGACATCGTGGCATCCTACGGGGTCGACCCGAAAAAGATCGTAGTGATCCCGAACGGCATCAATTCCGACCGTTTCCAGGCCAACCCCGACGTCGAAGCCGCCAAGCGCGCCCTCGGCCTGGAAGGCAGCCTGGTGCTGGGCTTCACCGGCTTCGTGCGCGACTGGCATGGCCTGGACAAGGTGATCGACATGATCGCCCAGGATCCGCCGGAATCGCGCCGCCACCTGCTGGTCGTCGGCGACGGCCCGGCGCGCGCCGACCTGGAACAGCAGGCGCACCGCCTCGGCATCGACAGCCGCGTCACCTTCACCGGCATCATCGGCCGCGACGACGTGGCGCGCTACGTCGCCGCCTTCGACGTCGCCCTGCAGCCGGCGGTGGTGGCCTATGCCTCGCCGCTCAAGCTGTTCGAATACCTGGCCCTGGGCAAGGCCATCGTGGCCCCGGACCAGCCGAACATCAAGGAAATCCTGACCGACGAGCACAACGCGGTACTGTTCGACCCGAAACAGAGCGGCGGCCTGGCCGCCGCCACCGGCCGCCTGTGCGCCGACGACCTGCTGCGCACCAAGGTGGCGGCCAATGCGCGCCGTGCCATCGGCGAGCAGAAACTGACCTGGAAAGCCAACGCCCAGCGCGTGGTGGAACTGTTCGGGACCTTGCGCACCCATGCGTGACCTCGTCATTTTCGGCATCATCTTCGGATTGCTGCCTTTCGTCTTCAAGCGCCCGGCATTGGGCGCCCTGCTGTTCACCTGGATCAGCTTGATGAACCCGCACCGCCTCGCCTACGGCGCGGCGTACAACTTCCAGTTCGCGGCGGTGGTGGCGGGTATCACGATCCTGAGCATGCTGATGTCGAAGGAGCCGAAACGCTTTCCGCTCACGCCGGTCACCGTCATGCTGCTGCTGTTCTATGCCTGGATGAACCTCACCAGCCAGTTCGCCCTCGAACCGGGCCTGGTCTGGAGAGAGTGGGACCGGGTGACCAAGACCTTCCTGATGGTCGCCATCACCCTGATGGTCATCAACACCGAAAAGAACCTCAAGCTGTTCGTGTGGGTCGTCGCCCTGTCGCTTGGCATCTATGGCCTGAAAGGCGGCCTGTTCACGATCGCCTCCGGCGGCCACTACCGCGTCTTCGGCCCGGACGGCAGCTACATCGCCGAAAACAACAGCATGGCGCTGGCGCTGGTGGTGGCCCTGCCGATGATCTGGTACCTGCGTAGCCAGGTCAAGAGCAAATTGGTCTCGATGGGCCTGCTGGCGGTCGTGGTCTTCACGTCGGTGTCGGCGATGGGTTCCTATTCGCGCGGCGCACTGCTCGGCGGCGCCGCGATGCTGGTGTTCCTGTGGTTGAAGAGCCCGAAGAAGGCGCAGACCGGCCTGGCGGTGATCGTGATCGGCGTCCTGATCGCCTGCATCATGCCCGAAGCATGGTATGCGCGCATGGACACGATCAACGACTACCAGGAAGACAGCTCGGCACTGGGCCGCATCAACGCCTGGTACTTCGCCATCAATATCGCCAACACCCACCTGCTGGGTGGCGGCTTCAATGTCTTCACGCCCCGGCTGTTCATGCAGTATGCGCCCGATCCGCTCGGCTACCACGTGGCGCACAGTATCTATTTCCAGGTGCTGGGCGATCACGGCTACGTCGGCCTGATCATGTTCCTGGTGTTGATGTTCTTCAGCTGGCGCACCGGCACCCGCATCATCAAGTTCTGCGGGAAGAATCCCGAGCTGAAGTGGGCTTCGGACCTGGCCAAGATGGCCCAGGTCAGCATCATCGGCTATGCCGTCAGCGGCGCCTTCCTGTCGCTTGCCTACTTCGACCTGTACTACGACATCATCATCATCCTGGTCCTGCTCGAAAAGCAGCTGATCCTGAAGAAACCCCTGTCCATCGGCGAGCGGATGCAGGCGGCGCAGGTACCAGGCGACCAGCATGTCCCGGCCAAACTGACCAAAGAATTACCATGTCCAGCATCGCACCCACGCTCAGTCTAGTCATCCCCACGTACAACCGGGCGTCGCTGATCGGCGCCACGCTGGACAGTGCACTGGCCCAGCACCTGCCGTTCCTGGAGATCATCGTGGTCGACGACGGTTCGACCGACGACACGGCCCGGGTACTGGCGCAGTACACGGGAAAGATCCGGGTGATCCGGCTGGCCAATGGCGGCGTGCAGAAGGCCCGCAATACCGGCGTGGAAGCGGCCGGCGGGGAGTATGTCGTGCTGATGGACTCCGACGACCTGTTCGAGCCGGATTACACGCAGACGATCGCGGCCTGGCTGGCCCGGCATCCTGACTACGACGCCGTGTACACCAATTTCACGACCTTCGACGAACGCGGCGCCCATGCCGACAAGTTTTCGCTGGCGCCGGCCGGCTTCTTCGACGGCGCGCAGCAGAGCGACGGTTTCTGGGTCGACATCCCGGACCTGTACCTGCGCACCCTGTCCTACCAGCCGCTGTTCCCTTCGGGCAGCGTGATCCGCAAGACCCTGTACCAGCGTATCGGTGGCTACGACGTGCGCTTCAACGGCGTCGGCGCCGAAGACTGGGAATTCACGCTGCGCCTGATCGGCCAGGCGCGCCTGGCCTTGTGCGCCACGCCGCTGGTACGCGTCCGCAAGCACGCCACCAACGATTCGGGCGACAACATCCGCACCGTCAGCGGCTGCGTGCACATCCTCGAATTCGCGCTCGACGAGCACCCGTACGCCGCTCCCTACCGCGAGGCCATCCTGCGCGAGATCGACGTGCGCCGCCTGGACGTGTTCGACGGCGCCTTTGCGCGCGGCGCCTTCGATACCGCAGGCGACATGCTGGCGCGCATGCGGCGCCGGCCTCAGGACCGCAAATTCCGCCTGAAGGCATTCATTACCGCTCTGCCCGGCCTGCTCCGCAAGCCGTTATGGCAGTTGACGCAGCGCGGCTGACGCGGCCCGGCGCGTCTAGACGAGGACTTCGAGCGGCGCCGGGTGTCCCAGGAAAGCGGTCGGGCTGGCCGACAGGCCGTATGCACCCGACTGGAACACCACCACCAGGTCGCCCACGTCGGCACGCGCCAGGTCCATGCGCTCGGCCAGCACGTCCAGAGGCGTGCACAGCGGTCCCACCACCGACACCGTCTCGCGTGCTTGCGCCGCCATGCGGTTGCCGATCGCCGCCGGGTAATTCTTGCGGATCACCTGGCCGAAATTCCCGGACGCGGCCAGGTGGTGGTGCAGGCCACCGTCGGTGACCAGGAACACCTGGCCACGCGAGACCTTGCGGTCGATGACACGCGCCACATACACGCCGGCTTCGCCGACCAGGTAACGTCCCGACTCCACCGACACGCGCGTGCCCGGCAGTTCACGTTCGACCCGTGCCATGCACTGCGCCAGGTTGTCGCCGATCGGCGCCAGGTCGAGCCGTTGCTCGCCGGGGAAATACGGAATGCCAAAACCGGCGCCCAGGTACAGGGCCGGCAGCGGCTGGCGTGCTACGCCCGCCAGTTGCAGGGCCAGATCGACGCTGCGCGCATGCGATTCGGCGATCGCCTCGGCCTTCAGGCTCTGGGAGCCGCTGAAGATATGAAAACCCTGCAGCGCGATGCCGAGCGCCGCCAGTTGGCGCAGGCACTCCGGCACCTGTTCGGCATCGATGCCGAAGGGTTTGGCGCCGCCGCCCATGCGCATGCCCGAACCCTTCAGCTCGAAGTCCGGATTCACACGCAGCACGATGCGCGGCGCGATCCCGAGCGCGTCGCCGATGCGCGCCGCGCGCCCGATTTCATTCGGCGACTCGGCGTTCAGCGTGACGCCGGCGGCAATCGCCTGGGTCAGTTCCGCGTCCGTCTTGCCGGGACCGGCGAAGCTGACATGGGCCGGATCGAAGCCGGTATCGAGCGCCGTCCCGAGTTCGCCGGCGGAAGCGACGTCGAGGCCGTCGACCAGGGTGGCCATGTGCTGCACCAGCGCCGGCATCGGGTTGGCCTTGACCGAATAATGCAGGCGCAGCGGCGCCGGCAGGTGGGCACGCACATGGCGGACGCGCGCCGTCAGCTGGGCCCGGTCATAGGCATAGAAAGGGGTGCGGCCGACACGCTGGGCGAGCCGGGTCAGCGGCACGCCGCCGACCTGCAGCTCGCCGCCGTCGACGGCAAACTGGGTCATCTCGGCGTGGACAGGCTTGGTGGTGCTCATCATGAACGGTCTTCGAACAGGGTCAGGAAAGGAAGCGCCAGCCCCTTGCGGTCGATCTTGCCGTTCGGGTTGCGCGGGAACGGTTCGCTGCGGACTTCGACATGCGACGGCACCATCCAGGCAGGCAGGCGGTGCTGGCAGGCCCGGCGCAACAGCGCGGGCGTGGGCGCATCGGGGCCGGCGGCGCTGGCCAGCAGCACGATCGCCTGGCCCAGCTCCGGATGCGGCACGCCAAAGGCCACCGCCTCGTCGACCGTGCCGAGGCCGTACACCGCTTCTTCGAGCTCGGTCGGGCTGACGCGGTAGCCGGACACCTTGATCAGGTCGTCGGCGCGGCCGATGTAATACAAATAACCGTCGCCGTCGCGGCGCACGGTATCGCCCGACCACACCGCGATCTCGGTCAGCGGCAGCGCCGGATCCTGGCCGGGGGCCGGGCGGAAACGCTCGGCGGTCTTGGCGGGATCGTTCCAGTAGCCGAGCGAGACCAGCGCGCCGCGGTGCACCAGCTCGCCCGGCTCGTCGGTGTCGCACGGGCTGCCGTCGGGACGCACCACCATGATCTCGGCATTCGGGATCGCGCGCCCCATCGAACCGGGGCGGCGATCGATCTCCGCCGGGGGCAGGTACGTCGAACGGAAGGCTTCGGTCAGGCCATACATCAGGAACACCTGGGCGCGCGGCAGGGCGGCGCGCAGGGCCGCCAGGGTCGCGCCCGGCATCGCCCCGCCCGAATTGGTCAGGTAACGCAGCGTGCAATCCTGCGGCCAGTCCAGGCGCGCCAGCTGGTTCCACAGCGGCGGCACCGCGGCCAGGCCGGTAATGCCGTGCGCGGCCACCGCATCGACGACGTCGCGCGCGAACAGGTGGTTCAGCAGCACGGCGCTGGCCCCGGTGAGGAAGGCGCAGGTGAGCTGGCTCAATCCATAGTCGAAGCTGAGCGGCAGCACCGCCAGCAGGCGGTCGGACGGGGCCAGTTCGAGGTAGCTGGCGACGCTGCGGGCGCCGGTTACCATGTTCCGGTGCGACAGCACCACGCCCTTCGGCTTGCCGGTGCTGCCCGAGGTGTACAGGATGGCAGCGACATCGCCGTCGATGCAGCGGTGCGGCGGCAGATCGGTGCCGGCTTCATGCAGCGCCGCATCCCAGGACCGCACGGCCAGCATCGGGTGCGCGGCCGCCGCAGCCAGGTCCGGCGTGCCGCTGAGCAGCGCCAGGCGCAGGTCGGGACAGGCCGCCAGTTGCGGTGCCAGCTGCGCCAGCCGTTCGCCGGACGTGACCAGCACCCGCACGTTGCAGTCGGCCAGGATGTGCGCCACCTGCTCCGGCTTGAGCAGCGGATTGACCGGGACGAACACGGCGCCGGCCAGGGAAGCGCCGAACATCGCGGCCACGTTCTCGATGCGCTTCTCGAGATACACCGCGACCCGCTCGCCACGCTGCAGCCCGGCGCCGAGGAAGACCTGGGCGGCGCGCCGGACATGGTCCGCCAGTGCCGCATAATCGAGCCGCACGTTGCCGTGGACAAGCGCCTGCGCAGCCGGCGTACGGCGCGCCGTCGTGAAAATGAAGTCGTGGATCAGGTCGCTCATAAGGACGAGGACGTACTCGGGAAAACCAAACTGCAATGTTACCATTCCACTTGCGCAACGTCGAAGCCGCATCACCGAATACCGATAAACGATCCCGGAACGAACCCATCATGCCCTTGTCCCCCTCTGCCGCGCCGGCCGCGCAGCTTCTGCCCGCCCGGCCGCACGTGCCGCTGGTACCGGTGCTGTCGGGCGCTTCGTTCCGTTCCGTGCGCGGACAGCGCCTGTCTTGCGTGCTGGACGCAGCGCACGTGCGCCTGGTGACCAGCGGCCGCATTGCCCTGGCGCTGGCGCTGCGCGAACTCGGCGTTGGCGCGGGCGACAGTGTGCTGCTGCCGGCCTACCACAGCCTGTCGATGGTGCCGCCGGTACTGTGGCTGGACGCCACGCCGCTTTTCTATCGGGTCGATGGCGGCGCGCGCGCCGACCTGGACGACATCGCGGCGCTGTGCGGCCCCGGCGTCAAGGCCTTGGTGGCCACCCATTATTTCGGCTTCCCGCAAGACCTCGCGGCGCTGCGCGCCTTGTGCGACGCGCGCGGCATTGCCCTGATCGAGGATTGCGCCCACGCCTTCTTCGGCGACTATGCCGGCCGTCCGCTCGGCAGCCATGGCGATTATGCGATCGCCAGCAGCATGAAATTCTTCCCGATGTACGAAGGCGGGGCGCTGGTGTCGGCGCGCCACGCCCTGGACCGGGTCGTGCTGCGTTCGGCCGGCAAGGGCTTCGAAGCCAAGGTGGTCCTGAATACGCTCGAGCACAGCTTCCGCTACGGCCGCTTGCCGGCCCTCAAGGCGCTGCTCGCACTGCCGATGCGCGCCAAGGACCAGCTGTGGCGCCGCATCAAGTCCAGCCGCCCCGCGGCGGCGGCGGCGGGCGGGCTGGCGCCCGCTTCCTCGGACAGCGATTTCAGCTTCGATACGCGCTGGCTCGACAAGCGTTCCTCGCTGTTCGCGCGCCTGCTGCTCAGGCGCGTGTCGGCAGGACGCATCGTGGCCCTGCGCCGCCGCCACTACCAGCGCCTGCAGGCGGCGCTGGCCGGCCTGCCGGGCTGCCGCCCGCTGCACGCAGCGCTGCCGGACGGCGTCTGCCCCTGGCTGTTCCCGCTCGTCGTCGACGATGCCGAAGCGGCGTTCGCGCGCATCCGGCAGCTCGGGCTGCCGGTCGTGCGCTTCGCCGAGACGCTGTGGCCGGGCGTGGACGCGGCGCGCTGCCCCGACAGTGTGCACCTGTCGCGCCACGTGCTGGCCTTCCCCTGCCACCAGGAGCTGAGCGCACAGGAACTCGACTGGTTGTGCACCCGCCTGGCCGAGGTGCTGGCGCCATGAAATGGAGCTTCCTGCCGGCTGCCGGTTTCTCCGCGATCGCCCCGCAATGGGATGCCTTGCGTGCGCTCGGACCGGCGGCGCCGATGCTGGCCGCCGATTTCGTCGCCGCCCTGCTGGCCGCCTTTGGTACCGGGCGGGAACGCATCGCCCTGTGCCACGACGGCGAACAATTACTGGCCGCGGCGCTGCTGGTGCCGCAAGGCCGCGCCAGCTGGGCCACCTTCCAGCCGGCCCAGGCGCCGGTCGGCTGCTGGCTGCAGCGCCCGGACACCGATCCGCAGGCGCTGCTGGCCAGCCTGGTGCGCGCCTTGCCCGGGTGTGCGCTGCTGGTCGGCCTGAGCCAGTGCGATCCCTTCCTGCTGGGCCGGCCGGTCAATGGCCCCGGCATGCAGACCGCCGACTACATCGCTACCGCGCGCATCGTGGTCGACGGCACTTTCGATGCGTGGTGGGAGGGTCGCGGCAAGAATCTGCGCGCCAATCTCAAGAAGCAGCGCAATCGCCTGGCCGCGGCGGGCGTTGCCACCCGGCTCGACACCTGGCGCGCACCGCACCAGGTGGCGCAAGCCATTGCCGACTATGGCCACCTGGAGAGCACCGGCTGGAAAGGACGCGCCGGCACCGCAGTGGCCGCCGACAACGACCAGGGCCGCTTTTACCGGCGTATGCTGGAAGCTTTCTGCGCCCGCGGCCAGGGCAGCATCTACCGCTACTGCTTCGGCGACCAGCTGGTTGCGATGGACCTGTGCATCGAGGATGGCGATTGCATCGTGATCCTCAAGACCGCCTATGACGAAAGCATACCGAAGCATTATTCACCGGCCCTGCTGATGCGCGAGGAAGCCTGCCGCCGCGTGTTCGAGGAAGGACGGCTGCGCCGTATCGAGTTTTACGGCAAGGTCATGGAATGGCATACGCGCTGGACCGAGGACATTCGCACCTTGTATCACCTGAACTGTTACCGCTGGCCTCTACTGCTGCGCCTGCATGCGCGATTGCGGCAGGCACCGGTATCGGCGCCGGCCGATTGATTCTTTTTCCCTTTGCTGGATGTCGATGGCGGCCCGGCAGTAGCGCCAATTCGTATAAAACATCCAATGCCAACGTCGGCAAATAGCACGGCGGTATGAAATTCGCGTAAAACAATCAATCAACTTTCTTCTAAAGTGTCTTAATGAAGAATGCATCTACGCTAATTATTGATAGACAGTAATCTTGCAGCCGGTTATCTCAATATCAAAATTATGCCGGTGTTATCGACGAGCATCATTCCTCGTTAAACAATTCCATTGATTGTTATGACACGGTTGCAATTAAGCATCGGTCCTCAGCATTTCGTATAAATACCGCTGACTCTTTCCTATCGGCATGCCTTCAAGGGAAACGGACGCGATGCCCGTTCCTCAGCGATAGTGCTGCCAGTCCCAGGTTAAAAAGAAGAATGGATTGCTAAGTATCCATTCCTTTCTTTTATCAATCACTTCATAATGCGCTACTTTTGTTGAACATAGACAAAAACGTTGTTATTAAATAATGCCTCATGCTTAATTAAAACATTTAAATATTTTTAAAATAACAATGCTTGTGATTATTTATGAAAGTATTGTGAAAATATAGAAATTTTTATGCTGTTTTGGCATAGCACACAGGTCAATATTTTTCATTTGCTTCTTAAGCTCAAATAAAGTTTCGGTATCAAAAGTGATATTTTTCGTTGTTTTTGTGTGGAATCTCGCCATTTTTGTCCTAAAACAGAACACTAACTTTATTGACTGGAGTAAAGTTTGATTCCCTCATGAAATTTCTTACGGCAAATAAATCGCCGTAGATCATGAATCCGAATTCTTATCTACCTATTCCAAGCCTCCAGATCATGCGCTCGACTACCCATACTCCTACCTTGCGTCTTATTGCTGTCTTATCAGTAGCCGCTCTGCTGGTTGCCTGTGGCGGCGGCGGTGCGTCCGGTGCATCCACCGACAGTGCCGTATCGCTGGCAACGGTCACCAGCGGCCATGCCCTCACCCCGATCGGCACGACCCCGACCACCCCTGTCGTCACCCCGCCGGTGGTGACGACGCCGACCGCTATCGGCGCCCCGTTGACAGACGTGCGCCTGGAAAGCGCCGGCAGCGCCCAGACCAACATGCCATTCACTTTCGGTCAGGTGTTCGCCCCGGGTGCCCTGGGTGTAGCCGATGGCGTCGCTGCCAAGCTGGCCGACGGCACCGTGCTGCCGCTGCAGATCAACGTCAAGGCGACCCATGCCGACGGTTCGGTGCGTCATGCCATCATCTCCGGCGTGCTGCCTTCGCTTGCTGCCGGCCAGACCCAGACCCTGAACCTGGTCAAGTCGACCCCCTCCGCCACCGCCACGGTGACGCTGCAGGGCCTGCTCAGCGCCGGCCTGACCGGTAAGACGACGGTCTCGCTCAACGGCGTGAAATACAGTGCAACGCTGGCCGATGCGGTGGCGCAGTCGACGCCTATCGTCTGGCTGTCGGGCACGGTCGCCAACGAATGGATCGTCAGCGCGCCGCTGAAGGATGCGAATGGCGTTGCCCACCCGCAACTGACCGCGCGCTTCGACGTGCGCTGGTATTCGGGCTTGAACAAGCAGGCACGCGTCGAGTTCGTGGTCGAAAACAATAAGACCTGGGTGCCTGGCATCAAAGTCAACTATGACGTCAACCTCGAGCTGAACGGTCAGTTGGTGTTCAGCAAGACCGGCATGGACCACTATCACCACTCGCGCTGGCACCAGTATGCCTGGTGGGATGCCTCCCGCCAGCCGGCGGTGAACGTGAAACTGAATACGGCTTATCTGATCGCCACCAAGGCGGTTCCCAACTACGACACCAGCTTCGCCCCTGGCGAAGGCGAGCTGAGCTCGATGGCCCAGAGCATCAACGGCGGCAATACCGGTCCGATGACCATCGGTCCCGTCACCGCCTACATGCCGACCACCGGCGGACGCAACGATATCGGCTCACTGCCTTCCTGGTCGGTGATGTGGCTGCTGTCGATGGACCAGCGCGCCTGGAAAGTGATGATGGCCGCGGCCGATGGCGCGGGCAGCTGGTCGATCCACTATCGCGATGAAAAGACCGGGCGCCCGGTTCGTACCGACAACGATACGAACAAGAACATCACGACCCACTTCAACCTGCGCGACAGGGGTCCGCTGCCGGTGCCGCGCTACGTGAACGACGACTTGGGCCATTCATGGACGCCGTACACGGACGATACCGCCCACCAGCCGTCGCTGGATTACCTGCCTTATCTGGTCACGGGTGACTATTACTACCTGGAAGAACTGCAGTTCTGGGCAGCTTCCAATCCGCTCGGCACCGACCCGAACAATTCTGGTAACGGCAGGGGCCTGGTGCGCTGGCTGCAGGTACGTGGCCAGGCATGGTCGCTGCGCACCCTGGGTCAGGTGGCCTATATCACGCCTGACGCCGATCCGATGAAGGATTATTTCGTCCAGCAGCTGGGCAATAACCTGGACTTCTACAAGCAGACCTATGTCATCGGCTCGCCGAACAAACTGGGTGCCTACGACGGCTCGGGTGAAGGCGCGTTCAACGATGCCGACAATTTCGGTGCCTGGCAGGATGACTTCCTGACCTGGAGCTTTGGTTACCTGAGCGAACTCGGCTTCGCCAAGGCCGATCCGATCGCTCAATGGAAATCGAAATACCCCGTGGGCCGCATGACGGCGCCGGGCTTCTGCTGGGTCGGCGCCTCGGCGTACATCCTGAACATCCGTCCTAGCCGCTCGGCGCCGCTGTATGACAGCTTTGCCGGTGTGTATGCGGCCACCTTCGGCGGCGACATGATGTTCAATGACGACGTGCGTGGGGTGTCGACCAGCCGAAATGGCAAGAAGTTCGTCGACATGACCTGCGGCAGCAATGAACAGGCGGATTTCCTCGGCTCGATCAACGGCTTTGAATGGCCGGCCGGCCGCATGATGGGTTACGCCGACGGCGCAATGGGTTACCCGGCCAACCTGCAACCGGCACTTGCGGTTGCCGCCCAGATGGGTGGCGCCGATGCCAAGAAGGCGTGGACGATCTTCATGAACCGCACCGCCAAGCCGAATTATCGTTCGGCGCCGCAGTGGGCCATCCTGCCGCGCTGAACCTCGGCATCGCATGCCCAGCCCGCTGCGGGCTGAACCGAGCCGGGCTTCCTTGACAGGAAGTCCGGTTTTTCTTTGGCGCTACATTGTTGGCAAGAATTTAATAGAAAAAACCCGCAAGCTCATGTGTGCGTGCCGCGTTGCAGCATATAATGTAATGCGATATAGCAAGGAACTTGCAATTTAGCAGGTCATTTGGGAGTTAGTGAGGATGTCTTTATTCAACAAGGCCATGGGGCGTGCCAAGCGTGATTATTGGCGCTGGAAGTACCACAGGGTCGCCCGGCAAATCCTGGGAACCCGTCCCCTCGAACGGGGCGTGCTGCCGTTCACCCTGTTATCGATGGTGCACCAGCGCGACGTCTCGTCGTACCTGGTTGCCGTCAAGTCCTTTGCGCATTTCCTCAATCCGGCCAAGATCGTCGTGGTCTGCGATCCATCGATCGACCATGCCGATCGCGCTGTCCTGAAACGCCACCTGCCGCATGTCGAACTGCGCGAAGCCCACGAATTCGTGCATCCGGATATCCCGCGCGGCGGTACTTGGGAACGCCTGTTCGCGATTGCCCACTACGTCGAGGATAGCTACGTGGTGCAGCTGGACGCTGACACCTTGACCGTGCGTCCGGTGCCGGAAGTGCTGGACGCGGTCCGCAACGGCACCGGTTTCGTGCTTGGCGAGATGCCGGATACGCCGATCCGCTCGCTGCAGGCGACCCGCGAGAATGCCTTACCCTGGCTGGCGCCGTGGGCGCACGTCCAAGCGATCGCCGAAACCGAGATGGTCAATGTCGGTTTGCCGCAGGACGCCCGCTACATTCGCGGCTGCTCGGGCTTCACCGGCTTTCCGCGCTCTTCCCAGATGCGCGACACCATGACCGATTATTCGCGCCGCATGGGCGCCAAACTCGGCGACGACTGGAAACGCTGGGGCACCGAACAAGTCACCTCCAACTACTTGGTCAGCAATATGCCGGGTGTCCAACCGCTGCCTTTCCCCAAGTACGGCACGCCGGACTGTGCAACGGCTGACACCGCGTTCTACCATTTCATCGGGTCGATGCGTTTTATTAATAACAAATACGAGGCTGCTTCACGGCATGCCATTCGCCTGATTAACAGTGCGCCAGCGTAAATCGTTGCCGTTCTCTCTATAGTACGCAGTTGTTTTTATGGCAGATCTCCGTCGCTCGCTGGTCATTAACTTTTTCTCGACGTCCGGGGCCGCGGTTCTCCAGTTCGTCGTCAGCATCATCCTGGCACGGATCCTGAGCCCGAGCGAAATCGGTATTTATTCGATGACGGCGGTGGTCGTCAATCTGGGCCACGTGTTCCGTGATTTCGGCGTCACCAACTATATTCAGCGCGAAAAAGAGCTGACTCCGGACAAGTTGCGTTCGGTGACCGGCGTCGTGTTCACCACCTCCTGGATCATCGCCACGGTCCTGCTGCTGGCCAGCGGTTGGATCGGTGAATGGTTCCGGGAACCGAAACTGGTGCCAGTGATGCGTGTGTTGGCCGTCGGCTTCTTCTTCATTCCGTTCGGGTCGATTACCAACTCGCTGCTGGCCCGTAATTTCGAAGCCAAGAAGGAAGCCGTACTGTGGGCAATCGGTACCGGCAGCTTCTGCATCAGCTGTATCACCCTGGCCAAGCTCGGCTTCGGCAGCATGGCGCTGGCGTATGCCAACTTGATCAACATCATCGCCTGCGGCATCGGCTGCGCTTTCATGCGCCCCAAGGATTTGCCGTGGCTGCCTTCGTTCAAGCACTGGCGCGAGGTCGCTCACTTCGGCGTGGGCTCGCTGCTGTCGAGCTGCGCCGGCTCTCTGAACAATGCCGTTCCCGACCTGCTACTGGGCAAGCTCGGCAGCCCGCGCCTGGTCGGCCTGCTCAGCCGCGCGAATTCGACCGTGGCGATCTTCACCTACATCGCCGGTTCTACCGTTAACTATGGTGCCGTAGCCTACTTGGCCCAGACTCACCACCGCGGCGAGTCCCTGGCACCAACGCTGTCGCGCGCCACCGCCCTGCTGACCGGCGTGGGCTGGGCAGCCCTGCTGCTGACTGCCATTCTGGGGCACGACATCGTGCTGGCGCTGTACGGACCGAGCTGGCTCGAGGCCGTACCCGCCATCCCGGCCCTGTCGCTGGCCGCGGCGGTGACCATGATGTATCACTACGTGCCGATGGCGGTGACCGCGATCGGCCGGCCCTACCTGAGCACCGTGCCGATCATGATATCGGTACTGACCCGCATCGGCTTCGGCGTGCTGCTGTTCAACGGCAGCCTGGTTCACTTCGCCTGGGCGCTGTGCCTGGCTACCATCGTCACCGCGCCGGTCGTCGGCCTGCAGCAGACACGCCATCTCGGCTACCCGACCGGCTTCATGCTGCGTGCACTGGCGCCGAGCGCGCTGGTGGCCCTCGGCACCGGCGCGACCGGCTACCTGCTGCAACTGGTGCTGCCGTCCTCGCTGCCGGCACTGGCGCGCCTGCTGATCATGCTGGTGCCGCTGGCCGCCGTCTGGTACCTGCTGCTGCGCGTCACGCGCCACGTGCTGCTCGAGGAAATACACCGCTTGGCGGCGCCAATCGGGATCAGGCTCGGACTGCTGCGCCCGAATGTATAATCGCCTCCTGACCGGAATCACGAATAGATTATGTACCTCAACCAAGTTAAGACGATCCTGATTGACGTGCTGGGCTTGGGCGAAGCAGGCAGCCGCTTGGATGCCGACTCGCCTTTGCTGGGCAGTCTTCCCGAGCTCGATTCGATGGCAGTAGTCAGCCTGATCGCCGCGCTTGAAGAACAGTTCGACATCGCGATCGACGATGACGAGATCAGCGCCAGCACCTTCGAAACCTTGGGCAGCCTGGCCGCGTTCGTCGCACATAAACGCGGCGAATGAGCGCCGTGCCGAGCCAACCGGCCGAGCCCTTCTTCCTGGAAAGTGCCCCCGGCCGACGGTTCTGCCTGTTCCACCCGCCCCTGGGCGTCTGCCGCGGCGCGGTCCTGTATGTTCATCCGTTTGCCGAGGAAATGAACCGTTCGCGCCGGATGGCAGCGCTGCAGGCGCGCGCCCTGGCGGCCTGCGGCTATGGCGTCCTGCAGCTCGACCTGTACGGCTGCGGCGACAGTAGCGGCGACTTCGGCGATGCCCGCTGGACGATCTGGAAATCGGACCTGGCGGCCGGCGCGGCCTGGCTGCAGCGGCGGCTCGCGCGCCCTCTCACCTTGTGGGGACTGCGTCTGGGCGCCCTGCTTGCGCTGGATTATGCGCGCGCGGCCCCCGAGCCGCCGCATGCGCTGATCCTGTGGCAACCCGTGCTGAACGGTGCCAGCTACCTGACGCAGTTCCTGCGCCTGCGCGTCGCCGGCGCCATGTTCGACGAGGGTGCGCAGACCAGCACCAGTATGCTGCGCCAGGCCCTGCAGAACGGCGCAACCCTGGAAATCGCCGGCTACGACCTGGCGCCCGAGCTGGCCATGGCCATCGATACGCTGCCGGCAGCGGACAGCCTGGCACCCGCCTGCCGGGTGGACTGGTTCGAAGCGCTTGCCACGCCCGATGCCGCCTTGGCGGCTGGCACCACCCGCGTCAGCGCCGAATGGCAGCGCCGCGGCGTCGACCTGCACCTGCATGCGCTGGCCTGCCCGTCGTTCTGGATTACCCCCGAGATCACGGAATCGGAAGCATGGCTGCAGGCCACCGTGGCGGTCCTGCAGGAGAGAGCCGATGTCGATTGAAGACTACGACGACCGCGCGCTCGCTTTCCGCTGCGGGGACGACTGGCTGTACGGCGTACTCAGCATGCCGGGCACGATGCCGACCCAAGGTGTCCTGATCGTTGTCGGTGGACCGCAATACCGCGCTGGCAGTCACCGCCAGTTCACCCTGCTGGCGCGCAGCCTGGCCGCGAACGGCATCGCCGCCATGCGCTTCGACTACCGCGGCATGGGCGACAGCGAAGGCGCGCTGCGCGACTTCGAGACCATCACCAGCGACTTGTGCGCCGCCATCGACGCCTTTACAAAAGCCGTGCCCGGCATGCGGGAGCTCGTGCTGTGGGGCCTGTGCGACGCCGCCTCGGCGATTGCCATGTACGCGGCCAGCGATGCGCGCGTCAGTGGCGTGGTGATGCTGAACCCGTGGGTGCGCACGAGCGACGGCCTGGCGCGCGCCACCCTCAAGCATTACTACCGCGGCCGGCTGTTGGAGCGCGACTTCTGGCGCAAGCTGCTGAGCGGTCGCTTCGACTTGGCGGGCTCGCTGGCATCGATGGCGAAGCTGGCCCGCAGCGCCTTCAGTCCGGGCAAGCCGGATGCCGGCGCCAGCCCGCTCCCGTCTCCGCTGCCGCAGCGGATTCTTGCCGGCATGCAGGCTTTTCAAGGGCGGATGCTGGTCATTACCAGCGGTGCCGACCTGACCGCACGTGAATTCTGCGCCGTCGCCACCGCCATGCCGGCGTGGAAACGCCTGCTGGAAGCGCCGCGTGTGAGCCGCCGCCAGATCGACAAGGCGGACCACACGTTTTCGCGCCGCATGTGGCGCGATCAGGTGGCGGACTGGACCTGCGCGTGGCTCCGTGGGGAATAAAACTGTAATACAACACGTTGTGATGCAAATGACCGACAAACATAAAAAATAGTGGTTTTCTTATTCTGTATCACACCGTGCAAATCGATTTCTTCGTGTTAGACTTGCAACATTCCTTGGGTTTATTTCCCACACTCTAATTTGTCCGTAATGTCGCTCAAATCCCTCCTGATCCCATCGCTGAATCGTCCACCCGCGCGCGAATACATCGCTGCACTCCCCGAGGGCACGTCGATCCCACGCATCATTCACCAAGTGGGCATGCGTCCGGCCTTTGAAAACCGCCAGATCCCGCCGCTGTTCGAAAAGAACATCGAAAAGATGAAGGCGCTGAATCCCAGCTGGGAATTCCGTTTCTACGGCGACGACGAGATCGAAGCCTTCATCAAAGGTAACTATCCGCCGGCGATCTGGGCGTATTACGAGCGCATCGACCCGCGTTACGGCCCGGCCCGCGCCGACCTGTTCCGCTACCTGCTGCTGTACAAGGTCGGTGGCGTCTATCTCGACATCAAGAGCAGCGCCACCCTGCCGCTGGATTCGGTGCTGCGCCCGGACGACCGCTACATCCTGTCGAAATGGCACAGCGCCGATGGCCAGTTCGAGCACTGGGGCCTGGTGTTCGACCTGCGCGACCTGTTGGGCGGCGAATTCCAGCAATGGCATGTGATCAGCGCGCCGGGACATCCCTACCTGAAAGCGGTGATCGAGCAGGTGTTGTTCAACATCGACCATTACCTGCCCTCCCTGCACCAGGCCGGCAAGAACGGTACCCTGCGTCTGACGGGCCCGATTCCCTACACGCTGGCGATCGAGCGCATCCGCGAGAAGCACCCGCACCGCATGGTCGACGGACGCAACGTATTCGGCCTCGAATACAACATCATCGATGGCGACCAGGGACACGCGAAGATTTTCAAGGGCCATTACACGCGCCAGACCGCGCCGGTGGTCCGCTTGACGCCGTTCAAGCACGTCAGCAACCAGTTCTACAAGCTGGTCCAGCTGACCTACGACCATACCCTGCGCCGCTACACGGACGCCAAGCTGGCGCCGATCGACAAACCGGCGTCGGTCCTGGCACGTGAAGCAGCGGAAATCGCGAAACGCGAGGAAGCCAAGCGCGCGCAGAAGGAAATGAGCAAGGCCCAGCGCCGCTGACATGCCAGTGCCAGTCCGCCGCCGTCAAGGCCTGCGGCGGCACGCGGCAAAGTCGTCGAAGGCGCCGTAGGCCCGCACGGGTCCGGCGCCGCACAAGTCCAGGCCCTTGCGGCCGCCCTCGCGCTGCGGTGCCTTCTCCTTCCAGGAAAAATCCCCCTCCAACGGCGCACGGAACAGTGCCCGTACCGGGTGGTCGCCCAGGTAGGCGTGCCACAGCGGCACCGTGTGGTCGTCGCCCAGGTGCAGCAAACCGCCGTCGCGGGTGCGGATCGGACCGTCTACCAGGTTGCCATCCAGCTGCGCGCTGCTGGTTGCAAAGCGCACGTCGATGCCGGTCGTGTCGACCAGTGTATTGTCTTCCACGCGGCTGTCGGCGGCGCTGTTCAGATACACCCCCACATCCGAACAGGATGCCACCAGGTTGGCGCGGATGACGCCGCCCTGTTGCTCGGTGATGCATTTGCGGTCGCGGCACCACTCGGCGCCGGTACCGCCGCCGCCTAGCGACAACCCGACCCGCTGGCCCGGCTGCCCGCGCAATTTGTCTTCGCACCACACCAGATTGCGCTCGAACACATTAGCCCTGCCTGCGCCCTTGGCAAACCCACCGTAGCTGACCTGGTTGCCCTCGAGCTTGACGAAATCCTTGATGACGTTGGTGCGGATGGTCCAACGGCTAGCCGCCACCAAATCGATCGGCACCACCGGATTAGCGGTCTTGCGCGCCCGCGTGTTGTACAGCGTGTTCGATTCGATCAGGCCATCGTCCGGGAAATCCTCGCCGCCGCCGTTGATCTTGAAGTGCGCGTTGAAGTCGGCGATCTGGTTGTTGACGGCGGCGAAATGGCGGCCGGCGCCGACCACGTGGAAGGCGTGTTCGCAGTAGGTGTCGTCGCCGCAGACGCCGCGGATTTCCAGGTTTTCGAAACGCCACCAGGGCGCGCTTACCCGGAAACCTTCGACCTGCTCGAACTCCACCTGCACGCTGCCGGGACGGGCGGCGCGCACCACGATCGGGGCGCCGTCGCGGCCGGGCCGGTTGGCATCGATCGCGCGTTCCTTGAAGCGGTAGGTTCCGGGCAGCAAGGTGATGACCTCGCCCGGCTGGGCATTCGCGATCGCCGCGCGCAGCTCGTCGGGCGTAGCGACCAGCACGCCGCCCGGCCGGCTCGTGCCCGCCGGCTGCGCCTGGGCGCCCAGCGTCAGCGCCAGGTCGGCCGACATGGCTGGCGTGCCGCGATCCAGTGCCACCAAGGTCTCGCTGGCGAAGCGGCCCAGCCCGACAATGGTCGGATTGTGGCCGCTGCTGCGTTTTGCCACGTACGGCGCGAGCGTGCGCGGCGCAATGCCCAGATGTTCGATCGTGACCGCAGCGCCGACCAGCCCGACCACGGCCAGCGCGGCGCAGGCCAGCAGCAGGCGGCGCCCGCGCCGGCCGCCCGTGCGGCTTGAGCGGACACGCTTCACGCGTTGACCTTGATCCCGTGCCGGCCCATCAGGTCGTACATGGTCGGACGGCTGATGCCCAGCACCTCGGACGCCTTGACGATGTTGCCGTCGGTACGGGCCAGCGCCTTGACGATGGCCTTATACTCGGCCTCGTCGCGCACCTGGCGCAGGTTGAGCGGTTCTTCCACGGCGCCGCTCTCGGGCAGGCCGAGGTCGTCGGCGACGATGGTGTTGCCATCGGCCATGATGACGGCGCGCTTGATGCAGTTTTCCATCTCGCGCACGTTGCCGGGCCAGGCGTAGCCCTCGATCGCCGCCAGCGCGTCGGGCGCGAAGTGCAGCGACGCGCGCGATTCCTGGGCGCAGAATTTATTCTTGAAATGGTGGGCCAGCAGCGCGGCGTCGCCCTCCCGCTGGCGCATCGGCGGGATGTTGACCACGATTTCCGACAGGCGGTAATACAGGTCTTCGCGGAAGCGGCCCTGGGCGCACAAGTCCTTCAGCTTCTGGTGGGTCGCGCACACGATACGCACGTCGACCGGGATTTCCTCATGGCCGCCGACGCGTTCGATCACGCGCTCCTGCAGGAAGCGCAGCAGTTTCGCCTGCAGCGCCATCGGCAGGTCGCCGACCTCGTCGAGGAAGAAGGTGCCGCCGTGGGCCAGTTCCACTTTGCCCTTGGTCTGCTTGGCGGCGCCGGTAAAGGCGCCCTTTTCGTAGCCGAACAGTTCGCTTTCGAGCAGGTTTTCCGGAATCGCCGCGCAATTGATCGCCATGAAGCGGCCCTTGGCGCGCGGCGACAGTGCGTGCACGGCGCGCGCCAGCACCTCTTTACCGGTGCCGGATTCGCCCAGCAGCATCACCGAGGCCGAGGTCGGCGCGACCTTTTCCACGGTGCGGCACACCTTCAGCATGCCCGGATCGCGTGAAATCACGCCGGACAGCGGCGAGTCCGCCTGCGACTGCTGCATGCGGCGGTTTTCCTGCTGCAGCGTGTGCAGGAAGAAGGCGCGCTGGATCACCAGGTTCAGCACTTCCGGATCGACCGGCTTCTGGTGGAAATCGTAGGCGCCCATGCCGATCGCTTTTACCGCGTTGGCATGGTCCTGGTTGCCGGTCAGGACGATCACGCGCGTGTCCGGCGCCAGCGCCAGGATCTGCTGCAGCGTGGCCAGGCCTTCGGTCGAGCCGTCCGGATCGGGCGGCAGGCCGAGGTCCATGGTGCACACGGCCGGTTCGTGGCGGCGGATCTGGGTCAGCGCCGCCTCGCGGTCGCCGGCGACGACCACGTCGTAGGCGTCCAGGCTCCAGCGCAGCTGCTTCTGCAGGCCCGGATCGTCTTCAATGATGAGCAGTTTTGGTTTGGTTTGGGTCACGGATGTCCTCTGGTCAAACGGGCGTTCAGGTCATGGCCGGCGCCGCTTCGCGGTAAGGCGGCAGCACGACCCGGAACGTGGTGCCGAGCGAGGGACGGCTGCTCACTTCCAGCGCCCCGCCCAGCTCGGTGATGTATTCGCGGCTCTCGAACACGCCGATGCCCATGCCGGCCGACTTGGTCGAGTCGAACGGCTTGAACAGGCGCTCGCGGATGAATTCTTCGCTCATGCCTTCGCCGGTGTCGCTGATTTCGATCTCGACCGCGTCCTGCGGACGCTTGTCGTCCTTGCGGATGCCGACCCGGATCATGACATGGCCGTCGCGCGGCGTGGCCTCGATCGCATTCTGGATCAGGTGCCCGACCACGCGTTCGAGGCGCTCGCGGTCGGCCAGCACCTGCAGGCCGGACGCCTCGATCACCAGCTGCGGGTGCGGCTCGAAGGCGCTCTTGAGCGCCACCGCGCCGCGCACCACCTGGTCGATCGCCAGCGGCAGCTTGTTGTCGGCGTTCTCGGTGCGCGACAGCTTCTGCAGCAGCAGCTTCATCTTCTGCACCGAGTGGTTCAGGGTTTCCAGCATGTCCTGCTGGAACTCGGGATTGTTCTTGTGCTTCTCGGCGTTGGCGTTCATCAGCGACAGCTGGGCCACCAGGTTTTTCAGGTCGTGCACGACGAAGGTCGACATCCGGTTGAAGGATTCGAACTGGCGCGCCACCATCAGCGCATTGGCCGCATCTTCCTGGGCCAGGTGGCTGGCGGCCTGGCTGCCGGCGATTTCCAGCAGGTCGAAGATTTCCCAGTTCAGCTTGAGCGGGCTGCGCGCGCGCTGCAGCACCACGAAGCCGAACAGCTTTTCCTGCAGCATCAGCGGCACCACGATCCATCGCCGCGGCAGGTCCAGCACCCAGTCGGGCACGGCCAAACCCTCGTATTTGTCGGGGCTGTCGACGTATTCGTCGAGGTCGATGACCCACTGGGTGCTTTCCAGGAACTGGCAGAACGGCGAATGTTCCGGTTCGACCGCGTCGGCCAGCGGCGCCTGCCAGTAGGCACGTGGCGCGAAACAGGCGCCCTCGCGCTGCCACAGCACGCCCCCCGGGCTTTCCACCAGCGCCGCCAGCGCCTGGATCGCACGGTCGCCCAGGTTCGGGCCGCGCTCCGACAGCGTGCGCGTAAACCGCATCCACTCTTCGCGGTAGTCGTAGTTGTAGCGGAAAAAATGCTTGCTGATCGAGACCTTCAGCCAAGAGCGCGCCGTGCCCGAGAACAGGATCACGCCCAGCAGGCAGACGGCGCCGAACAGGAAGCCGGTCTGCATCACCGTGCCCCAGCGTCCGCCGACGTAGCGCAGGTAATAGCCGACCGTGCCCATCGCCAGCAGGTAGATCGCGGAGCCGAACAGGGCCGCCGAATGGAACATCACGCGGCGCGACACCGAGAACGAGGTGGTCCAGGAACGGCGGCGCGCCAGCGATGCCGCCACCAGCGGCACCGTCAGGGCATTGACGACGCCGCGCGCGGTCCACAGGTCGGGATTCGGCTCGCGGAACAGCATGGTGTTGCTGTACATATAAAAATCGTAGGCGAACATGCCGCACACGCCGAGGCAGACGAACTTGGTGGCCCAGCGTTCTTCGATGGTTTTATTGCGGTAGGCCTGCTCGACCAGCAGCATGCCGTACACCGACAGGCCGACGAAGGCGGCCAGCATCGGCAGGCTGCCGAAAGCGACCAGGATGCCGGTGCCGTGGCCGACCAGCGCCAGGGCGAGCAGCACCATCAGCGTGAGGTAGCAGGCGGCGGCGATGGCGAGCGAGCGGCGCAGGCGGCCGGCCTCGTCGCGCCAGTGGCCGTGCAGCGCCACCAGGAACAATGCCCAGGCGCCGTCGCGCACCACTTCGAGCAAGCCCGACAAGGGGCTCCACAGCACCCCGCGTCCCGCTTCCCAGGACAGCACCCCGGCCCACAGCGCACTGGCCACGCACGCCAGGGGCAGCGTGATGCGCTGGGCACGCCCGCGCCAGCCCGACAGTACGGGCAGGCCCAGCACCAGGAAACCGATGGCGGCCAGCAGGTAACTCGAGGCAGCGATGTTGGTCACGCGATCTTAGTCACGGATAGGAACGATGAACGGCCGCACAGGCGGCCGGAAGTAGGAGCGAAACCGTTGGCCCCGATCAGCGGCCACTGCGGAACAGCACGACCTTCAGGGTATCGATCAGGATCAGGACGTCGAGGAACAGGCTGTTGTTCTTCACGTAATACAGGTCGTATTGCAGTTTCTGCAATGCGTCCTCGGCCGACGAACCGTAGCCGTAGCGTACCTGGGCCCAGCCGGTGATGCCCGGCTTGACGCTGTGGCGCACGTTGTAATACGGAACCACCTCGATCAGCTGCTCGACGAAGTACTGGCGCTCCGGACGCGGGCCGACGAAGGACATCTCGCCCTTGAACACGTTGAGGATCTGCGGCAGCTCGTCGATACGGGTCTTGCGCATGAAGTTGCCGACGCGCGTGATGCGCGGATCGTTCTGCTGCGCCCACTGCGGCTTGCCGCCCTTTTCGGCGTCGATGCGCATGCTGCGGAATTTATGCACACGGAAGATCTCGCCATCCATGCCGACGCGTTCCTGCGAGTAGAACACCGGACCGCGGTCCTCGAACCACACCGCCAGCATCGCACCCAGCATCAGCGGGAAGGTCAGTATCAGGATGATGGTGCTGCAGATGATGTCGAAGCTGCGCTTCATGAAGGTACGCACGAAGCTCTGGTCGAAGCCGCCGCCGAACACCAGCCACGACGGCTGCAGCGAGTCGACCCGGATCTGGCAGGTTTCGCGCTCGAAGAAGGTGGCGGCGTCGGTCACCTTCAGGCCGGCCAGCTTGCACTCCAGCAGTTCCTTGATCGGGAAGCCGCCGCGGCGGTTCTGCACCGACACCACGATTTCCTGCACGTTGTGGCGGCGCGCCAGCGCCACCAGCGACTCGTTCTCACGCGCCGACAGCAGGCCGGTGGACGGCACGCACAGTTCTTCGGTCGGGGTCGGGATGAAGCCGGTAATATGGTAGCGGTGGTAGCTGGCGCTCTGCTGGGCCAGGTCGCTGCATTCCTTGGCCAGCGGGCCGCTGCCGAGGAACAGGATACGGGTTTCCAGGAAGCGCAGTTCGGACGTCTTGAAGAACACCATGCGCGATACGACGATGCCGACGCCACCGATGCCGAACACCAGCGCCAGGATGCCGCGCCCGAAGTACAGGTCGGGCGCCACGTAGAACACCAGGGTCAGGATCAGGAAGCCCATCACGAACGAGGGCATCAGTTTCATGAGGAAGGGGTTGCGCAGCCCTTCGTTGAAGTCGAGCTGGTACATGCCCATCGCGCTCATGCTGAAGATGATGGCGACCGTGAAGGCGATGGCCGACGTCAGGAAGTGGTCGATGTTCGGCAGCGAAGCCCCCGGGCTCAGCTCCATGAAACGCACCGTCGCTCCGATGTAGGCTGCGCCAAGCAGCACCAGCACCTCGACGAACAGCAGGACGAAGACGATCTTCGACACGTAGTGATTAGAAATCCTAAACACGATAACTCCCGGGCTTCTTCTTGATTATTTGAAAACATGGGCGGTGTTGAGTGCCCTGGACATGTCCGCCTGCGAGTGCCGTGCATCGCCGCGGCGGAAATCGGCGTATTCCGGGACCCGTGCGGCGGCATGCGCAAAGTTCCCAGACAGCAAAGCGTTCATCATACCGTACACGCCGTTGAGCACGCTACGAACGCACGCCAAAGCGTTGTAGACTTGATGCAAAGCATCATTTTTGGCAATTATTATCAAACGCATCACATTTTTATAAGCGCCAGACGTTGTAGCCTGCCTGGCTGAAGGTTTTGGGGTCGAACTGCGCCTTCACGTCGATGAAACAGCCACCGTCGTTGAGCTTGGCGCAGAACTCGTCGGGCGAGTGTTGCATCACCTCGCGGTGCCCGACCGCCACCACCATCGCGTCGCCGCGCGGCAGGCTGTCCCAGTTCTCCAGCTCGATCCCGTACTCGTGACGCGCCTGGCCCGGATCGGCCAGCGGGTCGTGCACGTGCACGTCGCAGCCATAGGACGCCAGCTCGTGCACGATGTCGGCCACCTTGGAATTGCGCAAGTCCGAGCAGTTTTCCTTGAACGTCAGGCCGACCACGTTGACGGTCGAGCCCTTGACGTGGAAACCCGACGAGATCATCGACTTGACGGTTTTCTCGGCCACGAACTTGGCCATGCCGTCGTTGATGCGGCGGCCGGCCAGGATCACCTGCGGGTGGTAACCGACCATCTCGGCCTTGTGCGTCAGGTAATACGGATCGACGCCGATGCAATGGCCGCCGACCAGCCCCGGACGGAAGGGCATGAAATTCCATTTGGTGCCCGCGGCACGCAGCACGTCGCTGGTATCGATGCCGATCTTGTCGAAAATGATCGCCAGCTCGTTCATCAGCGCGATGTTGAGGTCGCGCTGGGTGTTCTCGATGACTTTCGCCGCCTCGGCCACCTTGATCGCGGACGCCCGGTGCACGCCGGCGTCGACCACCGATTCGTACAGCGCGGCGATCCGGGCCAGCGTGGCATCGTCGTCGCCGGACACCACTTTCGGGACCGTCGCCAGCGTATGCTCGCGGTCGCCCGGATTGATGCGTTCCGGCGAAAACCCGACGTGGAAGTCGCGTCGCCAGCGCATGCCGGACTGGCGCTCGAGGATCGGAATGCAGATTTCCTCGGTGGCGCCCGGATACACGGTCGACTCGAACACCACGGTCGCACCGGGCCTCATGTGACGGCCGATCAGCGTGGTGGCGCCGGCTAGCGGCGTGAAATCCGGCTGGTGGGCGCCGTCGACCGGGGTCGGCACCGCGACGATGATGAAATCGGCGGCGTCCAGGCACGCCGGATCGGTCGTGAATTCGAGCTGAGCCGCCGCAGCCAGGTCGGCAGCCGCGACTTCCCCGCTGGGATCGACGCCGCTGCGGTAATGTGCAATCTTGGTGGCGGACAAATCGAAGCCAAGCGTCCTGCCCCGCTTGCCGAATGCGACCGCCAGTGGCAAACCAACGTACCCGAGTCCAACTACTGCAACGACTGCTTCTGCATTCATTTTATCGGTTCCGATCCAATTTTTGCAAATTGTATAACATTTAATATACCACGGAAAAACCGATACTTCCCAGCAAAAGTACGTGAATTGTTAAACAGAAACAACAAGTTACCCGCCCCTTGTCAGGCGCTGCAGCCTCCACCCACAGGGGCCTGGTCAACGCGGACGCGAGAAAAATACTGCATTTTTCCTAAGGGAAGTATTTAACTGTCGTGAACTTTTTGGCAACATTATTATGCCCAGAGCATGCAATAGTACCATTTCGACGGCGCGACCGCGCAGCGTTCATCTACCGTGCGCGAAGTCAGAGCGCATCACGCGGCAGCGCAAAGCCAAGGAAACGCGCTTGCTTCAATAGCTTGATAGATGCGCTGTCCTTCCTTCAAGCCGCCGCAGCATGCTTCGGAAAAAAGCCACGCGGCACTCGGTAAGCTGAGCAAGCAAGAAAATTCCTATTGATAACTCAGCATAAAATTGAAATGGGCTCATTCCCGGCTGATACAATTCCCCGAGTGGTCCATGAAATGCATACATCGAAAACGAAAGACCGGCGAGATAACGGATCGGGCCTTCGAAGCGGGTCAACCAGTCAAGGCTGGACATGATGTTGGCGGCGGCGCTCAGATGCGCGGTGACCACCACGCCGAGTACGAGGTCATACAGCATCTGTGTCGAATGATGCGCACGCCAAGCAGGTGGGAACACATCATAAAGCCACGCCCGCAACAACTCTGAAATATCGAAGCGCCACAGCAGTACAGTTGCAATCAGGGTGGCTGCATAAATTGCCAGCGCCGGGCCCTTGTCCAGTACCGGCATTTTCCGATACAGCCATACACCCATCAACCATATTGGAAACAACAGCACGATCTTTGGTCCGGCAATCAGTGCGGCCAGGCCCGTCAGTACGATCCTATAGCGGGGCGCCGAGAATATCCACGCAGCGAAGATCAGGTAATACCAGACTTCATAGTTGAGCGACCAGAAAGCAACATTCAGTGGTGCTTCGGTCCATCCAAGACCGGATTGACCAAGGAAGAACATGTTGGTCAGTGTCGCTGCAAGCGGTAATTCGCCCTTCGCCATCGACAGTATCAGCCCAACCAACAGGGCCGCCCATGCGACCGGGACGATGCGGGCAATCCGGTGTTGCAAATAAGTGGACAGGGTCATCCCGGGACGCGACGTCGTATGCGTGATGACGTAGCCGGACAACACAAAAAATACGACAACGGCCTCATGTCCCGGAAATTCAAGGGGGCAAACTGCAAAAACGTATGGTGCAAAAACACACTCAACGCTGCAAGAAACCTCAATAAATCAAGATAGATAGAAAACGCTCTCGGGAGCTCGTTTCTTACCTTCGAATTTGCAGTGGATAAGGACTGAAGCACCGCCGTCATGGTTGAAAACCAACGATGAGGGCATAGGCGATTGATGCGTATGCGTAAAACATATTTCTATGGAGGTAGATTTGTATGTAATGACGATACCACTGCGAAAATATGGTGGCAAACCATTAATTACAGACTGGAATGAGTACAGGCAGCGCTGCGCCGACGAGAAATCGCCCAGAGTGCTAGCGATGCGGAAAACTCGGCATGAATGAAGAAGAAATACGAGAGGTTCGAACGCCACGAGCGGCGCGATCGGATGGCGCAGGCGGTAAGCCCGGGTCGAAGATGCAAGGACTTGCCCATCTTCTGAAGTGGCGCGGCTGGCTGGGATCGAACCAGCGACCCTTGGCTTCGGAGGCCAATACTCTATCCACTGAGCTACAGCCGCGCTGAGAGTGATGCGAAGGATACAGTCTTTCCCGACCGTCGTCTATGGGA